>VOFH01003087.1_pt1 | contig 82975 bp, 93 predicted proteins | sample 5384091 | NCBI WGS metagenome assembly VOFH01 (sample SAMN12384727, study PRJNA508395) | human gut metagenome | isolation source: healthy gut G | host: Homo sapiens
CACTTTGCGAAGCGGATGTACTTACTGACTCACTTGCGCTGGTTGAAGCGCTTTTTGCGATGCAGACGTACCTTTGGCTACTTGCGCTGGTTGGGAAGGGCTTTTGTGATGCAGACGTACGCGGATTCGCTCGCACTGGTTGAAGCGCTTTGTGAGGGCTGATGTACTTGCGGACTCTGATGCGCTGGTTGATGCACTCATTGATGCACTTGTGCTTGCTGATTCGCTTGCACTTGTCGATGCACTTTGTGAAGCTGAGGTACTTGCGGATTCTGATGCGCTGGTTGAAGCACTTTGTGAGGCTGATGTACTTGCGGATTCGCTCGCACTGGTTGATGCACTTTGCGATGCGCTTGTGCTTGCGGATTCACTCGCGCTTGTTGAAGCGCTTTGTGAAGCGGAGGTACTTGCTGACTCTGACGCGCTTGTTGATGCACTCATTGACGCTGAAGTACTTGCGTTCTGATGCACTCGTTGGGCACTTTGCGATGCAGACGTACTTGCTGACTCGCTGGCACTGGTTGAAGCACTTTGAGGCAGACGTACTTGCAGACTCACTTGCACTTGTTGAAGCACTTTGTGAGGCTGATGTACTTGCAGATTCTGAGGCACTCGTTGAAGCACTTTCATTGACGCAGATGTGCTTGCGGATTCGCTCGCACTTGTAGATGCACTTTGTGACGCACTTGTGCTTGCGGATTCGCTGACGCTCGATGCGCTTTGCGATGCACTTGTGCGCTTTGACTCTGATGCACTTTGTTGAAGCGCTCATTGATGCTGATTCTGCCGATTCGCTGGCGCTGGTTGATGCACTTTGCGATGCTGATGTGCTTGCGGATTCACTTGCACTTGTTGATGCACTGCGATGCACTTGTACTTGCCAGTTCGCTGGCGCTTGTTGAAGCACTTTGCGATGCGCTAGTACTTGCTGACTCTGATGCGCTCGCTGAGGCGCTTTGTGAGGCAGACGTACTTGCCGAATCACTTGCACTTGTTGGCGCTTTGTGAGGCAGACGTACTTGCGGATTCGCTCGCTTTGCAGATGCACTGTGATGCTGATGTACTTGCTGACTCTGACGCGCTGGTTGAAGCGCTTTGTGGTTGAAGTACTTGCTGATTCTGATGCACTCGTTGAGGCACTTTTGTGACGCACGTGCTTGCGGATTCAGACGCGCTGGTTGAAGCGCCCATTGAAGCAGATGTACTTGCAGATTCGCTGGCACTGATTGACGCACTCATTGATGCAGACGTACTTGCTGGCTCACTTGCACTTGTTGAAGGCTTTGCGATGCGCTTATTTCTGCAGATTCTGACGCACCTGTTGAAGCGCTTTGTGAGGCAGATGTACTTGCTGATTCTGACGCGCTGGTTGACGCGCTTTGGGATGCACTTGTGCTTGCTGATTCTGACGCACTGGTTGAAGCACTTTGTGATGCTGATGTACTTGCTGATTCTGACGCACTGGTTGAAGCACTTTGTGATGCTGATGTACTTGCTGACTCTGATGCACTCGTTGAGGCACTTTGTGATACGGATGTGCTTGCTGATTCGCTCGCACTCGTTGAGGCACTTTGCGATGCAGACGTACTTGCTGACTCAGACGCGCTGGTTGACGCGCTTTGGGATGCAGACGTACTTGCTGATTCGCTGGCACTGGTTGATGCGCTTTGTGAGGCAGATGTGCTTGCGGATTCTGACGCACTGGTTGATGCGCTTTGTGAGGCAGACGTACTTGCCGATTCTGACGCGCTGGTTGATGCACTTTGTGATGCTGATGTACTTGCGGACTCACTTGCACTTGTTGATGCACTTTGTGAAGCAGAGGTACTTGCTGATTCTGAAGCGCTGGTTGATGCACTTTGTGAAGCAGATGTACTTGCTGACTCACTTGCGCTTGTCGAAGCACTTTGCGATGCTGATGTGCTTGCAGATTCTGACGCGCTCGTTGACGCACTTTGTGATGCTGAAGTACTTGCTGACTCTGACGCGCTTGTTGAGGCACTTTGTGATGCGCTAGTACTTGCCGACTCTGATGCACTTGTCGAAGCACTTTGGGAGGCACGCAGCCTTGCGGATTCTGACGCACTGGTTGAGGCACTCATTGAAGCAGATGTACTTGCTGATTCGCTGGCACTTGTTGAAGCACTTTGTGAAGCTGATGTTGCTTGCTGATTCGCTGGCACTTGTTGAAGCACTTTGCGATGCGCTAGTACTTGCGGATTCTGACGCACTTGTTGAAGCGCTTTGCGATGCGCTAGTGCTTGCTGATTCGCTCGCGCTTGTCGAAGCACTTTGTGAAGCGGAGGTACTTGCTGATTCGCTGGCACTTGTTGAGGCACTTTGTGACGCTGACGTACTTGCGGATTCTGAGGCACTAGTTGAAGCACTTTGCGATGCAGACGTGCTTGCTGACTCTGACGCGCTGGTTGATGCACTCATTGATGCATTTGTGCTTGCTGACTCTGATGCACTTGTTGAAGCGCTTTGCGATGCAGAGGTACTTGCTGATTCTGACGCGCTGGTTGATGCACTTTGTGAAGCAGATGTACTTGCGGATTCGCTAGCACTTGTCGATGCACTTTGTGAGGCCGAGGTACTTGCTGATTCTGATGCACTCGTTGAAGTACTTTGTGACGCTGACGTACTTGCCGGATTCGCTGGCGCTTGTTGATGCACTTTGTGATGCTGAAGTACTTGCTGATTCTGACGCGCTGGTCGATGCACTTTGTGAGGCAGACGTGCTTGCGGACTCTGATGCGCTTGTTGAAGCACTCATTGATGCAGATGTAACTTGCAGATTCGCTGGCGCTTGTCGATGCACTTTGTGATGCGGACGTGCTTGCGGATTCAGACGCGCTTGTTGAAGCACTTTGTGAGGCAGACGTACTTGCAGATTCGCTGGCGCTTGTCGATGCACTTTGTGATGCGCTTGTACTTGCGGATTCTGACGCACTGGTTGAAGCACTTTGGGAGGCTGAGGTGCTTGCAGATTCTGACGCACTGGTTGATGCGCTTTGTGAAGCCGAGGTACTTGCGGATTCTGATGCACTCGTTGAAGCACTTTGTGACGCAGATGTGCTCGCTGATTCTGACGCACTGGTTGAAGCACTTTGTGATGCGGACGTACTTGTGGACTCTGATGCACTTGTTGAGGCACTTTGTGAGGCAGACGTACTTGCAGATTCGCTGGCGCTTGTCGATGCACTTTGTGATGCGCTTGTACTTGCGGATTCTGACGCACTGGTTGAAGCACTTTGGGAGGCTGAGGTGCTTGCAGATTCTGACGCACTGGTTGATGCGCTTTGTGAAGCCGAGGTACTTGCGGATTCTGATGCACTCGTTGAAGCACTTTGTGACGCAGATGTGCTCGCTGATTCTGACGCACTGGTTGAAGCACTTTGTGATGCGGACGTACTTGTGGACTCTGATGCACTTGTTGAGGCACTTTGTGATGCGGACGTACTTGCTGACTCTGACGCACTTGTTGAAGCACTTTGTGATGCTGACGTACTTGCGGACTCTGATGCACTTGTCGATGCGGACACACTTGCAGATTCTAATGCACTCGTTGAGGCACTTTGTGATGCGCTAGTACTTGCGGACTCGCTTTGCACTGCTTGAAGCGCTCACTGATGTACTTGTACTTGTTGATTCTGACTTGTACACAGTATCTGATACCGTTTCACTTTGTGTATATGTTGTTAGTGGGTATTGAGATTGATTTGTTTGATTCTTATCAAAATCTTTGTAATAGACTGTTGCAACACCATCGTTACTGATTTCAATACTTGCAATCCGATCTCGGCCATTTGCAATCACCCTATCATGCGCCTTCATGATTTCTTCACGAACTTTAGCTTTATCTATCTCTGTTAAGTGATCGATATCCTTTACTTGTGTAACAGTTATCGAAGGTTTGTTAAATAGATCTTTTTAACTGACCTTGTCTAACACCAAATTCATCAGATAAAGTCCTATTTCCACTTAGGTCGACTGCTTCTACACGACGTCCCCAACGGTTACCTGCTCCCCAAATCAAGTCACTCTTTGGAACAACGGTAAAGGTAAAGGTTGTCTGGTCATCGCTCATAACGGTATTGATAATATTTGGAATAGCACCCGTTCCCCAGTTTGTATTTCCCTGGAAGAAATCTGAAAGGACAGTCGCATTCCCAGTTACTCGTAAGGTAGCAAGCTTGCCACTGTTGTCTTTACCAGTAACGGTCACTTGGATGACATCTCAGCATAGAAAACATAGTCGCCATTTATTCCTATCTGAGGATCTTTTGCCGTTTACCTTAACCTTATACTCAACAGTTGGTTTCACTGTTTCTGCCGTAATCGTCGCTGTAGCCTTTTCTGAAGTTTCCCCTTCAAATGTGCTTATAGCCGTAACGGTACCTACAGGCAACAAGCCATTGTTATCATCATAGGCTTGCTTCAGATCCTGTGCCGTAAAGTAACACTTTCATCACTAGCTCCTGCCTCCTTGGTAAACTGATGGCCATTCAAGGTCAAAGTGACTGTGGAACCAGGTAGAACATTTGTGACTTGAATAGATTTACCTGGTAAGCCACCTGTCTCTGTCACGGAGTCCTCTGAGATCACTGGAGTAGGGATAACCGTATATTCGGCAGTTATTGGAATCGTCAGAGGGATATCTGACTTATCATCTGTGATCGTATAAGCAATGTCTAATGTAGCTTTTCCCAGCAGTTGTAATGTCTGGTCCTAAGCCATCTCTGAATTCCCCTATAAAATTAGGATTTCCCGTAATAGTTACCCAACTAGTCGGATCTTTACTAATTCTATAATTTTCATCCTCTACATTTTGATGGAAAACTTTTGTGTTTGGTTGTAACTTCAATAACACGGTGTTCAAGTGTCGTTGAAGTCGTAAGCAATTTAGAAGTATCTGTCGTTGCTCCATAACGCCCACATCATAAATCCGCTTAATGGCGTAGGTAAATGTTCCCGTGTTATCAACTGTTAATGGGATAGTGGTAGAGCTGACTCCAGATGCATCTGTCCATTTTGTTGTATAAGAAACATCTGTAGTGTCTGACTTAATATAATCACTCTCATCTGTTCCATTATGAAGACCTTCGCCTTTAAGATCATAAATAGGACTCTTAGCTTCAATCTTCGGTAAAATGGTGTAAGGAACTGAAACCGTGTAAGTTTGAGGATCCCCTGAAGTTGAACAATAACCTCCGCAACCCGATCCCCTACCGTATTGGTATTGATTAGATCTTTTGATGTCTTCCAACGTGCTGAACTTCCTGAAGGCAAAAGCCAAATCATTGGCTAATTTTACAAAATTACTTGGAATACTTAGTTCTGGAGAACTTTCCCGATAAAGAGCATAGATCTTATCCACTTTCGCTTTAGGTGCTGCATAAGTCGCTAATTTTGAATTCCCAGAAGCAGTGTAAGTCGCTGTGCCTCCTGTTTCTGTTGGCCCTGTCTTAGATGTGCTCGCTTGGATATTTCCATATGGTAAGGCTGTTGTGACTGTGACAGTTGCATTCCAGAAGCATCAGCTACTGCAGTTCCAATAACACTCCCTGCTGAATTACTCAACGTAACGGTTGCACCTGGTGAAGCTGTTACTGCAATCTGCTGATTCTTCATACCAGCTTTCCCAGTCAAATCAGTCGTGATCGTTGCTTCTTTTGGATTGACTGTTACAACAACATTAATCTCTTTAGTAGCTCTATGTCCTGCTCCATCCTCACCAGTCTTCACAACAACTGTTTTCGTGAATTTTCCAATTTGATCCATGCTCGGAGCATCATTGTTTTTCCAGGTGAAGGTATCATTGGCTACAGGAGTGATTGCATTCGAACCAGATGCATACTGTACTGCGCTGATTGCATTAATTGTAACATTGTCACCTTGAGTAAAGGTCCAAGATCTCGTAGGGCTTGGTGTCGGGTTGGCAACAAGATCATAAACAATGTGTCGGAAAGTAGATGAAACCGTCAGTAACTTGCTGGATTCCGTTTCACCATACCGACCCTTTGGAAAAACTGCTTTTAACGTATAGTCTTTATAACCTACCGTATCGGTATTGATATTATCAATCTTCGTGGCCCCATCATAAAGTCCCCAAGACATCCCTGAAGGATACCAACCACCAGTTCCTAATTTAGTCAGGTAATTGTAATAACCACCACCTGAAGCATCACCATTTGTCAGTGATTGTCCTTTAAAGTCGTAGATTGGACTTTTTGCGCTAAGAGATGGATAAACAGTGTAGGGATATCAACTGTTTGAACATAACCATTCGGCATGGTGACTTTTACAGTAGCCTGTTTATCGCCTTGATCTGTCGTATCAAAACCAGATACAAATTCATACTTGGTATCACTTGGTAGGGTCACACCTGTTTGAGTCTTTACAAAATTTTGAGCAACAGTTAAATCAGAAGCATTTTTCACCAACATAGGTATAAATACGATCTACCTTTTTCTCTACTGTAGGAGAATAGGTATAGGTAACTGTTACCTTTCCTTGTTTAAATTCAATCTTGTTTCCACCTCTGTAGAGATTATAAGTGTTGGCATTATTACGTTGAACTTTATAACCAGGAATGTCCAAGTAACTCGTTAAATCTTGGACATTGCCTCCTAGGCCAGAAATGGTTTTAGATGGTTTGAGCTCCGCTCCTGTAATATCATCTACATACTTGATCGTAATGTAAGATCCACCTGTGGTGTAATCGAAGGATTCCAATTGGAATTGCTGTAGGTTCCATGCACCACCTGTGGATGCAAATAGTGCAAAAGCTAATTCTTCATTTCCAGCCGATTGATGGGTTGTAGTACGTGATTGTGAAAGCCAAGTGGAAACATTTTTTGTGAAGGTCTGTCCAGCATAAGTAACAGTCATCTCCTTCGTTTTACCATTGTAGGTTACAGTATAGTCTTGAAGGGTATTATTTGTAGGATTTACAGTTAACTTCTTCGCATCAGAGGTTCTGACCCTTCCGCTTCCTTCCGATTGAACCCAACCACCAAAGGCACCACCCCTCGTACATTACTAGGATCCGCAAAAGCATAGGCATTTGCAGCTGGGTTACTTGTATTATGATAGGTATCTAATTTAAATCCAAAGGAATATTTTAAATTCGTTCCCCCATACCAAGACTAGCACCAGAGCCGTTAGTTCCAAGTTCTCCTACAGCACCTGTAGAAAAGATTGTTCCAATACCATCACCACCAGTGTGACCTGCTGAAGAGTTCCCTTCATAAGCATTACCTAGATTGATTTTTCCTTTCAGTACGAAACTTTCGTTCATATCAATCTTATTTTTCAAGGTGTAGGAACCAGCTTGGCTGGTGGTATTCGTCAAGGTTACCACACCATTATTTAAAGACGCTGTCCCCTTTGTCTCGAAATAATCTCCTTGATCTTCCGGCGTAACATGAAGTGCTGCTTTTGGCGTGTAAGTAGCATTCCCAATATTTGTTGCAGCTCTGAAATCTGATCCTGTCGGAAGTGCTCTCCCATTACGGCTGTCTCGAAGCCCAGAATATGCACGTAATACTGTATTAACTACGGTATTTCTTGTACGGGTTGCTTCTGTGATCAGATGAGTAAGATCAGTTTGATCATCTGATAAGGCAGCTTCAACCCTCTGTATCATCTCCCGTGCTTGAAGCTGAGCCGAATCTGCTCCTTCGACATCTACTAGTCGCGCCATATAGGCATTAATTTCGTTCGATAAGGATTTTAATTTAGTTTCCTGCTCTTGACGTTTCTTATCTGCTTCAATGGTTGTCGCCGCTACCGCTGTTGTGGCTGTTTCTGTCACTTCTGAAGTCAATGAAGAAGCCTGCGGAGAAAGGGCTGGTGCCTCACCAGAAGCTAATCCAGCTACTGTCGAGCTGGTCACTTCCTCTGCCTGAACTCCGACTTCACTTCCTGTAGAACTAGCTTCTGAAGTTAGGCTCTGAGAACCCTGGTGACTTGCAGAAGCTGGAGTTGATTTAGAAGTTGAACTACTTGCGGATTCGCTGGCACTGGTTGAAGCACTTTGGGACGCTGAAGTGCTGGCAGACTCTGAAGCCGATGTCGATGCTGACTCAGATGCGGACGTGCTAGCTGATTCGCTGGCACTCGTTGACACACTCAATGAATGAGACACTGAAGCTTCTACAGAGGCTGACTCTGAAATAGAGGCTGACGTCGCTTCTGTTTGTGATTGTATTTGTGAAGGCTCTGTTGAGTGACCTAAAACAGCTGAGTCTGATGCCGCCAATACATCTGTCGCTGGACTTACCGCACGCTCAAGAGCAGATGCATCATTCGATTCATCCGCTTGTACACGATAAGTCGTAGCTGCTCCCGTTAACAAGGCTCCCGTTGTTAACAATCCCTTTAATAAGTGCTCTTTTACTGAAGAAGGTGCGTTTTTCTTCGAGCTGTGGTACTCGGACGCTGGCCTTGTCAACTCCTCCCTTGAGGACTCGGAACAGTCCAAAATAAGAAGTCGCTGCACGGAGCCAATGTTTTCCTGATTTTATTAATTTGAAACGTGTCACGCGATCTGTTTCGCGATATTCACCTTTGGTTCGTTTAAAGTGCATACTCTTCTTCCTCTAATATTAATTTAAATAGTAACAATTTATTATATCAGATAAATGATAAACAAACTAGAAAGGCGACTATAAAATCAGCCTATCTTATTCATTTTATCACAATTTTAGATCTCTGAGTACATAATTGTAAAAATAATTTTATACCATCATTATAAATGTTTCTACCTTTTTCCTCACTCAAAAATTCCATCATTTCTAAAGCGATTTTCCCCATTATAGAAATAATGAAGGCTTTTAATTATAAATCATATAGGCTGGGACAAAGTCCTAGCCTCTCAATTATTTTTGGATTGTCGAGCAAGACGCAGTGGTTGAGTGGGCTCTACTACGCCGATTTCATCAGCTTTTTACAGCCCTACTCAGCTGTGCGGAGGTGGGACGACGAAATCGAATTCTAACGAATTACCGATTTCTGTCCCCTCTCTTCATATATCTCCGTATCAGATAGCAGAGATTTATTCATGATGACAAGAGCGATCTAATAGTCTTCGTTCTCATCCTCATCTTTTCTTCTTTTAGCAACAACTCCCAAAGCCGACTAAACCTGTTAGTAGACCAAGTCCCAGGGCAGCTGTATTAGCTGACTGATCACCTGTTTGTGGCAATTTCGCATGTGTCTCTGACGACTGTGCTGAGGTTGAAGCTGAAATACTTGTACTTAGGGAAGCGCTGGTACTTGCAGACTCGGGCTGGTTGATGCTGAGGTACTTGCGGACTCTGCTCGCACTCGTTGATGCACTTTGGGAAGCTGAGGTACTTGCGGACTCTGATGCGCTTGTTGAGGCTGCGATTTGTGATTCTGAGATGCGCTCGTTGATGCACTCATTGAGGCTGAGGCTTGAGGATGCTTGCGGATGCAGAGATGCTCTCAGATACAGACACACTAATAGAATCCGAGATAATAACACTCTTAATATCAATGCTATCAAGAGAGTGGATCGCCGGATCACCCTTACTTGTAATGACAGAGTTTGATGCGCTGGTTGATGCACTTTGGATGCTGAAGTACTTGCTGATTCACGCTGGTTGAAGCACTTTGTGATGCGGACGTACTTGCGGATTCGCTCGCACTGGTTGATGCACTTTGTGACGTACTTGCTGATTGCTGACGCGCTTGTTGAAGCGCTCATTGGCTGAAGTACTTGCGGATTCACTGGCACTTTCGATGCGGTACTTGCGGATTGCACTCGTTGAGGCACTTTTGATGCGCAGACGTACTTGCGGATTCGCTCGCGCTTGTTGATGCACTTTGTGCGCTGATGTACTTGCTGATTCTGACGCACTGGTTGATGCACTTTGTGAAGCGGAAGTACTTGCGGATTCGCTGCACTTGTTGAGGCACTTTGTGACGCTGACGTACTTGCGGATTCTGAGGCACTCGTTGAAGCACTTTGTGAAGCCGAGGTACTTGCAGATTCTGAAGCGCTTGTTGAGGCACTCATTGACGCTGAGGTACTTGCTGATTCGCTTGCACTAGTTGAAGCACTCATTGATGCACTTGTGCTTGCGGATTCGCTCGCACTGGTTGATGCACTTTGTGATGCACTTGTACTTGCGGATTCTGATGCACTTGTTGAGGCGCTTTGTGACGCAGACGTACTTGCTGATTCTGACGCACTGGTTGAGGCACTTTGTGACGCTGACGTACTTGCTGATTCTGAGGCACTATTGAAGCACTTTGTGAGGTGACTTTGCGGATTCTGAACTGGTTGATGCGATGCGCGTACTTGCAGATTCTGACGCACTTTGTTGAAGCACTTGAGGCTAATGACACTCGTTCGAAGCGCTGTAGATGCACTGGCAGACTGACGTGCGGTTGCTGGCACTTTGTCGAAGCATCACTTGCGACGCTGACGTACTTGCTGACTCTGATGCACTTGTTGAAGCACTCATCGATGCCGAGGTACTTGCAGACTCGCTGGCGCTGGTTGATGCACTTTGTGAAGCAGATGTACTTGCCGACTCGCTGCACTGGGTTGAAGCACTCATCGATGCTGATGTACTTGCTGATTCACTCGCACTGGTTGATGCACTTTGCGATGACGTACTTGCGGATTCGCTGGCACTTGTTGAAGCGCTTTGTGATGCTGATGTGCTGCTGACTCACTCGCGCTGGTTGACGCACTTTGCGATGATGCTTGCCGAATCACTTGCACTTGTTGAAGCACTTTGTGAAGCTGAGGTTGACGCTGACTCTGATGCGCTCGACGCTGCCGATGCGCTTGTGCTTGCAGATTCAGACGCACTCGTTGAGGCACTTTGCGATGCGCTTGTGCTTGCGACTCTGATGCGCTGGTTGAGGCACTTTGTGATGCTGACGCGGATTCGCTCGCGCTGGTTGACGCGCTTGTGACGCAGATGTACTTGCTGATTCTGACGCACTGGTTGAAGCACTTTGTGGCGCTGAAGTACTTGCTGACTCTGATGCACTCGTTGAGGCACTTTGTGATGCGGAGGTACTTGCAGATTCTGATGCACTCGTTGAGACACTTTTGCCGATGCACTGGTACTTGCGGACTCACTGGCACTGGTTGAAGCACTCATGAGCGCGGACGTACTTGCGGACTCACTGGCGCTGGTTGAAGCACTCATGGATGCTGACGTACTTGCGGATTCGCTTGCACTTGTTGAAGCACTCATCGGCGAGGACGCGGATTCTGAAGCACTCGTTGAAGGAAGCGCTCATTGAGGCGCTTGCCTGGACTCGCTAGCGCTGGTTGAAGCACTCATGGATGCTGAAGTGCTGGCTGATTCAGATGCACTTGTTGAAGCACTCTGTGAGGCTGACGTACTTGCAGATTCTGAAGCACTTGTTGAAGCACTCATGGAAGCCGACGTACTTGCTGATTCACTGGCGCTAGTTGAAGCGCTCATGGAAGCACTGGTACTTGCGGACTCTGATGCACTTGTTGAAGCACTCTGTGAGGCTGACGTACTTGCAGATTCTGAAGCACTTGTTGAAGCACTCATGGAAGCCGACGTACTTGCGGATTCACTGGCGCTAGTTGAAGCGCTCATGGAAGCACTGGTACTTGCGGACTCTGAGGCACTGGTTGAAGCACTCATTGAGGCCGAGGTGCTGCCGATTCGCTAGCGCTGGTTGAGGCACTCATGGATGCTGACGTACTTGCGGACTCTGAGGCACTGGTTGAAGCACTCATCGACGCACTTGTACTTGCGGATTCAGACGCACTCGTTGATGCACTTTGCGATGCACTGGTACTTGCGGACTCACTGGCACTTGTTGATGCACTTTGTGACGCAGATGTACTTGCGGATTCGCTCGCACTCGTTGACGCACTCATGGACGCGGACGTACTTGCGGATTCTGAAGCACTAGTTGACGCACTCATCGATGCTGACGTACTTGCGGATTCACTCGCACTTGCTTGAGGCGCTCATAGATGCACTTGTGCTTGCGGACTCGCTGGCACTTGTTGAAGCGCTCTGTGACGCTTGAAGTACTTGCTGACTCTGAGGCGCTGGTTGAGGCACTTTGTGAAGCGCTTGTACTTGCGGATTCTGATGCGCTGGTTGAAGCACTCATCGATGCTGACGTACTTGCCGATTCTGAAGCACTTGTTGACGCACTCATGGAAGCACTTGTACTTGCGGATTCGCTCGCACTTGTTGAGGCACTCATCGACGCTGACGTACTTGCGGACTCACTTGCACTTGTTGATGCACTCTGTGACGCGGACGTACTTGCTGATTCACTCGCACTTGTTGAAGCGCTTTGCGATGCGGACGTACTTGCGGACTCTGAAGCACTTGTAGAGGCGCTCATCGAGGCAGATGTACTTGCTGACTCGCTAGCACTTGTTGAAGCACTTTGCGATGCGGACGTACTTGCTGATTCAGACGCACTTGTCGATGCACTCTGTGACGCGGATGTACTTGCGGATTCTGATGCACTAGTTAAGGCACTCATTGATGCCGACGTACTTGCCGACTCACTCGCACTCGTAAAAAGCACTTTTGCGATGCGGACGTACTTGCTGATTCACTGGCGCTTGTACTTACAGATTCGCTTTCTCTTGCGGACGTACTTGCTGATTCACTGGCAGATGTACTTGTACTTGTTGATTCTGACTTGTACACAGTATCTGATACCGTTTCACTTTGTGTATATGTTGTTAGTGGGTATTGAGATTGATTTGTTTGATTCTTATCGAAATCTTTGTAATAGACTGTTGCAACACCATCGTTACTGATTTCAATACTTGCAATACGATCTCGGCCATTTGCAATCACTCTATCATGCGCCTTCATGATTTCTTCACGAACTTTAGCTTTATCTGTCTCTGTTAAGTGACCGATATCCTTTACTTGTGTAACAGTTATCGCCGGCTTGTTAAATAGATCTTTTTAATTGACCTTGTCTAACATCACATTCATCAGATAAAGTCTTATTTCCACTTAGGTCGACTGCTTCTACACGACGTCCCCAACGGTTACCTGCTCCCCAAATCAAGTCACTCTTTGGAACAACGGTAAAGGTAAAGGTTGTCTGGTCATCGCTCATAACGGTAGTGATAATATTTGGAATAGCACCTGTTCCCCAGTTTGTATTTCCCTGGAAGAAATCTGAAAGGACAGTCGCATTCCCAGTTACTCGTAAGGTAGCAAGCTTACCGCTATTGTCTTTACCAGTAACGGTCACTTGGATGACATCTCCAGCATAGAAAACATAGTCACCATTTATTCCTATCTGAGGATCTTTGCCGTTTACCTTAACCTTATACTCAACAGTTGGTTTCACTGTTTCTGCCGTAATCGTCGCTGTAGCCTTTTCTGAAGTTTCCCCTTCAAATGTGCTTGTAGCCGTAACAGTACCTACAGGCAATAAGCCATTGTTATCATCATAGGCTTGCTTCCGATCCTGTGCCGTAAAAGTAACACTTTCATCACTAGCTCCTGCCTCCTTGGTAAACTGATGCCCATTCAAAGTCAAAGTGACCGTGGAACTAGGTAGAACGTTCGTGACTTGAATAGATTTACCTGGTAAGCCACCTGTCTCTGTCACTGACTCCTCAGAGATCACTGGAGTAGGGATAACCGTATATTCGGCAGTTATTGGAATCGTCAGAGGGATATCTGACTTATCATCTGTGATCGTATAAGCAATGTCTAATGTAGCTTTCCCAGCAGTTGTAATGTCTGGTCCTAAGCCATCTCTGAATTCCCCCTATAAAATTAGGATTTCCCGTAATAGTCACCCAACTAACCGGATCTTTACTAGTTCTATAATTTTCATCTTCTACATTTTGATGGAAAACTTTGTGTTTGGTTGTGAGTTCAATAACACGGTGTTCGAGTGTCGTTGAAGTCGTAAGCAATTTAGAAGTATCTGTCGTTGCTCCATAACGCCCCACATCATAAATCCGCTTAATGGCATAGGTAAATGTTCCTGTGTTATCAACTGTTAATGGGATAGTGGTAAAGCTGACTCAGACGCATCTGTCCATTGTGTTGTATAAGAAACATCTGTAGTGTCTGATTTAATATAATTACTCTCATCTTTTCCATTATGAAGACCTTGGCCTTTAAGATCATAAATAGGACTCTTAGCTTCAATCGTCGGTAAAATGGTGTAAGGAACTGAAACCGTGTAAGTTTGAGAATCCCCTGGAAGTTGAACAGTAACCTCCGCAACTCGATCCCTACCGTATTGGTATTGATTAGATCTTTTGATGTCTTCCAACGTACTGAACTTCCTGAAGGCAAAGCTAAATCATTGGCTAATTTTACAAAATTACTTGGAATACTTAATTCTGGAGAACCTTCATGATGAAGGGCATAGAGCCTATCCGCCTTCGCTTTAGGTGCAGCATAAGTCGCTAATTTTGAATTTCCAGAAGCTGTGTAAGTCGCTGTGCCACCTGTTTCTGTCGGCCCTGTCTTAGATGTACTTGCTTGGATATTTCCATATGGCAAAGCTGTTGTGACTGTGACAGTTGCATTCCCAGATGCATCAGCTACTGCAGTTCCAATAGCCCTCCCTGCTGAATTGCTCAACGTAACGGTTGCACCTGGTGAAGCTGTTACTGCAATCTGCTGATTCTTCATACCAGCTTTACCGGTCAAATCAGTCGTAATCGTTGCTACTTTTGGATTGACCGTTACGACAACATCAATCTCTTTAGTGGCTCTATGTCCTGCTCCATCCTCACCAGTTTTTACAATAACTGTTTTCGTGAATTTTCCGATTTGATCCATGCTCGGAGCATCATTGTTTTTCCAGGTGAAGGTATCATTGGCCACAGGAGTGATTGCATTCGAACCAGATGCATACTGCACTGCGCTGATTGCATTAATTGTAACATTGTCACCTTTGAGTAAAGACCCAAGATCTCGTAGGGTTTGGTGTCGGGTTGGCAACAAGATCATAAACAATGTGTCGGAAAGTAGATGAAACCGTCAGTAACTTGCTAGATTCCGTTTCACCATACCGACCCTTTGGAAAAACTGCTTTTAACGTATAGTCTTTATAACCTACCGTATCGGTATTGATATCATCAATCTTCGTGGTTCCATCATAAAGTCCCCAAGACATTCCTGAAGGATACCAAGCACCCGTACCTAATTTCGTAAGGTAACTGTAATAACCACCACCTGAAGCTGAACCATTTGTCAGTGATTGTCCTTTAAAGTCGTAGATTGGACTTTTTTGGCGCTAAGAGATGGATAAACAGTGTAGGGGATATCAACTGTTTGAACATAGCCATTCGGCATGGTGACTTTTACAGTAGCCTGTTTATCACCTTGATCAGACGTATCAAAAGGTGTTGCAAATTCGTACTTGGTATCACTTGGTAGGGTCACACCTGTTTGAGTCTTTACAAAATTTTGAGCGACAGTTAAATCAGAAGCATTTTCACCAACATAGGTATAGATACGATCCACCTTTTTCTCTACTGTAGGAGAGTAGGTATAGGTAACTGTTACCTTTCCTTTCTTAAATTCAATCTTGTTTCCGCCTCTATAGAGATTATATGTGTTGGCATTATTTCGTTGAACTTTGTAACCAGGAATATCCAGGTAACTTGTTAAATCTTGGATATTTCCTCCTAGACCAGAAATGGTTTTAGATGGTTTGAGCTCCACTCCTGTAATATCATCTACATACTTGATCGTAATGTAAGATCCACCTGTGGTGTAATCGAAGGATTCAAGTCGAAATTGTTGTAAGTTAACACCTGAACCAGTTGAAGCAAATAATGCAAAAGCTAATTCACTAGGATTTCCTGCATTTGACAACAGTGTCATATTCTTTGTATCGTTCCAAAGAGTATTTGTAGGTATAACTTTATCAGCAACCTGATAATCACTTTGTTGACCAATTTTCTGATTTGCTAAATTATAAGACCAAGTCTGTCCAGCATAATTTACGGTCATAACTTTAGTCTTACCATCATAATTTACAGTGTAATTTTGGAAAGAATTATTTGTTGGATTCGTTTGAAGTTTAGAAAAAGTCGAGATAACAGGATACACTCGTCCTTGTGCATTAATATATTTCGTCCCATTATAACTATAAATAAATCCTCCGAATGCTCCGCCACCACCAACTCGTGAGGGATCTGCTGAAGCCATATTTTGGGAATCTGGAGCACTCGTATTATGCCATGTATCAAGTTTAAAACCAAAGGATCATTTTTAAGGTTGGTTCCCCCATCCCAAGACTTGCACCTGATCCATTGCCATTGGCATTTCCTATTTCACCAACGTTACCCGTAGAGAAAATAGCTGCAACACCGTCACCACCGTCATGACCATTATTTCTAAACCTTTCATAAGCATCACCTAGATTGATTTTTCCTTTGAGCACAAAACTCTCGGTCATATCAATCTTATTCTTAAGCGTATAGGAACCTGCTTGACCACCACTCGCAGTGGTTAGGATCACAGTACCATTATTAAAGGTTGCCGAACCGTTAGTCTGGAAGTAATCCATTTGATCTTCCGGCGTAACATGAAGTGCTGCTTTTGGCGTGTAAGTAGCATTTCCAATATTTGTTGCTGCTCTGAAACCTGTTCCTGTCGGAAGTGCTCTCCCATTACGGCTGTCTCGAAGTCCAGAATTTGCACGCAACACCGTATTGACCACAGTATTACGGGTTCTAGTAGCTTCAGAGATAAGAGCGTTGAGGTCAGCATTTTGGATCTGTCAAAGCATTTTTTGAATCGCTTCAATCGTAGTCTTTCCTTTTAGAAGGGCACTTTCCGCTCCTTCACGATTGCCTAGTCTTCCTAGATAAGTTCCAATTTCAGTAGACAGTGAGGTAAGCTTTGCTTCCTGCTCTTGACGCTTCTTATCCGCCTCAATACTCACCGCCAGAGCAGTATTAGCTACTGCTGTAACTTCTGAGGTAACCTCTGCTGCTTGTGCTGAGACTGTCGGTACTGACGCTCTTGTTGTTAAATCTGATGAATGTGATGTCTCATTGGTGTCTAAACCTTCTGAACGCATTGAGCCTGTACCACTTTCAGGCCCCGTCTGGCTCGTAGCAGTAACATGACTACTTGATGTCTCACTGGCATGCCCTGTCGCCTTTGAACTACTCATTGAAACTGAAGTAGATTCCGAAGCTTTCTGCGAAGCCGAAGCACTTGTTGAAGCTGACGTACTGGCAGAGGTTGAGACTGAGGTCGAAAGGCTCGCTGATACTGACGCAGAAGCCTGATGACTTGCCGATAGCGATAGTGAGACTGAATCTACTGAGTTTGATACTGAATCTGTGGCTGAGGCTGACTGACTAACTACATCTCCTCTGACTGCAGATTCTGTAATAGCTCCAGAATGACCCAAAACCGCTGAATCAGAGGCCGCCAAAACATCTGTCGTCGGACTAACCGTATGTTCTACCGCTGATGGACTTGTTGCTTCATCAGCTTGAACCACATAGGTCGCTTCTCCTCCACCTAGTAGAGCTCCAGTCGCGGCTACTCCCTTTAAAAGTCTGTCACTTGTGATTAAAGGTACTTCTTCCTCAACTTGATGAACTGATACAGATGACGCATCCACTCGACCACTTATTATCTTAAAAAGTCCGAAGTGAGAAGTTGCGGCACGTAACCAGTGTTTCCCTGACTTTACCAATTTAAAACGTGTCACACGATCAGTTTCTCGGTACTGACCCTCATTTCTTCTAAAAACATATATACACCTTTTCATTTTTAGCTAGTTTATTAGTATATTACTATTTATTTTATCATATCCTTAACCAAAAAATCTAATATAGTATCTTATTTTTTGAATTTTTTATCAGCCTTCCTTACATTGCTTTTACAAGTCTAAAAAGGGTGTTTTCCCCAGAATGATAACAATGAAAAAGGTAGCAATAGAATATGACATCTCTCGAAAAAATGATTAAGGAAAATTCCTCTTAGTAAGATTAATCAGAATTCCGAATTTTCTAATTATATCTGATGAGTACCTCTTTCTAAAGTTTTCATCCTAATATCACTAGACAGCAAAAACACCACTCTTATTTAACAATGTACTAATAAGAGTGGTGTTTTATTAAAAATTGACAATAACTACCTAACACTAAAATTATAAACTGTCATCTTCTGGATCGTCCTTCTTGCGTTTGGCAAGAAAGGCAAGACCAGTTGCCGTCGCTAAAGCACCGAAGAGTGTAGCTAACGATGAATCAGTTTCTCCAGTCTTAGGAAGTTGTTTGGTTTCAGTATGATCCTTGTGAGACATGCTTTCAGACCTTGAAGCACCAGCTACAGACGTAAGTGATGAATCACTAGCACTGATTGACGCACTTTGCGATGCAGAGATACTTGCACTCGTTGAGGCGGACGTACTTGCGGATTCACTGGCACTAGTTGAGGCGCTCATCGACGCTGAAGTACTTGCTGATTCGCTCGCACTGGTTGAAGCACTCTGCGATGCACTAGTACTTGCTGACTCGCTCGCACTTGTCGATGCACTCTGTGACGCTGACGTGCTGGCGGACTCTGATGCGCTGGTTGACGCACTTTGGGACGCAGATGTACTTGCGGATTCTGACGCACTCGTTGAAGCACTCATGGAAGCTGACGTGCTGGCCGATTCTGACGCACTCGTTGAAGCACTCATGGAAGCTGACGTGCTGGCTGATTCTGACGCACTCGTTGAAGCGCTCATCGATGCTGACGTACTTGCGGATTCACTGGCGCTAGTTGATGCGCTCATCGATGCTGACGTACTTGCGGATTCACTCGCACTTGTTGACGCACTCATTGAAGCAGATGTACTTGCTGATTCGCTCGCACTTGTTGAAGCGCTCATCGACGCCGACGTACTTGCTGATTCTGATGCGCTCGTTGATGCACTTTGCGATGCTGAAGTACTTGCAGATTCTGATGCACTTGTTGAGGCACTCATTGATGCGGACGTACTTGCAGATTCACTCGCACTTGTCGATGCACTCATTGATGCTGACGTACTTGCGGACTCGCTCGCACTCGTTGAGGCGCTCATGGAAGCCGACGTACTTGCGGACTCTGATGCACTTGTTGAGGCGCTCATTGAGGCCGATGTACTTGCGGATTCGCTCGCACTTGTTGAGGCACTCATGGAAGCCGACGTACTTGCCGATTCACTGGCGCTGGTTGACGCACTTTGTGAGGCGCTTGTACTTGCGGATTCTGATGCACTTGTCGATGCGCTCATTGATGCAGACGTACTTGCGGATTCGCTAGCGCTTGTTGACGCACTCATCGACGCTGAAGTACTTGCCGATTCTGAAGCACTTGTTGAAGCGCTCATCGACGCCGACGTACTTGCTGACTCTGATGCGCTCGTTGATGCGCTTTGTGAAGCACTTGTGCTTGCTGACTCGCTCGCACTTGTTGAGGCACTCATTGACGCTGAAGTACTTGCGGATTCACTGGCGCTTGTTGATGCGCTCATCGATGCTGACGTACTTGCTGATTCACTCGCACTTGTTGACGCACTCATTGAAGCAGATGTACTTGCTGATTCGCTCGCACTTGTTGAAGCGCTCATCGACGCCGACGTACTTGCTGATTCTGATGCGCTCGTTGATGCACTTTGCGATGCTGAAGTACTTGCAGATTCTGATGCACTTGTTGAGGCACTCATTGATGCGGACGTACTTGCAGATTCACTCGCACTTGTCGATGCACTCTGTGATGCTGAGGTACTTGCTGACTCACTGGCGCTTGTTGACGCACTCATCGACGCGGACGTACTTGCGGATTCGCTCGCACTTGTTGAGGCACTCATGGAAGCCGACGTACTTGCCGATTCACTGGTGCTAGTTGACGCACTCATGGACGCTGACGTGCTGGCGGACTCACTAGCGCTTGTCGATGCGCTCATTGAGGCCGACGTACTTGCCGATTCACTGGCACTGGTTGACGCGCTCATTGACGCAGATGTACTTGCTGACTCTGATGCGCTCGTTGATGCACTTTGCGATGCTGAAGTGCTGGCTGATTCGCTAGCACTTGTTGAAGCGCTCATCGATGCTGAGGTACTTGCCGATTCTGAAGCACTTGTTGATGCGCTCATCGACGCTGACGTACTTGCCGATTCGCTCGCACTTGTTGAAGCGCTCATGGAAGCCGACGTGCTTGCTGATTCTGACGCACTCGTTGAAGCACTCATCGACGCACTGGTACTTGCTGACTCGCTGGCACTGGTCGATGCGCTCATTGAGGCGCTTGTACTTGCGGATTCACTGGCGCTAGTTGAAGCACTCATTGACGCGGACGTACTTGCTGACTCACTCGCACTGGTTGAAGCACTCGCCGATGCCGACGTACTTGCTGACTCACTTGCACTTGTCGATGCGCTCATTGAGGCAGATGTACTTGCTGATTCGCTGGCACTTGTTGAGGCGCTCATGGATGCTGACGTACTTGCTGACTCACTCGCACTGGTTGAGGCACTCATTGATGCTGACGTACTTGCGGACTCGCTCGCACTCGTTGAGGCGCTCATGGAAGCCGACGTACTTGCGGACTCTGATGCACTTGTTGAGGCGCTCATTGAGGCCGATGTACTTGCGGATTCGCTCGCACTTGTTGAGGCACTCATGGAAGCCGACGTGCTTGCCGATTCACTGGCGCTGGTTGACGCACTTTGTGAGGCGCTTGTACTTGCGGATTCTGATGCACTTGTCGATGCGCTCATGGAAGCCGACGTACTTGCGGACTCTGATGCACTTGTTGAGGCGCTCATTGAGGCCGATGTACTTGCGGATTCGCTCGCACTTGTTGAGGCACTCATGGAAGCCGACGTACTTGCCGATTCACTGGCGCTGGTTGACGCACTTTGTGAGGCGCTTGTACTTGCGGATTCTGATGCACTTGTCGATGCGCTCATTGATGCAGACGTATTTGCGGATTCGCTAGCGCTTGTTGACGCACTCATGGATGCTGAAGTACTTGCCGATTCTGAAGCACTTGTTGAAGCGCTCATCGACGCCGACGTACTTGCTGACTCTGATGCGCTCGTTGATGCGCTTTGTGAAGCACTTGTGCTTGCTGACTCGCTCGCACTTGTTGAGGCACTCTGTGACGCTGAAGTACTTGCGGATTCACTGGCACTTGTTGATGCGCTCATCGATGCGGACGTACTTGCTGACTCTGATGCGCTCGTTGATGCACTTTGCGATGCTGACGTACTTGCGGATTCACTGGCGCTAGTTGATGCGCTCATCGATGCTGACGTACTTGCGGATTCAGATGCACTTGTTGAGGCACTCTGTGAAGCTGAAGTACTTGCAGACTCTGAAGCACTCGTTGAAGCGCTCATGGAAGCCGACGTGTACTTGCCGATTCGCTAGCACTTGTTGAGGCACTCATGGATGCCGACTTACTTGCAGATTCAGATGCACTAGTTAAGGCACTCTGTGACGCGGACGTACTTGCCGACTCACTCGCACTCGTTAAAGCACTTTGTGATGCACTGATTGAGGCACTCATCGAAGCAGACGTCCGTGCTGATGCGCTAGCACTTGTTGAAGCACTTTGTAAGGCCGACGTACTGGCTGACATACTCGCACTTGTCGAAACAGACTGGCTAGCGGAATCTGACAGAATAGCATCATTTTTATCATCAATATCCAAACCAGCTAGAGGCGACTCATCATAACGTTGTTGATAAACCGTATTCCCATCCGATGTCAGAATTCCACTCAGTGTTGATTCAACGATTGCTGTTGCAGTTCGAACATAAAGGTTTCGATTTGAACCTTCAGTAACAATTGTCCATTTCATATTATCCGCAACACCACCACCAATGGTTCTCCACTGCTGACGAACTGCCTTCAAATTTGAATAAGGCATTGAACTTGCTTTAGTTAATTTTGAAGACCAATCTTCTGTTTTAATCAAATTCCCATTATCATGGTAGGTCATGGTTACAGAATTAATGGTATCATCTGATGTTACTAAAATACCAAATTCATTATTCGTATTAAAGGACGGCTTAACCGTTACTACCCAAGTAGTCTTGTTGGTTCCAGTATCATAAGAATAGGTCATCGATTGGATAATCGTATTTTTCCCACCCTCAGAAACATCTGATCCTGTCAAAGTACCTGAATAAATATACTGTCTACGACCATTTGAATCAAGATAAGTTTGAACAGCATTAGCTGTTGCTGCTAAATTGATGGCGATGCTTTGAGAACCATTTGAATTGACCACATTTCCTGTGAAACCAGTCTGTTGCATGGTGCTCATCATTTGCTCAACAGCCAAGCCTAAACGACTGCGTTGCCCTTCAAAATCTCCCTCATTTTGAGAAAGCAAAGTGTTAGCTTTTGTCAACTCAGTGCGAACAGTTTGGATGGCTTCACTAAGATCTGCGCGAGCTTGGGCATCCGTCACACTATTTAAATAACGGTCTGCCAAACTGACAAGTAATTGTGCTTCAGATGCATTTTGTTCCAGAGTAGTCTTACTCATTGAAAGCCTATTTGCTACTTCAGTTGATCCTAAGTCTTCAAGAGACAGACTAGTAGATTCACTGTAAGCAAGCGATAGTATCTCTGATGTATGTAAACTCAAAGACTCCGAAGCACTTCCAATCGCTTGAGATTCAAAAATTAGACAAGGTATCTTTTACAATACTTGCTTGGCTAACAAGACTGGTCAAATCTGATGTTGAAGCAGATAAGGCAGACTCCATAGTTTCTAGACTTGGCTTAACCGAAAGAATATAACTTTCCGTATCACCTAACTGAGCTAATCGACCAAGATAGGTTCCAATTTCAGTAGACAGTGAGGTAAGCTTGGCTTCTTGCTCTTGACGCTTCTTATCCGCCTCAATACTCGCTACCACAGCAGTATTAGCTACTGCTGTAGCTTCTGAGGCCACTTCTGCTGCTTGTGCTGAGACTGTCGGTACTGACGCTCTTGTTGTTAAATCTGATAAACGTGATGTCTCATTAGTGTCTAAGCCTTCTGAACGCATTGAGCCTGCACCACTCTCAGACCCCGTCTGACTCGTAGCAGTAACATGACTACTTGATGTCTCACTGGCATGCCCTGTCGCCTTTTGAACCACTCATTGAAACTGAAGTAGACTCCGAAGCTTTCTGTGAAGCCGAAGCACTGGTGCTGGCTGACTCACTCGCACTTGTCGAAGCTGACATACTAGCAGAGGTTGAGACTGAGGTCGAAAGGCTCACTGATACTGACGCAGAAGCCTGATGACTTGCTGATAGCGATAGCGAGACTGAGTCTACTGAGTTTGATACTGAATCTGTGGCTGAGGCTGACTGGCTAACAACATCCCCTCTGACTGCAGATTCTGTAATAGCTCCAGAATGACCCAAAACCGCTGAATCAGAAGCTGCCAAAACATCTGTCGTCGGACTAACCGTATGCTCTACCGCTGATGGACTTGTTGCTTCATCAGCTTGAACCACATAAGTCGCTACTCCTCCACCTAGTAGAGCTCCAGTCGCGGCTACTCCCTTTAAAAGTCTGTCACTTGTGATTAAAGGTACTTCTTCCTCAACTTGATGAACTGATACAGATGACGCATCCCACGACCACTTATTATCTTAAAAAGCCCAAAGTGAGAGGTTGCGGCACGTAACCAATGTTTCCCTGACTTTACCAATTTAAAACGTGTCACACGATCAGTTTCTCGGTACTGACCCTCATTTCTTCTAAAAAACATATATAAACCTTTTCATTTATTTTTTATTTCTATATCTTTTTCATAAGCATATTATCCTATTTTATCATAAAAATAGTCAAAAAATTAGTACTATAACTTATTTTTCAAACTTTATTATTCTCAACTTTTTTTGTAAATCAAAGAAACATAAAAAATCCCTCAGAAACTTAATGTTTGAGGGAAAATTACTTTATAAAAATAGTCAGTTTAATCCCATTAATCTATGATAATCAACTATAACTAATGATAAGAGATAACCATCATGACCAATAGAACAACAAATAATGCAGAACTAAGCCCCAGAGTTAGGCCCTTTAGAAGAGTTTGGCTCGCCCTTTAACTGGTCCTACCAATATTACTCGTGGCATCACTCGAAAAAATCTGAATTTGCCTAGGCTGCAGTGTTACAGTAATAATAAGTGACACACTTAAAATGATGAGTAAAATCATAAAGAATATTTGCATAGACTACCTCAACATACCTATTAAAGTAAAAATTAAACTAATTATAATAACAAAGCCTAACATAAAAAAGAAAATCTTATTTATTTTCTCGCCCCTAGTTTCTTTTTCCTTCACTATGGGCTTTTGTTTTAGCTCCTCCATACGGCCTTCAACCGCATTATGAAATAAGTCTTTATTTGTCATATTTCTCTCTTTCCTATGGGAAGTAGGTCACGATATTACCATCCTCACTAACAAGCACTTGACTGAGTAAAAGATTGCGAACCATGTCTTTTTTGATCTGCTTCTTCATGGTTTCAAAACCTGCAAATGCTTCCTGATAATATTCAACAATTGGATTCTTCTGACTAGCCGTATGACTCCCAATAGCTTGTTGGAGTTGTTGTAAATAGTCAACCTGTTCAATCCAATTATCATCAATAGCCTTAAGAAGTGATAGACATTGGAAATATCCAAAAAGATCGATGGTGTCTAATTGTTTCTTTTTATCATCTATTTCCCTATAAGCAAACTGATAGATAAGTTCAGCCACAGCTTCGACATCATCAATATCCAGATCATCTGAATTTTCTCAATATGAAAACTAATGTTTTTGAGAATAAAGTGATACAACTTCTCCTTCTCGCTAAGATCTTCTTCAACCAGGGCAATATCAATATAGTCATCAAGAACCTGCTCAATGGTATCTGTTAAATCCTGATCTTGATTAATAAGGTGATTTCGTTGGGCATAAATGAGTTCCCGTTGAATGTTCATACTCTCAGCATATTCTAGTGTTTGCTTACGTGAAAAACGTGCCGCACTGTCACTAGCTCTTTGCGCCTTCTCAACCAAACGTCTGTAGCGTCGCCCTACTAATTCTATACTCTCAGTTTTCTCATCAATAGTGTAGTCTTTATAATATTTATGTACCCAGTTAGGGCCATACTTTTTGATAACATCATCTTCAAGTGAAACAAAAATTTAGACATTCCAGGATCTCCTGACGTCCTGAACGTCCTCTGATTTGTAAATCAATACGCTGACTTTCCATACGTTCAGTCCCAATGACAACAAGACCACCTAATTCGGCGACTCCAGGTCCCAACTTAATATCGGTCCCTCGTCCCGCCATAGAAGTAGCTACCGTGACAGCACCCATCTGACCTGATTCAGCTATCATCTCAGCTTCTCTAGGAGCATTATTAGCATTTAAAAGATTGTGGGCAATTCCTTCCCTTAGGAGAAGGTTAGAATATAATTCAGACATTTCAACCGAACCAACGAATATTAGGAGAGGATTCCCTTTTCGATGATAATGCTTTACATACTCTAGGGAAGCATAGATCTTTTTTCTGGTAAAGTTACATAAAGATTGTCTGGATAATCTATCCTTTGTTTCGGACGATTGGTCGGAATTTGAACAACTTGCATTCCGTAAGTATCCAAAAATTCTTTTTCTGCGGTCTTACCAGTCCCAGTCATACCTGAAATCTTTTTGAACTGACGAAAAAGGCTTTGATAGGTGACAGAAGCCATGGCACGTGTTTCGGGAGATAACTTTACAAGCTCCTTGGCTTCAATTGCCTGATGCATGCCTCCTTGGAGTTTGGTCAATTCCATCAAGCGTCCAGTCGCTTTATCTAAAAGAACAACTTCTGGTCCATCTTTTCCTTGACGAACAATATAATCTTTATCCTTTTTGAATAGGGTATGAGCTCGGAGAGCATAAATAAGGTGACGCGCAAATGTAGCATTCTCTTTGGCATAGAGGTTACTAATTCCTAGATAATTTTCAGCTAACTTTGCACCTTTAGTTGTCAGCCAAACTTCACCCTTTTCTTCCTTGAAAATATAGTCCTGATCCTCAACCAATGTCGTCATGAGTGTATTAATCATAGCATAATAGTTGGATTGAACACGAGGAGAACCTGAAATAACCAAAGGAGTTTGCGCACTATCCAGTAAGACGGAATCAACCTCATCAATAATAGCAAAGTTAAAAGGACGCATGTATTTACCGTCTTTATTCGAAGCTAGATTGTCAATAAGATAGTCAAAGCCCAAACCACTATTTGTCGTATAGATAATATCAGAAGCGTAAATCTCCTCTTTTTTCAAAGGTATCAAGTTCTTCACCATCCTCTGCAAAAGGAACGCCAATGGTTAGACCTAGAAACTCGTAAACCTGTCCCATTTCTTCAGCATCACGTTTTGCTAAGTATTCGTTTGTCGTTACAAGTATTGCTCCTTGTCCTGTCAGTGCATTTAAGTAAACTGGCATGGTTGCTGTTAAGGTCTTACCTTCTCCTGTACTCATCTCAGCAATATTTCCCTGATGCATAACGATTGCTCCCATAACCTGAACATCATAGGGAAACATACCTAATACACGCTTAGCTGCTTCACGTACTACTGCGTAAGCCTCTGGTAATAAATCATCTAAACTTTCGCCTTTGTCTAGCCGTTCTCTAAATTCAGTAGTTTTATCTTTTAATGACTGGTCATCCAGTTGTGCCATCTGCTCAGCCCAACCATTAACTTGCTTGAGTACACTTTTTACTGGTTTTAAAGGATTTAAAGAATTAAACATTTTCTTCTCCTACTTCAGTGATTGTCATTCCCTTAAAATCCAATTCTACCATTCCAGCACTCAAGAGGGAGATGGAATAATTGTAGGCTTCATGAGGATAGACGAAGGTGAAAGATTGTTTTTTTCAATCATCTGCTTAACTTCCTCACCATAACGATTTAAGAAGCTTAATTTAAGATAAACCGTACCTTCAGGAACTGTTGTAAATTGTGATTCGAGACGATAAATATATCCCTTTTTTAACAAAGGTAAGCTAGGTTGCTTTCGACTCGCCTGATAATTTTGAATAGCCAGCCAGGAATGAATCTCAGTTCCTGTTGCTATCAAGGGGTTACTGCAATTGACTGAGCCATCTGGATGATGTTCAATTTGGGAACCAAACATATAGGATCTCACATTCGTTCCCCATTGAATCTGAGAGTTATTCTTATGAATCATGTTCATCCCTTTCTTCCAAAATCATTTTCTAAAATCATACGATAAAAATTGAGAAACCAAGCTGTCGCAGTTGAATGGTCATCATTATGTCGTCCAGAAGTCCCCTTGCTAAGAATTCGTGCTCCCGAAGAATATAGGACTTTAGTAATATCCTCGAAGGCTGTTGGGTCCATATCCTCATCTTTCATGTAAGAAACCCCAAAGGTCGTGTTTGAGAAGTCTGCTTTTTTCAAACTTATCCCAGAACTTCTGATTAAGGGCCTCGACGCCTTCATTGTCCAAACGTCCCGTCTGCAAATGCAAGACATCAATTCCTGTCGGGAAAACCTCTGGTGCCAAAAGTCTGGCACGATTACCGATGGTACCAACATTGGCTAGAGGTTTAGACATGATAATGGCATGAGGTTCAAAGTCCGCACCATAGTACATAGATGGGAAAGTTCCCATGGACATCCCAGAGAGAATAAGTTGATCACTGTCAAAGCCTAGGTAATCCAAATAATGTTGGATAGTATCCTTGATACTATTTTCAAGCTCTTCAGTTCCCATGTAGAAAGCTCCCCCCTCTAGGCGAGGATCAGAAAATAGCAGGAAAGGTGTCTCCATAGCCCTCATCATACCAAATCCTTCAAAACCTTCGGCAGGACGAAAACCTGAAAAGTAGACGGACAGCGGTGGCTTGAAATCCCCAGGATAAAAGAAATAATTGATTTCCTGACGTTTACTATCATGGAGAATCCCCCACCCAATACAAACTTTCCAAATTGAAAACGTGTCCATCGTTGATGGAAATTCCCAACTCTTAGAGCACCATTTCCTTTTAGCTTCTAAAGTTGCTGATAAAATATAAGTTCTCCCCCTGATCTAAAACAATGGCACCTTTACGCATTTCTTCCTCGCTAACTACAATTGTTCTCACGATTTCTGAAACTGAACCTTCAGGAATAATGCGCAGCACTAATCGGCATTGACAGGTCTGAGCCTTCTCAAATTCTAACCAAAGTTCAACAGGGAAATCCTCAGCTACTCGAATATTAAAACTCCAGTTAAGAATAGGCTTAAAGGAATCGCCGTAATTCCCATCTAAAGAGATACTTTCAAAACCATTATAAATAACTTTCCCTTCGAATCGAGGATGAACCTGAATCTGATAAGGGAACAATTTATCACCATATTGTCCAGCGAAAAGTGCCTTAGACAGGGTATCTAGCAGATCTTGCTTATCTGAAAAATCTGCTGGTATAGCACAAATTTCTTTCAGAAAGCGACCTACTCGATGGTCCTCTATCAAAAGGTCAGCATCATAAAAGATGGTATAAGGAACTAAGCTCTTACGCAAGTCCATCAGCATGAGTAAGGATTCCTGACTATCAACAAGGACCGCATTAAAGTTTCTTAGTTTAGCTTGTTTCAAACATTGGAGAATATCACTAGAAAGCCCAGCACGAAGGTAGAAAAAACGAACATTATCGGGGAGCTCATAAGTATTTGACCAATTATCTCGTCCAACCTGCAAAATGCTAATTTTAGACATACTTATCCTCCTTCAAATAGTGCTCCCATTTTTCAATAAAACGCTCTCCTGTATTTTCTCTGATTTTCTCAATTGCTTCAATTAAAGCTTGATTCCAGTACTTTAACTGATCAAGATAATAAGATGCCGCCTCCTCAAATTGTGTTACTTCTTCTAGGATATAACCATTTTTCAAATGTGTTACATAGTCCGAAGTGACCCTATTTATCTGTGGAATCCCAGCACTAATGCCTGCAATTTGAGTATAACGATGTGGTTCCAAGCTGAGATCAACAATAAGACGGGTATACTCAAATTCTTTAATCAAGGCTGTCTCATCAATCAAATTAACAAAATCATAACGATACTCAACTTCCTCATTTTCAGCGAGGTAGTTTTCTGCACTTTGATTATCTTTTATGTGTTTGAATTTTTTCTTATTCAGTTTTTCAGAGATAAGGTGCTCTACGTCTTCCTTAAATGTATCAAAATCATGCGGATTCGCATTGAAAGTTCCAAATACAATATAAGTATTCTGGTGATTTGCTACAAAATCTAAAACCTGATAGATAGCTTCCCAACTGATATCATCTAAATTTACCTGATAATAGAGTTTAGATGACTTAAGACGTTGGCTCTTTCCAAGTGCTAGACGGGTATCATAAGATGCCATATGCTGAATCTTCTCAGCTTGCTCTGGAAATAGTTTTCTTAATTCTGTAGAAAAGTCCTGAGAATCACTAATAATCGATCAACAAGTTGCAAAATAAGAAGCATAATCCTCTAAGGGATCATTTTGATTGCGTTCTTTGAAGTAAGTCAAAATTTTCTGATTAGCCTCTGGTAGATGACTATAAAGAGTTTGATTCAGATTACTTTTCGACGCAACGACAAAACAATCCGAAGGCGTCAATTCTTGAGCAATATAAGCATCAAAGAACTCCCAAATGACTTCTTCCATACTGATATAGTAATTTTCTTAAAACGATGATCTGTTCTTGGATTACTTACGATCCTCGTCCATCAAAGAAATGACAAAGTTGCCAAATGCCATCTTCATTCAAATAATCTCGGTGTGTCGCCTGACCATTTTCAAAATGAAGGATACTAGAAACAAATCCTCTGTCATCATAAATTTCTTCTCTTAAAATCAGACCATCCTGATAATATCGAATAAGACTCAAATATCCTTCTGGTCCCAACTCTATTTCGGCAAAACGCTGATGATGTTTCTCAACAACAATAATGAAGGGGGTAAAAATAAAGTCACAATCATCATCCCAATCCAAGTCAGATACTTGTAGACAACGCATGGGCTGATCTTTGATTCCTTGAATAGCATCAAACACTGAAAAATGCGACACTTCTAAGAGATCAAAGCGGTGCAGAAAATAACGTAGATGTGGTTGATAAGCTAAAAGTAATAATCTAGGCGACATAGCTTGGCCTTGAAAAATACGTGCTTGGTGTAAAGTATCATCAAATTCTATTTTCGAGGTTCTAAAATACCACGGTGTTAAGTCAGGTTGCCAAAACTCTGCCCCTTGACCGTACCAAGCCGGAATTAAATAATACATATGTTCTCCCATTTTTATGAATTCAAAATAATTAACGATATATTAAGGATGATAGGTAGGCAGGTCAAAAAAGATCACCAGACTACCTATCACTCTCAAATGAATAATTGAGGTGATATAAATAATTTTAACTTTTAATCTAGTCAAACAAACCTTTATAGGATTCATTTAGGTCATAGCTGCAATTTCTTCGCGTACATTGTATACCATTCCACAGTAAATCAAAAAAATTCCAGGAATCATACTGAGTTGTAAGTACTGCGGATTAATAAGCACAATCATCATAGGGCCACCAGCCATGATAACTGTATAAATTGCCCCAATAACAGCAAATTTCATGACAACTTTATTGATATAACGGCTTGTATCAGGGCCAGGATAAACATTGTAAATGTACTCTCCTGATTTTCGCATGCGTTCTGCAATTTGTTCACCACTAACGTTTACGAAAGCAAAAGCAATCCCCAAAACAAATAAGACCACTTGATAGAGAACAAGCCAAATCGGATGTCCCACTGTCAGAGCTTCAATCCAAGTATTTGTCCAACTGTTTTTAGGAAATAAAATCTGAATCAAGATAAGAAGATATTGAGGAATAGAGACTAGAGAAATTGCGTACATGAAGGGCATCCCACCTGCTGGGGTAAGCATAACATCAAGATAGGAATACTGGCTAAAACGATTATGGATATTAACCTTATTGATGGGAATGCGATACCGTGCTCTTTGGACAATAACTGCAACATATAAGAAGAGCAAACCCATGATAATTAGAGAGAGAATAATCGGTAATTCTATATGTAGTCGTGTAATACTCTCTCCAATTTGCCTAGGTAGATTAGCAACCATACTGGCCATCAAAATGACAATAGAACCTCCTATACCAAAGAAAGAATTCAAATCCGACAGCCAGACTAAAAAGAAGGTTCCCGCAATTAGAAGGATAGTGTTCGTTAGGATAGCCAATCCTTTAGGCATTCCTACTTCAATCGGAAGGCTTAGAAACACCGCTAAAGACTGGATGAGAGCGATGACAAAGGTCAAGTACATTTTGCGTCGATCCTGTATCTCTATTGGTAGCTTACTTAAACCAGACTTTTTTGAAAACGAAAACATCTGCCAAATAATCATGGCTGACATCCAAGGGGACAAGCCCACAGAAAAAAGTGAAAATGAACTTAAATTACCACCCATCATAGCACTTGTGAAGGCTGTCGAATTGGATAACCCTCCTAAGAGTTTTGGGTGCTTCAAATCTATAAATGGTAAGACTAGATGGCTTCCCAAAACATAAATAAAGAGGAAAAGAACTGTCCAAGATAAACGTTTAAAAACAATAGATTGTAATATTTTTTTCATTAGCAGCCACTCTCCTCCTTCTCACTAATACGCTTAGCAACCAATTGATTAATAGCATTCACCATCAATTCAGGATTTTCATGTGAAAAAATAGCTTGATAAGATTGATTTGGAGCTTGTGTATTCTCAAAAGTTAGTAAAGGAAGCTGATTTTGAGTTACGTACTCATAGATTTCTGGTAATTTATCATAATGATTAATATCCAGATAGAAATCAACTTTAGATAGCTCATATTCAACAAGCAAAGGATAGGTATTTTGATAAAGGGTTACATTTGGATGGCGAGATAGCACTAAAAGTTCTGTAGCCATATAGGTATAGGCAGCGATGATAAAATGAACTTGAGGGAGATGCTGAACTAAGTATTCAATCTGTTCCAATAAGTAGGAGTTCGTCAAAGTATAACACGTCAACACGGTAGATTCACGGTTAGATTCTAACTCAAAGCCCCGATTTGTCCATGTTTTCAAAATTTGAGACCATTCCATGAGACAGTACCGCCACCAAACCTCACGCAGTCGTACTACTGAAAACTGATTCCACGGTTTATCCGGAGAAATATAATGTAAAATCAAAGGTAGTGGTTCAAGAGGAATTTCAAAAACAAAACGATGACCTCCCTCGGCTGCACCAGCATCAAAACCAATTTGAAAATTATAAGTATCAGGTAAATTAAGGTAGCGGTCTTCAAATACCATATTGAGTATTGATTGATCACCCTCTCCTACATTTGCGTGCTCCCGTTCAGTTATATCCACTAGTTTTTGACGGATATGTTCCTCTTTCCATAAACGATTGTTAATTAGCAATACACCTGCATTAAAACCAACACCGGCACCAAAACAAGAACGAACAGCTCCGACATAATTGTCTCCCAATTCCTGTTCAAAAAGACTATCTAGATTACCTGTGACTATCAAATCACTATCAAGATAAAGTACCTTATCTTCATGTACGAAATCAGGTATAAAATAACGCGCAAAGGTCATATGGTTGATATGTCCCAACTTATTAGTCCAATTCATCTGAAATTGAGGACCAATTAACTTAATATCAAGAAGCTCTCCTCCGAGTCTCTCCACATGCTCTCTCGTGGCACGGAACCACTCGACTGGGATATCTTGATTAAAAAGGTATATTTTAAGCTGACGATTGTGATAACAAAGAGATTTTAAAGCGGTCTCTATTTGACGAATATAAGCATAATCTCCTGCCAATACTACTGCATTTTTATTATTCATATATCTTTCTTATTCTACCGGCAAACGAGATAAGTCTGCCACGATTTGTTTAGTGTAGGTTTCATCTTCGATGAATTCAATATCTTGGTCAAAGTTATACTCCGCCGTGTGTTTGTGTTTGAGTTTAACTTTTGTTGTCGCACCCATTTTTAGCCATTCATATTCAGAGTCAATATGTCCAATATCCAAGGCTTGATAGCCATCTTTAGCTAGATTTGCAACTAATACTTTAGCCGTTGGGCCCAACATGATAAGTATAAGATGATTATCCGCATACTTACGAATTGTTGACTCAATAGCATCCACATCCTTATAAGCACAATGAGAAGAGCAGACAATACGTTTGATAGATAAGGCCTGATCGAATAAATCATTACCAACCCCGGAACGAGATGTTGCTCCTTCTACTATTAAGAGATTTTTGTTTTCCCATAACCTTTTTAGCTTTTCAAACTGCGACTCGGCTTTTGTCTTATCTAAAAAATCAATATAAGGACGTGAAATAAAGGTTGAACCATACCATGGTGCCGGTGCAATTTGACGATAAAAATCATCATAATGATCCAAATGCTTTTTCCAAAAAATCTTCTGCCCACCACGTAAATTTGAAGCGATCTTCGAAAGCATCTGGCAAGCAGACTAAGAGTTTTTCTGAACTGTTCATTCCAACCAACTCACGTAGAGTTCGTGCCAGTTCAGGATGATAATCTTGGTAGGCGATAGAATGGCCAGCTATTAGATTGATTTCACCATCTCCAAAACGAATGACAGATGAATGATTTTCCCTAATGAAGTCCAGACTCTCATCAATGGACTTAACCGTTGGTAGAGGGAGAATTTTAGGCAAGCTTCCTTCTCCATCCAATTGTTCAATCGCCGTGATCAGTTCCTGTGGTCGCTCACTTGAAAAAAGAAACTGCCCATGGTTTCCGTGTTGGGTTTTATAAAAACCAAAACTAGGAATCCCCGCCAATTCTACCTGTGATAGAATCTCACCAGCTTCATCGCCATGATTAATATCCAAATAAAGATCTGCACTATGAATCAGCTGGGTCAACTGCTCCTGATTGATCGCAGGATACAAACTAACATTGGGATGTTTCTTTAATTCGACTAACTTAGGCCCCATAGCTGTCCAAGCACCGATATGAAACTGCACAAATGGAAGAGCACAAACCAGTTCTTCGATTGACTCGAGATCTTGCGTTTGGGTCATAGTAAAGGAATGCAATCGTTGAAGCTCGTGAACTTCTCCCCATTTACCTGTTTTTATACGCTCTTTAATGAGTGAATGCATTTGTTCAATCGTGTTGACCTCTAACTGCGCTTGCTCACTATGTCTGGTTTCTGGGAAGGACAAGATCGGTTTCCCTGTTTTCGCATAAGCCGCCAAGGTTGCTTGATCAGCAGTACCATAGTTAATATCTAAATAGGCAGCAGAACGATTGATAAGTTCTTCCAATACTGGAGGGACGACTTCTGGATACAATCTCACATTTTCATATTTTGCAAGACGCATCAATTCCTCTCCCATTTCCGTATAGGCAGCAATATGGAACAAGGCCTTCGGATGTCCCTGAATCAATTCCTCAAGGTTTTTGAAGGATTGAGAATTGGTCAAATTGAACAGATGGAGCTCATAATCTGGATCCATCTCTATCTGGAAGTCCCCCATATGGTGAGACAAGACCTGACTGTAATCCATGTCGTGGAAAGCCCACCATAATTGGCGGAAACGATTAGCACTTAGTGTCGCCCATGGTTTTCGGTGTGAGACAAAATGCACAACATAGGGATCTTCACTATCTTTAAAGTGATTTGGCCAATGACTCATAAAAGCAGTCACGTCATGACCAACTTGGAGGTTCATCCTTTTATCCAAGGCTAACCATCTATCACGAAAGACCTTATTAAAGATTGTCTGGTCCCCATTAAATTTAGGAATATTTCCTTCTAAAGCTTGCTGGAGTGAGCCATTCGTCTCATTCACCAACTGCTCTGTCATATTTTCTCGTTTCCACAAACCATTGTCAATTAATAAGACACCGGAATTAAAACTCTGGTTATCTGTGTCCATCACGGCTGCAATCGGGTGACCCTTCATATCTATTTCAAAGATATCCTCTAAGTTCTTTAGAACCAGCAAATCCGCATCGAGATACAGCACCTTTTCCTCTGAGATATACTTCGGAATAAAGTAGCGAGAATAAGCATCCAGACTAATATGTTCCTGAGTCCACCAGGTATCCCTCACATCATCCGGATTCAATTTGACATCAATGAGCTCGCCCCTAAGAGCTGAGCCATCCTCCGTGGTTTTCGAAACCAGTCTGGAAGGATGTCTCGATTCAAAACATAAATTTTCACATCTTTATTGTGGTAAAAGATAGATTTTATGGTCGTCGATAACTGAGCGGTAAAGTTCTGATTTCCTGCTAGAACAATCGCCCGACTTTTTTGTATCATGCATGAAAACTCTTCTCCTTGATCCGTTTTTTTACCAGTACTTGCTGATAAGCTTCCATGTCTCCATGTTTTAAGGTCTCTTCTTCATGAATGGCCAATCGCCACTTATAAGCAGCAATTTCTGCATCTATTAAGCCCTTTGGAGCTCCGATCAATTGAAGAATCATCATGCGTTCTTCGATACTTTGTAACGGATAAACATCTGCAAGATTGACCGTTTTGGTCACACTTGTCTCACGTTTACGATGCAGATAGATGGCCCGGTTCATATAGACAATTTTATCAGCTTGTAGATAGACCTTGTAGGTCGTATAATCATCCTCTACCGTTTTATCTGTTGGATAAACAATCTCTTTAAACAATTCCGCCTTATAAAGCTTTTGCCCAAGGGACCGTGAAACATTGGCTCAGATTATACTGCCCATCATATTGATGTTGGAACCACTCAAAAGGAGAATAGACACGCTCAAAATAATCATTTCCCCCAACATGGATTAAAAAGTTCCCCTCTTCTTCCATAAATTGAGTGAAATTTCCAATTGCAATATCTGCATCTGCTTTTTTTCAGCAAATGATATAAACTCTCGATATGATCCAGTTCCAACCAATCATCATTATCCACAAAGAGAATGTAGTCTCCCGTCACCGCTTCTAAAGCACGATTCCGACTAGATCCAACTCCCCCATTAGGCTTATGATAAACCTTCACTGAGGGTCCTGAATCTTGTAGCGTTGGCAAATAGCGGCAGAACCATCCGTTGAACCATCGTTGACTAAGATAATTTCTAAATTTTGATAGGTCTGTTGGATGATACTATTTAAGCAATTTTCAAGATAGGCCTCTGAATTATATACAGGGACGATGACACTAATTTTTTCCATTTTTTCCTTCACTTATTTCAACCTAATTCATACCTGATTTAACTCAATTGAGCTAAATATTCTTGAATAACAGCAATCATATCATCAATATCCTCTACATGAAAACAGTGACTATCCCCTTCATTCTCACAATGATTGGTAACATCAAAAAAAGAAAAGATAGGTTTTCTCAATGCAGTAACCTTTTGAATAATATCATAAATTTCTTCATGATAATTGATATCCAAATAAAAATCCAATTTATCCAACACAGCTTGAGCATTGTAACGTGTAAAACGAGGATAAAGCGAAACATTGGAGTAGGCTTCTAAAGCAATTACACTAGGAGCAAAATTTGTGTGTGCAAGGATATTAAATTGAACATTTGGAAATGCTTCCACCAATGTTTCAATATGTTCCATAGCTGCCGAATTCGTCAATACTGCTGTTTGGAATTTGGGCCTTCCTACCAAATCCTTGAAATGACGTTTGGTAATATCCTTTCGTAACAAGATTTCAGACCATTCCAGACCATAATAAAACCACCAGATATCCCGTCAACGATTCAAATTCCACTGATACCAAGGCTTCTCTCCCGCATAGTGAATGATTACTGCGTCCTTCTCCAGCTGGTCTGCCTTATCATACCATTCAGGGACGTTAAAGGTGTGAGCAAACGTGTCCATACCAACCATCACATTGTAGACTCCTGGTAGTTTTTTTCCAACGTCCTTTAAAATGACGATTAAGGATTCCTTGATCTCCAAACTCCTCTTGATGATAGCGATTCGTCAATTCCAGCAACTGGTGGCTAGCTTTTTTTCTTCTCTCCAAAGCACAGTGTTCACAAGGAGCACACCTGCATTAAACTTAGAAGCATCTATGCCATCCGTAACTGCGGCCAAAGCATGATTTTCTATATCTTCTTCGAAGAGAGGTGTCAAATCTCCAGTGACAACAATATCAGAATCTAGATAAAGTGCTCGGTCTTCTGTAACAACATCTGCAATAAAATAACGATAAAAGGTAGCATAACTTAAATGATCCATGGGTAGCGAATACCCTTTTATCTGATCAGAAGAAATCTTAATATTCCGAATTTGTGATTGAACAGACTCTAATCTTCTCCCCATCAACCAGAACCACTCCTGAGGGAGATTGTCATTGATCACATAAAAAATAATTTGACTGTTTGTCGCAACAATAGATTTTATAGTTACCTCTAGCTTTTCCATGTAACCATTATCACCAGCAAGAACGATTGCCCTTTTCACTGAAATTTTCCCCCTCTTTTTTTTCTCAATTATCCTTTTATAAAGTAAATAAGAAATTAATAGCATCTATTAAAAGCTTCTTAGTGATATACCCCTCTTTTTAGGAGGAAAGCAAACCCTTGAGCCCTACTACTAATTTCTTGATAGGATTCTGGAGCCATATTTTGAACCAATTGATTGGCTTCTTCCAAACTGTTCACAGCAAATCCTATACCACGCTCTTCAATCAGATGACTATTTGATAAGGTGTTGGGCACAATCACAGGAATTCCTGCCGCAAGATAGGTGCTGAGCTTATGTGAAATATTCATTTCGTAGTAATCAACATTCTCCCCATCGTTATACTGGGTATTCCAGACAAGACCAAAGCCTCCCTTTGAGAGTTCCATCAGGAGTTCTTCATTGCGCTTCCATCCTTCAATCACCAAATTGGCTTCTGGATTGCTCTTTGGCTCATTCGCAAAAAACTCGCAAAGGGGTTTCATAAACCCAATTTTGCAACTCTGGAAAACGTGTCAAAGATCCTGCAAAGAAAATCTCTTTTTAAATACTGGTTGGTTCAAACTGAGGTTATGAGGATGATCCCAAAATTCTTGAATCAAGATTTTTTCCACAGTCAGACCTGCTTCACACAGACGGTTAACCATTTGTTGTGAAGGCGCAATAATGACATCTGCTTGATTGAACATCTCCATATAAGTCGGCATTAGGTAGGCATTATCACGGAACATTAGTGGAATAACGTCATGGATAAAAATCACTAGTTTGACTCTCAAATCTTTCAGCTTCGCTACAAATTCCGCGTCAAACTCCCAACCATTCCAAGTTGGCGATTGAAAAATCACAATATCACCAAATGAGATACTTGCCATGATCCCATCTAGACGCTTGCTTCTCTCGCTCGGACTATCTGTAGAGATATTATAAAAATAGATTCCAATCTCTCGATACCCCAAAGCACGCGCAATATCCGTCACAGCATTCTGAGCTAAGATGACAGTGCTATCCCCTGCCATACCATATAGATTTGTAATATGTACTTTAGTCATGGTTTCCCTTCTTTATTTTTCTGACATTTGAAAAATCATCTTCAACTCTTCTTTTGTTGCTAGCATTGGATGCATCTTTTGCTTGTCATAGGCTGATTGATATCTTTTAGAATCTTCCAGCTGAGATAGTTCATCGAGCAAGTCTGTAATTGCATCTTTTTGAAACAGGTGATCTTTTTATATAGAGGTCTGATCGGTGACAGGTTTCCTCAAAAGCATATAAAATCATTCCTCTTTCAAGAGCCATTCGATTTCCGTCTAAAATTTCATCCGCATATGCGATATCTAGGTAAATACGGCATTTATTTAATAACCGCTCATAATTCTCACCTGAAATCCCTGGATAAAGGTGAACATTCAGATAATCATTGAGACGTACTAATCGTTCCCCCATCTCTGTCAAGGCTGCAATATGAAACTGAAAATGAGGAAGAGCGGTCACAAGAACTTCAATCTGTTCGATTTCTTGAGTGTTTGTCAAAATGAGAACCTGTGGCTGAAATTCCCTCAAATCTCCCAAATAGGTAGGGAAAAATAATAGACGATCATGCGATGCTCTGCCGTTAGCATCACGAACTAACACTTTTACACTCTCGTCCAATAGAGGAGCAAGTTCTGCTTCAGGAAGAGTTGACCGATCATAGAAGATAATCTGCTCCTTCGCAAGTTTGGGTAAAGCCTTCAACAATTCTGGATCAGACAAAAATACTGTTTCAACCTGCAAAAGAACTTCTTGAAGAAGGGCTTTTTTCGCTTCTTCTATCGAGGAAAATCCCTGTTCTAAACCATCGGTCGTTTGATAGAGCGCACGATCATGTTGATGGAATAAATGTAGTTTCCCCATTTTATCATTCGTATAAACAGATAGATGACATTCATTTGCACTCCAAACTTCTTTCAGAAAAAGTCTTCCAGAAAGATCATAATAATCACAAGTAGAACAATTGTCATCTGGACTATACCACTCTACTTTTTTGACCCTTTGAGAGTAATCCTGATAACAGTCTATTCTCCCCTCCTCACTCCATTAGAAACAATATCCCCATTCGCATACACTTCCAAAAAACGGGGGTAACGAAAGACCAGTCATATGCAGAGGTGAATTTACTTTTCGATTAGAAAAATAAAATCCAGAATATTTTCTATCTGTAGAGGCTGGATGGGTATTCCAATTTGTTCTAGGTCATCTCTCAGCCTCTCATCATCTGAAGTCCATTCATTTATCAGATAATACATCGTTATTTTTTCCCCTATTCGTCAAAAACTCTCTCCATTGTCCAATAATTTGATCTGTCATATATCGTTCAGCCAATTTATAAGAACCTTCTCGTAGAAAATTTAAGTTTCCAAAAGCCTTCTGCATACTTCTCTTCAAGTCAGCAACCACTTCTTCATGTGATTGATTTACAAAGGGAACGAGAAAACCATTTCGACCATTTTTAATAAAAAGTGGGATTCCCATAGGGAACGTCTGTTCCCACCATGACAAGGCCAGACCCTATCGCCTCTAGTAAAGTTAACCCAAACGTTTCCCACTCGGAAGTGGCCAAATAAAGTTCATATTCCTTAAAACGAGTTTGAAGATTTTGGTGCCCCTTGAGATGAATATAACTTTGAGCATTTAACTGCTTAATTTTTTCTTCTATTTCTTGCCAAAGCATACCTTGACCATAAATGTCCAATGTAACCTCTGGGATTTTTTTCATGCAAGGCCACTACCGCATCAATCGCTAGGTCCAATCTCTTTCTCCGTTCAAACCGTGCTGCAATCATCAGGCTATAAGGCTTGCGATTATCAGAATATTGCAACCTTTCAAGCCCTCCGACTGGCAAGACCGATACAGGCTTATCCGTCGACAAATCCCGTTCTAATTCTTCCTTTTGAGCTTCCGTAGATACAATGATATGGTCGAAATAGTTAGCATACTGAAAAAGAAGGAAATATTCTGAATTGATACAGTCGCCCCAATGGTGTATCGAATGAAGGACACACGATAAGGTTGCTTCACCCTTCATTTTTAAAAAGAGTCTGCGTAAAGGTAAGACGCTCTAAACGATCAACAATGATATGGTCTTTTGTAGAAAATTGTAAGGTGCCGATCGCTTGGCTCAAAAGCTCCGACTCACTGTAAAACCAATGAGTCCCCTGCCGATAGACCGATTTCGTCAAATCACCTGGTGTCTTTTTGATTTCCTCCAAAGCTACGGAACCATCCAAATTATAAAAAGACGCTGAAAGACTCTTGCTTCTAAGCCCGCATCAGTGGGAACAGCTGTAAAATATTCTGTATAAAGCTTTACACTCCCGTAATGTTCCCTACAAAGAAGATGACCAGCTACATAATAATCGACATAATCAACATAATTTGACTTAAGAGTATTTCGATGAAAGACAAGTGAAATCCCATTCTCTTCTGGAAATATTAACTCTTGATCTCGTTCAATTGGAGTGGAATGGAGATTCAAACCTCGCTTCATTTTCTCCACACTCATTGTCAAGGTCATATCACGCTGATCTGTTAATAACATATGTGCTATAACAATTTCATCTTCCGCATATCCCAAAGATAAATAGTAATCCCATTTATATCTAGGAGGAACTTGCGTAAAGACAAAGCGTGCTGGGCACCCCAGTTTCCTAAAGATTTGTCCCCGGTAAGCCTGGGCAACATCGACACCGTTAGGCTCTAATTCCACCATCAGATTAAAAGTGTAAATCATCTCTCCTCCAAGCAAGTTCCAGTTGTACTCTGATAACGATTTTTGTCTCTCTCCACAAGTCTAATCAGCCAATGTGGCCAGATAAGATTTAATTTCTTCCACCATCATTTCAGGGTTCTGAACCGGATAAACATGACTTTTCTCCAGACTGGTCCTTGCTAGTATTGTCAAAGGCGTAGATTGGTTTTCCAAGTTTATGAACTTCCTGTGTAATCGACATAATTTCATTAAAATGATTGATATCAAGATAAAAATCTATTTTCTCCAAAACGGTTTCAAAATTATACTGATTAAAACAAGGATAGATTGTCACATTTAGATAACGTTGCAAATCAACCACCTGTGACGCAAAGACCGTATGAGCTAGAATATGGAAATGCACATTGGGCAGGGCTTGAATTAGGTATTCCAAATGTTCCATTTCACACGCATTTGTGAAAATAGCTGTATGGTAGGGTTCCTGTACGGTTAAAGCTCCTAAATCACGATTTATGATTTCTGTACGCAATAATACATCTGACCAATCCAGAGCATAATAGAACCACCAACGATCACCTAAACGGTTATTAAACACCGCCTGCCAGGGCTTACCAGCCGTATAATGGATAATAGAAACCTTTTATGCTGTTTTGCTTTGATATACCACTCATCACTTTGAGGAGAAGAAGCAGCCACACTATCCATACCAACCATGAAATTATAATCCATATCTAATTCTTTCCACTGGCCAATAAAATAACGATTTAAAAGGCCTTGATCACCATATTCATATTCATGGTATTGATCTGCCACTTCAAACAGTTGAGTGGAAATGTCATGTTCTCTCCAATACTTATTATTAATCAACATGACTCCTGAATTAAAATTTGTCTGTTGTAAATCGTCTCGAACAGCAGCTAAAGGACAATCTCCAAGGTCCGTCTCAAACAAATCCGTCAAGTTTCCATCTACAACAATATCTGAATCAAGGTATAAAACCTTTTCCTCCTCTACTACCTCAGGAATAAAAAAACGGAAATAAGCTGCATAAGATAAATGAGGCCTTGGAAGATGATACTTTCGTAAGTGGTTATCTGAAATCTTCGCATTGACAATTTGTGAGTTGATTTTCTCCAAACGTTTGTTCATCACACGAAACCATTCCGAAGGAAGGTCATCATTAAAAACGTAAAATTTAATGTTATCATTATGCACACAAACTGACTTAATCGTTGTTTCTACCTTGTCCATGTACCCATTGTCGGCACCTAACGCTATAACTTTATTCATCTAGCTTACCTTTCTTTTCCAATCCAACTCCAACTTAATCTCATTTATCTTCAAATCCGCCTCAAACATGGAAAATCCCTACTTTGTCCACAATTATCATGATTTGTGATACCAAAAAGCATAAACCAGACTTCCTTTTTCAGTTTACTGTATCCACGGCAATTCCAAACAATTGTCTCTGAATTTCTTTCACCATCATTTCAGGGTCCTGATGAGAAAATACACTAGCACCCAACTCTGCTCTGTGAACGACATTATCAAAAGCGAAGACCGGTTTTCCCTTTTCAAATGCCCGGTCGACAATAGAATCTACCTGATCCCAATGATTAATATCCAGGTAGATTTCTGATTGATCTAATAAATCCTCTATAATATCATCATGATGGACGTTTGTGCATAGAGTTACGTTGTCATACTTTTTAAAGGCTTCTAAGCGATCTGAAACATTGGTCTTGGCTGCAATATGAAACGAAACTTCTGGAAGATTTTCTACCAAATAAGTGAGGTTTTCCAGAGTGTCCGAGGCTGTCAGTGTAAACACATGGTGCTCTAATTGTGGCCGCTCTTTTTATGATGAGTTCCTCTTTACTTACAACAATGGAGTTACTTGGAATATCCTTATGAATGACTGCTCCTGCACCAATAATGACGTTGTCACCGATCGTGACTCCCTTAAGAATCACAACATTGGCACCAATCCAACAATTTTTTCCGATCGATATCTTTCCATAATTAAAGGCGATTTTTTCTACGTGATAGTTAGAATATTGATGATTATGATCAAAAAAAATACGAACCCCATCTCCAAACATGGTATCCTTACCAATTTCAATATGATGTTCACAACGAATAGAACAGTGATTATTGAAGAAAACACGATTCCCGAGCTTTAGGGTTGCACCATTACCCACCTCTAGACAAACAAAGGAACGCAAGGTGATATCCTGCCCCAATTCAACGTGAGCCGTAGGGTCAATGGTAATCTGTTGAAAATTACCGTTCAAATGAAAGTCTGCCATCTTAATCTTGCGCCTTTCTCATTTTCCTGATTGCTTCCGCCATCTCTTGCCAATGCTCTCTTGAAATGTACGTTGGTGGTGTTTCCGAGATTTTAAATCATCAAAAGCAAAAATAGGTTTATCCTCAAATCTGAAACCATCAAGTATTTCTAAAGTCTTCTCTCCTGGATTGATATCAAGTAACAAATCACTTATTGATACCAATTCCAAATCTAGGCTACGCATATTATTAATACCAGAATAGACTGTTACATTAGGATAAGTGATCAATCTCGCTAAGCTATCTGATACAATGACACGGGCAGCAATATTAAAGTGAACTTGAGGAAGAGCTTGAATCAAATCCTCCAAGTGAGGAACTTCAGCAATGCTAGTATAAACTAGACAGGTAAATGGTCTACCTTTAGGATAAAGCGCCCTACTCTGCAATGGAGCCAAGCTAACATTCTCAGCTACATCAGACCAATCCAACTGTGCATAGAACCACCACACATCGCGATAAGTTTGCGCTGCCAGAGGAAACCATGGTTTTCTATGGGACAGATAATGAATAACTTTGGGATATTCTTGTCCTTCTGGTAATTGATAATCTGTAAAATGACTATGCAAAACAACATGGTTAAAGTCAAATGGAAGTTCATACCAATTATTTTCAAAGACCATATTCAAGATAGACTGATCGGCTTGATCAACCTTATCATGCCACTCATTAGTCATTTCGATAAGGTGCCTACTCATCTGTTCCTGTCTCCAGTATGCATTATCAATAACTAAAAAGCCTGCATTGAAGATTTCTCGGTGGTAAAAGACACGTCCCCCATAATCTCGGACTGCTGCAACAGGATATCCCTTTAGATCCATTGTAAATAGATCATCAAGTGACCCCGTCACTACCATATCACAATCCATATAAATTACACGGTCCTCTTTGACAAAATCAGAAATAAAATAGCGTAAAAAACAGTGTAGGAAATATCCGTGCGATATTGGGAAATCTGTGCACTACTTACTCGACAATTAACAATCTCACTACCAAATCGTGCAAGGTGACGGTTTAGCCCCTTAAACCATTCTTGTGGAAAATCACTGTTAATTATATAAAAAACGAATATTACGATGGTGATAGAGAATAGATTTGATTGTAGTTACCACCTGCTCAACATAAGGATAGTTTGCAGCAAGTACAATTGATCGTTTTTTCTCATTATAGTGCTGTGGTGCTAAACTTAATACCTGATATTTTTCCTTGATTCGACGATAAGCTTCTGTTCCTTCTAAGCCCTGAGATGCTCCATTTGTCAAGCAAGACTCTAACATCATACGATAAACAGTCATATGCTTCTCGAGTGGATAACCCCTGCTAGCTAACAAGGCAAGTCGCTCTTCCATAGCATATACCAATGCCGACATCCAATCTTCAGTCCAAGTTCTAGATAAACTTCCTGGTCTTTCTCGGTAAGCATACAACCCCTTGTTGAGGTAGATTACGCGCTCACTCATTAAATAGGCCTTAAGATTAAAAAGCCATCCTCTCCAATCTGTCCTTTTTGGAAAAAGTAGATCTTCAAAAAGAGTGCGTTTATAAAGTTTCCCCAAGCTGAAATCAGAGCAAAACTTTTATTGAACTTGGTTTCATATAGACCCTCAATCAACTGTGCAGGAGAATACACTTGTTCATAATAATCCTCATCAGTAATATAAAAATAAAAAGACTATCGGCCTCATTAAAGAGATAATAATTGGTAATAGCAATGTCAGCATCATAAGCCTTAAGCTTATCATGAAGCTCTTCAACATAAGTATGTTCTACCCAATCATCCGAATCTACAAAGGTCACATACTCACCCGTTGCTTGACGAATACCGACATTTCTTGTATCAGAAATCCCAGTATTTTCTTTTTGCAAAGTAAGATATTCGTGAATCCTTACCAGCATACTCACGGCATATGGCGTCACTTCCATCTGTTGAGCCATCATTTATAATAATAATTTCGAGATTCTGATAGGTTTGTTGAAGGATACTATCTAAACACTGTCTAAGGTATTTTTCAACATTAAATACGGGTACAATTACACTAACTTTTTCTGTCATAATTATTTCTTCTTTTATTATTTATAGCACATTATAGTTGTCCAAGCTTTTCACATACGAAGAACTCTAACAAGAACTTCTGTGAGTGACTCATCAACCAAATAAATGGATACAATATTGAGCCTAGTCATCTTCGGGTAAATATTCTGCAATAAAGGCAGAAATATCCTTACTCATAATTTTATCAAGTCGTTCTGAAATTACATGCTCTGGCCAATCCCACCAAGAAATCTTTTGCATGTTGAATCGGTCATTAGCATCTGCAATACGATAGCGAATCAACTTGGCTGGGTTCCCTCCAACAATAGCATAGGGGGATACATCCTTAGTAACCACAGATCCTGCAGCTATAACCGCACTGTCACCTATAGTTACACCAGCCATAATCTGGACATTATTCCCAATCCAGACATCATTACCAACCCTAGTAGGAGATTGAAGGGTGTGATCGTCTTCTATATCTAAGGTCTTATCTGAATAAAATCGCTCTAAACTTTTAAATGGATAGGTAGTCACCAATTCCAAATTGTGATTTGCCGTCACAAAATAAACATTCTGACCAATAGAACAGTAATCCCCTATAATTACCTTTCCACCATGATCATAGTCAACTAAAAAGGGGATACCATAGGTATGTGGACCAACTGACAATGCTCCATAATCAATCAAAAACCTACTGGTAAACTTCGTCTTAAAATCAAAAAAGATCAGATTTCATATCATAGAGACGAAGTTCCAAAGGAATAGAGTGTTGATGCCAACCTTCCCAGTATGAATGTCCTCTTCCTCATAGCAACAATCAAAAGTAGCAGTTAACTGCCTTTGATTAGAATATAAGCAGATCTGATTATTTTGAAAATCCCAAAAGCGTTCATTATCATGACCAGGACTGTCAATATCTCTAATGCTACCATCAGGTAATAATTGAAAAAACGTTGATGCTGTCTATCCTTATGCGAAAAAACACAAAATCGGCCTGAAACATTCATCACTTCTATCTTCTCCTCCATGACCTAGGTGATGATAACCTAAGTACACCCAACCATTCACTAGTCAACACAATTCATTATCGGATATTATTATGATATTTTGTCTTTTTCCAAAAATTATCCCTAGTCTTACTTTCTTTATTAAAAAAACCTTGTAAAGACGCTATCTCTTTTTTAGAAAAAATACCATAAAAATTACATATTACACTTATTTTAATTATAACTTATTTTTAGTCAAAGAGCCATTATCTCATTTTAATTTTTAAAACCTTTTATTTCATCTTTTGAGAAAATAAAAAGACTGGAACAAATTATCTCCAGTCTAAAAAATATTTATTGGCTATAAAACTGTAAAATTCTTCTTTCTACTTACGACCTACCTATTGTACTAACAATTCTTGTTTATAGACATTTACCCAGAAATACGTCCCAAAGTAAAGATATCTGTCAAAGAATTTCCACCAAGGCGGTTCCCAACGTGAAGACCTCCAGCTACTTCTCCTGCTACATAAAATCCCTTTATAATATCCCAATCTTCATTAATAACATGTGTTTGAGTATCAATCTTAAGACTTCCCATAGTGTGATGGACTGCTGGTTTACGAAGAGTCACATAAAATGTTGCTACTTCAATTTGAACTACACCCAAAGAGTTAGATTTTTTTCCTGTCTAACTTTGGGAGTCAGTATAATTCTTAACATCTCAGTACTTTACTATAATATTATCACATTTCAAGTTCAGCCATAACTCCCAGTGAAAGCGGTCTTTAGCTATTGACTTTCGTTACCTACGATTAATCTTTCTGATTTTATATTGATAAGCTTAACACAATATCACATAAAACCTACATCCAAGTACAATCTAATAAGGTTATTAACTTTCCTCTTATCCTCATCCTAATAGTACAATTGGATAAAAGTTAGTAAGTCAAATTGACTCCTATTATAGGATATGTCTTTTGGTTCTCGTTAATTGACAGCAATATAGTTTTTATATTTTACCCCTTATCTACAATTTTAATGCGACTGCTACCATCGTGCGACTTGATGATGGCTAGTTGCTGAGCAATGCCTTCTTTCATGTCGTCCACATGGCTGATGACTCCGACCATTCGGTTTTCACCGATTTGTTCTAGGACCGTGATAGCCTTGGTGAGGGCCTCTTTATCTAGTGAACCGAAACCTTCGTCGATGAAGAGGGCTTCAACAACGGCACCCTTGCTGGTATTTTGCACAACTTCTGAGAGGGATAGGGCAATGGCCAGTGCGGCGATAAAGGTTTCACCACCAGACAAGGATTTAACGGAGCGTTCACTACCTGTCAGCTGGTCATAGACGTTAATATCCAAACCGAAGTGATCACGCGCCCTGCGACCTTCCTCGCTCAAGACAAAGGAATAACGGTTATCTGTTAAAAGACCGATGTAGTTGGCATTGGCATAGTCCAAGATTTGTTGGAAATACTGACGGATAACATAGACCTCAAGATTGAGACGACCAGTTAGAGCAGTATTTTCTCCCTTAACCACCTTAACCAAATCACTGAGTTCTTGGTGGGCCTTAAAGGCCTCTTGATTGCTGTCTTGAAGGTTTTTGCTGCTTGATAAGTAGCCGTCGCATCCTTAAGTCCCTTCTCCATGACAGAGACCTGAGCTAATTGCGTATCGTAACTTTTCTGACTGGTTTGGACCTCTTGGGTTAAAGCGGCCAAATCTGGTTTTTTCTTGATTTTGAAGAAGCGCTTGGCCCTTACTAATCTGGGTCTGCAATTCTTGTTTAAGGGTTTGGTAACTTGTCAATTGAGCCTGAAGCTTAGGAATAGCCTGCTTGTTCACCTCAAGCAGCCAAAGCTGGATTTGCTCTAAGTCATTGGTGAGGGCCCCTTCAGCCTTAAGACTTTGGTCCAACTCAACCGATAAACGCTTCGTTTCTTGGCTGGTCTTTTCTTTAGACTTGGTCAAGCTCTCAAGTTGCCCCTTGATGCCTTGAATGTCGGCATGAAGTTGGTTGTAGGCCTCACCATTCTCCTTGACCTGCTTATTATAGAGGTCCAACTCCTGCTTCGCAAGGGAAATCCGTTCTTGATAAACCTCAACAGATTCAAGCTCTGGATGAGCTTCCTGCAAGTCTTTTAGGCGTTCCTTAGCTTGGTCAAGCGCCGCCTTAGCTTCTTGATAGCTCTCAGCCAAATCTGTCGCCTTTTCTTGAGTCTTAGCTAACTCCTCTTGATAATGGAAACGGTCTGACTCTTCCTTATCATAGCGTTTTTGGAGTTCTTGATAATGCTTCTCAACACCACTCAACAAGGTTTGCCCTCGGTCTGCTTCATAGTCTTCCGAAAAGTCAAAATCAAACTGTCCCTTAACTTGCTCTTCGAGTTCTTGATAGTGTTTTTCAAGAGATAACTTAACTTTAACCACTTGGTCAAGCAGATCTTGGCGCTTAGTCTCAACTTCACTCAAGGTAGCCTGACGATTTGACAAGATAGCGACTTGCTTTTTTTTTGGGCTTGAAGTTCCTCGACCTGATCCATGAGATCCTTCAAGGCCGTTTCATCAGCCTGTGTCCCATCGACCTTAGGATGATCCAAGGAACCACAGACCATACAGGGCTGTCCATCCTCCAATTCTGCCTGCAACTGGGCAATCATGAGTTGACGACGTGAAGCCAAAGTCGTTCTTAACTTCTCTTCCAATTCATTTAAGATTTCTTGAGCTTGGTCACTATCCAAAGATAAGGTTTGATGACGTTTTTCCGTCTTTTCTAACTCCTGATTCAAGGCCTCTATTTCTTTCAGGGCCTGAGCCAGTTGCTTATCCACACTGTACCCCACAGACTGGAAGAGTTTTTCAGCCTCATGTAAACTCTCTAAACTAAGACGATTGGCCTCCAAATCTGTCAAAGACTTGTTTAGAGACTCAATCTCTTTCGAAGCCTGCTGATAAGTTTCTTCCAACTGCTTGTAGTTAGCACTCGACCGTTTGATTTTCTCCTGCTCTTGGGCAAGACTCTGGGCATAGATAATAGCCTCTTTCCACGCTTCCAGTTTCTCTTCTTTTTTGAAGAAAATCCTCAGTCTGAGCTGCAAGTGCCACTTTTTGAGCCTTGACTTCCTCAAAAGCCTGCTCCTTAGCCTTTAATTCCTCCTGAGCAATTTCAAGGTCATGTTCTACTTGCAACAACTGCTTCTGATACTGCTTCAAGCTACTAATGGTTTCCTGCAACCCTTGGGCAAACTGCAATTCCTCCAGATGCACTTTAGCCTCTGCCTGTTCCTGAGCACCTTCCTCAATTTCTAGACGGTAACGCTCCTTGGCTTGCTCCAATTCTTGGAAAATCTTTGCTACATCTTGTGCAGTTTGTAAGCTCTTTTGCAGCTTAGCCAAATCCTCATGGGCATCCTTCAAAATGCTTTTTGCTCTTCAAGATTTTCTTGACGTTGCGCCAAAAGGTCTTCAAGACGTACCAATTTTTCAGAGGCTGGCGTTTGGGCCAGCACACCTAATTCCTCCTCAGACCAAACCTGACTGGCAAAATGGCCATCTAGCTGAGCTTGACGCTTATCCATATCCTTATTGCTCTGACGCAGACGCTCTTCCAAGCTCTTTTGAAAACGGTCAAAAATACCTGTTCCAAAGATTTTCTTCAAAATTTGAGTCTTGGTCTTGGAATCTTCTTTCAAGAAACGGCTGAAATCATTTTGCGGAAGGAGGATAATCTGTTTGAATTGTTCGGCATTGAGACCCAAAATCTGCTCAATCTGGTCACTCACTTCCTTGATTTTATCCCCAAGCTTTTCAATTTCCTGACCACCAATCTTATCCACAATAACCAGTGAAGCCGTTGCTTTTTGAATGGTCGTACCACCACCCCGCTTGGCCCTCTCCTGCTGGAGAACTCGCTCAATGCGATAAAGGTGGTTGCCTTGTTGGAAGTAAAAGTCACCTTGGTCAAATCATCCTCTGGACCAGCAAAGGTCGACCGCATCTCCTCAACATTACGATCACCACTGGTCGTCGCAAACAAGGCCACCGTCATGGCATCAAAGAGAGTACTCTTACCAGCCCCTGTGTCCCCTCCAATCAAAAAGAGGGGAGCATGGTCAAACTGGGTGAAATTGATGACTTCCTTACGATAAGGTCCAAAATTGGTCAATTCTAACTGAACTGGTCTCATTGTCGGCTCCTTCCAATCTCCTCAAAAATACTTTCCACAAGGGCAGTCTGTCTCTCAGACAAGACATCGCCCCCAGTCACTGTCTGGTAAAAATCAGAGACAATTTCCTGAGGCGACTGCATTTCCAAATCTTTTAAGTGCTGATCAACAGTCACGTTTTCTTCCCTGACATCACCCAAACGACTGAAAGTGATTTCTACAATGTCTGTCCCATAAATCTCTTCCAGACGGGCACGCACATTGATTCCCTCTAATTCCTTACGACTGAACAGTTGAATATCAAAAGGCAAACCAAGCCTTTTGACAAGGCTGCTCCTTATAAAATTCAGGTGACATCAAGGTTTCAAAAGGCTCCTGCAAGGCCAAAATCGGTCGTTTGACCTCTAGAGGATGGAAGGTCTGAGACAAGTCTCCAGTTGCATCCAAGTCAAGAATATAGACACCTTTTTCTTCCCTACGCTTGGCTTCTTTGACATTAAAGGCGACTGGACTTCCTGAATATTGCACGCGCTGGCTCGGACTAGCAAAGCGGGTATGGATATGCCCCAAGGCCACATAATCGAAAGCCTTGAAAAGGTCACTGGTCACATTGGTAAGCCCACCCACCGTATTGCTGGTTTCAGACAGCATCAATTCTCGTAAACTTTGACCATCTTGGTCATCTTTCTTAGAAACCGCAAAATGCGTCACCAAAATATGTGATTTGTCGGGATCAAAAGCTTTCTCCATATCCTCAAGAATGTAGGCTAAAGCATCACCAATCCCTGAATTTCCTTATCCTCATCATCCTTATAATAAATCCTAGCATCAATAGGATCGATAAAGGGAAGAAGAAAAATCTGGCAACCCTCCAACTCAATAGGCTCAAAGGCCTCCTCCAAACGTGTGCTTAAATGAAGACCCTGAGGTTGAAAAAGTCTCTCCCAAAATGCAAGCGTTCAGCCCCATCGTGATTACCACTAATGGCATAGACGGGAATCTGCTCCTCCAAGACCAAACGTGCCAAGGTCTTATTAAAAAGTTTAATCGCATCCACAGGCGGAACCGCACGGTCATAGAGATCCCCAGCAATGATGACCCCATCCACCTGTTCACGAATTGCCAAATCCACTATTTGTTGAAAGGCCCACTCCTGCTCCTCCAGCAAAGACCAGCCATTGAGGGTTCGCCCCACATGCCAATCTGACGTATGTAAAAACTTCATGACAGTCTCCTCATTCGTTTTGTCTTACTCTATTGTACCTTATCAAGCTAAATACTGCTTAAAAGATTCACAAACATTCGGAGCTTTCTTGAGTTTTATCTACAAAGACAAAAAATCTCTCCCGAGCAATTCACTCGAGAGAGATTTTATTTTTGGAATTTATGAGAGATAAGGTTTGGAAATCTTAGTCTTGGTTTTTACGACGATTCATAGCCGCAAGTCCTGACATAAGTCCCATAACAACAACACCCATTGCTGCGAGGTTGTTATCTGACTCGCCTGTTACTGGCAATTGTTCATCGCCTTCTTTAGCTTTATCAGAGCCATCTGCCTTCTTACCATCTTTGTTTCCAGATTTCTTCTTATCTGAACCTTTACCATCTGAAGCGCCATCGGCTGCTGATCCAGAACCCTTAGATCCTTTAGAACCGTTTGAGGCCGCTTTTACAGCTTTAGAAGTTGAATTTCCACCATTTCCAGATTGACCATTATTACCATTTGAAGGTGTTGAGCCATCTTCGACCTTACGATAGATATAGGTTACGACTGTTTGACCTTTTGTCATCTTGTCTGTAGATTTACCTTCTTGACGAATCAATTCGTATTTCACACCATTCCGGTAGATATAACGGTCACCGTGAACGTTAACTTCAGAACCAACAGAGTTAGTGATCACAAGTGGCATCTTGATTTGGTTACCATACTCGTCACGGTAGATAACAACGATAGTACCAACTTCTTTGTTAGTTGTCGGTTTAGCGGGTTCTGCGTTAGTTAACTTATAAATAACCTTTGTATCAGCACCAGGGTTGCTTGGTGTCACACCAGTCTTATCAGCCTTGTAACCTTTCACTTCAGGAACAAGAGTCATGGCAGCCTTAGTTGGATCGTTAGGATCATTTGTGTAAGTAACTGCTTCAACACCTGGGATTGGATTACCTTTTTCGTCAACGGCAATAATCTTACCAAATTTAGTGTAAGTAACAGTTTCAACCTTGTTGTCCATAGTGACATCTTGAGAAGCCACACGGCCTTTATCGGCGAAATAACCGTTAACCAATGGTGTGATTACGAGGCCGAACTTAGTCTTATCAGCCTTCCATTCACCTGCAGTAAGAATGTCACCTGTTACAGAATCAAGGGTCAATGAACGTTTCCATTGTGCCTTTTGAACACTGTCTGCTGGCAATTTAGCATTTCTGTTCTTGCTTGTATAGTGAACAGTGTAAGTAACATCTTTAAGGTAAGCATCCTTAGCTGGCCATTTTGGACCGTTTGGTTGGTTAGGGTAGATTGGAGTTCCTGGTTCGTGTGCATTGTCTGGATTAAAGTCAAGTGCTACACGTTTGAAGCTTACTGTCCAAGCTTGGTCAACTGTGCTATCCAAGTCAAAGCTTGCACCAGCTGGGTAACCATCTGTCACAAGGGCATAGCCAAGGTCTTGATAGTGTTTGATACGTTCAGCTGTTGAGTAGTTAATCGCTTCGCCAGACTTACCAGCCAAAGCAACTGTTTCAAGGATTGAACCGCTTGTTTCATCACGGTAAGTAACACTTGCTTTTTGATCGTTCTTAACGTAAACAACCTTAGTATCGCTAGACAAGTCACCTGGTGTGCAGGCAGGTACAACCTTAACAGTGTAGCCAGGAATGCTTGGAAGCGTCTTGTCGATGGCAATCATCTTAGTCGCATCAGTTGGATCGGTTGTGTAGGCAGTTGTTGATACACCTGGAATTGGATTTCCATTTTCATCCACAGCGATAAATTTACCAAAGGCTTTGTATGTCACTGTGTCTGTTGCATTTGGTGCATCTGGAGTAACTGTCTTACCACCTGCTACAGTTTTATCAGCATAGTAACCAGTAACAACCGGAGTCTTAACTGTTCCATAAGTATGAGTCGTTTCAGTCCAAGTTGTTGTATTAGTTGTTGGGTCTTCTTTACCGTTGAAGCTAAAGTCATTTTGAGTGTTAGCAGCTGGTGTCTTCGTATCAGCACCAGTGTAAGTCACTGTTTGACTTGTTGCTTTAGTGACATCTTTAGTGTCTTTTTCAACGATAATGTGGTAACGGTATCCTGGAGCTAGGTATTGACCACCACCATTGGCATCAATTGAAGCATCCAAACCTTGTGAACCGTTAGCAAATTGAACAAGGTCAACCACACGACTTTGGTTACGGTCCCAAGAACGTTCAGAACGGATAGTTGCAACACCGTTGTTATAGTCGTATTGACGTTCTGACTTCAAGACATCTACGTAAGCATTAGCTTTTGATTTGTCAGCAGTTGCATACTTGATGCGGTATCCTGCTGGTACTGGTGGAAGTTCTGTTACACCAGCATCGTAGATTTTATTGTAAGTCTTACCGTTTGCTGTAATTGTTTCAGTTGAGTTATTGATACGGTAGGTTGAAGATCCAGGAATCTTGTTTCCTGCTTCATCAACATAGTCAATAATACCAAGGTTAGCATAGTTTGGTGTAACAAATGAAAGTTACCGTTTTCAATAAAGTCATAAGGTCTCAAAACCCCACGGTTATCACGACCGACTTTGAGGTGGTTGATGTAATCAATGTTAACAAAGTATTGTTGACGCCCTGGTAAATAGTCAAGTTTGTAGCCGAGGTTTGTCAAGTCAGGGTTTGTTGAGCCTGCTCCAGCATTTGTCAAAACAGCAACCGCATCAGCTGTACGAAGGCTACGGTTTGATACCGCAAGACCCATAGCGTTGATGAGATTTTCAGAGTTAAGGCTTGCTTCAGCAGCATTCAATTCACTGCTTGTCACAGCCAACTCGCTAGTCGCTACTTTAAGGACGCTATTTACAGCGTTAGTTCGTAGACTCTGCACTGGCAGTTTCTGCTGCAGTCGCAACTGAAGCAGCCGCACTTGTTTGTGCTGATACTTGACCAGCAGCTGGAGTTTCTGCTACAGCTGCTGAGCTAAGAGCTTGTGCACTAGTAACTACAGATGAAGCAGCCGCTGCTGCAGATTCAGAGCTCGCTTGCGATGCAGCCTGAGAAGCTACTTCTGAACTAGCTGCTGTTTGACTAGTTGTTGAAGTTGCTTGGCTGTTTTGAGCTACTGATTGGGGTTGTTCACTAGCCAAGGCCACAGTAGAGACTGAACTTGGTGTGTTTTCTGTTGTTGCTGGAGCTACTGATGCTGTTGTTGGTGTTGATTGCTCCACGACGACATCTGGCTCAGCAGTTGTTTCCATACCTGCGGTAGTTGGTGCTACCGTTTCGTCAGCTTGGGCACCCTGTGCATTTGAGAAGATTGAAACTCCCAAAAGGACAGAGGCCACACCAAAGCTATATTTTCTTAATGAAAAACGTTGGCGTTTATTAAACATATCTCTCATAATAATAAATTTCCTCAATATCCAAATTACTTTATATACGTTTTCCATTTTATACTATAATTATTAAATTGTCAAATATATACTAATAATCGTGTAAAAGTTTAACTTTTATTAAAAACATTAATTTAAAACTTTTATCTAAGTCCTTTGAAACATCAAATCGTTCGTACTTTTGTTTAGCACAATCCCCTATTTTGTCAGTTCTATAATTTTCAAAATACTTTTATATCAAACCATCTTTTTATTAAAAACGTTCGTCACTCTAACCTTATTTTTTTAGTTATAGTGATATTTATTAAAATTCAAAAATTCTCTCCCTTCAAAAGAAAATTTTTTAATGGCTTAACTCACATCTTTCTCAATCCCTTGCCAACACTGACCTAAAGGCTCCTACCACCCGCATTCCCGACAGTATCAAAAACCCCTTTGGCAGTTACCAAAAGGGATTCTTTCATCTATTATTTGAAAATAGAACTTGTGAAACTATCTGTCTCTTGTAGGAGTTTCTTATAGACAGCTTCTTTGAGTTTCGTCGTATGGCTTGTTGACACTGATTTATTACCGTTATTATCTGTTTTAATACTTGCAGCATCTTTGGCAACTACCACTTTAAACAAGGCTAACAAATCATCGTAAGAGCTTACTGATGTGCCATCAATCGTAACTGTCGTCAAACCATGTGACGCTTTTTCTTTGACTTCTTTGAAGTAAGCTTTCTTGAAGTCTTCTAGGGAGTTGAACTGACCATCAGAAATCTTGCTAATGATAAAGTCGTCTCCAAGGGTGTCCTTACCAGCCGCTTTTGCTTCTTGTTTATACTTGTTAGTCGCATAACCTAGGAAGCCTTTTTCATAGCCATAGTAACCCCAGAGTCTGAAGGTATTGTGCTTGAAGGACATAGCACCTGGAGAGCCCTCACTGGTATTACCACCATAAATAGCAGACATCATAGGCACATTGACATAGGCAGAGGAGAAGTCCTCCGGTTTATAAACACCATTTCCAGGTCCACGATTGGTCATGAGGTTATTATCCACAAGGTCATCAATAGTGGTCAAACTAATAGCCTTTTCGCTATCACTTAGAGCACGCACCTTGTCGTATTGGTTTTTACTATTGCCTCGTAGCTGTTTATCTACCTTCTTGAACCATGCGTTATTGAGCTCTTGCTTGCCTTGACTGAGGACTGCTTCTCCTTCAAGTGAATCTAGAAGCATAAGGGTATCGTTGTAGCCCTTCATGTAACGGTCGATGGCCTCACGAGAGTTCAACTTGTTTGGATTGGTGTTGTACCACTGGTTACCATCGTTGGCTCTTTCAAAGGTCATGTTAAGGCCTAAGGCACCGTATTCACCTTGGTGACCTTGAGTAGCTGGTGATTGCAACATTCCTTGGGCATAGGCTTCAACATTTGTTCCTTCACGACGACCAAAACCTCCAAAGTAGGCAATACGGTCATTGATATGGGTTGTTTCATGAGTGAAGGCTGATGCACCGTACTCACTAATCATGTTAGACATAACGAAGGTAACCTTGGCACGATTATCATATGGATTGTCGTAGATGGCAGCATAGGCACCAGCCATAGCTCCGTTATCACCGTAGTACTCACCGACTGGTCCATAGATTTCACGGATTGGCGCATAGACTTCCGTACTGTTCTTAAATTGGCCGTAGCGCTCTGGCCAACCTGGCCAACCATGACCCCAGACGTAGAAACCTTCCCAGATTGGATTGACAATGTCTTTGAACAATTTGTTTTTGACATTATCTGCGGCCAATCTTTGCCAGAAATCAAGGTAGTTGATTTGACGTTGAGCCGCTAGATCAATCTCAGGTTTCAACTTTTCTAGGGTTGTGTTGTACTTGTTAGCTGTACCATAAGACATGGTGTCATAAGTAGAAATCAGGAACATTTCTGTCTTATCAAGGTTCAACAATGGCAAAATCATCTTGCGGTGGAGACCACGACTGAGGTTGTCATAAACACGATACTTGTGCTCACCAACACCTTCATTTTGAGACGCCTTCTCTACAACGTAAACCTTATCCTTAGCGGCATCAATGAACCAATCATTCATATTGTCGATAGTGGTAAAGAGTTTTCGGTTGTAGTTGAGGAAGTCGGTAAGATCACTAGAAAGGGTACTCTTAGCGAGAACTTCACCGAAAGCATCGTAGGTTCTTGAACCACTGATATTATTTTCCTTAGAGCCAATCTCAATCAAACGGTCAAGGACATCCACATTTTTACCATAGAAATCTGGTTTGAAGAGCATGATTTCTTTGATGTTAAGATCATCAAACTTCACACCGTAATAACGATTCAAGTAGGTCAAACCTAGCAAGAGGGCTGCTTTATTCTTCTCAACCTTGTCAAGAATCATTTGTTGAGCAGCTGGTGATTGGTTAAGCTGGTGGTCTTCATTTTGAACCAGCTTAGTCACAAGGTTGATCAAATTAGTTTTAACAGCCTCAAAGCTCTCTTCCAAGAAAAGGTTCTTGATAGCATTGACCTTATTTGGACCTGTACGACCAAGTTTTTGGTAAATTGGGTCAGACTGCAACTCAATCGGTTTCAAGATATCAACGATTCCATTGATAAGGCTTGAATGGTCTTTTTGAACGATGTTCGGAGTATACTTGATACCCAAATCAGTGACAGTATATTCCTTAACATTGCTCAACCCTTCTGAACTCTCTGAAAGCTTGAAGTAGTCTTAGCTTCCATCAGCGTAGTGAACAATAATCTTGTTAGCAGCGCTTGGGTCAGTAACAAAATTACTGTCCTTCATTGGTGTCACTGAGAGCACTTCTTTGGTGTTCAAGTTGTGGTCCTTAGCCAGTTTGTTGGCTTGGTAGACAATATAATCCTTGTTATAGAATGGCTGGAATTTCTCAATATTCTTGTAAGCCTGCTTGTATTCTGGCTTATAGTCTTGAATATTGGCAAAATCAGCTTGACTAGAAACATTGTTAAGAGTGTTCAACGCGTAAGGCTCGCTAACAAATGTATCAGCTGTGATGTTGTAACCTTCAACACGCTTGTCGGCTTCTTCCTTAGTCAAATGTTTGAGTTTTTTAGGACTCTTGGTATCTTTACCCGTACCATCTTCGGCCGAGCTGTAACCAACAACACCAAAGAGGTCTTTGATATGAGGTCCACCATCTTCGTCATCAACATCATTAGATGCAAAGATTTCTTGACCTTTAACTACCTTGGCATAGGTCACGTTGTCTTGAACAGCTCCGTAAGGCCAAGTCTTGGCAACAATCCCACCGACATATCTTGTGTTTTTAACATCAAGAACACCTTTGGCTACTGAATTTGTTACCCTTGCCTTAGTTCCAGACTTCCAGCTATTAAGCATGTAGGTGACATATGGTACCAGCATACTTGCATTGGCATTTTGAGCTGTAATAGTCGCATCGACATAGGCTCTGTTAACGAATCCCATGTAGTTTGAACCAGCAATTCCACCAACTGTCGAGTTATTACCGACAGAGTCAATCTTACCGACAAAGGCGACATTCTCAACCTTGCCATCTTCATCAATCTTATTGACGATACCTGCCACGTCATTGTTACCAGTAACTGAACCAGTCACCTTAACATCTTCAATCAGACCTTTATTTTTAAGGTTAAATCCAACTGCTGCTATTTGATTCTGACCAGGGCGATTGATGTCTACATTTTCAAAGTTGATATTCTTAATGGTTCCCCCATTGATAACATCGAACAATGGGTGCTCTAAATCATAGATGGCATAGCGTTTGTCACCATCACTGAGCAACTTACCAGTAAACTCAGTCGTGATATATGACTTGCCATTTGGAATGACGTGACGAGCACTCATGCTTTGGCCCAGTCTAAATTCACCAGATGGATTTGCTTGAATGGCATTGACCAAGTCAGCAAAATCATAGTAGACATTGGCTTGGCTAGCCTTAGGTTTCTCAATGTAATAGCTATAGGTTTGTGCAAAATGGTTTTGGGCATCACGTTGTACCAAATTGTCCGCTTCTGCAGTTACCTTATAAACCGCCTTGCCATCAACTGTTGTTTCTTCGATGGCTTTCACTGCCAAGTAAGTCGTCTTTTGATCCGCAGAAGTCAGTTTCAAGTAGTAATTCGTGAGATCTTGAGGCACAGCTGTCAGACGAGTCTCATCCACTTCTGTTTGATTGTCATACTTGATCAAATCTGTACGTGCAAAATCTTTAAGCTCAACCTTCTTGAGATCCAGTTGGAGAGTTTGGTCTGCCAAAACCTGACTCTCCTCACCATTGCCACGATCAAAGGTCATGGTTGTTGTAAGAGTATAAGGCTTGTAATAGTCTAAGTTGGTTAGGTCAGCAGTCAAGGTCGTGCTAGGAATATCAAGCGTTTGAACAACCTGTCCATCTTGCTTAAGGACCGCTTTAATAGTCGTGATAGTTGCTGAACCTGGATTAGTCAAGTTGTAGCTAAGTTTAGCACTTCGACCCAAGTCATCCTTGTCAATCTGTGTCAGCGTAAGCACTGGTTTTTCAGATACCTTAGTTCCTTTGCGAACGATACGATCTTGGACAGGCACTAGCACTGTTTCAGTAACAGTTGGTTCTTCAGCAGTCTTGTTTCCCTTATAGGTCTTATAAACCTTGGTGATTTTATTTTGGCCTTTTTGACCTTCTTGGACAACCTGTAAAGTGCCTTTCTCAAGTGTGTCATCTTCTTGGACAATTTCTTTAAATGGAAGCTCTACAATAGATTCTTCGGTCGTTGTGCCATCTAGAGGCTTGCTTCCACGACGGATTTTTCTAGGTTGTGGCACCTCAATAACCTTACCTGACACAATAGTCGGCTCACCAACCTTGACACCATCAATGGTTTGGTAAATTTTCTGGATTTCTTGGCTACCTTTTTTCCCCTCTTGCTCGACCACTTCTTCATCCACATACTTGTTATCATCCGTAATCACTTCAATAGGATAATCGATGGCTTGTGTTTCAGTCTCTGTGATACTGCCGACAACTGGGGTATGAACAGGATTCTCAGGTTGAACAAGGGCCTCGCCTTCGTGACCTGATTCTTGTGTGCCTTTGGCACTGGTAGTGTCGCTATTGATTGAACCAGTGTACGCTGGATTGACAGGCTGAACTACAGCTTCACCCTCGTGACCAGCTTCCTGGGTGCCATTGGCACTGATTGGACCTGTATACTCTGGGGCTACGGGTTGAACAAAAGCTTCACCTTCGTGACCTGATTCTTGCGTACCATTGGCACTGATTGGGCCGGTATATTCTGGGGCGACAGGTTGAACAAGGGCCTCACCTTCGTGGCCTGATTCTTGTGTGCCTTTGGCACTGGTAGTGTCGCTATTGATTGAACCAGTGTACGCTGGATTGACAGGCTGAACCACAGCTTCACCTTCGTGACCAACTTCTTGCGTACCATTGGCACTTGTAGTATCGCTACTGATTGAACCGGTGTACTCTGGATTGGCGGGTTGAACTAGAGCCTCGCCTTCGTGGCCAACTTCTTGTGTCCCGTTGGCACTGATTGGGCCGGTATATTCTGGGGCGACAGGTTGAACAAGAGCTTCGCCTTCATGACCGGATTCTTGTGTGCCTTTGGCACTGGTAGTGTCGCTATTGATTGAACCAGTATACGCTGGATTGGCAGGTTGAACCAAAGCTTCTCCCTCATGGCCAACTTCTTGTGTGCCGTTAGCACTGATTGGGCCGGTATATTCTGGAGTGGCGGGTTGAACTAGAGCTTCACCTTCATGACCTGATTCTTGCGTACCATTGGCACTATTTGGTCCGGTATACTCTGGATTAGCAGGTTGAACCACAGCTTCGCCTTCGTGACCTGACTCCTGAGTTCCCTTTTTTCCAACTGATTCCCTCACTATCCTTATCAGCTGTACCCTGATTTACTCTAGTCTCTTCTTTTATTGGAGACTCAAGCCCCTGCAAAGTATTCTCCAAAGGTTGTTCAAGCTCTGGCTTAGCTGAGTAACGCAGATAACCAACATACTCATAACCATCAATTGCAATAACACCTTTAGCTAGGTCCGCCTCGTCTGCAACAGCAAGGGTCTGATTATAGGCCTGCAACTCCTTGTTTTGCAAGGCAAGAACCTCTATTGGCACAAGGAGACTTTGCCCAGCGGCCCCAATCAAGACCAAGCCAATAATTTTTTACGATGTTTTTTGAAAAGAGCAGCACAGCCATAGTCGCCGTTGCTAGTCCTAAACCTGACGCTACCCAGTCAGAACTTCCTGTCTGTGGAAGACTAGTTTGCGTAGCACCCTTTACGTTTGTAGACCAAATAAAAAGTATCTTCATTCTGGTAGTCCTCAGGAATAGCATGGACCACTTGCTGTTGCTCTTCAGCTGTTAATTCATTTTCAGCGACATAGGCCATGTGTACCGTTGCATCCTTAGTAACCTGATCTGCAGAGACTGGTTTAGACACGAAAAACCACCTGCTAACAAGAATGTCCCGATAGCAACTGGTCCTACACCTACCGACAACTTACGAATAGCGTACTTTGTCACTTTTTCAAAAACATGATTTGCTTGTTTCATTCAAAATCTTCCTATAAGTTAATCCTTGTACCCCAAATGGGCGTCAAAAACAAAGACATTATTGAAAAAATACGCACTCTATACATTTATTAACCTTCTTCCAAAGTCTATCGTATCTTTTTTTAATCATTAAGCAAGTATTTTCTCTAATTTTTAATCAATATAAAAAACGAGTTGTGATTTGCAGCTAGGACTTCATGACAACCAATAAACCTTTTCACATAAGTATTTTAGTACATATCAATATTTATAATAATCTTTTCCTGAAATTTAAACCACTGATCTGTTTTGCATAAAATAAATCCTAAAATCTCTATTACTTAACCTTATATCTAATATTTTAATAAAACACCAAATCATCTTTAAGATAGATACAAAAGAGACCCACCCCTATCGGGATGAGTCTCTTTTTCGAAAACTGAAATAGTCTAACTAACTATATTGAGGGATTTAACCTATGAACTATCTTAGTCTTCTTTTTTGCGTTTTCCTGCCAAACCTAGTCCAGCTGCCGCAAGGATTCCTCCAAGAGCCATAGCTGCCATAGACGCATCATCACCTGTTTCAGGAAGTGCTGGTCCTTTAGGAGCTTCTGGTGTAGTTGGTGGTGTCACTGGTGGAACCACTGGAGTTGGAGGAGTCGGTGGTGTTGGAGGCGTAGTTGGTGGTGTAGTAGGAGGTGTGTTTGGTGGAGTTGTTGGTGGTGTATATGGTGGGATAACGGTGTTGTTGAACTCAGTATCTTCTGGCAATTGAGAAATCGCTGTCAAGACTTTACCATCTTTAGTTACAGAAACAACAACTGTGGCTACCATCTTATCATAAGTAACAGTTGCATCGTTACCTTTTACTTCTTCTACTGTATAGACGTGATTACCTTCTTCACCACGTTTGTACTCAAGGGCAGAGAACTTGATCTTTACCGTTAGCATCGTTGCTTACAGTTTCGATAACATTACCCTTGCTATCCTTAAGTACAAAGCTAAACTCACCAGCTTTAAGTTGACGACCTTCAAGTTTCTTAGTGAATTCAAACTCAACCTTAGTTGGGCTATTGACTACACGTTTTTCTGTTGGTTTTTCTGGTTTTTCAACAGATTTCTTAGTTGGGTCGTATTGGTGAACGATTTGTGACGCAGTATTTTCGATATCTACACCATCTTTGGCAGTGCCTTTGATAGTTGCAGGAATATCGAACTTGTAGTAGCGTCCGAATGCCAATTTGGCAGTATCAATCACTTGTGTATTTTCTGCATCACCAAGTGACTTAGTAAGGTCAGACTTAGATGTTGCAGTGATTACACCGTTTTCAACCTTGATATCAAACTTAGCTGTCACATCTTCCCCTGTTACAGAGTCGTATGCTTTAATATCTGCAACATTGATGTTCAAGTTTTCGCTGTCATATTTATCTGTAACACCAACAGATTGGATATTGTGAGCGTCAGTGAAGTTGTTTGTGTCAAGCCATACTTGGTAGACAAACTTATCACCTTTCTTGAGTGTCTTAGTATTGATATTTTCAGCTTCGTTGTTAGCTGTGCTGTCAGCGTAAGGATCCTTGTTAGTATCGCCTACTTTATCTTTCAACTCAGCATCATCGTCAACAAGTTTCATACCAGTGATATCGAATTTCTCTTTAGAAACAACGTATTTCTCTGGTTGGAACTTAGGTTTTTCTGGTGGACGAACAGTATTGTTGAATTCTTTATCAGCTGGGTCAGTAACCTTAGTGATAAGAGCTTTCGCTTTACCATCGTGTGATACTTCAACAGTGACAAGAGCTTTCATACCGTCGTATTGAACTGTGCTGTCAGTACCTTTAACTTCTTCTACTGTGTACTTGTAAGTACCTTCTTGGCCTTTCTTGTACTCAATAGCTTTGAACTTAACGTTACCTTTGGCATCGTTCTTAACAGTTTCGATTTCTTTCCCTGTAGAATCCTTAAGTACGAATGTGAATTCGTTCGCTTTAAGTTCACGGCCTTCCAAACGCTTAGTGAAGTTAAACTCTACTGAAACTGGAACACTGTTAACACGTTTTTCAGTTGGTACGTTTGGTTTTTCAACTTTCTTAGTTGTTGGGTTGTAGTAGTTAACAACTTGAGTAGCTGTATTTTCGATATCTACACCAGCTTTAATATCCTTCTTAACTGTTGCAGGAATATCAAATTTATAGTAACGACCAAACTCGAACTTAGTAGTGTCAATGACTTGAGTGTTTTCTGCATCGCCAAGTGACTTAGTGAAGCCATCTTTAAGGTTAGCTGTAATCACACCGTTAGCAAGTGAGATGTCGAATTTATCTGTAACATCTTTACCAGTTACTGAATCGTAAACCTTGATTGCTGATGCATCTACATCCAACTTAGTTTCATCAAAGTCATCTGTGATACCAACAGTTTGGATATGATCCTTGTTGTTAGCGTCAAATTGAGTTGTATCAAGCCATACTTGGTAGTAAAGTGTTTGACCAGGTTTAACTGACTTCGTATTCAAGTTTTCCAATTCGTTGTTTGATGCGTCATCAGCATAAGGGTTTGCATTGGTGTCTGAAACCTTGTTAGCCAATTCTTTATCATCATCAACGAGTTTAGTACCTGTTACATCGAATTTCGCTTCAGAAACAACATATTTTTCTGGTTGGAACTTAGGTTTTTCTGGTGGACGAACCGCATTGTTGAATTCTTTATCCGCAATTTGACCGACAGTTGCTACAAGAGCTTTAGCAGTACCATCATGAGAAACAGTGATTGTTACATTCGCTTTCATAGTATCGTATGTAACAGTTGCGTCTGTTCCTTTAACTTCTTCTACTGTAAACTTGTGAACGCCTTCTTGGCCTTTCTTGTACTCAATAGCTTTGAACTTAACGTTACCTTTGGCATCGTTCTTAACAGTTTCGATGACATTTCCTGCTTCATCCTTCAATTGGAAGCTGAATTCGTTAGCTTTAAGCTCACGACCTTCCAAACGTTTAGTGAAGTTGAATTCTACTTTAACTGGAACGTTAACAACACGTTTTTCTGTTGGTTTATTTGGTTTTTCAACAGACTTAGTTGTTGGGTTGTAGTAATGAACGATTTGAGAAGCTGTGTTTTCAATGTCTACACCACCCTTAACGTCGTCTTTGACTTTACCAACAATATCAAACTTGTAGTAACGTCCAAAGGCAAATTTAGTTGTGTCGATAACTTGAGTGTTTTCTGCATCGCCAAGTGACTTAGTGAAGCCATCTTTGAGGTTGGCTGTAATCACACCGTTTTCAACCTTGATATCGAACTTAGCTGTTACATCATCACCTGTGATGCCATCATATGCTTTAATATCAGCTACATTGATATCAACTTTATCGTCTTCATAGTCATCTGATACACCAACAGTTTGGATATTATTCTTTTCAGTGAATTTAGTAGTATCCAACCATACTTGGTAAACAACTTTTTGTCCAGGATATACGGTCTTAGTATTGATGTTAGCTTTTTCATTATTAGAAGCATCATCAACATAAGGATTTGCATTAGTTTCTGCAACCTTATCTTTCAACTCTTTGTCATCATCAAGAAGAGATACTCCCTTCAAATCGAACTTAGTTTCATTAAGAATGTATTTCTCTGGATTAAATTCTGGTGTTTCTGGTGGACGAACTTTGTTGTTGAACTCTTTATCGTTAGCACTTGAAGCAAATCCGCCTGTTGAAGCGTGGTTAACGACAGTTGTAAGAACTTTGCCTTCCTTAGTAACTTTCACTGTTACAGTTGCTTTCATAGTATCGTATGTGATTGAAGCATCTTTACCAGCTACTTCTTCAACTGTGTAAGTGAATGTCTTACCAAGATCAGCTTTACTGAACAAGAGTTTTTCAAACTTGATGTGACCATCTTTATCGTTGGTTACTGTTTGAAGAACCTTGTTGTTTTGATCTTTCAATACGAAGCTGAACTCACCTGCAGTCAACTCACGTCCTTCAAGTCGTTTAGTATAGTCGAACTCGAGTGGAACTGGAACGTTGTTTTCACGTGTTTGAGTTGGCTTTTCAGGAGTTGTAACTTTCTTATTGAATGGGTTGTATTGGTGAATTGTTTGGTTGGCTGTATTTTCAATATCTACACCGTCGTTAGCATCAATGTCTTTAACAACAGCTGGGCTATCAAATTTATAGTAACGCCCAAACTCAAATTTAGTTGTGTCGATGACTGGAGTAGCATCTGTTGCACTAATAGCTTTAGTCAAGCTTGCTTTAGACGTACCGTAGAGAACACCATTTTCAACCTTGATGTCGAACTTGTCAGTAACATCAGCACCAGTGATACCATCGTATACCTTGATATCAGCAGCGTTGATGTCAAGCTTATCTTCTTCGTAGTTATCTGTGATACCAACTGTTTGAAGATTGCTTTCTGCTGTGAAGTCACGAGTATCAAGCCATACTTGATAGTAGATCTTTTGACCACGTTTGAGGGTCTTACCATTCAAGTTTTGGATTTCAACTTTATCAGCTGAATCGTCGTCATCAGCAAGTTTGTTGCCAATGATGTCGAAGCTTGGTTCTGAAACAACGTATTTCTCTGGTTTGAAGTTAGGAGTTACGTTGTTATCGAAAATTCTGTCGTCTGATTCATAAGAATTTCCACCAACTGTAGCATAAGAGATAACTGTTGATAATTGATTACCTGCTGAAGGTTGAATAACTTTAACAGTAACGTTGACTTTCATATTGTCATAAGTAACTGTTGTATCAGTTCCTTTAACTTCTTCTACAGTGTAGTTAAAGGTCTTACCAAGATCGTCTCTTCCATAATTAATAGTAGAGAAAGTTACTTTGCCTTTAGCATCATTCTGAACAGTTTCAAGAACTTTTCCTGCTTCGTCTTTCAAGACAAAGTTAAATTCCTTATCTTTCAATTGACGACCATTAAGTGTCTTACCGAAGATTAACTGAATAGCCATTGGAACATTGTTGACACGCTTTTCAGTTGGTTTCTCTGGTTTTCGGTCTTCTTAGTAGTTGGGTTGTAGTAGTTAACTACTTGAGCTGCTGTATTTTCAATTTCAGCACCATCGTAAGCACCGTCAGAAACTTTAGCTGGGATGACAAACTTGTAGTAACGTCCAAATTCGAACTTAGTAGTATCGATGATTTGAGTGTTTTCTGCATCGCCAAGTGACTTAGTGAAGCCATCTTTAAGGTTAGCTGTGATTACACCATTAGCAATTGAGATGTTGAATTTATCAGTAACATCTTTACCAGTCTTACCATCGTAAGCCTTGATATCAGATACCTTAACATCCAATTTAGCTTCATCATAGTTGTCAGTAATACCAACAGTTTGGATGTTATCCTTATTGTTTGCATCAAATTTAGTTGTATCAAGCCATACTTGGTAGTTAATAGTTTCGCCACGTTTCACGGCTTTCGTATTGATGGTTTCTGCTTCGTTGTTATCAGCTTTATCAGCGTATGGGTTCGCATTTGTGTCTGCGTACTTATCTGTCAACTCTGCATCATCATCAAGAAGCTTAGTACCAGTGATATCAAACTTACCGTTACCATCGCTAAGAACATATTTCTCTGGTTGGAACTTAGGTTCTTCTGGAGGAGTCACACGGTTGTTAAATTCTTTGTCCGCAATTGCACCTACAGTCGCGATAAGAACTTTAGCTGTTCCATCGTGTTTAACTGTAACTGTTACATTCGCTTTCATTGTGTCGTATGTAACGGTTGCGTCTGTGCCTTTAACTTCTTCTACTGTGTAGTTATGAACGCCTTCTTGGCCTTTCTTGAATTCAAGAGCTTTGAACTTAACGTTACCAGAAGCATCGTTCTTCACAGTTTCAAGAGTTTTACCTTCTGAATCTTTAAGGACGAAGCTGAATTCGTTAGCTTTAAGCTCACGACCTTCCAAACGTTTAGTGAAGTTGAATTCCACTTCAACTGGAACGTTGTTAACACGTTTTTCAGTTGGTTTAGTTGGTTTTTCAACTTTCTTAGTTGTTGGGTTGTAGTAGTTTACAACTTGGGCCGCAGTATTTTCGATATCTACACCACCTGCAACATCAGCTTTAACTGTTGTTGGGATATCAAATTTATAGTAGCGTCCAAATTCGAATTTAGTTGTGTCGATGACTTGTGTGTTTTCTGCATCGCCAAGTGACTTCGTGAAGCCAGCTTTCAAGTTAGCAGTGATCACACCGTTGTTCACAGCGATATCGAATTTATCTGTTACTTCTGCGCCTGTTACTGAATCGTAGGCTTTAATAGCTGAAGCGTCAAGATTTAATTTAGCTTCATCATAGTTATCTGAGATACCAACTGTTTGGATGTTGTCCTTGTTAGCTGCATCAAATTTAGTTGTATCCAACCATACTTGGTAAACCAATTTAGAACCACGTTCAACAGTCTTGGTATTCAAGTTTTCTGCTTCGTTGTTTGAGGCATCGTCCGCATATGGGTTCGCATTGGTATCTGCGTACTTGTCTGCCAACTCTTTATCATCATCAACGAGCTTGTCACCTGTGATATCGTATTTCTCTTCAGAAACAACATATTTCTCTGGTTGGAACTTAGGCTCTTCTGGAGGAGTCACACGGTTGTTAAATTCTTTGTCCGCAATTGCACCTACAGTCGCGATAAGAACTTTAGCTGTTCCATCGTGTTTAACTGTAACTGTTACATTCGCTTTCATTGTGTCGTATGTAACGGTTGCGTCTGTGCCTTTAACTTCTTCTACTGTGTAGTTATGAACGCCTTCTTGGCCTTTCTTGAATTCAAGAGCTTTGAACTTAACGTTACCAGAAGCATCGTTCTTCACAGTTTCAAGAGTTTTACCTTCTGAATCTTTAAGGACGAAACTGAATTCGTTAGCTTTAAGCTCACGACCTTCCAAACGTTTAGTGAAGTTGAATTCCACTTCAACTGGAACGTTGTTAACACGTTTTTCAGTTGGTTTGCTTGGTTTTTCAACTTTCTTAGTTGTTGGGTTGTAGTAGTTTACAACTTGGGCCGCAGTATTTTCGATATCTACACCACCTGCAACATCAGCTTTAACTGTTGTTGGGATGTCGAACTTGTAGTAACGTCCAAAGGCGAATTTAGTTGTATCGATAACTTGAGTGTTGTCCGCATCGCCAAGTGACTTAGTGAAGCCAGCTTTAAGTGTTGCAGTGATCACACCGTTGTTAACTGTGATATCAAATTTGTCTGTGACTTCTGCGCCTGTTACTGAATCGTAGGCTTTAATAGCTGAAGCGTCAAGATTCAATTTAGTTTCATCGTAGTCATCTGAGATTCCTACTGATTGGATGTTGTCCTTGTTAGCTGCGTCGAATTTAGTTGTATCCAACCATACTTGATAAACCAATTTTTGACCACGTTTCACAGTCTTGGTATTCAAGTTTTCTGCTTCGTTGTTTGAGGCATCGTCCGCATATGGGTTCGCATTGGTATCTGCGTACTTGTCTGCCAACTCTTTATCATCATCAACGAGCTTGTCACCAGTGATATCGTATTTCTCTTCAGAAACAACGTATTTCTCTGGTTGGAACTTAGGCTCTTCTGGAGGAGTCACACGGTTGTTAAATTCTTTATCCGCAGGTTCTGTCACGTTTGTGATCAAGGCTTTCGCTGTACCATCATGACTTACTTTAACAGTTACCACTGCAGCCATTGTATCGTAAGTGACAGTTGAATCTTTTCCCTTAACCTCTTCTATTGTGTACTTGTACGTACCTTCTTGACCCTTCTTGTATTTAAGGGCAGTAACAGTTTCACCAGCTTTATTTGTGTAATCAACTGGAGAGAATTTAATCTTACCAGCTGCATCGTTGGTTGCAGTTGCAATCACAACATTGTCGCTATCTTTCAACTCGAATGTGAATTCGCCAGCCTTTAAGGTCACGACCTTCCAATTTCTTAGTGAAGTTAAATTCAACTGAGATTGGAACATTGTTGACACGTTTTTCAGTTGGTTTTTCAGGTTTTTCAACTTTCTTAGTAGTTGGGTTGTAATAGTTAACTACTTGAGCCGCAGTATTTTCGATATCTGCACCAGCTACGACATCGTCTTTCACTGTTGCTGGGATATCAAATTTATAGTAGCGTCCAAATTCGAACTTAGTAGTATCAATGATTTGTGTGTTTTCAGCGTCGCCAAGTGACTTAGTGAAGCCATCCTTAAGGTTAGCTGTCAGAACACCATTGTTATCAGAGATATCAAATTTAGTCGTAACATCTGCACCAGTAACTGAATCATAAACCTTGATATCTGAAGCATTAACAGTCAATTTATCCTTGTCGTAGTTATCTGTGATTCCTACTGTTTGGATGTTATCTTTGTTACTTGCATCAAATTTAGTTGTATCCAACCATACTTGGTAGTAAAGTTTTTGTCCACGTTCAACTGTCTTAGTATTCAAGTTTTCATCTTCGTTGTTGTTTGTATTATCGACATATGGGTTTGTATTTGTTTCTCCATATTTATCTGTCAATTCAGAATCATCGTCAACGAGCTTGTCACCAGTGATATCGTATTTTTCTTTAGAAACAACGTATTTCTCTGGTTGGAACTTAGGTTCTTCTGGAGGTGTTACACGGTTGTTGAATTCTTTATCAGCAGCATCTGTTACGTTGGCAACGATCGCTTTCGCTGTACCGTCATGTGATACCACAACTTTAACAGTAGCAACCATTGTGTCGTATTTGACAGTTGCATCTGTACCAGGAGTTTCTTCTACTGTGTAGTTGTAAGTCTTACCAAGATCATCGCGACCAAATTTAAGAGTCTTGAAGACAATCTTACCAGCAGCGTCGTTCTTCACGCGTTCAACTTCAACGCCGTCTTTCTTCAATACGAATTCGAATTCGTTAGCTTGAAGTTCACGACCTTCCAAACGTTTTGTGAAGTTCATTTCCACTGGAACTGGAACGCTGTTAACACGTTTTTGTGTTGGCTTTTCAGGTTTTTCAACTGTCTTGCTTACTGGGTTGTAAACGTGAACTGTTTGGTTGGCTGTATTTTCAATATCAGCACCAGCTTTAACAGATTCTTTCACAGTTGCTGGGATATCAAATTTATAGTAACGTCCGAATTCGAACTTAGTTGTGTCGATAACAGGAGCATTGACTTTATCTTTGATAAATGCTTCTTTAGAAGTTGCAGTGATTGTACCGTTTTCAACTTTGATGTCGAATTTAGCAGTCACATCTGCACCAGTTACTGAATCGTAGGCTTTGATATCAGATGCGTTAACGTTCAATTTATCTGCGTCGTATGTATCAGATACACCAACGTATTGGATGTTGTTAGCTTCTGTGAATTTAGTAGTATCAAGCCATACTTGGTATACCAATTTAGAACCGCGTTTAACAGTCTTAGTATTCAAGTTTTCTGGTTCGTTGTTTGCAACACCATCAACATATGGATTCGCATTTGTTGCTGTGTACTCGTTACCAGGGACATCATCGTCGTCATCCATCAACTTGTCACCAGTGATGTCATATTTCTCTTTAGAAACGACAAATTTTTCTGGTTGGAATTCAGGAGTTTCTGGAGGAGTGACTTTGTTGTTGAATTCTTTATCTGCAGTACCGTCAGTAGCGTTACCATTAGCGTCTACACCACCAGTTGATGTAACGTTTGTAACAGTAGTCAATGTGTGACCGTTCTTAGCAACTTCAACTGTCACTGTAGCTTTCATCTTATCGTAAGTCATTCCGAATTCTTTGTTTTCAGGAATCACTTCTTCTACAGTGTAAGTGTGTGTACCAACTTTAGTATTGTCGAATGACAATTCTGAGAAGGTTACGTTACCAGCAGCATCATTTTTAACTGTTTCAACGACGTTACCAGCAGCATCTTTCAATACGAAGCTAAATTCACCAGCTTTAAGTTCACGACCTGCCAATTTCTTAGTGAAGTCAAACTTAGTTACAACTGGAGAAACTACATAGTTGTTGAACTCTGTGTCTTCAGGCATTGTAACAGCAGTACTCAAGAGACCTGTAGCAGCATCTTTAGTAACTTTAACTTTCACTTCTGCGTTCATTGAATCGTAGTCGATATTTGTATCTGTTCCAGCTTTTTCACGCACAGTGTAAGTGTGTTCACCTACAGCGTTGTATTCAATCGCATCAAATGTGATAGATCCATCTGCAGCATTTTTCTTGGTTTGGATCACATTGCCATTTTCAAGCAATTCGAATGTGAAGGCATCCTTTTCAAGTACTTTCCCTTCAAGACGTTTAGTGAACTTGAATTGAGCTTGAGTAGGAGCTGATGTGAATGTATTGTTGAATTCTGTATCAGTTGGAAGAGTTTTACAGCAGTAAGCGCATGACCTGACTTAGTAACAGTAACTGTTACGTTAGCTTTCATTGGGTCATAAGTCATACCTGCTTCAGAACCTTGAACTTCTTCTACAGTGTACTTGTGGTTACCAACTTGAGCATTTGTAAATGTCAAGGCATCGAAACGAACACGTCCGCTAGCATCATTTTGTTTTGTTTGAAGGACTTTACCATCTTTGTCTTTCAATACGAAGCTAAATTCGCCAGCTTTCAAGTTACGACCTGCAAGAGCTTTGCTGAAGTCAAATTGAGCAGTTACAGGAGCTACAACGTGGTTGTTGAAGATCTTGTCATCAGTACCAGTTGCTTCACCACCTGTTGAAGTCATTTCAGTCTTAGCAGCCAAAAGACCTGTAGTAGCATCTTTAGTAACCGTTACTTTAACTGCGATAGTCATTTCATCGTAGTCTACATCGGCATTGTTGCCTTTCACTTCTTTAACAGTGTAGTTGTAGACACCTTCATGGTCAAATGACAATTCGCTAAAGTTAATCTTACCGTTAGCTTTATTGGTTACAGTTTCATTAACATTGTTATCACCAGTCAACGTGAAGCTAAAGTCACCTGCGTTCAAAGTACCATTTGAAAGTGATTTATCAAAGTCAAGGTTAACTTTAACCGCACCTGGTGTGAATGTGTTATTGAATTCTGTATCTGCTGGAAGAATGTTAGTTGCTTTAAGAACGTGGCCTTCCTTAGTAACAGTGATTGTTACTTCCGCCTTCATTGTATCGTAAGTCATACCAGTTTCTTTATTTTCTGGGATAACTTCTTCTACAGTGTACTTGTGCTTACCAACTTGTGTATTGTCAAATGTCAAATCATCAAAGGCAATAACACCATTAGCGCTGTTTTTCTTGGTCTGAAGAACATTACCAGTTGAATCTTTAAGACAAATGTAAATTCGCCTTCTTTCAACTACGACCTGCAAGAGCTTTACTGAAGTCAAACTTAGTCTTAACTGGAGCTACAACGTAGTTGTTGAAGACTTTATCATCTGCGCTTGAGGCAAATCCACCACTACCACTGTATTTAACTGAAGCTTGCAAATCACCAGCAGCATTTTTTCAGTTACAGTAACAGTCATCTTAACTGTCATGCCATCGTAATCGACGTTTGTATCTGAGCCTTTAACCTCAGTAATTGTGTAAGTGTATACTCCAGCTTTGTTAAATGTTAATTTACTAAATGTAGCTTTACCATTTTGGTTAGTTACTGTTTCTTCATATGAAGGAACTGATTTGTTAGCTTGCTCTTCTTTAATCTTAAAGCTAAATTCACCATTAACAAGTGTGCGTCCTTCAAGTTGTTTTTCAACTTCTGGAGTCACTGTTACAGGTTCTGACTTCACATAGTAGTAGACTGTTGTTTATATGGCGTCAAAGAGTGGAGCAAGTCAACGTTAGTACCAATACCTCCTACTCCACGCTCTAATTGTGCGTTTGGAGAAAGGTGACCGATATTATCTCCCAAGAATGGTACAAATACTGTCTTATACGGAGTGTAAGAAGCATCTCTTTGGAAATCAAATGGAACGTCCTTACCATTTGGATAATTAGTTTTGCCCCTGTTCTTGGATCAGTTACAGTGTGTGCAATCGTTTTAAGAGGTGATTTCTTAACAGCTAATTCTTGTTTGTTGTAATCACCTGGTTTAATTGGCTTCGTTTCTGCTAGCAACATGTAGCCATCAGTGCTCAATGTACCATCAGAACGTTTGTTTTGTTGTCTTGGATCTAATAAGTAAACACGAATAACAACAGATCCATCTTCTCCAACAATTTCTTTGATACGTTTTATTCCAGCACGCTCAGCATCCATAAACTTGGTACCAACTGTATAAGGACGGCTAACATAACCAGTTGTTGAATCTGGGTAGCTGCTTGATAAAGTTTGTATCCATCAAATTGGCGCTCTCCAGATGCTGTGAAGTTTTGACCTTCCATCGCTTTCAGCGTGTAGTTGGCTAATGTTACTTCATTACCATTTGGTACATAATCTTGAACAGTTTTATCTGTTTTATTCGCATTAAATGAAGCATTATTTCTATCGACTACTCTATAGTAAGTTGTTTTTTTGAACAAATAATGGAATTTTAGCATTCGTATCTGTAATAGTACGACCATTATATGCTGGTTCTACAACGTTGATGATATCCGTTGAATTACGCGCAGCATAAACTGCATCATATAAAGCTTGTTCTGTAGGAGTTAGATTGTGTCCTGGAGCAACTAAAGCCTTGATACTTGGACCAACTTCATATCCAAGTTGGATAAACGGTGAATCTGTCTTCCCTGGTCCAGCACCTAAACCTTTATCGTAATCTACTTGCCAAGTTAACTCCCCATTAGAGGCTGCTTTGGTAGTCGTAAATTTTTGAATACCACTAGAAGCTGATACGGTTCTTGTTTCTACTACATTACCAGTGTTCTTGTCAACCAATTCAACAGTAGTATCTGTTGAAGCATCAAATCTCTTGTAAGCACGTGTATAGTAATTTGTATGGTAACGTTTGTTGAAATTAGTAAGATCTACGATACTATAAGTATAGTAGTCACCTTCTTTAGCTTGGTAGCCCGATGGCACTGTTTGAGATCGAACAGTTGCACCATTAGGATCTGTCATATCTGGAGTAGCTTTTTCACCATCTTTTAAGGTGAGTTTCTACAGAGACCGCCTCATAGTTGTGATCTGTCAAAGCACGTGTATTACCACGACGGCTACGACTTGTTGCCAAAGCACCAGCATTTGTGATATCACTAGCAGCACGGTCAAGTGTTGCACTACGGTCTGCAGCAGATCTTTACAGAATAAGTATTTGCTGTAACACGTGGGCTAACACTTGTAGCTTCTGCTGCGGTTTCGGCTGCTTCAGTATTTTCAGTTGCTGGAGCAGTTGTTGATGCTGTAGCTGAAGTGTTTGAAGCTGTTCTTGTTGAAGCTGGTGTTTCAACATTGTTGCTGGCTGTAGCTGTTGATGCTACTGTAGCTGGCTTAGCTGCTTCTGAAGTAGCTTTTTCTGTTGGCTTTGCAGCCTCTGAAGCTGGTTTAGAAGCTTCTGGTTTCGCAGTTTCTGTAGCTTGTTTGTCAGTTGCCTCTGCGGCAACCTTATCTGTTGTTGAAGCTTCTGGCGTCAAGTTAAATGTTGACGCAGTTGCCTCAGTTGAAGATACAGCTGCAGTAGGATCTGCTTGAGCTGTAGATGCTGTATTCGTCTCAACCAGTTCTGAAGAACTTTCGCCCTCAACTGATGAACCAGGGTTTGATGAAGAAGCATCAGATGCTACGACTTCATCAGCCTGTGCAGTGTGAGCAGCAAAGAGTGCCGTCCCCAACAAGACTGAAGCGACACCAAATGAATATTTACGCAATGAAAAGCGCTGGCGCCTGTTGAAAATGTCTTTCATGTTTAAGTCTCCCTCTAAAAAAATAGTTAGTTATAGATACATGATTATAAGTTAATTCCCCTCATATCCATGATTCATTCTCATTCTAACATTCTGACAATTTAGAGTCAAGTGATTAATCTATCTTTTCTAAAAAAACTTTAGTTATCTGACAATTGTAAGAGTAACGTTATTTACAAAAAACATAAAAACGTTAGAAACCTTTTATTTATAACATGTTAAGCGTTTTCTAAAATAAGGCGACAACTACTGTTTTCTAATATTTCATTATATAAATTACGCTTTTCTAAAATAAATTAACTCGGATTACATTTGTTGTTTTCTAATAAAAGCGTCAAAGATTCCAAACCCATCTCATGGTCCATAAATACTTAAATCACCATATATAAACAGAAGTAAGTTCTAAAAATAGTAATTTAAATCTATAATCCGAAAGAAATAATATTATAAAAATGAATTAACATCTTATAATATACACTATATTATTCTCACTTTAATCCATAATAATGGCAATATACGCACATAACCTCTCATTTCTTTTCCTTTTACACTCATATAGATATTTTTATCTTTAATGAAAATGGCATATACATCTAGTCCTAACCTTAGAATAACTTTATCCGTCTAAAATAACACTAACATCTTCTTCGTTTAACAGTATTTCTTCATTAACACTAGTAAAATCTTAAAGAAAGTTTGCAACAATCCAACATCCATAATTGCTCTCACCTGTTTAGCATACTAGTATTCAACTTAAAAAAAAAGACTCTCATAAGTTAGGATTAATAGAGAATGAGTCCTAGTATTTTCTAACTTCAAAAAAATCAAAAGATAACAAAACCTGTGAGAAAAATTATGCCTACTAGTATCTTATTCAAATACAAATGAAAGAATAACCAACGATATTACGAAATAATTTCAATACTCAAAATAGTACCAGTAATACATTTCTATCTTATAAGAGATCTTTGAGCATCCAATTACAAAGCAACTATCAGAAAGTCTCCTCCCTTTCCAATACTGTTAACTAATCCGACTACTAGATGTTATCTTTAATGTCGCTCCCTATTGCTTCTATGAAACTTCTACCTCCCATCATCTTAATCATAAAATGAGTAATGATAGTCTATTGAAAGTTCATATGAGAACTTAAACTTTGATTTTTTCTGATTTCTCAATCAAAAATGATGGTGTAGCCCCTAGATAAGATGCTTCTATTGTGACTGCAAGATTATCAAATTCACCATAACTAAATAGACAATAGCTCAAAGTCTTTTATCAGCTTCTACCATTACCCACATCATTCATAATATATTTTATTTGAAAGTACTAATCTACTGTCATGAAGAAGTTAATATCAATTTGAATCTACTCATCTCTTGTGAGAGAAACAATCAGATCATCCTCCTCACACATGTCCATGTAATAAGTTAGCAAAATATAAAAAAAAGTTCCACAGCCCATAAAGACTTTGGAACTTCTTAATTGACTTCATTATTGGTCACTTACGATATTTTTAAGTGCCGAACAAAAAGAAGCCTGACCTTATTCGGTCAAGCCTCTCTTCTTGAAAACTGAAATAATCTTACTAACTATCTTATTTTTACGCCTATTATTATCTTAGTCTTCTTTTTTTTCGTTTTCCTGCCAAACCAAGTCCAGCTGCCGCAAGGAGTCCTCCGAATGCCATTGCTACTACAGACTTGTTCTCACCAGTCTTAGGAAGACCCTGTTCTCTAGATACTTCTGGAGATGTCGGTGGTGTAACTGGTGGTACTACTGGAGTTGGTGGTGTTGGCGGTGTAACTGGTGGCACCACTGGAGTTGGTGGTGTTGGCGGCGTAACCGGTGGCACCACTGGAGTTGGTGGTGTTGGCGGTGTAACCGGTGGCACCACTGGAGTTGGTGGTGTTGGTGGTGTAACTGGTGGCACCACTGGAGTTGGTGGTGTTGGTGGTGTAACTGGTGGCACCACTGGAGTTGGTGGTGTCGGTGGCGTTACAATGTTGTTGAACTCAGTATCTTCTGGCAATTTAGAAGTTACTGTCATAACGTTACCACCCTTAGCTACCAAAACAGTAACTTTAGCTACCATCTTATCGTAAGTTACTGTAGTATCATTACCTTTCACTTCTTCAACCGTGTAGAAGTGGATACCTTCTTCACCATGTTTGTACTCAAGTGCTGAGAACTTAATCTTACCGTCAGCATCATTGCTTACAGTTTCAATCACTTTACCTTTTCTATCCTTAAGTACAAAGCTAAACTCACCAGCCTTAAGGTCACGACCTTCTAGTTTTTTAGTGAATTCAAACGTAACACTAGCTGAAATGTTAACAACACGTTTTTCAGTTGGTTTTTCAGGTGTTTTCACGACCTTCTTAACTGTTGGGTCGTAGTAGTGAACTGTTTGTCCCGCTGTGTTTTCAATATCTGAACCAGAAGGTACGTCAAACTCACCTTTTTCATTCTTACTGTCTTTAACAATTGCCGGAATGTCAAACTTATAGTAACGACCAAAGGCAAACTTAGTTGTATCGATAATTTGGGTATTATCTTTATCACCAAGTGACTTAGTGAAGCCATCTTTAAGGTTGGCTGTAATCACACCGTTTTCAACCTTGATATCGAACATTGCTGTAACATCTTTACCAGTTTTACCATCGTATGCTTTGATATCTGGTTGGTTAACATTAAGTTTCTTCTCATCGTAGTTATCAGTGATACCAACGGTTTGAATATAATCCTTGTTGTTTGCGTCAAATTTAGTTGTATCAAGCCATACTTGGTAAACCAATTTATCGCCACGTTTCACAGTCTTAGTATTCAAGTTTTCTTTCTCGTTGTTGTCTGTCTTGTCTACGTATGGGTTCGCATTAGTATCCGCATACTTGTCTGCCAACTCTTTATCATCATCAACGAGTTTATCACCAGTAATGTCAAATTTCTCTTGGTTTACAACATATTTCTCTGGTTGGAACTTAGGTTTTCTGGTGGAACCACCTTGTTGTTGAACTCTTTGTCGTTAGCATCTGTAGCATTTCCACCTGCTGAAGCATGATTAACGACAGTCTTAAGAATTTTACCATCCTTAGTTACTTGTACTGTCACCGTTGCTTTCATAGCATCGTAAGAAATACCAGGTTTATTGTCATTGACTTCTTCTACAGTATAAGTAAATGTCTTACCAAGATCAGCCTTGCTGAACAAGAGTTGTTCAAACTTGATATGTCCGTCTTTATCATTTGATACAGTTTGAAGGACTTTTCCATCTTGGTCTTTCAATAAGAAGCTGAACTCACCTGCAGTCAACTCACGTCCTTCAAGTTTCTTAGTATAGTTGAACTCAAGTGGAACTGGAACGTTATTTTCACGTGTTTGAGTTGGTTTTTTAGGAGTTGTAACTTGCTTATTGTAAGGGTTGTATTGATGAACAATTTCATTGGCCGTATTACTAAACTCAACACCGTCATTGTCTTTAATATTTTTAACAGTTGCTGGGATATCAAATTTATAGTAACGTCCAAAAGCGAACTTAGTCGTATCAATAACTGGAGTCGCATCAGTTGCACTAATAGGTTTAGTCAAACTTGGTTTAGAAGTTGCGTAGATGACACCGTTTTTGATTGAAATATCAAATTTATCAGTAACATCTGTTTCACCATCGTAAACCTTGATTGCTGACTCATCAATATCAAGTTTAGCTTCATCATAGTCATCTGTGATTCCTACTGATTGAATATTGCTTTCAGCTGTAAATTCACGAGTATCAAGCCATACTTGGTAGTAGAATTTCTGACCGCGAGTAAGTGTATGGTGATTCAAGTTTTCAGCTTCAACCTTACCGTTAGGCGCATCATCATCGAGAAGTTTTGTGCCCTTAAGATCAAATTTTTCTTTAGAAACAACATACTTCTCTGGTTTGAAGTTTGGTGTTACGTTATTGTCAAATACTGTATCATCCGCAGTAAAGGCATCTCCACCTTCAGTAGCATAAGAGATAACTGTTGACAACTGATCACCAGAAGAAGGCTGAATAACTTGAACAGTCACGTTAACCTTCATATCATCATAAGTAACACCTGGTTTGTCACCTTTCTCTTCTTCAACAATATAGTTAAATGTTTGACCAATATCAGCTTTTGAATAGTTGATTGTCTTGAAGGTAACTTTACCATCTGCATCATTCTTAGCCTTCTCAAGAATCTTATTAGTTTCTTTATCTTTCAAGACAAAGCTAAATTCATCTGCTTGCAATTTGCGACCATTAAGTGTCTTACCAAAGATTAGCTGAATAGCTGTTGGAATGTTGTTCACACGTTTTTGCGTTGGCTTATCTGGAGTCTCAACTGTATGCGTTCTTGGGTTATAATAATGAACCGTTTGTGTCGCAGTATTTTCGATTTCAGAACCATCGTAAGCATCTTGACTAACTGTAGCAGGTATAACTACTTTGTAGTAACGACCAAATTCAAACTTAGTTGTATCAATAACTTGAGTATTATTTGCATCACCTAGTGACTTCGTAAAGCCTGATTTCAAGTTTGCAGTGATAATACCGTTAGTAACAGCAACGTCAAACTTAGATGTCACATCTGCACCAGTCTCACCATCATAAACCTTAATAGTGTTTTTAGTCACAATCAATTTTGATTCATCATAATTGTCTGTGATACCAACAGTTTGGATATTTTCCTTATTGTTAGCACTAAATTGAGTTGTATCAAGCCATACTTGATAGTAGAATTTCTGACCACGTTTAACAGGCTGAGTATTGAGGTTTTCAAAGACTTCTTCCAACTCACCCTTATCATTACGGACAGTAACTTTTTCATTATTATTAGATTTATCTGCGTAAGGATTAATCTTAGTATCGCCGTATTTATCAGCTAACTCAGAATCATCATCCAAAAGTTTCTTACCAGTTAAATCAAAGTCTTCATCTCTAACAACATATTTCTCTGGGTTAAACTTAGGTTCTTCTGGTGGTGTCACACGGTTATCGAACTCTTTGTCTGGAGCATCTACAACATTCTTCACGATTGCTTTTGCCGTACCATCATGAGAAATTGAAACCCTTACTGTTGCAACCATGCCATCGTAAGACACTGTTGAATCTGTTCCTTTAACTTCTTCCACTGTATAATTGTAAGTCTTGCCAATATCATCCTTACCAAATTCAAGTTTCGTGAAGTTAATCTTAGCGATACCGGTAGTTGCATCAGGAGCATCATTTTTCGCACGTTCTACTTCAACGCCATCTTTCTTAAGAACAAATGTAAATTCATTAGCTTTAAGTTGACGACCATCAAGTTTCTTAGTGAAATTCAACTCAAGTGGAACTGGAACGCTGTTTACACGTTTTTCAGTTGGTTTTTCTGGTTTCTCAACCTTGTTCGTTCTTGGGTTGTAGTAGTGTACGATTTGTCCAGCTGTATTTTCGATATCTTTACCTGGCTCAACACTTGTTTTCACAGTTGTTACGATATCAACTTTATAGTAACGGCCAAATGCGAACTTAGTTGTATCGATGATTTGAGTGTTGTTGGCATCGCCTAGTGATTTCGTGAAGCCAGCTTTAAGGGTCGCTGTGATCACGCCACCTGTGTTTGCGATATCAAACTTAGAAGTAACGTCTGTACCAGTTACGCTATCGTAAACCTTGATTGAGTTCACATCCAACTTATCTTCATCATAGTTATCTGTGATGCTGAGTGTTTGAATGTTTTCAGTGTTGGTTGCGCTAAATTGTTTTGTATCCAACCATACTTGGTAAACCAATTTATCGCCTGGTTTCACTGTCTTCGTATTCAAGTTTTCTGGTTCATTGTTTGATGCATCATCCGCATATGGGTTCGCATTTGTATCTGCGTACTTGTCTGCCAATTCTTTGTCATCATCAACGAGCTTGTCGCCTGTGATATCAATTTCTCTTTATCAACGACGTATTTCTCTGGGTTGAACTTAGGTTCTTCCGGTGGTTTCACTGTGTTGTTAAACTCTTTGTCCGGTGCGTCTTGAAGCATGTTCACAACAGTTGCCTTAGTCGTTCCGTCATGTTTGACTTCTACTTTAATCGTTGCGACCATATTGTCATAAGACACAGTAGCATCCGTTCCAGCAACTTCTTCCACAGTGTAAGTGAAGGTATTACCAGCGTTCGCTTTTGTAAATTCAAGTGGCTTGAAGGCAATCTTCGCGATTCCAGTTGTTGCGTCTGGCGCACTGTTCTTCGCAGTTTGAATTGCGACGCCATCTTTCTTCAATACGAATGTAAATTCGTTTTCTACAAGATTTCGGCCATCTAATTTCTTAGTGAAATCAAATTCGAGTGGAACTGGAAGATTCACTACACGTTTTTGCGTTGGTTTTCTGGCTTAGTGATATTTCTATTCGTTGGATCGTACTGGTGAACAATTTGATTTGCCGTATTTTCGATATCGACACCATTTGGAGTCGTCATCTTGACTGTAGCAGGAATATCAAATTTGTAGTAACGGCCAAACTCGAACTTAGTTGTGTCAATAACAGGGTTGTTATTAGCATCTTTGATAAATTCGTCTTTAGAAGTTGCAGTGATTGTGCCGTTTTCAACTTTGATGTCGAATTTAGCAGTTACATCTACACCCGTTACTGAATCGTAAGCTTTAATATTTGAAGCATTGATTTCTAGTTTATCAGCTTCATATTTATCTGTAATACCAACAGCTTGAATATTGTCACTTGCTTTCAATTTTGTTGTATCCAACCATACTTGGTAAACAATCTCATCGCCCTTCTTAACTGTCTTGGTATTCAAGTTTTCAGGTTCATTGTTGGTTGTACCATCCACATATGGGTTAGCATTTGTATCTACATACTCATCTGCCAACTCGTCATCATCATCCATCAACTTGTTACCAGTGATGTCGTATTCCTTTTTGTTAACAATGAATTTTTTCTGGTTGGAAGTCAGGCGTTGTTGGAGGAGTGACGGTGTTGTTAAACTCTGTGTCTCCTCCTGGATAAGTTACCGTTGCTTTCAAAGTGTGGTCTGCATTCTTAGAAACAGTCACAGAAACCTCAGCAACCATACTATCATATGTGACACCAAATTCCTTGTTTGAAGGAACTTTTCACTGACATAATACTTAATTGTTTGACCAACTTGAGCATTTTTTTCACTTTTGGAAGTTGATTAAAGGTTACCACACCATTCGCATCATTGGTACCAGTAGCAACGACTGTC
>VOFH01003802.1_pt1 | contig 82775 bp, 68 predicted proteins | sample 5384091 | NCBI WGS metagenome assembly VOFH01 (sample SAMN12384727, study PRJNA508395) | human gut metagenome | isolation source: healthy gut G | host: Homo sapiens
ATGGCGGTAGAGAACTATGAAAAACGCTACCGGCGGTACTGCCATACCATAGCCGAACTTTCAGCTTTTTATAAAATACATGGCATTACCACGGTCCAGTTGAAAGGAGTGGGCCTCTCCACCTATTATCCCATTCCTTCGCACAGGGAAGGGGGAGATATAGACATCTTCACTTATTCGGCAGACCATTCCCGGAAAAGTGATGCCGAGGCCAACCGGCTGGCAGACCGGTTAATGGAAGAAAAAGGAATAGAGGTAGACCTTGAACACTCCGAAAAGCATAGTATGTTTTACTATAAAGGTATTCCGATAGAGAATCATAAAACCTTCATTAATTCGGAAACATACCATATAGCGGTGAAGATGGATAAGCTCCTTCAAGAACTGCTACAACCCGTATCGGCGGAATTGGACGGAAAATACCCCATTTTCATTCCATCTTCCACTTTTAATACTGTATTTCTCGCTTTTCATGCCGCCCAGCATTACGCACGCGGCCTGGCGCTTCATCATCTTTGCGACTGGGCTTGCCTGCTGAATAGATACGGCCTGCATATTCCTGAGGAAGTGACGGATATTCGTTTTAGAAATATGATATTGGCAATGACCCGCCTCTGTAATGATTATTTAGGAACTTCCGTTCCTGTATATGGAGGAGAAGGGTTGGCGGAGGAAATCTTGCGGGAAATCATCCGGCCACCCTATACTAAGTTTGTTCCGGCGAAGAATAAATGGAGCATTCTGGTTTATAAAACCAAACGTATGCTGCATACTCATCGTGCGTGTAACAGCGTGTTGCGCATTTCACTGTGCAAATGGGTTGGAAATTCTATTCTGTTGCATCTGCGCTCTCCCCATACCATCTTCCAGACGGAACGAAAATAAGCGGTTTATGTTGAAAAGAATCTGCCGTTTGTTGTTGCCTGATGAAAGGAAAATGGGGATAAGGGTGGTTTGTGCCGTATTTCTTTGCGCATTACTTGACTTTGCCGGGCTCGCTGCCCTGTTGCCTGTCTTGTTTTTTCTGTTGGATGACGGGAGGGATAAGGATGCCGCCCTGTTATTTTGTCTGGTGGCAATAGTCTTTATTTTGGTGAAAAACGCTTTGGCAGCGGGGCTTTCACGTTTTCAAAACCATTTTCTGATGTCTCTTTACCGTCGGCTCAGCTTTTCTCTCTTTACTTCTTACTATCAACGGGGATTATTGTTTATACGCAGCAGGGGGAGTATCAGGCTGGGCTATGAGGTAAACTATATTTGTTATACTTTTTCTTTAAATCTTCTTTCCCCCTTGCTTCGCATGACAGGAGAACTGCTGCTTGTTTTTTGGGTGACGGCAGCTTTGTTGGTTTACGCTCCGTTGACGGTACTGATGCTGTATATTGCCTTTCTGCCTTTCATGCTGATTTACGGATGGGGGATCAGGAAACCGATGCGCCGTTATGGTGAGCAGGAGCAGCAGGCTCGTCGTGAGCAATCCCGGCTGGTCACGGAAACGATGAAAGGGTATGCCGAATTGGAACTGAATGCGGCGTTTCCTTTTCTTCAGCAGGTATTCGCCCAGAAGGTAAGGAAAATCAGTGAGAGCCGTTTGAAACTGGAAACGATACAGCATCTTCCTCTTTGCCTTTCCGAAATGGCGGTCATATCGGGGCTGACCTTGCTCACCGTTTTCGGAACAGGGGATATCAAAGCGTTGGTAGGTGTCTTTGCTGTGGCGGCTTTCCGGCTGTTACCCGCTTTGCGCGGCATCTTAGGTGGTTGGACACAAGTACAGAATGCGGTCTATTCTCTGCGGATTATAGAGGAAGGGTTGGGGGATAAGGGGATAGAAGCAGTTTCTCCATCATGGGGGCAGGAAGCGTTTTCTTTTCAAAAAGAGATACGGGTAGAACACCTCACCTATGCTTATCCTGAAAGTAAAGAGGTTCTAAAGGACTTTTGTTGTACTATTCGTAAGGGGGAATATGTAGGTATCTGTGGTGAGAGTGGCGTGGGTAAATCTACCTTGTTTAATCTGCTTTTGGGATTTATCACTCCGGATAAAGGCGCTATTCGGATAGATGGCAGGCCGCTTGCCGATGTGCCGAGGCAGGAATGGCATCGCAAGGTGGGATATGTGCAACAGGAAGTGTTTGTGCTGGATGGGACCTTGGCGGAAAATATTGCTTTGGGATGCCGGGTTATAGATAAGGAACGGGTAGCGGAGATAGTGAGGCAGGTGAGATTGGATGCTTGGGTGGATGAATTGCCGCAAGGAATGGATACTCCTTTGGGTGAAGGGGGAGGAAGGCTTTCGGGAGGTCAGAAACAACGGGTAGGCATCGCCCGTGCTTTGTATAAGAAAGCGGAGGTGCTTCTACTGGATGAGGCTACTTCTGCATTGGATAATGAGACTGAACGGGCTGTCAATGAAATGCTTCTCAGTCTGATGAAGGAGTGTAGTGGGCTGACTATTCTTACGATAGCCCATCGGGAAAGCTCATTGGCATATTGTCATCGTGTAATCAGATTAAATGGAAAAGACAATGGATCAAATTTATAAAATAGGTGGCCACTGCTTCGCATTGCCGGACGAAAGGTTGATGGAGGTGGTGGATGGTATCAGCGGTTTCAAGCCTTTTATTTGGCAACCGGATCTGGTTTTGGTAAAAGATGTATACGGAGGGTGCTTGGTTGCCGGATTTTACTGTTTGGGAGGGAAACGGTTGGGATTTTCCGGCTTTCAGAGAAAGTCCTATGGGTTCGGATATGAAGATGTAACCGGTACTTTCGGTGTGAGTGGGGATAGCTTTTTGTTGGAACTGGCTCCGCAGGGAGAACCGTCGCTTTATCTCCGGACGATGGGTGAAACTGGGAAAGGTATCTGTTTATATGGTCATTATTCTCCCCGTCTTTTAAGATTTGCCTTATGGATGGGGTATGGCCTGATGACGGTACGGAAAGATACGGTTGCCTTGCATGGCAGTTGTATTGTTTATAAGGGGAAAGCGGTTCTTTTTTTAGGTGAAAGCGGAACCGGAAAAAGTACCCATACCCGTTTGTGGAGGGAAAATATAGCAGGAAGTAAGTTGCTGAATGATGACAGTCCCATTGTGCGTTATGAAGAGGGGGGCGTGTGGGTATATGGCAGCCCGTGGAGTGGGAAGACTCCTTGTTATAAGGCGGAGCGTTATCCGTTGGCCGGATGTGTACGTTTGTCACAAGCACCGTATAACAAGATACGGAGATTGAACACTTTGCAGGCTTATGCAGCTTTGCATCCGTCTGCTCCTCCTGCATTTGCATACGAGGAGGAATTATACAGTGGGGTTTGTAGTCTGTTGGAAAAGATGGTTTCATCCATTCCTGTTTATCATCTGGAGTGTTTGCCCGATGCGGAGGCGGTGAAATTAGTATGTCGTACTTTATATGGAGATGGGTATGAAGCGGATAGCGAATGAATGTTTCTTTGCGTGGGTGGAGTCGGAAATCAAAAGTGGCAGGAGTGTGAAGTTCCGGGTGAAAGGCAATTCCATGATGCCTTTACTGAGAAATGGGAAGGATGAAGTGGTGGTGGGGCCGTATGATAAGGAGGAGTTGAAACTTTTTGATGTCATTCTGTTCCGGCAGACAGACCGGTATGTATTGCATCGGATTATTCAAAAAAGAGGCAGTCGTTATTTGATGCAGGGAGATGGCGTTTGTCGTTTTTATGAGGAATGTGAGGACACGGATATCATCGGGGTGGTGAGAAGGGTATGCAGACCTTCCGGAAAGAAGATTGAAACAGATTCCGCCTGTTGGCGGTTGGAAAGCCGTTTGTGGTTGGGACTTGGTGGATGCAGAGGAATGGTGTTGCGTGTCCTGAATAGATTGGGTTGTTGTCTCCTTTTTTGACGAAAGCCGGCAGCTTGGAAGGAAATATTATTCATAAAGCAGGTATTTCTCTCTCATCTTTTTGTAGGCTTCCAGTTCATTCTGCCATCCTGCACGGATTTCTTCTTCTTCACTGGCTCCTTTCATGATTTGTTCCCTTACGGTACGGTTCCCTATCAGCAGGTCGAACCATTGCGGGCGGGTAAAGAACTTGTCCGCTTTCCAAGGTCTTGATAAGCTTGATAATAGGTGATGATGTATTTTAAAGAGAATCCTTTCGGGGCGGTGATATGGCGGAGATTATTGCCATAGCAGTATTGGTTTTTATACATCGGATTCTTATCAAAGCCTTCCAAGGCTTCCGGTCTGAAAGAAAAGGAGGAGATGCGGATATCCGGTGAACCGATTACTTGAAAAGGATAAAGAGTACCTCTGCCCACACTGATGGCTGTACCTTCAAACGGGCAGAGTGAAGGATATAAGGCAATTGCCTGGTCGTTGGGCAGGTTGGGAGAGGGCTTTACCGGAAGCGAATAGGGTTGTCCGTGTTTCCAGCCTTCCACGGGGATAACGGTCAACGCGCATTTTTTGCCATTGGATAACCAGCCTTCACCATTGATCATTTGAGCCAACTCGCCTACAGTGCAACCGTGTAAAATAGGTATGGGATGCATGCCCACGAAACTTTTCTGTTTTTCTGTCGCACAGGGCCGTCCACGTAATCACAAGGATTGGGCCGGTCTGTGATGACCAGTTGTTTCCGGTTCTCGGCACAAGCTTCCATTACATACTGCATGGTGCTGATATAGGTATAGAAACGGGCGCCTACATCCTGAATGTCGAACACAATCAGGTCTATATCCTGTAGCTGTGCCGCAGCCGGCTTCTTATTTTTACCGTAAAGGGACAGGATGGGTACTCCTGTACGGGTATCTTTTCCGTTCTTGATGGTTTCTCCGGCATCGGCGTCACCCCGGAAGCCGTGTTCGGGAGCGAATACCTTTTTTTATTTGTATATGCGCTGCAAGCAGGGTGTCCAACAGATGGGTTTCTCCTACTTTGGAGGTTTGGTTTACAACCAATGCCACACGCTTCCCTTTTAATATAGGTAAGAGACGGTCCATCTGTTCGGCTCCGGTAATAACTTTTTGCGCGGTCACGGCGTTGAAAATAAACAAGAGGCAGCATAGGAAAATGTATTTTGTTTTCATGATATGTGGTGATTATTTTGTAATATTGCACAAAAATAAGAATTTAATTGAGAATGGACGCACTTGCTATCATTAATAAATATTATCCTGAAGATAATGAACTGAAACATATCCTGCTGACGCATAGCCGTTCGGTGGCCGATAAAGCGTTATGGATTGCCGGCAAGCATCCGGAATTGAATCTGGACAAGCAATTTTTGGAAGAAGCGGCAATGCTGCACGATATCGGTATTTTTATGACAGATGCTGATGGCATTTGTTGTTTCGGATCTTATTCTTATATTTGTCATGGATATTTGGGGGCTGATCTGATGCGGAAAGAAGGATTCCCGCGCCATGCGTTGGTCTGTGAGAGACATACGGGGGCGGGTATATCTTTGCAAAGTATTATTGACCAGCAATTGCCCGTTCCTCATCGGGATATGGTTCCGGTATCACTGGAGGAACAGGTTATCTGCTTTGCCGACAAGTTTTTTTCAAAGACACATCTGGACAAGGAAAAGAGCGTGGAGAAGGCGTTAAAGAGTATTTCACGTTATGGGGAAGATGGGATAATCCGTTTTAACCATTGGTGCGAATGTTTCTTGTAAGCCTTAAAAATAAATTAAATATCCGCTAAATAGTTCATTATTGGCGGATAATGCTTAATTTTGCCCCTCAAAAGCGTAAATGATTTGTGAATGACGCCACTAAAACGACATAGATTTATAACATTCCTACTACTATTTGCATGCCTGTTACTTTCTTTAAGTACAGGTGCTCAACGCAGAAAGCGGAATTCTGCATCCGGTAATGATTCCCTGAAAGTAGATAGTGCTTTGGTAGATACGTTGTCTATCGATACGGTTGCACCTAAAAAGAAGCAGCCGTTGGATGCGCCTGTTATTTATGAAGCAAATGACTCTATCGTATTCACTGAGGGCGGATATGCCCATCTGTATGGTGACGGTAAGGTGAACTATGAGAAAATTGAATTGACCTCTGCTGTGATTACAATGAACATGGATAGCAGTACGGTGTATGCCCGTGGTGTTCCCGATTCGGTTGGCGTGGAAAAAGGTACTCCTATCTTTAAAGATGGCGAGACTCCGTATGAGTCAAAAATCATGCGTTATAACTTCAAGTCGAAGAAGGGGTTCATTAATAATATCGTTACTCAGCAGGGGGAAGGATACGTTACCAGTGAGGAGTCGAAGAAAGGTGCTAATGATGAGCTTTATCTGCGTCACGGACGATATACTACGTGTGATAATCACGAACATCCTCACTTCTATCTGAAACTTTCTATGGCGAAAGTACGTCCCAAGAAGAATGTAGTATTTGGTCCTGCCCAGTTGGTGGTAGAGGATGTGCCGTTGCCTCTTGCTATTCCTTTTGGTTTTTTCCCGTTTAATAGCAGTTATTCGTCAGGATTCATTATGCCTACATACGGTGATGAAATGAATCGTGGTTTTTATTTACGTGATGGTGGATATTATTTTGCTATCAGTGATCGTATGGATTTGAAAGTGCTGGGTGAGATTTTTACAAAGGGCTCATGGGGACTTTCCACGCAGTCCAATTATAACAAGAGATATAAATATAGCGGTAATTTCAATGCCAGTTATCTGGTAACGAAGACAGGTGAGAAGAATATGCCGGACTATATGGTTACAAAAGACTTCAGAATTGCATGGAGCCACAGACAGGATGCCAAGGCCAGTCCCAACAGTTCTTTTTCGGCTAATGTGAACTTTGCAACCAGTAGTTATGACCAGCGTAACCTGAGTAGTTTGTACAACCCGCAGCAGTATTCAAATAACACCAAGACGTCTAGTGTGAGTTATTCGCGCAATTTCCCCGAAATAGGATTGAATCTGTCCAGTACATTCAATATCTCTCAGAATACACGGGACTCTTCTATCAGCGTGACGTTGCCGGACTTGAATATTTCATTGAACCGTATTTATCCGTTCAAGCGTAAGAAGGCGGTAGGTGATGAACGTTGGTACGAAAAAATCTCACTTCAGTATACCGGTCAGGTGACGAACTCTATTAATACCAAGGATAATCTGATTCTGAAGCAAGGATTGAATAAATGGACCAATGGTATGCAGCACAAAATTCCTATCAGTGCTACATTTACCTTATTCAAATATATCAATATCGTGCCTTCTTTTAACTATACCGAGCGTTGGTATATGCGCAAGGTAGAGCAGAGTTATGATCCGTCGGCACCTAATAATGTGCGGAGAGATACAATCAACGGTTTCAACCGTGTGTATAACTATGATTTGAGTTTGCAGGTGAATACCAAGATGTATGGTTTCTACAAACCGTGGAAGAAATTGTTTGGTGACAAGATTGAAATGATCCGTCACGTCTTTACTCCTTCGGTTAGCATGAGTTATGCGCCGGATTTCAGTACGTCTAGGTATGGATATGTGGGAACGTATACTTATACTGATACGGATGGAGAAGTACGTACTCAGACTTATAATCCATATGAAGGTTTGCCTTACTCTTTCTCGCCCAGTGGTAAATCCGAGAATTTTACTTTCTCTATAGACAATAATGTGGAAATGAAAGTGAAATCCGATGCGGATACTACCGGAGTGAAGAAAATCAGCTTGATTGACCAGTTGGGGGCCAGTATTTCTTATAATGCGGCGGCTAAAGAGAAACCTTGGGGAAATTTGAGTATGAATCTGCGCTTGAAACTGACCAAGAGCTATACTTTTAATATGAACGCCCAGTTTGCTACGTATGCTTATGAGTTTGATAAAGATGGTAAGGTAGTGGAAGGCAATCGTACAGAATGGTCATACGGACGTTTCGGTCGTTTTCAGGGGTATAGCGGTTCTTTCTCGTATACATTGAATAATGATTCGTGGAAAAAATGGTTTGGCCCGAAAGATGAAAAGGACAGTAAGGGGGATAAAGACAAGAAGAATGAAAATCTGGATGAGTACAGTGATGATGACAATGAAAACAAGGAGGAAGAAGATAATTCCGGCTTGAGAAAGACAGAGAAGGCGGCTATAGATCCGGATGGCTATATGGCTTTCAAGATGCCATGGTCATTGAGTTTGAGTTATAGTTATAGTATTCGTGAGGACAGAAGCAAGCAGATTAATATCAAGACGATGCGATATCCTTATTCGGTGACTCATTCATTGAATGTTTCCGGTAATGTGAAATTGGGTAGCCGCTGGAATGTGAATTATTCTTCAGGATATGACTTTAATACGAAAGAGATGTCAATGACAACGGTCAATATCAGCCGTGACCTGCACTGTTTCAATATGAGTTGTGGCTTGGTATTTGGTCCCTTTACTTCCTATAACTTCAGTATTCGTGCTAACTCCAGTATGCTGACCGATGCTTTGAAATGGGATCAGCGAAGCAATACGGGTAGTGCGGTGAATTGGTACTAGGAAGAAGTTGGGAATAAAAAAATGAGAAATGGTTTCTGATAACAACACGCAACCATTTCTCATTTTTTATTCTGTTTTTTATTTATGTCTACCACTCAATCGGTGTTTGCCCGTGTGCTTGCAAGTATTCGTTGGTGCGGCTGAAGTGCTTGTTGCCAAAGAAACCGTTATAGGCTGACAGGGGGGACGGATGTGCGGAAGCCAGTACCAGGTGTTTGTTGCGGTCTATGAAGGCTCCTTTTTTCTGTGCATAAGATCCCCATAAGATGAATACAATATTTTCACGTTGTTCTGCCAGTATACGGATGGCGGCATCTGTAAATTCCTCCCAGCCCCGTCGTTGATGAGAGCCTGCTTGATGGGCACGGACTGTCAGTGTGGCATTGAGTAATAATACTCCTTGATTCGCCCAGCGGGTCAGATTGCCTGAAGTGGGGATGGGAGCACCCAAATCGCTTTGTATTTCTTTGAAAATATTTTGTAGGGAAGGGGGAAAAGGTACTCCGTCATTAACGGAAAAGCAGAGTCCGTGCGCCTGGCCGGGACCATGGTAGGGATCTTGGCCGATAATGACGACTTTCACTTTGTCAAACGGGCACAGATTGAAGGCATTGAATATAAATCTGCCCGGTGGGTAAATAGTGGCAGTCTGGTATTCGCTTCTTACAAACTCAGTGAGTCTGATAAAGTAATCTTTTTCAAATTCGGGTGCCAGATGTTGTTTCCAGCTTTCTTCTATTTGTACGTTCATGGCATTTCTTTTATTAAAAATGTGCGTTAAAGATAGGGGTTATTTGTAAAAATGACAAATAAAAAGAGGATGACTTTTGTATCACCCTCTTCTTCGATTGCTGATAGATTATAATCAAATAAGTTGCATACCCAATTGAGCGCATTCTTTTCTCATATCTTCGGGCCATATACTGGCTTGGATTTCACCTATATGGGCTTTCTGTAAATAAAGCATACAGAGTCGTGATTGTCCTATACCACCGCCGATACATAAAGGCAGAGTTTCATTTAGCAGGCGTTTGTGGAAGTACAATTCTTTACGCTTTTCCTGTCCGCTGAGTGTCAGTTGGCGGAGCAGCGCTTCTTTGTCTACACGGATACCCATAGAGGAAAGTTCGACGGAACGGTCCAGTACTTTGTCCCAAACCAACAAGTCACCATTCAGGCCGGGGAGTCCGGTTTCCGGATTAATTGTGGTGTAGTCATCATAGTCAGGTGCACGCAGATCATGTTCTTTACCGTCACTCAGTTTACATCCTATACCTATAATAAATACAGCACCATATTTTTGCGCAATAGCATGTTCGCGTTCTTTCGGAGTTTTGTCGGGATACATTTGGCAAAGCTCTTCTGAGTGGATGAAATGAATGTCATGTGGCAGGAAGGGTTTGATCTGCGGATACATTTCGCATACCATATATTCTGTGCGGCGCATGGCTGCATAAATACGGGTTACTATTTGTTTCAGGAAATCAACTGTGCGTTGTTCTTTGGTAATTACACGCTCCCAGTCCCACTGGTCTACATATAGTGAGTGGAGATTACCTAATTCCTCATCAGCCCGGATGGCGTTCATGTCGGTATAGATGCCATAACCCGGTTCTATATTGTAATCGGCCAAAGTCAGCCTTTTCCATTTTGCCAGTGAATGGACAACTTCGGCCTGTGCGTCTCCCAAGTCTTTAATAGGGAAAGATACCGGCCGTTCGGTTCCGCTCAAGTCATCATTGATACCCATTCCCTTCAATACAAATAGCGGGGCGGTGACACGGCGCAGACGTAATTCTGACGACAAGTTCTGTTGAAAGAACTCTTTTATTTGCTTAATGCCTAACTCTGTTTGTTTTAAATCAAGCAAGGCTTTATAGTTAGCTGGTTTAATTAGGTAACTCATTGTAAAATAGATCTAATTGTTTTAATTGCTTGCAAATATAGAAATTATTTGTGATATTGTTATATATTTAGGCAAAAATATAATCAAATTGATTGTTTTGTTCTTAAATTAATGTGCAAAATATTATTTTGATAGATAAATATCTCAAATTATTAGGAGAAAGACAATATATTTTGTACTTTTGCACGTCCAAGTTTCAGACGCACCCGTAGTTCAATGGATAGAATACCGGATTCCGGTTCCGACGATATGAGTTCGATTCTCATCGGGTGTACAATTCAGTAACCTCTTTGCAAAGAATTGCAAGGAGGTTTTTTCTTGTTATATCTTCTCCGTATGAACCTTTTTTTCTTTTTTGAGTTATTCCCTTATGTAACTTTTTAAAATATGCCTTAATATTTAGTTTATTCTAAAAAACAAACACTAATAAAGAATATAGTTCCTTTTGTTTCTTGTATATACTAAATATACGTGTATATATTCGCTGTTGATTTTAAAATTATTTTCTTTTTGAGGTGTTTTAAAACTAACACTTAATTAAACTTTTTTATTTAAACATTAATTTATCAACCAAATCTGAGATTCATGAAGAAAGCTCTCTTTTTTATCGTATGCCTCTGTTTTGCAATAAACATGATGGCGCAAACAAAAACGATAACGGGGGTAGTGGTAGATGCCACTGGTGAACCTGTTATCGGAGCGAGTGTCCTGGAGGTGGGGACAACAAATGGTACAATAACTGATGTAGACGGTAACTTCACTATCCAAGTACCTGTGGGGGCGAAACTGGATGTAAGTTATATAGGCTACAAAACACAACAAATTGTTGTGGGAGTGCCAAACATCTACAAGGTTGTTTTAAAAGAAGATGCAGAAATGCTGGATGAGGTCGTGGTGACTGGTTATGGAATGAGTCAGAAACGTTCGTTGATGACGAACTCTATTTCGAAGTTGGACGATAAAGTGTTGCAGAATGCGGCTATGAGTAATGCGGCTCAATCCTTGCAGGGGACTGTCAGTGGGCTGCGTGTGACAAATACTTCGGGTAAACCGGGTAGTTCGCCCAATATCGTATTGCGTGGTGGTGCTTCCATAAACAAGAATCTGGAAGGTCCGTTGGTCGTGGTGGATGGCCTTGTGCGTTCTATGGATGATATCAATCCTTCGGATATTGAATCCATACAGGTGTTGAAAGATGCGGCTTCCACAGCTATTTATGGTGCCCGTGCCAATAATGGTGTGATTCTGGTGACAACCAAGAAGGGGGTGGAAGGCAGGACACAAATTACTTACAAGTTCAAAGGGCGGTGTGAACTTTGCGCGTGAAGGATATAAGTATTTGGATGCCGGTGACTATTTGTATTATCAACGTTTAGGTTGGCAGCGTACCAATGGCGGTACAAGTATGGAGAACCAGAAAGGTTTTGGGGTTAACTCCGGAGTGGATCTGGCTTTCATGACAGAGGCCAACAAGCATTTATTGAATGAAGGATGGCGATTTATGGCGGATCCTGTGGACCCTGATAAAACTTTGATTTTTAGAAATCATGCCGGTGAACTGCATGACCTGACTTTCCGTAATGCCGCGTTTACACCCAAGATCATTATTTGAATCTGTCGGGAGGTAATGACAAAGGAACATTTTCTTCATCTTTGGGATACTATTCAGAAGATGGTCAGATTATTTCCACCAATTATCAGCGTGTGAACGGGACTATCAACGGTTCATACAAGTTGTTGCCCGTTTTGACAGTGAATGCCGGTGGTAGTTTTTCATGGTCTAAGATGCCCGATTTATGGACTTACGATCTGAAAAGCCCTTGGAATGGAGAAACGGGAGAGTATGAGTTGTTCTATCGTACTATGAGTATGTTTCCCACTTGGAACCCGTGGAATGAGGATGGAAGTCCTGCTGCCGGATGGAGTAATCAGGATGGTAATCCTTATTATTGGAAAGATAAGCTGACTCGTTCTACGACGAACCGTAAGACTTCGTTTAATATTGGTTTTGCTTTAGAAATTATTCCGCAGCAATTGTTTCTGAACGGAAACAGCTCTATGTATTATACAGACAGTCAGTTTGAACTGTTTGAAAAGAAATATCAACAGATAGGACAAGCTCCCAATACCAATCGTAATGCTTCTCAAACAAATACAAAAGTTTTTCAACAACAACATGCATTGACTCTGGAATATAAAAAAGGTTTTAGCGGACATAATATCAATGCTATGCTAGGTGGCGAGTATTTTGATTATCAGTATCAGAACCTGGAGGCGCGTGTCTCCGGTGCTCCTACAGATGATATACCTACTTTGAATGCGGGTACTAATCGTACTTATACTACTTCCATCAAGACCGGTTATCGTATTCTTTCCGGTTTTGCCCGTGTTAATTATGATTATAATTATCGTTATATGGTGTCGGTGGTAGCCCGTTATGACGGTATCTCTAAACTATCTGACAATCGTTGGGGATTCTTTCCGGGTATATCCGCCGGTTGGAATGTGCATGAGGAAGCTTTCTTTAAAGATTCAAAGTTTGCGGAAGTAGTATCCTTGATTAAACCGCGTATCAGTTATGGGTTGAACGGGAATGTAAATGGTATTGGTAACTTTGATGTATATGGTAAATACGGTTCGGTGGGTGCTTATAATGGTAATCTGGGTTATTTGAATACCGGAGTGGTTAATAGTAAATTGCGTTGGGAAAAGAGTCATACGTTTGAACTGGGTCTTGATCTGGGCTTTTTCAATAATCGGGTTCACATGATTATGGACTATTATGACCGCACGACTTCCGATTTGCTGACTGATGTGAATTTGCCGGAATATACAGGATTTCCTTCGTTCAAAACGAATCTAGGTACTATCAGCAACCGTGGTTTCGAACTGGAAGCCAAGGTGAATCTGCTGACAAGGAAGGACTGGTCGTGGGATGTCACCGCTAATACTTCGTTTGTGAAGAATATGGTGAAGAAGCTGCCTTTTAATGGGAATGTGAACAACCGTCAGGGGGGTGAGCAGATATGGGATCCAAAATCCAACTCATTGGTTTGGGTAGGCGGTATTCAGGAAGGAAAAAGCTTGGGTGATATCATTGCTTATAAACAAGTGCGTATCTTGCGTGACTGGGATGATGTGAGAAACCATGCCGGTGATTTTGTGGATGAAGTTGCCAACCTGTATGGGCCGAATAAGGCTGCCGAATATGCGGGTAAACCGGGATGGAAGCCTATTGAGCCTGGAGATGTATTGTGGGATGACAAAAATGGTGATAACATTATAAACTCATACGACCGTCAGGTGGTGGGTAATATCTATCCGAAATGGACCGGTGGTTTCTCTACTACGCTGAATTATAAAAACTGGTCTTTGTATGGTCGTTTTGACTATGCGGTGGGTCATACCATTTACAATGATTTGAAAGCAAGAATCTTGGGGCAGTATAACGGGTCGTTCAATTTGATTACGGATGTCAGAAATTCGTGGTCTGAAAACAATACGGAAACTAGTATTCCTAAATTTTATTGGGCCGACCAGAATGCGAAAAAGAACATTACCCGTTCCAATAATGGTACAACGAATCTGAACAATAATAACTCTACTTTCTATGAAAAGGGGGATTATTTGTGTCTGCGTGAGGTAACCTTGAGTTATAAATTCCCGAAGAATCTTATAAATAAGGTGTTCTTGACCGATGCGTCCGTGTATGTTACGGGGCAGAATTTATTCTATATTACCGGATATGATGGAACTTCTCCGGAACCGGTTATGGATATTCAGGCAAATGGTCGTGGCGGTATAGACAATGGACGTTATCCTACACCAAGAACCGTTTTGTTTGGTTTACAATTGTCATTTTAATATGTAAAAAAGAAAAGGTATGAACATAAAAAAGATAATGTTGGCTTTTGCCGCATCGGCTATGTTGGCCGGTGGATGTACTTCGTTGGATATGGACCCGGTGAGCGATATCACTGACTTGAATTACTGGAAAACTCCGGAACAGTTTGATTCATTTGTTTTTGGACTGCATAGTCGCTTCAGAAGCCATTCGTGGAATATGTTTTTATTGGGTGAGGCAAGAAGTGATGTCTTTGGGGGAATTCCTTTCGGTGGAGAAGCTACCCAGGGGATGGAACGTTTTCCTTATAATACATTGAATGCGGAGAATCCCGGAATCAGCGGGTTTGGTGATTTGTATCAGAATATCAACCAGATGAATTTGTTTATCAGCAGAACTCTTCATACGGATGTGCTGACTGAAAGTGCCAGGAATTATTATTTGGGACAGGTGTATGGATTGCGTGCTTACTATATGTATCAGCTATATCGTTCATGGGGAGATGCCGTGTTTACGGAAGAGCCTAGCCTGGGTTTTGAAGTGGGTAAACTGGCAAAGGCGGCGACTCCGGCTGCCGAAATCTTTGAGCAGGTAAAAAAAAGATATAGAATCTTCATTAAGTTATTTTGGATCCGATTATACCATAAAGGAAAAAAAATCGCTGTGGTCAAAGGCTGCCACATTGATGCTGAAAGCGGATGTATATTTGTGGAGTGCCCATCGTGACGGGGGAGAAGGAGATGCCCGGACAGCAAAGAATGCGTTGGTTGACATACAGAATAATATCAGCCGTAGCAATCTGGACTTGATGGATACTTACCAGGGAGTGTTTGCTTATGATAATAAAGGTAATAAAGAGATTATCTTTACCATTCATAATGAGTTGTTTGAATACAACCTGTGGAATGGAAATAATGATTTGTTTCCGCAGGCGGATTATTTAGGGAAATTCTATAATGCGGATGGTACTTTGATAAATACGTCTGTCGAGAATAATTTCGGTATCATGCGCCTGATGGTGAAATTGGAAAACTTCAAGAAATTTCTGCCGGGAGACACTCGTCGTGACGTTACATTGAAAGATGTATATAATAAGGTGGAAAATGGCAAGTTGGAATTGGTGGGGGTGTATCCGCATAAGTATTGGGGAGTTATGAATGGGAGTACACGGGTGAGATGTGATGATTATCCTATTTATAGATATTCGGATTTGCTATTGATGCTGGCTGAGGCGAAAGTGCTTTTGGGTGAGGATCCGGCTACAGAGATAAACCGGGTGCGTCGGCGTGCATTTGGTGATGCGTATGATGCTTCAACAGTGGGATTCCCCAATCAGGAAATTGATAAGTATCCGGCGGATGCTGTTCTGCAGGAACGTTTGTTTGAATTTATGCTGGAAGGAAAACGATGGTATGACTTGCGGCGTTTTGGCGATTCGTACGTACTTGACTATACTCCGGCGGAGTCTGCCCGTCTGCTTTGGCCTATCAACCAAGGAGCTCTTACTAATAATCCATTGTTGAAACAGACGGTTGGTTATTAAATTTTTGTCTGATAAGTATCCTTAATTGCATAAAAAGACGGTGTTCTTTATGAAATTAATAAAGAAACCGTCTTTTTATTTTCTAATTTCAATAAAAACTTTTATTTTTACACCCGTAAAATTATAAATATTATGAGAAACCCTAGCTTATTACTGCTAATTGTTGTTTTTATATTAGCACCCTTCAAGTTAAGTGCGGCGGCAGATACGGTTGCTGTCCGCGAAACCCGGATTCCTGTGTTGATTGAAAGGCAGGATAATGAGTTGTTTCATTTACGTATAGAGGCTGCTCAAAGTCAGATGCTGAATGAAGTGAAGTTGGACTTCGGCAAAGACGTGAATTTAAATGAAATTGAATCTGTGAAACTTTATTATGGTGGAACTGAAAGCGTGGAGAGGAGAGGAAAGACTTATTTTGCTCCGGTAGATTATATATCTAATAATACTCCGGGAAAAACATTGGCTGCCAATACTTCTTATTCCGTTTTGAAGTCGGAAGTAAAGGCCCCGAAGCGCGAGGTTATATTGAAAGCTGACCAAAAATTGTTTCCGGGAGTGAATTATTTTTGGATTAGCCTGCAAATGAAGCCTATTGCTTCTATCTTGTCTAAAGTGTCGGCAAAAGTGGTGGAAGCTAAGATTGACGGACAGATTGCTCCTTTGAAGATAGTTCGTAAGGCGGATACCCATTATATGGGGGTAGGCGTGCGCCATGCCGGTGATGACGGGGCTGCTGCCTATCGTATTCCCGGGTTGGTCACTTCAAATAAAGGAACCTTGTTGGGGGTATATGATGTACGCTATAATAATAGTGCGGATTTACAGGAGTATGTGGAAATAGGTCTGAGCAGAAGTACGGACGGAGGGCAGACTTGGGAGAAAATGCGCATTCCGATGGCATTTGGTGAATATGATGGTCTGCCTAAAGCACAGAATGGAGTAGGCGATCCGGCCATTTTGGTTGATAAGAAGACAGGAACTATCTGGATTGTCGCTGCCTGGACACATGGTATGGGAAATGGGCGTGCGTGGTGGAATTCACAAACAGGTATGGACCGTAATCATACAGCGCAATTAATGATGGTGAAAAGTGATGATGATGGTAAGACCTGGTCGGAGCCTATGAATATAACAGAACAGGTGAAAGATCCGTCATGGTATTTCTTGCTGCAAGGTCCCGGTAGAGGTATTTCTATGGAAGATGGAACATTGGTCTTTGCCAGCCAGTATATTGGCAGTGATCGTATTCCTAATGCCGGTGTTATATACAGTAAGGATCATGGAAAGACATGGAATATCAGCACATTGGCACGCACTAATACAACTGAATCTCAGGTAGCGGAAGTGGAACCGGGAGTGCTGATGCTGAATATGCGTGATAATCGTGGTGGCAGTCGTGCCGTTTCTACAACTACAGATTTAGGTAAAACATGGAAAGAACATGAATCTTCACGTACAGCCTTACAGGAACCGGTTTGTATGGCCAGTTTGATTAGTGTTAAAGCTAAAGAGAATGTATTGGGTAAAGACATCCTTTTGTTCTCTAATCCGAATGATGCCAAGAACCGTCATAGCATTACCATCAAAGCAAGTCTGGATGGCGGGGTGACTTGGTTGCCCGAGAATCAATTGTTGTTGGATGCCGGTTGGGGTTGGGGATATAGCTGCTTAACTATGATTGACAAGGAAACAGTAGGGATTTTATATGAAAGCAGTGTGGCCCACATGACTTTCCAAGCGATAAAATTGAAAGATATTGTAAAGACCAAATAAATAATGAAACGCTGGTTTTCTAGTTTTATTGGTATGATACTGGTTTGTGCTATAACCATAGCACAAACCAGTATCTCGTTACTTCCTAAACCTCAGTTGTATAAGGATACGGGGAAGAACTTTACTATGGGAAAGGTGAAACTTTCTACTCCGGTATTGAGGCCGGAGTGGGAAGTTTTTATCATGAATGCAGGTGGTGAGATTGTTGAACACTCGTCATCGGTGATTGAAGTGGAACTGGTTCCGTCTATTGATGAAGCTAGGTTAAACGGGGCTGAAGCCTATCGTCTTTCTGTTTCAAACAAGCGGATAAAGATAGAGGCTGTAACAGAACAGGGAGTGTATTGGGCTATGCAGACACTTCGGCAATTGGAACGGAAAAAAGGGAAAAGAAGCTCTGTTGCCGGATGTGAGATTGTAGACTGGCCGGCATTCAGGATACGCGGATTTATGCAGGATGTGGGACGCAGTTATATTTCAATGGAAGAATTGAAAAGAGAGATAGAGATTTTATCCCGGTTTAAGATTAATGTATTTCATTGGCATCTTACGGAAAACCAGGCATGGAGATTGGAAAGTAAAATTTTTCCTATGCTGAATGATAGTGTGAATACCATCCGTATGCCGGGTAAATATTATACGCTGGAAGAGGCACGCGATTTGGTGGATTTTTGTAAGAAACATCAGGTGTTGTTGATTCCTGAGATAGATATGCCAGGGCATAGTGCTGCCTTTGTGCGTGCTTTCCGCCATGATATGCAAAGTCCGGAAGGGATGAAAATATTGAAACTGTTACTGGATGAGGTGTGTGAGACATTTGATGTGCCTTATTTACATATAGGTACAGATGAGGTGGAGTTTACCAATCCGCATTTTGTACCCGAAATGGTGGCGTATGTACGCTCAAAAGGGAAAAAAGTAATATCCTGGAATCCGGGCTGGCACTATAAACCGGGGGAAATAGACATGACACATTTGTGGAGTTACCGTGGAAAGGCGCAACCGGGTATTCCTGCTATCGATTCCAAATTTCATTATCTGAATCATTTTGATGTTTTCGGTGATATTGTAGCTTTGTATAACAGCCGTATTTATGATCAGGCAGAAGGCAGTGAGGACATTGCGGGAACTATATTGGCTTTGTGGCACGATCGTTTGATTGACAATGAGTGGAATCTGGTTATTGAAAATGGCTTGTACCCCAATGTGCTTGCTATTGCCGAGCGTGCCTGGAGAGGGGGAGGTACGGAATATTTTGACGGACTGGGTACGATACTTCCCCCCGAAGACACGGAAGCATTTAAAGAATTCGCTGATTTTGAAAAGCGTATGTTGTGGCATAAGGAGCATACGTTTAAAGGATATCCTTTCGCCTATGTAAAACAGACTAATGTAAAATGGAATATTACGGATGCTTTTCCTAATGGGGGCGATATGGATAAGGTGTTCCCGCCTGAACAGGAATTAAAGGATATCTATCATTATAACGGGAATACGTATGGTGTACGTCAGGCAATGGGGGCAGGTATTTATTTGCGTCATGTCTGGGGGGATATGGTTCCTGCTTTTTATGCTGATCCTAAGGAAAACCACACGGCTTATGCATATACTTGGGTGTATTCGCCCAAAGACCAGGAAGTGGGGTTATGGGCAGAGTTTCAGAATTATAGCCGTTCAGAGATGGATCTGGCGCCATTGCCTGACAAATGGGATTATAAGGGAAGCCGTATCTGGATTAATGATCGTGAAATATTACCTCCTGTATGGACTGCTACGCATAAGGTGAAAAGTTATGAAGTACCTTTGGGAAATGAGAATTGCGTAGGAAGAGCTCCATTGGCGGTGCATTTAAATAAAGGTTGGAACAAGTTTTCTTAAAGTTACCTATCGGTAAGTTTAAGATGGCTGAGACGCGTCTTGTGAAATGGATGTTTACCACTGTCTTTGTGACTCCTGACGGAGAAAGGGCGGTAGAAGGATTGATTTATTCACCAGATAAACAAAAATAAAATGAAACGTATTGTCTTATTGTTATTGGGATTATTATTAGCGTTACCCCAGTTTGCTCAGGAACGCAAGTATTCTACTTTTTATGAGCAGAGAGCGACTTTGTTTGAAGAACTTCCGGTTACTTCAAAAGATATTATTTTTTTAGGGAACAGTATTACCAACGGTTGCGAGTGGGCTGAGTTGTTCCAAAATAAGAATGTGAAGAACAGGGGTATCAGTGGAGATATCTGTATGGGGGTATATGACCGTTTGGATCCGATTGTAAAGGGAAAACCGGCAAAGATTTTTTTATTGATCGGTATCAATGATGTTTCTCGGGGAACGTCTGCGGATAAAATTATTTCAGAAATAAGTATGATTGTTCGGAAAATAAAGCAAGAATCTCCAAAAACAAAATTATATTTGCAAAGTGTATTGCCGGTGAATGATTGTTACGGTATGTTTAACGGGCATACATCACGCTGGCAGATGGTAAAACAAATTAATGATTTGTTGGAACCATTGGCGGTAAAGGAAGGAGCTGCCTATATTGATTTGTATAGTCATTTTGTGGAGAAAGAGACAGGCAAGATGAATCCAGTATATACTAATGACGGATTACATTTATTAGGAAAGGGATACTTGCTGTGGCGTGATATTGTAAAACCTTATGTTGACCAAAAATGAAGAAGACATTAATACTGATTTTATGTTTGTTTCTTTGTACCGTTTCATTTGCACGGAAGCGGGTGAAGGTTGCTTGTGTAGGTAATAGCATTACCTATGGCATAGGTGTATCCGATCCTGATAAGGAGTCCTATCCTGCCCGGTTACAGCAAATGCTGGGTGAAGGGTATACGGTGGAGCGTTTTGGAAAGCCGGGAGCTACGTTGCTGAACAAGGGACACCGGCCTTTTATGCAACAGAAAGAGTTTAAGGATGCATTGGCTTTTGCTGGTGATGTAGTGGTTATTCATTTAGGAGTGAATGATACAGATCCGCGTGATTGGCCCAATTACCGTGATTTTTTTATAGCGGATTATCGTGCACTGATTGATTCGTTCAGAGTGGCGAATCCTGAATGTCGTATTTTGATTGCCCGTCTGACTCCGATTGCCGACCGCCATCCGCGGTTTGAGTCCGGCACACGCGACTGGCATGATGAGATTCAGCTGGCTATAGAAACGATAGCGAAATACGCACAAGTACAGTTGATAGATTTTCATGCACCTTTATATCCATATCCTTTTATGTTGCCCGATGCTGTCCATCCCGATAAGGAAGGTGCGGCTGTCTTGGCAAAAACGGTGTATGAAGGCATAACCGGTGATTTTGGCGGTTTGCAAATGCCGGAAATTTATACGGACAATATGGTATTGCAGCATGGACGTCTGCTGACTATTCAGGGAAAAGCGGATGCCGGTGAGAAAGTAACTGTTTCCATAGACAGGCAGCAACTTCAGGCTGTGACGGGAGCAGATGGAAAGTGGGCGGTGGATGTCCGGCCATTGAAGGCGGGCGGTCCATATACACTGACTGTTTCTACAGAAAAACGGAAACTGGTCTATGAAAATGTGTTGGCGGGAGAAGTGTGGCTCTGTTCCGGACAATCGAATATGGAGTTTTATCTGAATTGGAGTGCGACTGCCGCACAAGATGTTCCTCAAGCTGCAAATAGCAATATCCGTTTTTATGATATGAAAGCCCGTTGGCGTACGGATGCGGTGGAGTGGGATGCTTCGGTACTCGATTCATTGAATCATCTGCAATATTATAAGGATACACGGTGGACAGTTTGTTCGCCTGAAACAGCCGGTAATTTTTCGGCGGTGGCTTACTATTTCGGAAAGAAATTGCAGGATAGTTTGCAAGTCCCTGTAGGACTGATTTGCAATGCCATTGGCGGATCTCCTACTGAAGCATGGATAGACCGTAGCACATTGGAATATCGTTTTCCCGGCTATCTTACGTAATTGGATGCAGAATGATTTTATCCAAGACTGGGTGCGTGGGCGTGCTGCCTTGAATGTAAAGCAGTCTTCCCAATAAATTGCAACGCCATCCTTATGAGCCTTGTTATTTGTATGAATCGGGTATCCGTCCTTTGGAACAGTTTCCGGTCAAAGGCTTTATTTGGTATCAGGGTGAGTCTAATGCCCATAATCGGGAGACTCATGAAAAGTTGTTCAGATTGTTGGTGGAAAGTTGGCGCAAGAATTGGGGGGATGCGGAACTTCCATTCTATTTTGTCCAATTGTCCAGTATAGACCGTCCGTCATGGACTTGGTTCCGTGATAGCCAGCGTCGTTTGATGGCGGAGATTCCTCATACCGGTATGGCTGTCAGTTCAGATAGGGGAGACTCATTGGACGTACATCCCAAACAGAAAAGAGAAGTCGGTGAACGGTTGGCTGCATGGGCTTTGAATAAAACATACGGATATAAAAATGTCATTCCTTCGGGACCGCTTTATAAATCAGTCGTATTTAGTGGAGGTGCGGCTTATATTTCTTTTGATTATGCGGAGAAGTTGTCCACTTCGGATGGGAAACCGGCTTCGTACATTCGAAGTGGCAGGTGATGATGGATTATTTTATCCGGCACAGGCTGTTGTTGAAAACGGTAAAATAAAAGTATGGAGTGACAAGGTGAAAGAGCCGGAAACGGTTCGTTACGGATGGCAGCCATTTACCCGTGCCAATCTGGTAAATGGCGCCGGTTTGCCTGCTTCCACATTCCGGGCTGAATAGTATATAAATTAATAAAGATAGGTAAGATGAAGAAAACATTAAAAGTTTTGATGATGTTAGGATGCTTTCCGATGATGCTCAGTGCAAAGGAGTATAAGAAGTCAGAGAGTCTGAGTCTTGATAAGGGATGGGAGTTCGCCCAGGTCGGCCGGAATGAATGGTTGCCGGCTACGGTGCCCGGAACGGTACATCAGGATTTGATTTCTCATAATAAACTGCCCAATCCATTTTATGGGATGAATGAGCAAAAAGTGCAGTGGGTGGAGAATGAGGACTGGGTCTATAAAACTACTTTTAATGTGACAGATGAGCAACTCTCGCGGGATGCTGCCTTGTTGATTTTGGAAGGGTTGGATACGTATGCGGATATTTACCTGAACGGCTCTTTGTTGGAACGTACGGACAATATGTTTGTCGGCTATACTCTTCCGGTAAAAGAGGTGTTGCGGAAGGGAGAAAACCATTTGCAGATTCTGTTTCATTCACCTGTCAAGCAAACGTTACCCCAATGGGAAACCAATGGCTTTGATTATCCTGCTGATAATGACCATAGTGATAAGCGGGTTAGTATCTATAGCCGTAAAGCGCCTTACAGTTATGGCTGGGATTGGGGAATCCGCTTGGTAACCAGTGGTATCTGGCGGCCTGTGACACTGACTTTCTATGATGTGGCACGCATTGATGATTACTATGTACGTCAGGCTTCGGTAACAAAAGATCTGGCGAAAGTTGAAAACCTCCTGACTGTAAACAGTGTTTCTGCAACTCCTCAGAAAGCGGAAGTAACCGTTGCTTATTCTTATAAGGAGGGTGAAAAGGTAACCGAACAGAAAGAGGTGACATTGCAGCCAGGAACAAACCATATTCTTCTTCCCATAGAGATACGGCAGCCTCATTTATGGATGCCTAATGGTTGGGGGGAACCTGCATTGTATGACTTTGAAGCCGTAATAAAGGTGGATGGTAAAGTGATAGCTTCTCAAAAAGAGCGTATCGGACTCCGTACAATAAAGGTGGTGAAAGAAAAAGACGATCAGGGAGAATCCTTCTATTTTGTAGTCAATGGTGAACCGATGTTTGCCAAAGGCGCGAATTTTATTCCGGATGATGCTTTGCTGCCTAACATTACTGAAGAACGTTACCGCCAGTTGTTCAAGGATGTGAAAGATGCCAATATGAATATGATTCGTGTATGGGGTGGAGGAATTTATGAGGATGATGCTTTTTACCAGGCGGCGGATGAGAATGGAATTTTAGTTTGGCAGGATTTTATTTTTGCCTGCACTACTTATCCGTCCGATCCTGCTTTTATGAAACGGGTAGAGGCCGAGGCGGAATATAATATCAAGCGTTTACGGAACCATGCCAGTCTGGCTATGTGGTGTGGAAATAATGAAATTTATGAAGGTATGCGTTACTGGGGATGGGATAAGAAATACACTGATCCCGGTATTATGGAAGGAATGAAGCAGGGTTATGACAAACTTTTCCGTGAGTTGTTGCCTCGTAAAGTAGCTGAACTTGATCCGGACCGTTTCTATATGCATGGTTCTCCGTACGAGGCCAATTGGGGACGTCCCGAAAGCTGGAAGATTGCCGACAGCCATAATTGGGGTATCTGGTATGGTCAGAAACCGTTTGAAAGTCTGGATACGGAAATTCCGCGTTTTATGAGTGAGTTTGGTTTTCAGGCATTTCCTGAAATGAAGACGATTGCTACTTTTGCCTCACCGGAAGATTATGCATTGGAATCGGAGGTGATGAATGCTCATCAAAAAGCCACTATCGGTAATTTCCTCATCAAGAAGACTATGGGACTGTATTATAAAGTACCTGAAGATTTCGATCAGTTGGTTTATATGGGTTTGGTTTTGCAAGGGGTAGGAGTGCGCCAGGGTTTGGAAGCCCATCGTCGTAACCGTCCCTATTGTATGGGGACTTTATATTGGCAGTTGAATGACAGCTGGCCGGTCGTTTCCTGGTCGAGCATTGATTATTATGGCAATTGGAAAGCGTTGCATTATCAGGCAAAAAGAGCTTTTGCTCCGGTATTGGTAGATGCTGTCAAGGAAGGGGAGGATTTGAATATTTATGTTATGTCGGACAAGCTGGAAGCGGATAAAGAGGTGACTTTATTGTTGCGTGTGATGGATTTTAATGGAAAAGTTCTGACTAAAAAGAGTATCAAGGGCGAGGTTCCGGCCAATGCTTCCACCTTATATTATAAGGAACCTTATGCGGGTATAACAACAAGTCCTCAAAATACTTTTCTTCTAATGACATTAAAAAATAAGAAAGGTGAGGTTTTATCCGAAGAAATTTATTACTTTAACCACGCAAAAGATCAGGAGCTACCGAAGACCGAGATCCGCTATAAAGTGAAGCCGATGGATGGAAAATATGAAGTGACTCTGTCTGCCAGACAGCTGGCCAGGGATGTGTTCATAGAGATTCCTGTTCAAGGTGCGAAATTTACTGATAACTTCTTTGACTTGTTGCCGGGACAGACAAAGAAAGTGATTATTACTTCAGATAAACTGAAGAAGAATGAAAAGGTTGATATAACTATTAAGCAATTAAGTGATACTAACTAATCAATTAATATCTATTATGAAAACTTTAATGGGCCTTGCAGGGCTGACAATGGCAGGTTTTATGCTTTTATCCTGTAACACAGAAGTAAAAGAAGCAAATTATCAGATAATTCCGTTACCGCAGGAAATTTCGGTAATGGATCAGGCTGCTCCGTTCATTTTGTCAAATGGAACTAAGATAATGTATCCGGAAGGCAATGAAAAGATGCAAAAGAACGCTGAATTTCTGGCAAGTTATATCAAAGATCTTACCGGAAAGTCATTGGCTGTACAAGCTGGCACAGATGGCAAGGGGATAATCCTGCAATTGGGTGGAAATGCTAAAAATCCTGAAGGATACCAGTTGAAGGTAACCAGCGACCAAGTGGTTATTTCCGGACCTACGGAAGCCGGAGTATTTTATGGCATCCAGACTTTGCGTAAATCTATTCCGGTGGCACAAGGAGTGGATATCGCTTTACCGGCGGTTGAAATCAATGACTATCCTCGTTTCTCTTATCGTGGTGCAATGTTGGATGTGTCACGTCATTTTTTCCCGGTAGATTCAGTAAAGCGTTTTATTGATATGCTGGCTTTGCACAACATCAACCGTTTCCACTGGCATTTGTCTGAAGACCAGGGATGGAGAATCGAAATCAAGAGTCGTCCTGAACTGACTGAAATAGGTTCTAAAAGAGCGGAAACGGTTATCGGACATAACTCGGGAAAATATGATGGAAAGCCTTATGGTGGCTTCTTCACACAGGAAGAAGCAAAAGAAATTGTAGCTTATGCTGCCGAACGTCATATCACGGTTATTCCTGAAATAGATTTGCCGGGGCACATGCAAGCGGCATTGACTGCATATCCTAACTTAGGCTGTACAGGTGGTCCGTACGAAGTCTGGAAAATCTGGGGGGTATCGGAAGATGTGCTTTGTGCAGGAAATGATGAAACCTTGAAATTCATAGATGATGTATTAGGAGAAATTATTCAGATTTTCCCGTCAGAATATATTCATGTGGGTGGTGATGAATGTCCTAAAGTGCGTTGGGCAAAATGTCCAAAGTGCCAGGCTCGTATCAAGGCTTTAGGTCTTAAGTCTGACAAGAATCATACTGCCGAGGAAAGATTGCAGAGTTTCATTATCAATCATGCAGAGAAGTTCCTGAACGGACACGGACGTCAGATTATCGGTTGGGATGAAATTCTGGAAGGCGGATTGGCTCCCAATGCCACTGTAATGTCATGGCGTGGTGTTGCCGGAGGTATTGAAGCCGCAAAACAGAAACATGATGTAATTATGACTCCTAATACTTATTTGTATTTCGACTATTACCAAACCAAGGATATTGCTAATGAACCTGAGGCTATTGGTGGATATGTACCCGTTGAAACGGTATATAACTATGAGCCGATGCCGGCTGATCTGACTCCGGAAGAGCAGAAATACATCATTGGCGTACAGGCCAACTTATGGACTGAATACATTCCTACCTACAGTCAGGTAGAATATATGGAATTACCCCGTATGGCTGCTTTGTCTGAAATTCAGTGGACCATGCCGGAAAAGAAAAACTATGAAGGTTTCTTGAAGCGTTTGCCTCAGTTGGTAGATATTTATGATGTTTATAAATATAATTATGCCAAGCATGTCTTTGATGTAAATGCTGTATTTACTCCTAATCCGAAAGATGGTACGCTGGATGTTACTTTGTCTACTATTGATAATAGTCCTATCTATTACACTTTGGATGGAACGGAACCTTCCGCTGCTTCCCAGTTGTATACGGAAACATTGAAATTGAAACAGAATTGTACTTTTAAAGCGATTACTGTACGTCCTGCAGGAAATAGCCGCGTGGTTACAGAGGAAATTGCTTTTAACAAGGCTAGTATGAAACCTGTCACTATGTTGCAACCGGTAAACAAGCAATATGAATTCAAAGGCGCTCCCACTTTGGTGGACGGATTGAAAGGTAACGGTAACTATAAGACGGGCCGTTGGATTGCTTTCTATAAAAATGATATGGAAGCAGTTATTGATATGCAGCAGCCGACAGAAATCAGCAGCGCTTCTATTTCTACTTGTGTGGAAAAAGGTGACTGGGTGTTTGATGCCCGTGCTTTTTCTGTAGCTGTATCCGAAGACGGAAAGAACTTTAAGGAAATTGCTTCAGAAAAATATCCGGCAATGAAGCAGGATGACAAGAATGGAGTGTTCAACCATACGTTGACTTTCGATCCGGTGACTGCCCGTTATGTGAAAGTGACCGCTTTAGCGGAACATAGCATTCCTGCTTGGCACGGTGGCAAAGGAAATCCGGCTTTCTTGTTTGTTGATGAAATTTCATTAAATTGATAGTTATATTCAAATAATGACTGTGTGCCAAAAGTGTGATAGAGTACCGTTGGGCGTGAGGTGGAATGCCTCCGTCCATATGCGTAAGGAATGTTGTGTTTGCGTTGGTGCAATCCGTTTCTGGGGCAAGCGGGATGGCTGATTTGCTTTTGGCACACTTTTTATTATTTGCTTCACCATGAAAACATGATCAGAAAAATAATATATGGCATTTATGCGATAATAGGCATGATGACAATGGCTGCTTGTAGCGGTCAATCGGATGCTTCTGAAATATCTCTTGAGAAAATGCATGGGTTCCCTACAGGGAATACCGGTTTTCTTAAGGGAGTTTCTGCATTATATGCGGGAGTGATTGATGGAAATTTGCTGATAGCCGGAGGTTGTAATTTCCCTGATATACCGGTAGCCGATGGAGGAAAAAAAGCTTATTATCGGGATATATATATCGCCCCTTTGTCAAATGATACGGCTTTTGAGTGGAAAAAAATAGGCCAACTGCCTCAGGCAGCAGCTTATGGAGTCACTATTTCTACTGAAAAAGGGTTAATTTGTGTTGGAGGAGCTACAGCAACCCATAGCCTGTCTGATGTTTTTCTTTTATCTTTGCAAAAAGACACCTTGAAAAGGATACGTTACCATCCTTACCTGCAACTATAGATAATATGGCAGGTGCATTAGTAGGACATTCACTATATATTGTCGGGGGAAATGTAAATGGCATTCCGTCCTCGGCCATGTACATGCTTGATCTGTTGGATTTGTCTGGAGGATGGAAAAAGAAACAGATATTCCGGGTGAACCCAGAGTACAACCTGTTTGCGTGGCGCAAGATGGAAAACTTTATGTGTGGGGGGGCTTTGCCCCGGCTGTTGAAGGGCATCAGGCTTCTTTATCGGTAGATGGATATATGTATTCTCCGGAAACGAAAGAATGGTCATCGGTTGCCACCTCCGTGTGATGCAGAAGGTAATGAGATCTCTTTAGGTGGTGGAATGGGAACCTCTTTTGGCGAGGGGATGATATTGTGTGCCGGAGGAGTTGATAAGGATATATTCTTAAAAGCTCTGCAAGGTATTTATGCGGGAAAAGAATATTTGTCACATCCTGTAGAGTGGTATCGGTTTAACAGAAATCTGCTGCTCTATCATCCACAGACGAATAAATGGACTACATTAGGCGAATATGAGCAAGGTGCGCGTGCCGGAGCTGTAATAGTTTCTCAGGACGGATTCCATTACATTATTAATGGAGAACTGAAACCGGGCATTCGTACCAATGAAATTAATAGAATTAAAGAAAATAGAAGATGAGAAAATTGATTATATTGGCAGGAGCTGCATTGGGCTTGTTGTTTGCAAGTTGCACAAAGGAAGAGCAACGCACACTTTCTGTTATTCCTGCACCATTGAAGGTGGAATTGCAACAGGAAGTGTTTCCTCTGAATCCGGAAACAGGATTGTATATAGATGCGTCTGAAGGGGGACAAGAAGATTTTGGAAGATTATCTGGTGGCTTCTTCCATGAATTTGAAACCGGTAATAGCAGAAGAGGGACATAATGTTGTCTTGAAACAAGTGGCTCAATTGCCGGAGGTAAACTCTTCCGAGGGGTATGTTCTGACGGTAACTCCTGATCAGGTACTTATTCGTGCGACTTCCGGAGCAGGACTATTCTATGGAGTTCAGACTATGCTGCAAATGGTTGATGAAAAAGGATTGCCGGCAGGAGTCATTACAGATGAACCCCGTTTTGCTTATCGTGGCTTTATGATGGATGTTTCCCGTCATTTTTTCAACAAGGAATTTATAAAAAAGCAGATGGATGCTTTGGCATATTATAAATTGAACCGTTTGCATCTGCATCTTACTGACGCTGCGGGCTGGCGTATTGAAATAAAAAAATATCCCCGTCTGACAGAATTTGCGGCATGGCGTGAGTTTCCTACCTGGAAAGAATGGTGGAATAACGGACGACGGTATGAAGAAAAAGGCAGTAAAGATGCTCACGGAGGTTATTATACTCAAGATGATATCCGTGAACTGGTGGCATACGCTCAGGAACGTTTTATTACAGTTATTCCTGAGATAGAGATGCCTGCACATTCGGAAGAAGTACTGACTGCTTATCCCGAGTTGTCTTGTACACACGAACCTTACAAACAAGCCGATTTCTGTGTCGGTAATGAAAAGACTTTTGAGTTTCTGGAAAATGTGCTGACAGAGGTAATGGAACTTTTCCCGTCCGAATATATTCATATAGGAGGGGATGAGGCAGGTAAAGCCTCATGGCCCACTTGCAAACTGTGTCAGGCACGTATGAAAAAAGAGGGCTTGAAAGATGTGAACGAGTTACAGAGTTATCTGATTCATCGTATTGAGGTCTTTTTGAATGCCCACGGACGTAAATTATTGGGTTGGGATGAAATATTGGAAGGTGGTTTGGCACCTAATGCCACTGTCATGTCATGGCGTGGCACGGAAGGAGGAATGAAAGCGGTTGATTCCGGCCACATGGCTATTATGAGTCCGGGTGAGTTCTGCTATTTTGATTCTTATCAGGATGCTCCTGATTCCCAGCCGGAAGCAATAGGAGGTTATCTGCCTTTGTCCAAAGTTTATTCATTTAATCCTGTACCCGATACTTTGAGTGCGGATAAAGTCCAGTTAGTGTATGGAGTACAAGCTAATTTATTCACAGAATATATTCCGACTCCGGAACATGCGGAAATGATGATTTATCCTCGTATTCTTGCGTTGGCGGAAGTTGCTTGGAGTGATCCTTCTGTGAAGAACTATGATGATTTTCATGCTCGCGCATTGAAAGAGGTAGAGGCATTGAAAGCTGAAGGATACCATCCTTTCGATTTGAAAAATGAGATAGGAAATCGTCCGGGAGCGGATCAGCCCATACAACACTTGGCAGTAGGTAAGAAAGTGACTTACGGACCGGATGCCGCTTATTATCCCGGCTATTCGGCCGGTGGTGATAGTGCCTTGGTAGATGGGGTGATTGGAGGCTGGACTTATGGTGACAAGCGCTGGCAAGGTTTCATAGACAAAGAAAAGAATGGATGTGACCATTGATATGGAAAAAGAAACAGAAATTCATTCTGTTGGAGCAGACTTTATGCAGGTGTGTGGACCTGAAGTCTTTATGCCTTCAGAAGTAATCATTTCCGTTTCTAATGATGGTAAGGAGTTTACGGAACTGAAGCGCATGGAACACAAAGTAGTGAAGGATGACAAGGTGACTTTCACCAACTTTGGTTGGGAAGGAAATGCCAAAGCACGTTACATACGTTATCAGGCATCTTCGGGTGAATTCGGAGGTTTCTTGTTTACAGATGAAATTGTAGTGAAATAATAGAACCTATATAAACAACAAATAGCATGAAGAAACAAATTTTGTTATCGGCTGTTCTGGCTTGTATCTCAGTTTTTTCTGCGGCAGCACAGAAAGAGCCGGTAGATTATGTAAACCCTTTTGTGGGTACTACTAATTACGGTACGACAAATCCCGGAGCATTAACTCCTCATGGAATGATGTCGGTGACTCCTTTCAATGTGATGGGAGTTCCCGAAGGGGATAAGGATAAAGATAAGCAATGGTGGTCCACTCCATACGAATTCAATAATAAATATCTTACCGGTTTTGCGCACGTTAACCTTAGCGGGGTAGGCTGTCCGGAATTGGGGTCATTGTTATTGATGCCTACCACCGGCAAACTGGATGTGGATTATCATAATTATGGAAGTTTCTATCAAGGTGAGACTGCAAATCCGGGTTATTATACCAATATACTGGATAAATACAATGTGAAATGTGAACTGACTGCCACCCCACGTACCAGTATGGCACGCTTTACTTTTCCTGCCGGACAAAGCAATATCTTGTTGAATCTGGGAGAGGGATTGACCAATGAGAGTGGTGCTACCGTTCGTTTTGTAAACGACCGTGAGATTGAAGGTACCAAGTTGTTGGGAACTTTCTGTTACAATCCTCAGGCAGTATTTCCCATCTATTTTGTAATGCGTATCAACAAAGTACCGGCAAAACGCGGTTATTGGAAAATGATGCGTCCGATGGGTGTGGAGGCGCAATGGGACGATACAGCCGGTAAATACAAACTCTATACTGCTTATACAAAAGAAATAAGCGGAGATGATATAGGAGTGTGGTTTACTTACGATACTACGGCGGAAGAAGTGATTGAGGTCAGTATGGGCGTATCTTTTGTCAGCATTGAGAATGCTCGTCTGAATTTGGAAAAAGAACAGCCTTTCGGCACAACATTCGACAAACTGCGTGCGGAGGCCCGTAAGAGATGGAACGATGATCTTTCCCGTATCAAGGTAGAAGGTGGCACGGAAGAACAAAAGGGAGTATTCTATACCGCTATGTATCATACCATGATTCATCCTAATATTTTGCAGGATGTAAGCGGACAATATCCACAAATGGAGGGAGATAAGATTTTGACCACCAACCGTAACCGTTACACGGTATTCTCATTGTGGGATACTTATCGTAACTATCACCAGTTGATGACTTTGGTATATCCGGAACGTCAGATGGATATGATACATACTATGATGGGTATGTATAAGGAACACGGATGGTTCCCGAAATGGGAATTATATGGTCGTGAAACATTGACTATGGAAGGTGACCCCTCTATTCCTGTTCTGGTAGACAGTTGGATGAAGGGATTGCAAGACTTTGACATTGACGAAGCTTATAAGGGAATGTATAAGTCGGCCACTACTCCGGGCAAGGATAATCTGATGCGTCCGGATAATGACGATTATATGTCCAAAGGGTATGTGCCGATGGAAAGCCAGTATGATAATTCGGTTTCTCATGCTTTGGAATATTATGTTGCCGACTATGCGCTGTCCACTTTGGCAGAGGCTCTAGGTAAAAAGGAAGATGCGAAACTGTTCCGCAAACGTTCTATGGGGTATAAGAATTATTATAGCAAGGATTTCGGAACTTTGCGTCCGATCACTAAAGAAGGCAAATTCTATGAACCGTTTGATCCGAAAGAAGGAGCTAATTTTGCACCTAGTCCCGGTTTCCATGAAGGTAATGCATGGAATTACACTTTCTTTGTTCCTCATGATATCAATGGATTGGTGAAACTGATGGGAGGTGATAAGAAATTTGTCGATAAGCTGCAAAGCGTGTTCGATGAAGGAAATTATGATCCGGCTAATGAACCCGATATAGCTTATCCTTACCTGTTCAGTCGTTTCAAGGGTGAAGAATGGCGTACACAGAAATTGGTGAAGGAATTGCTGGCTAAGTATTTCACAACTAAGCCGGATGGAATTCCTGGCAATGATGATACGGGTACGATGTCTGCATGGGCTATATTCAGTATGATGGGATTCTATCCGGATTGTCCGGGTGTGCCCGAATATACATTGACTACTCCTACTTTTGATAAAGTGACCGTTCAGCTTGATCCTAACTATTGGGGCAAGAAAGAATTGGTTATCAAGAAAGAAGGACAAGGGGATTATATAAAGGAAATCAGACTGGGCAATAAGAAGATTAATAAATATTTGATTTCGCATGATGATTTGATCAAGGCAGGTGAAATTACTTTTATAGTAACAGAAAATCCTAATAAGAAATAACTATGAATACGAAACGATTTTTGTGTGCTGCGTTAGGAGCTGTTTGTTATTTTGCTTTTTTGCAAGCGCAGGTACGTACAGAGCAGACTTTCGAAAAAGGGTGGAAATTTACGCGTGAAGATAATGCGGAATTTGCCAATCCCGGTTATAATGACAGTAAATGGCAGAACGTCACCGTTCCTCATGATTGGGCGATTTATGGTCCGTTCAGTATCAATAACGACAAGCAGGAAATGGCTATCACTCAGGATGGACAGACAGAGGCTTTGGAACATGCCGGCCGTACCGGAGGTCTTCCATTTGTAGGAACCGGATGGTATCGCCTGAACTTTGATGCTCCCGGTTTTGAGAAAGGCAAGAAGGCTACTTTGATATTTGACGGAGCAATGAGCCATGCCCGTGTTTATGTGAACGGGCAGGAGGCAGGCTATTGGCCATACGGTTATAATTCCTTTTATGTGGATGCGACCCCTTATCTGAAACCGGGTGAGAAGAACGAGCTGGCAGTCCGTTTGGAAAACGAGCCTGAATCATCACGTTGGTATCCGGGGGCCGGTTTGTACCGCAATGTTCATCTGGTAATCAATGAAGATGCGCATATTCCTGCATGGGGGGACGTATGCTACCACTCCCGTGGTGACAGACAAATATGCAAAAGTGTCTTTGAAAACTTCTTTGGTTAGTCCCGAAGGAGCCAATAAGGATAATTACCGTATTGTGACGCAGATTAAGGATAAAAACGGCAAAGTGGTTGCTACCGGGGAAAACAAGTTAAGTGTTTTTGACAATACTTTGTTTGAACAGGAGTTTGCAGTAGCCAATCCTGAGTTATGGAGTCCTGAAACTCCGGTTCTTTATATGGCTGAATCCAAAGTATATGAAGGGAATACCTTGAAAGACGAATATACCACTCGTTTTGGTATCCGTACCTTGGAGATTATCCCCGACAAGGGCTTCTTTCTGAATGGAAAATTGACCAAATTCAAAGGAGTATGTAACCATCATGACTTAGGCCCGTTGGGAGGTGCTGTAAATGATGCCGCTATCCGTCGTCAGATTCGTATTCTGAAAGATATGGGCTGTAATGCAATCCGTACTTCTCATAATATGCCGGCTCCCGAATTGGTGGAGGCTTGTGACGAGATGGGTATGATGCTGATGGTGGAGTCTTTCGACGAGTGGAAATCGGCAAAGATGGCCAACGGTTATCATAAAATATTTGATGAATGGGTGGAGAAGGATCTGACTAATCTGATCCGTCATTACCGTAACAATCCGAGTATTGTTATGTGGTGCATCGGTAACGAAGTACCCGACCAGTGGAATGGCAATAACGGACCAAAGCTTTCGCGTATGTTACAGGATATCTGTCATCGTGAAGATCCCACCCGCCCTGTAACACAAGGTATGGATGCGCCCGATGCCGTGGTAAACAATAATATGGCTGCCGTTATGGATGTGGCCGGTTTCAATTATCGTCCCCATAAATATCCTGAAAACTATAAGAAGTTGCCTCAGCAGATTATTTTAGGTAGTGAAACAGCTTCTACAGTAAGTTCGCGTGGTGTCTATAAATTCCCCGTTGTCCGTCAGGCTATGAAGAAATATGACGATCATCAGTCTTCTTCTTACGATGTGGGAACATTGTGGTTGGTCCAATTTGCCGGAGGATGACTGGATTTGGCATGAGGATAACGCATGGGGTATCGGAGAATTTGTATGGACGGGCTTCGATTATTTGGGCGAACCGACTCCTTATTATACTGATTGGCCCAGCCATTCTTCTTTGTTCGGTATCATCGACCTTGGCCGGATTGCCCAAAGACCGTTACTATTTGTACCGCAGCCATTGGAACAAAGATGAAGAAACGCTGCATATCCTTCCTCATTGGACATGGCCGGGACGTGAAGGAGAAGTGACTCCTATCTTTGTTTATACAAATTATCCGTCGGCAGAAGTGTTTATCAATGGCAAGAGCCAGGGTAAGCGTACCAAGGATTTGACTGTAACGGCTGAAAATAGTGCGGATTCTGCTTCCATAGCAGATTTCAAGCGTCAGAAACGCTACCGTTTGATGTGGATGGATACAAAGTATGAGCCGGGAACCGTGAAAGTGGTTGCATACAATGAGAAGGGGGATGCTGTAGCCGAAAAGGAAATCCATACGGCAGGTAAGCCCGACCATATAGAATTGGTTGCAGATCGCAATGAAATAAAGGCTGATGGCAAGGATTTGTCATTTGTCACAGTGAGAGTGGTGGATAAAGAAGGTAACCTTTGTCCCGACGCACAGCATCTCATCAAGTATGCTGTAAAAGGTGCGGGAACCTATCGTGCCGGTGCAAACGGAGACCCCACTTCATTGGAACTTTTCCATGTTCCGCAGATGAAAGTGTTTAACGGAATGATGACTGCTGTTGTGCAAAGCACCGATAAACCGGGAGAAATTACACTGACCGCAACAGGTAAAGGACTTAAATCAGGTAGGCTAGTTTTAATAAGTAAGTAAAAAAGATTTGTTTCAATTTCCACTATCTGTGCCCCGCTTGATTTTATTAAGCGGGGCTTATTTATTAAAAAAAGTTAGAAAATAATTGGGGAAATCTGTTTCAGAAAGTGAAAAAGTTGCTATTTTTGTTGGCGAATTTAATATGCCAATTAAAAATCCTAACTTATCATAGTATCATGTTGACCCAAATCATTAACGCAAAGATTCTTACCCCACAGGGCTGGTTGAAGGACGGGTCTGTCCTTATGCGCGACAATAAGATTTTAGAAGTTACCAATTGTGATTTAGCTGTTATCGGAGCCGAGCTGATTGACGCTAAAGGTATGTATGTTGTTCCCGGTGGTGTGGAAATCCATTGTCATGGTGGTGGTGGCGGTGATTTTATGGAAGGTACGGAAGAGGCTTTCCGTACAGCCATTAATGCTCACATGAAACATGGTACTACCAGTATTTTTCCAACATTGTCTTCTTCTACCGTACCGATGATTGAGGCAGCTGCCGAAACTTGTACCAGGTTGATGGCGGAACCGGACAGTCCGGTACTTGGTCTTCATCTTGAAGGGCATTACCTTAATATGAAGATGGCAGGCGGTCAGATGCCTGAAAACATAAAAGACCCGGATCCGAAGGAATATATTCCTATTGTAGAGAAGTGGGGCTGTATCAAGCGTTGGGATGCTGCTCCCGAATTGCCGGGGGCCATGCAGTTTGGTAAGTATATCACAGGAAAAGGCATCTTGGCTTCTGTGGCACATACACAGGCCGAATATGAAGATATCCGTGCAGCCTGGGAGTCCGGTTATTCTCATGCTACACATTTCTATAATGCAATGCCGGGCTTTCATAAGCGCCGTGAGTATAAATATGAAGGTACAGTAGAGAGTATTTATCTGATAGACGATATGAATGTGGAAGTGGTGGCCGATGGCATTCATGTTCCTCCTACTATCTTGCGCCTGATATATAAGATTAAGGGTGTAGAACGTGCTTGTGTTATTACCGATGCTTTGGCATGTGCCGCCAGTGAAAGCAATGTAGCTTTTGACCCTCGTGTCATCATTGAGGATGGTGTGTGCAAACTGGCCGACCGTTCTGCTTTGGCAGGCAGTGTGGCTACCATGGACCGTTTGATCCGTACCTTGGTGCAAAAGGCAGAAATCCCATTGGAAGATGCTGTCCGTATGGCTTCGGAAACTCCGTCCAGGATTATGGGAGTATATGACCGCAAGGGCTCACTTCAGAAAGGCAAAGATGCCGATATCTTGATTCTTGACCAGGACTTGAATATCCGTGCCGTATGGGCAATGGGCAAGCTGGTCGAAGGAACTTGTACTTTGTAAGAACCGGCTGAATAAGAACGGAAACAGGACTTTATAAAATCTCCTTTCACACCAAACGGATTATAATTCTATTGATTTACAATTTGTTATGGTGAAAGGAGATTTTCTTTAATTATAAAAACAATGCATTATGAACAAATATTTCTTTAGGTTTTCATTCTATTTTTTCATGGTAGTTCAGTGGTAAAACCACTGTTATATTTGTTTCATCATGATAGATGAATCAGCTTTTAGTATTGCATAATATATCCTCTTCTATCTCTTCTGTTGTTTCTTCATGGTATTCTTTGTAAATACCCCCTTCGTTCAGATAGTGGATAATATCACATATTTCCCTTAGCGAGGCAATGAGATGTGAGGAAATTATCACCGTCTTTTCTTTTGCTTTCAGTTGCCGGATGAGTCTTTTCATCAGGATACATCCCTTCAAGTCCACCCCATTGAACGGCTCGTCAAGAATAAATACGTCATTGTCTTGCAACAATAATGCCATAAATCCCAGTTTCTTTTTCATTCCGGTAGAATATTCGGCAGCATACCTGTCAAGGGGCAGTTGGAAAATTTCATTTAAATGTTGAATGGTGGGTGTATTGACCGGCAGACCTTTGGCCTTCATACAGAATTCCAAGTGTTCAAGACCCGTGATTTGGGAATAAAAGAAGTTGGATGCAGACAGATAACCTGTTTTTAAAGTTTTGCTTTTGGTTATGCTTCCGGTATAATCATAGATTCCCATTATACAATTGAATAAAGTAGTCTTTCCGGCTCCATTCTCGCCCACCAAGCCATATATTTTTCCAGGGTGATACTCCAAATGAATGCCGTTTAATACTTTGACCTTACCGAAACTTTTATGTAAATCATTCACTTCTATCATAATAATCTTTTTAAGCGTTTGTGCGCATGGCAGGTCAGCAATGCTGTAAGTGCTATGCCGGGTATTAAAATAATTGGAACAAAAAGAGAGCCTAAATAAAAAGGCATTAATATACTTAATTGCACAATAAACAGCAATAGGGGGGATGGGATGATATGGCGCAACATACCGATACCAATGGCATAAATTAAGGTGGCAGTATAATAAGATAAGAAAAAGAGGATTTCATCTTGGTCATAGGTAGACGCTATAAGCGTTAAGCTGAAAGGAATGGAGGTGATGAAAACATTCCATGCTATGCTTTTTAGTTGGAAAAGGCATAAAGTCTTGAAATTTTTGAAATGAAGAAGATATCTGTTGTCCATTGTTTGCAGATAGCCTGATGCCTGTACCAATCCCCATAGTATGAGACATACTTTGTTTATTTTTATATTTCCGTGTACGGTTCCTGCGGTTGCAAAAAGAAAGAGTAGGATATAGACCCAGAAAGATTGGCGGAACATTCGTATATATTCATAACTTCCTTTGTAAAGAAAGGAAGACGGACAGGTTTGTGTTCCAGTTTTATTTTTTTCAGGCAAGGTAATAAGGCGGCGAACAGCCATAAGCCGATAGCGTCGGTAAATTGTCCTTTTATTATTTCTATTCCGGCAAAAGGTAATGCGATCAAGGTGTATTCTTTTATCAGGAACACAGAAAGATGAGGTGTTAAAGTGCGTAAAAACTCTTTGTCTTTCCGGACATTATGATAACCGGCTAATAAGAGAACGCATACCACAGGAATAGCGAAACGGTTTTCTGCCAAGAACAATATCATGATGGCAGCCACCGTTAAGATGGTAAGGAAGACTATTCTGAAGATACCCAATTCTATAACTATTCTTCCAAAATTTTTCAGACGAAGCAGCAGATACAGTTGAAACATAAAGTGCTTTTTATTCTGATTGAGGGTACAAAGGAATAAAATATCCGGATAAGTACCCTCACTGTAGAGTGAAAATTTATTCTTTATGCTTCTTTTTCAGTTCCATCAATTCTTTATTGACGTGTGTCAATTCTTTAATTCTGTCCGATACATGATGGAAGAGGAAGTAGTCTGTCAGTACACCTGCTAAGATTAAACCAAACATTGTTATCATGAGCCACCACAGGTGGCGGTAGGTGTAAAGGAATATGCATATAAAAGGAGTTACCAGCAAATATCCGATGATATAACTCCAATTGATAAGCATTTTATATCGGAGTATATTCTTTATTTGCATTTCAAGGTTTGTTTCTTTTTTTATTTTAGTCAATAAAATAACTCCTGCAAAGTTGACTGTAAGAGCATATAGCAGAAGTCCGAATATTGCCGGCCAAAACACTAATTTACCGTTCAAATGAATAAAATCAACGAACATTAGAATCGTTACTCCTAACATAAATATAGAAGCTATTTTGTCCATCCTCAGCATTCTTTGCAGGCAACTTTCTTTTTGCCGTGACAACATCTCTATAATCTGTTGCTGATGAACCAGTTCATTCTGGCTGACCCGTTCATTCAACTCTTTCCATGCTTTTTGCAATTCTTCAAGTTCCATATAATTGTATGATTACAAGTTCGACATATTTTTTAATTTCTCTTTTATACGGTGCAGTTTTATCGCGACATTATTGCGGTTCGTTCCGGTGATTTCGGCTATTTCATCGTATGATTTCTCGTCCAGCCAGAGCAGGATAAACATACGGTCCACCTTGTTCAGTCGTTTGATGAGTGAATACATTTCTTTCAGCAGTTCGTTGTGTTCACAATCTTCCAGAATATCTACCTGCTGTTCCAAAGGTACATAGTCATACTTCTTTCTTTCGGAAGTCCGAGATACACGTGTTCAGGGATATGCGGTAAACCCATGTGACAAACGAACTTTCCCCCCCCGGAAGTTTTTGTATGACTTCCATATATTGAATACAGACTCTTGAAAAAGGTCGTTCACATCGTCCTTGTTGTCTGCATACATGAAGCATACCTTGTAAATGATGTGCTTGTATTGCACTAGCTTGTCGGCAAATTCCTGTTCTATACTCATCAGCTTTCAAAGGTGTTTTTATTAGGTTAGTCGGTGAAAAGAAGAGAAAGTTACACCTTTGTGCTAAAAAGTCTTTGTATTGAAAGTAGGTATTACAGGTCTGTTCTTTCAAATGCAATGATTTGTAATTTTCTTGATGTAGCAGGCTGGATTACTTTTTGCGGACGTTAAAGCATTTGTCGAAAAAGTCTTTTTTATTTTTCCCGTAAAAACTACTGTCCGGTCCTTTCCATGTCTTGGGAAATATCTTTTTAGTGAGTTCCACCTCTTCTTCAAGAATCGCAATATTATCAGTCATCAATGCCATGTTCAGTGCGCGGTTGATGCGGGAACCGGCATACCTGAGGCTGTCTGTAGCATATTCTTTTATGAGGATGGCATAGGCGGAATCGGCAGACCGATAATTTTTTTGGGCGGTAAGGCTGTCTCCGAAATAATCTTCAAACATCGCTTTCATTGACCATAAGTCGGCATTGAGGGTGGATTGTTTTTCAGCTTGCCGGAGTACAGACAGAATCTCATGGTACTTTTTGCAGGCTGATAAATAACTGATTCTTCCCACATATACTTTTATATTGGTAGGGTCAATGGCTAATGCACTGTCAAGTTTGGCCCATATTTCCTTGTCGTTTATAGATATATGTTCACTGTCATTAAAGAAGAAAGTGCTGTCTAAAGGAGGCAACCATAGGTTCCTCGCTTCTGCTACCAGACGGTTGGCTTCTTGGGTGTGGAAGTTTTCTTCGGTAGTTACGGGGTTGGAATGGTGTTTGCATGAAACCGTAAGGGTCAATAATAAGCCAAGTAAAATAGTGGTTTTCATCAGTCTGTGTATTATGGTATTAGTTTGTTGCCAACACAAAAATAGGATAAAAAAATGATATTCTTTCTTTTGCATCAAATATATTTCCTTTGATGTTTGGTTATAAACCGTTCTGTCTGTCCGCAGAATACAATGAAACCGTTGTTCTCCGCAGATACCCAATCTTTTTATCAGGGTATCTCCCTGTATATCGCGTATCCTTTTGTTTATTCATTTAGTTTTTTAAGAATGGGTCGACTACCTGATTATTTTTCTCCTTAATCCATCTTTTCCTTTATATTAAGCCTTTTTCCCCTAAAGATTAAGTATCTTTGTCCAGATGTGTTCTATCTCCATAGGTTGCGGAGTTGACTCCATAACCTTTGGAGATAACTCCATAGCCTTTGGAGTCAAGTCCAAAGCTTATGGAGATAGAATACAAAAGGAAGAGAACCCTTAACCATAGAGCAGAAAGGGCTTGCGGATACAGATCAAATCTTTTAATGATGGATATAAAATATGATTTCAAGGCCAACCCTTTCAAGGAAAAGGACGGCAAACCGGTGCTTTATCCGGCGGTAGTGGTGAAGGAAACGATTACTACCGATCACATAGTGAAGGAGTTGTCCAAGCATAGCGCATATTCGGCGGGCTGTGTGGTGGGAGTGCTACAGGAGGTGGCCGATATGGTTGTATCCCATTTGCGGCAAGGAAAAAATGTGCGGTTGGACGGCCTGGGTACGTTTTCTCTTGCCTTGTCCTCGCGTGAGGTGACAGACCGGAAGGAGATACGTGCGGCATCTGTGAGGATAAAGAAGGTGAACTTCCGTCCGGTGCCGGAACTGGTGAAGCGGGTGCGGCAGGAAACAGACATCCTCCGTGCCGAGTTCGGCTTCTTGCCTACGGTGAAAAAGCGTAGCAAGGAGGAGCGTTGGACGTTGCTGGAGGCTTATCTGAAAGAACACGGTTCCATTACACGTCTGGCCTATTCGGAATGGTTGGGGGTGGCGCGCACTACGGCGGCCTACGAGCTGAAGGCTTGGTATGAGGAGAAGAGATTGGACAAAGAAGGAAAGCATTCTCATGCGGTGTATGTGCTGCGCAGGCAGGAAGGTATAGCCGAAGTATAGCCCCTTTTTTATCCGTTTGGGAATAAAAAGAGAGGGAAAGTGGTGGTGGCAGCACTTTTTACCCATAAAAAAATGTGCTGCCACCACCCGTTGAAACGCCTTGTTCATGGTGGTTCCAGTAGAGTGGGTGGTAGCAGTGGCAGCACATTTATAAAACTCCGGAGAAGGAGGGATTGCTTGTATTTGTACTCAATCTGAATCCGGAACAAGAGACTTACAGCTTGTCATGCAAGGTCCCTGCTGCTTTCAGATAGGCCACGTAGTTCAGATAAAGTTGGAAACGGGCGTCAACTTTCGTTTCGTAAGCCTGTTGCCATAACGCTTGGGCTTCCAAATGGTCGGAGAGTGTTTCCAGACCTACTTCGTACTGGCTTTTGCTGACACGCCTGTTCTCTTCCGCCTGTTGCAGGGAACGGTCGGCAAGTTCGCTTTCCAGCTTTGCTTCGTCCAGATTGTTGGCGGCTTGGGTCAGTTCCAGTAACATTTGTTCGTTCAGGTTTTGCTGTTGAAGGCGGGTTTGTTCCAGTTTGGCTTTGGCTGCACGTACTTTGTTGCTGCGTTCTCCGAAATGGAACAAGGGGATGCTTACATTCAGAAGGACAGAGAAACTGGCATCGTCCAGGAAATTCTTGTTGTTCAGTTCCAAACCATGTACATAGTCGTATGAGCCTTTGATCCCTACTTTGGGAAGCAGTTCACTGCGGTTCAGTTTCACCTGCTGGCGGGCTATCGCCACTTGTTTGTCCAGTATTCCGTATTCCGGACGGCGGGTGATATCCAGTACCTGTACTTCCAGGTCTTTCTCTATCTCCGGGAAATCTCCGGAAACATGAACTTGTGTGGTCAGTGGTTTCCCTATCAGGTGGCAGAGGTTCATGGTAGCCAGGCGGAGAGCATTCTCGGCTTTTCGGATACCTAGCTCGCTTTCATTCAGCTTTACTTGTACTTTCAATACATCATTCTGAGGTTTAAGTCCATGTTTGTAAGCACTCTCTACGTTATTTTTTAATTCCGTCAATACAGCGTGGTATGCATCGGCTACTGTTTTCATCTCCTTTGCTTTTACTACCAGAGCGTATGCCTGATCTGTTTTCTGAATGACTTCTGTTGCGGTCAGATTTTCATTCATTTGTGCCATTTCTTTGCCCAGCAAGGACATTTTGTAGGCGGCACGGATTTTACCGCCCATGTAGAGGGGCTGTTCCATTTGCACACCGCCCATATAGACCCATCCTATTTTATAGTCCAGGTTAATGCCGGGGAAGTAGGCAAAGCCTGCGGGTTGTCCCGGATTGAACTGTCCTGTTCCATCGGGCAGAAAGACGGGCAGGTTGCCTCCGGCTATGCCGTAACTACCGTCGGCATTACTGTAAAGTCCTGTTCCGCTGACGGTGAAGTTGGGGAAGAAGTTCCCTTTGTAACTCTTGGCAGTATAACGGGCACTTTCCGTCTGTTTCACGGAAGCCGCCATTTCCTTGTTGTATTTTAATGCCATTTCGCGGCACTCTTTCAGACTCAGTGTTTCCTGTGCCCATGCGGGGGTGGCAAGATGCCACAGCAGACAGCAGAGGGGGAGTATCATTGTCTTTTTCATTTATTCTCGGTTTTGTATGTCAGTGAAATGAATCAATTGTTTTTTATCTTGAAGAACAAGGCATATAATATAGGGATAAAGAGCAGCGTGATCAGTGTGCTGCACAGCAATCCACCCATGATAGCTGCCGCCAAGGAACCGAACATGGCATCGGACAGCAAGGGAATCATACCCAGAATCGTTGTCAGCGAGGCCATCATGACCGGGCGGAGACGGCTTTGGGAACTGTCTATCAGTGCGGTGATCGGTTCTACTCCTTCATTGATCTGAAGGGTGATTTCATCCATCAGCACAATACCGTTTTTAATCAGCATGCCGATCAATCCCAATGTGCCTACAATAGCCACGAAATTGAAGACTTTTCCTGTGAGCAGCATGACCGCTACCACCCCTACAAATATCATCGGAATACAGCAGAAGATGATGATGGGTTTGCGATAATCTTTGAACAGCATGATGAGGATGGCAATCATCAGAATGATGGCTAACGGGAAATTTTGGAACAGGTACTTCATGGACTGGTCGCTGGCTATCTTTTCTCCTTGCCATACCAGTGAATAACCTTCGGGTAATGGTATGTTTTCTATCTGTTCCGCGATGGCAAGACGTGCTTTTTCCGTTTCAATGCCGGGTGCGGGCGAACATTGTGCCCGCTGGCTTCTCTGCCCGTTGTAACGGGGAACTACCGGATCTTCCCACCGGATATCAATCTCTTTGCTGATTTGTTTCAGCGGTGTGCTTCCCATGATGCTTTCCACCAAATCTTCTTTCGAAAGTGTGCCGGCTTTCAGCTTCACCATGGTTTCCTCGTTCAACAGTCCGTTCAGGGAAGGCAGAGACGAGAAGACTTGTGCGTTGCCCAGGTCCTCTATCGGTTCTCCTTTCTCGTCGAGGCATTTCAGGTAGATGTTGTTTTTGTGGATACCTTCGTAGAAAGAGCCGATAGGAATGCCTCCGGTGGCTGTGAGCAGGGAAAGGCTGACATCATTACGGCTCAGGCCGAGGGCACGGGCAGACGGCTGGTCGTATTCGATGGTCAGTACGGGTACTTGAGGTTCCCAGTCGGTGGTGATGAGGCAGACTTCCGGAGTCCTTTCCATGATGGCGCGGGCGCTGTCGGCCAGTTGGTGCAGGATGGCAGGGTCGGGACCCAGAAATTGCGCCTCTATGGGATATTTCTTGAACATCAGATTATATCTTTTCAATTTGATGTATGCGTCCGGATAGGCTTGGGAGAGGTAAGCTTGGATTTCGTCTATATGTTCTACCAAGGTTTCCGGTGAGGTGAAGTCGATAATCAGTTCGCCGTACGAAAGTGAGGGGTTGGCAATGCTCCGTACCAGATTATAGCGTCCGGGCGTACCGCCTATGGAGGTAGTGACGTGGGTTATTTCCTCCCGTCCTTTCAGATAGGTTTCTATTTCTTCCAAATCTCGAACCACACGTGTATAGTTATTCCCTTCCGGAAGTTTGTATTCCATATAAAGCTGGTCGTAAACCATGTCGGGGAAAAAGCCCTGACGCATATATTGGTAGCCGAAAACGGAAAGCAGCAACAGACCGGTCATGGCAAATACAAAACTCCACCGGTGGGCCAGACCGAACCGCAGTGCCGAACGGAGGGTGGCATAGATTTTACCTTTGTATACTCGCTTTCCGGTACTGTCAGTATCTATGGCAGGATGCAGCCGGCGGTCGGCCATCAGTGGTACATGGATCAGTGCCAATATCCAGCTTAGCAACAGGGAAACGGCAAGTACGATGAAAAGGTCGCGCGTGTAGACGCCTGCGGTGTCGGGGGACATGTAGATGGGTAGAAAGGCGATAATGGCTATCAGTGTGGCGCCCAGCAGGGGCATTGCCGTCTGGCGGCCGATGGCTGTCATTGCCTCCATGCGGTTTTTGCCGGCTTTCAGGTCTACCAGTATGCCGTCTACGATGACAATGGCGTTATCTACCAACATTCCCATTGCCAGTACAAAAGCAGCCAATGATACGCGCTGCATGGTTCCGCCTGCCGAATAAAGGAACAGAAAAGAACCGAATACGGTGATGACCAGGCTGATACCTATGATAAGGCCGCTCTTGAACCCCATTGCTATCATCAGTATCAGTACTACGATGATGACGGATTCTATCAGGTTGATGACAAAGGTTCCCAAAGAGCTGCCTACCCGTTCGGGCTGATAGAAGATTTTGTGGCATTCCACTCCTGCGGGCAGACGTTCGGCTTTGAGTTCTTCCAACTTGCTTTCTACGGCATGGCCTACTTTTATAATGTCCGAACCACTGGAGGCAGCGATGAGTATACCGAGAGCGCGTTCATGGTCATAGAACATTTCATTGCGTGTGGGGTTCTCGTAGGCTTTCTCTATACGGGCGATGTCACTCAGGCGAAGCTGGTCGTCATCGTGTCCTTGAATCAGCATTTTTCCGATATCTTCTACGGTTTTGAATTTGTCGTTTACTGTGACGCGGATACGGTTTTCACCATTTTCATAATATCCTGTATAGGTGGTTTTGTTCTGGCCGTTCAAGGTTGCCAGTACTTCTGCAGGTTTAACACCGAGGTTTGCCATACGGTCTTGCAACAGGGAGATATTGATGCATTCGGAACGTTTGCCGTAGAGTTCCACACGGTCTACCCCTTCCAGTTCGTTCACTTCCCGTTTTACCAGTTCGGCATAGTCGGACAGCTCCCGGTCGGACAGTCCGTCACCGGTCAGTGCGTAGAACATTCCGTATACATTGCCGAAGTCGTCTTTCACGATGGGGGTGCTCGCTCCGTCGGGCAGCAGGGCGCAGGCGTCGCTCACCTTGCGGCGCAGCATGTCCCAGCATTGTTCCACTTCGTCGTCCGGCACGGTGCTCAGCAGTTCTATCTGTATCAGGGATAAGTCGTTGTATGAATAACTTTCTATATTGTCTATGTTACCCATGGTGCGGATGTTCTTTTCGAGCACATCCGTTACTTCCAGTTCTACCTGGTGCGCGGAAGCACCCGGATAGGTGGTGACTACCATGGCAAGCTTCACTTTTATTTCGGGGTCTTCCAGCTTGCTCATCTGATAGCAGGAGTAGGCTCCGCCGAGCAGCAGAACCGCTATCAGGAAATAAATCAGATTCCTGTTACGGAATGCCCATTTGCTGATATCCATTATAATAATCCTCCTATATTTGTGTTAGTGACAAGTGGTAAAGGTTTTACAGTTTCTCCATCCTCGATGTGATGTACTCCCGAGGATACAATCAGCTCTCCCGGTTGCAGTTGTCTGGAAGTAATGAGACTGTGTCCGTTGTTCAACAAACGCAGTATGGATACTTCCTGTCTGTGTACGGTATTGCTGGATGGATGAAAGACGAACACATACGCTTTGCCTTCTTTTTGCAGGATGGCGCCGGTAGGGACAGAAAGAGTATTCTCCTGCTCTGTACGGCAAAGGATGGTTACCATGGTGTTCATGCCGGGAGAAGGGATAGCCCGTGTGCCGGGTACTACTTGCAGGCGCATGGTGTATAGTTGGTTTGCGTTGGCTTTCGGGGTGACACTGATTAGTTTCAGCGGGTAGGTTTCGCCCGGATAGATATCAAATGTGCAGTGATAATTGTCGAACTGCTCCCGGCGGATATATTCGGCCGCAGGCAGATTTATTTCCACTTCGGGGGTTCCGCCGCTGATCATGGCAATGACGGGCATTCCGGCTCCGATGGTTTCGTGAGCTTCGAACAGGCGTTTCTGGACATACCCGTTGAAAGGAGCATAGAGCCGGGTGTAAGCCAACTGATCTTTATGGTGTTTGTACTTGGCGGTGATTTGCTTGAGCCCGTATACGGCTTTGTCATTGGCGTTGGGGGTGGTTCCGTTGTCTTTGTAAAGAGCCATGACCCTTTCTGCTTCCGCTTTTATTTGCTGGTATTCTGCTTCAGTAGCATCCAGTTGTACTTGATAGTCGGTGGGGTCCAGTTCGGCCAGTAATTGTCCCTCTTGTACACGGGCGCCGTCTTTTACATGTATTTTGCTGATGGTTCCGCTTACCCGGAAGGCAAGGCTGATATCTTGTGCGGCTTTTACCTTTCCCGGAAATTGCAGGAACGTTTGTTTGTCGGCAGAAACAACTGTGTCTATTTTTACTGTCTGATGACCTTTGGCTTCCCGGGCACGTTGTGCGCAGGAACTTAGTAAGATCAAGGAAATACCTGTTAGAATAAGATAAATTCGTTTCATACTACTATGATTTTCGTGCAATTAGTTTTCTGATACAAAGTTATTCCGAAGCAAGAGGATAGAAAAGGTTGATATGAATGATAAATTGTCCGATTTGTATATTTTTGGGTTGTTATGTAGCTGGAAAGTTTACGATTTGTATTTATTTTGCAGTAAATTAAAGAATGTATAGATTGATGGACAGACAACAGATGCCTTTTCTCTTTAGATTTCTTTCGGATAGTGAACTGTATGCCTTTAAAGACGGACAGATTATTTCTACATTTAATAAATGTGGCCTTTTCTTTTGCCGGAGGGGAAATGTGGAGGTTTCACTGGAAGATAAGCTTTTTCAGATAAATCCCGGTGATGTGTATATTTACATGGCTTCTACCTTGGTGCATCTGCTTCATAAGAGCGAGGATGCGGAAGGAATTATGGTTGAAGTGGATTTAGATTATATCATTCCTATCGTCAATAGGGTGATAAATGTGGAAAACCAGCTTTTTATGCGGAAGCATCCTTGTATATCACTTTCGGATAAGCAACGTGCTCATTTGGAGTATCTGTTGGATAATTTGCAGGAAAGGATAGGGGCGGAGGACGTGCAGGAGGTGAATTTGCAACAACAACGCCTGACTTTAGAGTTGATTAAGTCAATGGGACAGACTTTTTGCTATGAAATATTGAATATGTATTTCGCTAACCAACCCATGCAGCCTTTGCCACAGAACAAGAAGGATGTGATCTTCCAGAATTTCATGCTGGCTCTTTTCCGTTTGTATAGGAAAGAGCGTGATGTTGCCTATTATGCGAAGATGCAGCACATTACTCCACGTTATTTTTCTACGATCATTAAGGAGAAGTCGGGGAATAGCGCTTTGCAATGGATTGTGCAAATGGTGATTACCGAGGCGAAACAATTGCTTGAAGGATCGGATTTGAGTATCAAGGAGATTGCGAACCAGCTGAATTTCCCTACGCAGTCTTTCTTTGGAAAGTATTTTAAGCAATATGTGGGGATTTCACCTAAAGAATATAGAAAAGGCAAGTTGAGGATTAAGGATGGAATTTGATTTCTGAAAATGCAATCTATTTTATTTTAATGTACCTTTGTGTACAAATCATAAACGTTTTATTTATGACCCGAAAGAAAGAACAAGAGCAATTCATATCTTATATTACAGAACGGCAAACTCATGAGGGCCAGATGGCAGTGGCTGATTTTTTGCGGAAATATGCTGTCCGGTATCATAACTCTGATTTTATTTCTTCTGATCCGGTACAGTTCCCGCATCGCTATCATTTCAAAGCGGATATTGAAATCAGTGCTTTTTTGACTGCTTTTCTTAGTTTCGGAGCCCGCCCTCAGATACTGAAGGCAGCAGAACGACTGGATTCTATAATGCACCGGCAGCCTTTGCAGTATGTGTTGTCTGGAAACTGGAAAATAGATTTCTGTGGTGAGGAGTCGTTCTATCGGACGGTTTCAAAAAATAAGATGGCACAATTGTTTTATTGGCTGCATACTATATATAATAGGTATGAGAGTATGGAGGATGCTCTTCTTTGCGAAACGGATGGAACTCCGATGCAACGTCTTTGTCGTTTGTTTGGAGTGTCGGATAAGGCGCCGCAAAAGAAATTGAATATGTTTCTGCGCTGGATGATCCGTCGCGATTCGGAAGTGGATTTTGGAATCTGGAGGAATTTCTCTCCATGTGAGTTGATTATCCCTTTGGATACGCATGTCAGTGAGATGGCTTTCAGATTGGAGCTGACCCGAAGTAAATCTTATACGCTGAATAATGCGAGAACTATTACTGCGGCTTTGGCTGAGGTTTTTCCCGAAGATCCTTGTCTGGGGGATTTTGCTTTGTTTGGCTATGGGATTAATGAATTATGAAATGTAGTTGGGTGTGTGTTTCTCGAAACAGGCAGCTGTGGTGAGGATGACTATGGGATATCATTTGCAATAAATGGAAATCTAAAAATAATCCCCGAGGGATATCACATCCATCGGGGATTTTCGGTTTTTTGGTTAAAGGTTAGTATAAAATTAGGTTAGGTTGTTTCTTAAATTATAGGGGTACGTATTCCACAAAGGCCTCCATTGCTTCATAACATGCCAAACCAAGTTGGTCATACAAAGCGGCTGTACCCCGGTTGCGGTCTTCACTTCTTTGCCAGAACAGACGTTCGTCGTTGCCCAGGAACGGTGCGCTTTCCATCTGAGACTGATGCTTTAAGATGGAGTTACGTTTAGCACGCAGTTCTTCAGGACTGAACGGTACGGCCATTTCAATGTTTTCAATTTCCCATTCCGCCCATGCGCCACGATACATCCAGATGCGGCAATCTTTCAACCATTCGGCACCGGCTTCTTTCTCGATGTCGATAGCGGCAAGCACTGCGTCTGTGCAGACACGATGGGTTCCGTGCGGGTCGGCAAGGTCACCGGCCACATAAATTTGGTGGGGTTTTACGTCACGTAGTAACTGTAAAACGATTTCCACATCGGCTTCACTGATAGGGTTCTTCTCGATTTTTCCTGTTTCATAGAACGGCAAGTCGAGGAAGTGGACACGGTTCAATGGAATTTGATTGTAAGTACTTGCAGTACGGGCCTCGCCACGACGGATCAGTCCTTTAATGGTCAGGATATCGCGGCTGTCCATATCGCCTTCTTTCTTGGCGGCAAGGAATTTCTTGATTTCAGCGTATTTGTTTTTGATGGTTTCGTTGGAGTTTTCATCAAAAAGTTGGTTGAAACCGTTGATGAAGTGCATGAAACGTACTACTTCTTCATCGCCTACGGCAATGTTTCCGGAAGTTTCGTATGCTACGTGTACTTCGTGACCTTGCTGAACCAAACGCCGTAAAGTTCCACCCATTGAGATTACGTCATCATCCGGGTGCGGAGAGAAGACTACCACGCGTTTCGGGAATGGTTTTGCCCGTTCGGGGCGATAGGTGTCATCTGCATTGGGCTTGCCGCCGGGCCATCCGGTGATGGTGTGCTGCAAGTCATTGAATATTTTGATATTTACGTTGTAAGCAGAACCGTAAAGTGCCAACAGTTCGCTCAATCCGTTTTCATTATAATCTTTATTGGTGAGCTTCAGAATCGGTTTTTTGACACGCATACACAACCATACGATGGCACTGCGAATCAATTTGTCGTTCCATTCGCAATTGGTAACCAGCCACGGACGTTGGATACGGGTAAGGTGAGAAGCTGCAGCCAAATCTATGCAAACATTTGCATTGTTGTGCATTTGGAGATAAGAAGCGGGTAAGGTGTCACTTACTTTGTCTTCCACCGCTTTCTTGATGATATCGGCTTTGTCATCTCCCCATGCCAGCAAATAGATTTTCCGGGCAGTCATAATAGTTGCCACTCCCATGGTGATGGAGCAGGGAGGAAGATTGTCTACTCCTAAGTTGTGTGCAGCTTCAGCACGCGAGGTTGAGTCAATCAAAATCAGTCGGGTAGGGGAGCTCAAGCTTGATCCCGGCTCGTTCATGGCAATATTGCCTTCACGACCAATGCCCATTAATACGATATCTATACCGCCAAAAGTTTGGATACGTTGTTCGTACAGGCGGCAGTATTCGATAACAGCTTCCTGCGGAATCGTTCCGTCGATGGTGAATACATTTTGTTTGTCAATATCGATTTGGCTGAGGAATAAATCGTTCAGTTGTGAGAAACTGCTTCCCGCCCCTTCGGAAGCCAAGGGGTAATATTCATATAAATTGAAAATTACTACGTTACGGAAACTTAGTCCTTCATCTTTATGTTTACGGACTAGTTCGGCATAAAGCGGCCGTAATGAAGCACCGGTTCCGGCACCAATCACGCAGAACTTTCCTTCGCGCTGACGTTCCTGAATTTTTGCCGTAATTTCATTGGCAATGTGTTGTACGCCTTCCTCCATCGTTTCATAGATGTCGGTAGGCACTTTTTCGCAGCGGGTCAAGACAGAACGTTCCACCGCATTTTCGGGTTTATAATATTTCGGAGATACTCTGTTCAGAGAAATCTGCGAACTTAGGTTTGTTCTCATAAATTACAAATTAGCTTTTTCGATGTCTTTGAAATATTTGTAAGTACCGACTTTCAGTTCGTCTGTAGCGGCTTCGTCACAAACAATGATGCCATGTTGGTGCATCTGTAATGCGCTGATAGTCCACATTTGTGTAATACCACCTTCAACGGCATGTTGCAAAGCACGTGCTTTGTTGTGCCCGTTGCAGATAATCAGAACTTCTTTGGCTGAAAGGACAGTCCCTACACCTACTGTTAACGCAGTTTTAGGTACTTTGTTCACGTCATTGTCAAAGAAACGTGAGTTTGCAATGATTGTGTCTGTAGTCAGTGTTTTGATACGTGTGCGTGAAGACAAAGATGAACCCGGTTCGTTGAATGCGATATGTCCGTCGGGACCGATACCTCCCATAAACAGGTCGATGCCTCCGATTTCGGCTATTTGCTTTTCGTAGTTGGCGCATTCTGCTTCCAGGTCTTCGGCATTTCCGTTTAGTATATGTACATTTTCTTTCTTTATATCAATGTGGTTAAAAAAGTTTTTCCACATAAATGTATGGTAGCTTTCAGGATGATCTTCAGGTAAGCCTACATATTCGTCCATATTGAAAGTAACGACATTCTGGAAAGATACTTTTCCCTGCTTGTTCAGTTCTATCAGTGCTTTGTACATGCCCAGCGGTGAAGATCCTGTAGGACAACCTAAAACAAAAGGTTTTTCAGGAGTCGGATTTGCCGCATTGATTTTACTAGCTACATAGTTTGCCGCCCATTGTGACAGCGCTTGGTAATCAGGTTCGATAATTACTCTCATGGTTCTTTCTTTTTTTAAGTTTTAAGTGTTAAGTTAACTATACGGGTTATTCCATATTATCCGTTTTAGGACGGAGGAATGTCAACTGTACTACCAGTGCGATAAGCACAATAATAGCCAACATGGCAAATCCCAGTCCCAACTTACCTCCGTCTGTCCACTTTCCCAAGACTTCGGTAATGGCTGCTCCCGCAAACACGCCTGTCATATTCATGATACCATAGGCGGTAGCACGGTGTTTGGATGATACGAACTGGCATAGAATCGGCATATTGTTGGCATCGAAGATACCATAACCGATTCCGAATAATAATCCAGCTCCCACAACGGCTACGAAACTATGGCCGAACCCTAGTAAAAGCAGGGATGGAATAGTAAGTCCCAAGCCGATGGCACCCGTGTACACACGTCCTTTTATATTTCTTTGCACCCACTTATCGGATAAGGTTCCACCAATAATTACGCCAATGAACGAGGATAGCGCGATGGTGATAGTCGACATGGGGCCGGCTTGTGACATCGGTATATTCAGGTTCTCGGCGAACAAGGTAGGTAACCAGTTTTTGGTTGCCCATCCCGGTAAACTGGGGGCTGCGAAATATAGCAGAATCACCCAGAATGCAATATTACTGAAAAGTAATGATAATCCCTTCAATAAATTGCTTTTTTCTTTACCGGAAGGTGAATTTATTTGTTCAATTTGTATTCTATCCTTCTTTTCATGTAGAAAAAGCATCAAAATTACGGCGTATGCAATGCCGGCGATGCCGAACCAATGAAAGGTTGTATGCCAGGAAAAAGCGGCGGCTACTGTAGCGCCGAAACCTCCGATGGCCTGCCCGGTGTAGAGCCCGGTCATGTGAATACCGATAGCTAATGAACGTGACTTATCGGAGTGATAGTCGGCGATCAGCGATAATCCGGCAGGAATATAGAGCGCTTCGCTGATTCCCATCAAGGCGCGAAGGAAAAAAGACTTCATTATAGGTGTCGGCGATTCCCATCAGATAAGTGACGGCCGACCATACAAACAAACTGCCAACAATAAGCCATTTGCGGTTCATGCGGTCGCCCACCATTCCGGCTATAGGGCTCATACAGCCATATATCCAAAGAAAAACTCCCATCAGTCGCCCAAAATTGGCAGCTGACTGAAGCTCGGTGATATCCACCGCCATGGCATCTCTCATTGTGGACAACATTTGCCGGTCCATGTAATTCAACAGGGCAACACCCCATAATAATCCTACTACAACCCAAGGATAAATTTTACTGTTTTTCATGCTAATAGATAAAGGGCTTTATAAATGTGATTTTTTGTTGTCGAGTATTTCCTTGCACAATGTATAGCCCTTGATCATCATTCTTGGAATGTGGAACGGGCCTTTGAATAGGTTACCCTTGGCCATTTGTGCAGGCGTGCCGTCACGATGGAGATATCCAAACCATTCTCCACACTCTTTATCAGGGAAATGGGTGTATGTCCAATCGCTGATTTGCTTGTGCATGTCAAGGTATTTTTCATTTCCGGTTGCTAAATATGCATACAAAGTAGCGATGACAGCCTCTGTCTGAGGCCACCAGAATTTCATGTCTTGGGAATAATCCTGTGGCGGAAGGTTCTTGCAGTCTTTGAAGTTGATGATACCTCCGAATTCTTTGTCCCATCCCCACTCCCAAGACCAATCAAGGATAGTGAGGGCCAATTCCGTAATATCTTTGTCCCAATTACGGTATTTGGCTTCTTCCAGCAGAAACCAGGCGGTCTCGATACAATGTCCCGGATTGATGGTGCGGCCCATGTTGCTGTCAATGAATTCTCCGTGGGGACCTACTGTTTCAAGCAAAGCCTTGAATTCAGGATGCATGAAGTCTTTACGTAGCTGGTCGATGGAGGCGTCAATCTGTCCATTGAAGCTTTCATCTTGAATGGCCTGACGGATACGTGATGCTACATTAATCAGGATCATGGTGATGGAATGTCCTTTCATAGGGAGGGTATCCAGATATTTGGGAGGGAGTATGCCTGGTGTTTCCATAAAATACTGCATCCGTTTGAACAAGTCTAATGCTTTTACGGCATACGTCTGGTCACCGGATGCGATGGCATATTCCGACATGGCGATGGCTGCGAATGACTCCGAGAAAATATAACGGCGTTTGCGCAAAGGAGTGCCTTCGGCAGTCACTTCGAAATACATACGTCCGTCAGAGTCAAAACAATGCGCTTCTATAAAGTCTATTGTACTTTTGGCTGCCGCCAGCCATGCTTCGTTCTTTTCTATATTATTATATGCATAGGAACAGATAAAAGCAAATCTTCCTTGGAACCACACTGATTTGGTGGTGTCCATCAAGCTGCCGTCTCGGTCAACGCAGGTATAAATACCTCCATTGACCTTGTCCAGCCCGTATTTCAGCCAAAACGGCATGATATTGGTGGTCAGATCTGTTTTGTATGATTCCGACCATTCTTTTATATAGTCTATTGAAAACATCGTGGTTCAGGTTTATTTGTTACATCTTTCGAAGAAATTGATTGCTTCCAGTTCGGCTTTCATGGCAGCTTCTTCCTCATCTGTCATGTTCTGGAACGGAGTCCGGTTCTTTCCTAAATCCAGCCCGATCAGTTTCATGATGCGTTTACCGCCAACGATGTTTCCACGATAGTGACAGATGACATTGATAACTTCCTGTGCGAAATTCTGGCGTTCGCGTGCCAGTTCCAGATCACCGGCTTTCCATGCTTCGATAATACCTGTGAGTTCTTTGCCGTTATAGTTGGTTGTTCCACCGATACCGCCCTGTGCACCGCCCATAGCCAGACAAGGAAGGATCGTTTCATCCTGGCCGTGCAACATGTCAAATTTGCCATTTTTATATAAACGGCATTGGTTGTATTCATACAGGCTTTCGAAAGTATATTTGATACCGGCGAAATTAGGAATGCGACCGTCTACGGCTTCCAAGAATGCTACCATTGAGAGGAATGCTCCGTTGAAAGCTGGGATGTGATAAAAATAGAAAGGAAGTGCAGGAGCGCCGCATGCTATTTCTTCGCAGTATTTCACCAATTCTTCAATGCGTCCTACTTTGGGGAAAGGAGGTGCCATTGCTCCGATACCCCATGCTCCGATTTTCTGAGCGTGTTCTGCCAGACGTTTGCTTGATTTTACACAAGTGCTTCCTACATGGACAATGACTTTGAATCCTTCGGGTGCTACTTCCATCCAGCGTTCAGCCAGTTTCATGCGTTCGTCTTCTGTCAGCATATAGCCTTCTCCGGAAGAACCATTGATAAATACGCCTTGAAGTCCGTTTCTAACCAATAGTTGGCAATAGGCTTCAATAGGTTCATAATTTACTTCTCCGTTCTCATAAAATGGAGTAAAAGGTGCATCAATTAATCCGTGAATCTTTTCCATAGCCTTTAATTTATTTGAAATGAATATTTTATATTACTTAATCATGTTGCGTGCAAATATATAAATGATTTATGAAAACAACAAGTGAAAACTAAATTTATTTATTAATAATCACTCTTTTAATAAATAGAAAGATGAATAAGCGACTAGGAAATATTATTTAAATGTATCTGGAAAGTGGGATTGTTACAAAAAATGATAATTTGCTTACATCTTCTAAAATAATTTTTGAAAATTCTCTTTAAATGTGATTTGATTTCATAAAAAAATAACTATATTTGTGGACATTAACGGAATATTTTATTATGGGTGAGAATTTGTTGAAAGAAATTGAAAAGGGCTCAAAGATGGCTGTGATGAAGAAGAAAATCATTACCCATTATATTTATAATGGAAGCTCTACGATTACTGATTTAGCAAGAGAGATGGATTTAAGTGTGCCTACAGTTACAAAATTCATCGATGAAATGTGTGAGGAAGGTTACATTAACGACTATGGAAAGCTGGAAACCAGTGGGGGAAGACATCCCAGTTTGTATGGTTTGAATGCAGATTCCGGGTATTTTGTAGGTGTTGAAGTGCGTCAGTTTTCCATTAACTTAGGGTTGATAAATTTTAAAGGAGATGTAGTTCAGCTAAAAATGAATGTTCCTTTTAAAGCGAAGAATACCCCTGAGAGTTTAGACGAATTGTGTAAGTTGATTAAACATTTTCTTCAAAAAGTCAGTGTTGAGAAAGATAAGATATTAAATATTAATGTAAATCTTTCCGGGCGTGTGAATCCGGATTTGGGATATAGTTACAGTATATTCAATTTTGATGAGCGCCCGTTGACGGATGTCATATCAGAAAAGGTGGGTGGTTATCGTGTTTCTATTGACAACGACACCCGTGCTATGATTTACGGTGAGTATATGCAAGGTGTTGTGAAAGGTGAGAAGAATATCATCTTTATCAATGTCAGTTGGGGATTGGGTATGGGAATTATCATTGATGGAAAGATTTATAAAGGAAAATCCGGTTTCTCTGGCGAATTCGGGCATAATTTTGGATATGAGAATGAGATTATCTGCCATTGTGGGAAAAAAGGATGCATAGAAACGGAAGTTTCGGGGGCTGCTTTGCATCGTATTCTGTTGGAACATATTAATAATGGTGAGAACTCTATTATCTCCAATACCAAGAAAAATTTGGAAGATTTGACCTTGGATGATATCATTGATGCGGTAAATAAGGAAGATTTGCTGTGTATTGAACTGGTGGAAGAAATCGGAGTGAAATTAGGCCGCCATGTAGCGGGACTTATTAATATATTCAATCCGGAGCTAGTCATTATTGGTGGTGCATTGTCACGTACAGGTGATTATTTGACACAACCCATCACTACAGCTATTCGAAAATATACACTGAACTTGATGAACCGTGATTCTGTTATTGTAGAATCTAAATTGAAAGAAAGAGCCGGGATTATCGGTGCCTGTATGTTGTCGCGCAGTAAACTGTTTGAATAATATGTAGGTATTATAAAGTAAGGGATGAGTCCATTACATGATTCATCTCTTATATTGCCTTCTTGTTAAGTTTAACTCTGAGCAAGCTCAATAAGTTTTTAAGGAGCTAGTATTATGGTTGATAGAACACATGATGAAACTAAACTTTGGGAATCTTTCATTAAAGGAGAAACGGCGGCATTTGAAGAAGTTTATCGACGCTATTATTCGTTATTGTATTCCTATGGAATTCGTATGGTAGGTGACAGAGAGCTGGTTGCTGATACCATACAGAATCTGTTCGTCAAGTTGATCTTAAATTGTAGGAATTTGCATTATACTGATAATGTAAAAGCGTATTTGCTTTGTTCTTTTAGAAATAAATTGCTGGATGCGTTTCAGTCTTTACGTCCAATGGAAGTGATTGAAGAATGCCATGAGTTTTTTCCGATGGGTGAAGAAATAATAAATTCTTTATTTAAGAAAGATGATGTGGATGTGAAGAATGAAAGGAGGCTGGCTAAGGCAATTTCACGTCTTTCTGGTCGTCAGCGTGAAATTCTGTATTTATATTATGTAAAGGAATTGAGCCATCAGGAAATATCCGCTATCTTAGGTATGAATCCTCAATCAAGCAAGAATCTTTTGTCGCGTACATTGGCACGTTTGCGTGAATTCTTTTTCTCTGTTTCAACCATTTGGATTTTCAGTATCTTGGTGCATTGTGTTCATGTGCCTGTGCGTAGTGTTTGGGCTTTTCACTTCTCTTGATTTAGCGAGTAGTTAATTGTTGTTGTTTTATCATTTGGGCATGTTTTCATGAAGTGATATTTGTGTGATGAATAAGTTTTCTTTTATTTGTCATATAAGGTTTATCTATTGGTCTTACGAAGACTCATGCAAAGAAAAGTGTGATTTCTTTTCTTTTTTATGAGTACCTTTTTTATCGGGCACCGTTTTCTTAATAAAAAGGTTTTTCGATGAAAAATAAAAAAACAATATATAATTCAGATGAATTTCGTAAAACAGTTCGATGCCTGACTGAGAAGATTCGGGAAGCAGATGAATTGGAATTTGTTGATGTGGAAAAATCTTTTCAGGACGTGATGAAACGAGTAGAAAGGGAAAAGAGGGTTCCCCACAGACGTCATATTTATAGGTGGTCTTTGTCGATAGCGGCAGCGATTGGTTTGATTTTAGCTATGAACTGGTGGAGTACCAATGTTGATGAGGGTACGGAGCTTGATATAGCATTGCTGAATGACACGACTTCCATTTGCGGTGATGAGGTGATTCTGATAACAGATAACCAAGCTATGAATCTGAAAAATGATGCTTCTTTAAAATATGATACTTTAGGAAGTTCGAATATTCAGCAGTATGCATTAAATACTAAAATATCCCAGGCTTCATCTGTAAAGAATGAAATGCATCAAATAATGGTTCCTAATGGGAAAAGAGCTGATATTACTTTTTCTGATGGTACTAGAATTTATATAAATTCAGGTAGTAAAGTGATATATCCGGATATTTTTGAAGAACAGAAACGTGAAATCCTGGTAGAGGGGGAGGTTTATCTGGATGTAGCCAAAAGGAAGGATTGCCCATTTGTTGTCAAAACAAGAGAGTTTGATATACGCGTACTGGGTACTTCGTTTAATGTCTGTGCCTATAGGGAAGATGAGGCTTCATCTGTTGTTTTAGTACATGGAAGCGTGGAAGTAACTACTGAGAATAAGAGCAAAGTAAGATTAGCACCTAATCAATTGGTGGATATTAAAGGTAATAAAACGCAGGTACGTAAGGTTGATGTGTCCGAATACATCAGTTGGAAGGATAATTTATTGCTGCTTCATCAAAGACCCGTAGGAGATGTTTTGAAGAAACTTGAGCGGTATTATGGGTGTAAAATACGGTATGATGCGGAGATTACTACCTTGTCATTGTCAGGAAAACTGGATCTTCAAACAGACATTACCGATGTTATGGATAATTTATGTCTTTCATTATCATTGCATTATACAATAAATGATAAAGATGAAATCTATGTGAGCCTTAAATGAGAATTGTTGAACCTTAAAATACTTTAGCCTATGGAATAAAAGAAGAATGTAAAAAAAGAAAACCAGACAGTATTTGCCGTACTATCTGGTCACTGAATCGTTGTTTAATTATTTACCTTGAAATAAATAGAAAAAACAATCAAATATATGAAAAAATACACGAATAGAATAAAACTCATGCCTAAATTCACAAAATGTATGAGTTTAGCCATGATTTTAACATTTACAAGTTATGAAGAGGCTTTTGCGGAAATGAGTTATGCGGAACAAACTAGCTTTACCGTTTCTATGGAGAACCAGACTTTGAAGAGTGTGATTAATTGGGTAGAAAAGAATAGTCAATTTATTTTTATATATCGTACAGATATTGATTTGTCTCGTCGTGTCAATGTGGATGTACGGAATAAAACAATAGAGGAGGTACTGAAACAAATGTTTGCCGGTACTGATTTGGAATATCATATCCGTGACAGACAAGTAATAATTCGCAAGGCCATTTCTAGAGAAGAAACGCGTCCCATTGTTATGCAACAAGAGAAAGTGACTGTCAAAGGTATAGTGACCGATGCCAAAGGAGAAGCAATTATTGGGGCTAATATTATAGAGAAAGGTACTACCAATGGTACCATAACTGATATAGACGGCCAGTTTACGTTAATGGTAAGTGAAAAAGCGTCTTTGGTCTTTTCTTATATCGGTTATCTGACCCAAGAAATGGTGGTAGGGAAAAAGCCGTTTCTGAATGTTCAACTGCAGGAAGACAATAAGACTTTGGATGAAGTGGTGATAACAGGTTATGGGGGCACACAACTTCGTTCCAAGATGACTAATTCTATTGCTAAAGTTGATAATTCTACTTTAAGTACGGGTGTCCATACTAATCCGGCGCAAGCACTGTCTGGTGCAGTGGCAGGATTAAGGGTGCAGCAAACTAGTGGTAATCCGAATTCCACTCCTACTTTGGTACTTCGTGGTGGTACCAATCTGGATGGTAGCGGTTCACCTTTGGTTATTATCGATGGTGCTGTACGCGAGTCGTTGAGTGATGTGAATCCGGAGGATATCGAGTCTTTGGAGGTCATGAAAGATGCTGGTGCTACAGCTATTTACGGTGCGCGTGCTTCCAATGGTGTAATTCTTGTTACTACTAAAAGAGGTTCGGAAGGACATACGGAAATAAATTTGAGTGCGAAAGTCGGTTTCAATTTTTTTCATAGCCAGTATGAATTTTTGAATGCTCATGATTATTTGTATTATATGCGTTCAGCATTTTATCGGTCTTCGCATATATGGCAGGATAAATCGGGCGCTTGGCATGGATTTGCCAGTGATGCGACTTTATCCGGAACACAGCCTTACGGAACGGGAAACAGATATTTTGATGAAAAAGGGAATGTACTTAATGGTAATAAGGATAATACAGCCGTATGGGGTGTTATGAATTATACAGATGACCTGGCTTTCCTGTTAAAACAAGGTTGGCAGACAATGGATGACCCGGTGAATCCGGGACAAAAATTGATTTATTGTGATAATCAGCTGAAAGATTATAATATCAAATCTCCGGCTATTACTCAGGATTATAACTTGAGCGTATCCGGCGGCAATGATAAAGGACATTATTATGCAAGCCTAGGCTATAATCGCAGCGAAGGAAATGCGATGAACAACTGGTATCACCGTTTGAATTTCACGATCAATGCAGATTATAAAATTAAGCCTTGGCTTACTTCTAATTCTTCTTTGACATTTACCGATGCAAAATGGGACGATGGTGGTGCAGGATATGCCGGTGAAGGTGAATTTTTTCAGTACTACCTTGTCCGTTCCTCCTACATTCCGTGTGAAAAGTCCGGATGGCGATTGGTTGGCAGGCCCTGCCGTGGCTTCTTATGCCCGTGGCTGGACCACAGTGAAAGTGTATGAGGATGCATTGAACTATGATAATAATACAGACAAGTTTAATTTGAGTCAGTCTTTTACCTTTAATATAATGAAAGGGTTGACATTCAAGACCACAGGAACTTGGTTTTATTTTGATGACAGCAGAGAGTTCTTCAAAGGGGACTATATTGTAGCTACAGGACCGGTGTATGATACTAATCATAGTACTTCCAACAAACATGAACGGCTTTTAGACCAGACTTACAATGGAATCTTGAATTATCAGACTACATTCCGGCAAGATCATTCTATAGATGCGATGGCAGGCGTAGAATATTATGACTCATACAAGAAAGGTTTTTCGGCGTCCGGTTATGGATCTCCATTATCTGATTTTCAGGATTTGAATTATACTTCGACTGCTGCCGGAGTGCGGCAAATAGATTCTTGGCATTACAGACAACGCATTCTTTCATTCTTTGGTAGAGTGAATTATGATTATAAGTCCAAGTATTTGCTGAGCCTTGTTTTACGTCGCGATGGATACTCCAAGCTGCCAAAAGATAACCGTTGGGGAACCTTTCCCGGTATATCAGCCGGTTGGGTATTGAGTAGAGAGAATTTTATGGAGTCTTGTAGCAATGTACTTTCTTATGCTAAAATTCGTGCTAGTTACGGTGCCAATGGAAATGTGTCTGGTGTACTGGATGCTAATGGTAATGTAGTGACAGGACTTGATTATTATACGGTTCAAGGCTCTTATGGTATTATGAAAGATAAAGATGGTAAAATAGTACCCAACTATAATGGCAAAGTTCCTTTGATGATAAACGATTTGCCTAATCCCACCATGAGATGGGAAAAATCGTACACATTCGAGACAGGTTTCGATATTGGTTTTCTGAATAACAAATATATCTTGAACTTCACCTATTATAATAGACATACACAGGATAAATTTGCAGAAATCACCCTGCCTTCTCATAGCGGAGTTTCTTCTTTCCTTTCTAACAATGGAGAAGTACAAAACCAAGGTATGGAGTTGGAATTGACTGCCAATGTTTTGCGTACCAAAGATTGGAAATTTACAGTTAGTATGAATACCGCTTATAATAAGAATAAGATTATCTCATTACCGTACAATGGATTGCCGAATAATATGCAGGATGCCTATCAGGTTTATACGGGACGCAAGCTGGCAGATGGTACCTATGAAAGACAATGGGTAGGTGGTTATCAGGAAGGACAGGAATATGGTGTGATTTACGCCTTTAAATCTCTTGGTATTTATAAGAGTGAGAGTGAGATTCCAGGTAATCTGATAGACAGATCCACTTATACGGAAAATGGAGCAGATGCCAAAGTGCTTTATGGCCCTGAAGCTTGGGCTAAATTGTCGGATGCCGAAAAGGAGAAAGGACTGCCTATACAGGCTGGTGATGTGAAATGGCAGGATGTGAATGGGGATGGTGTAATTGATGATTATGACCGGGTGAAATTGGGTAATACGATACCTCATTGGACCGGAGGCTTTAACATTAATACTTCATGGAAAGGGTTAACTTTGAACTGCCGTTTGGATTATGCTTTAGGCTATTGGGTGCATGATTGGAAAACTCCTTGGATTATGGGTAATATGCAGGGAACATTTAATACCATATCTTTGGTTAAAGATTCCTGGTCGGAAAGTAATCCGAATGGAAAATATCCGGTGTATGGATGGGCTGACTTTTTGGGCAAACGTAATTATGACAGAATATCGGACATTAATTGTTATCGTGGCGATTATTTGGCTTTTCGTGAAATAAGCCTGTCGTATTCCTTGCCTCAGAGTTGGATTCATAAATCCGGTTTGAGCAAGGTGGATGTTTCTGTAACAGCACAGAATTTGGGATATATTACAGCAGCCAAAAATATGGCGACCCCCGAATATGGTGTCAGTCAGAATGGAGGATATCCCCTCCCTAGAACAGTTGTTTTGGGTTTAAATGTTACATTCTAATAAATAGGAAGGATTATGAAGAAAATATTTTATAGCATATTGTTGAGTGGGATGATGGTATTGTCTGCTTGTGATGCGTTGGACCTGTCTCCTGAAGATTATTATGGCTCTAATGATTTTTGGAATCAGAAGTCTCAGGTAGAAATGTTTATGACTGGTATTCATGCCGATTTAAGAGATAAATATCAGATGCCTGTCACATTGGGAGAGTTCAGAAGTGAGATTCTGATAAGTGATGTTACTTCTATGGGTGAGGGGGTATATGGTCCGCCTATGACTAATAATCTGCTTACGAAAGATAATACCGGTATCGATGATTGGTATGAGGTGTACCCAAATATCATGCATATAAATTTGTTTATCAGAAATGTAGATAAAGAAATTGATTATATGACTGGAATGGAGAAATCATTTTATTTGGGACAGGCTTATGGCTTGCGTGCATATTACTATTTCTATCTTTATCGAACATTTGGTGGTGTGCCGTTAGAGACGGAACCGAAAGTTACCGAGGGTAGCATTGATATTACGCAATTATATAAGGCTCGTTCTACTCCGGAGGAAACGTTAGAGTTTATCAAAGAAGATATTAATAAATCCGAAGCTTTCTTCAATGAGTCGGATAAGAAGATGTCCAACCAATATGAATGGTCTTATTATGCAACGGAACTTTTGAAGGCCAAGATATATATGTGGTCTGCCAAAGTCACTACAGGATTACCCGATGATGATATTGCAGGAGATCATATAGCTACTCTGACTGCCGTAGATCCTAATAACAGTGACTTGTTGACAGCAAAGAAGGCTTTATTGAATTTGGTGAACCAACAATTCGAACTGCTTCCAAACTTTGCGGATTTATGGACTCCGGAGGGGAAGAAGAATAAAGAGATCATTTTCGCTCTGTGTTTTAATAAGAATGAATTGACCAATTGGGGGGCGAACTGGTTCTATAATGTAGCCTTGTTTACCAATGCTACGGACTTGGATGGAAATAAATATGGTCCGGATCCGTTGAAGCTATTGACAGCCGGACCATTACGTTATGAGTATAAAGTGCCGTTTATCGAGATTTATGATAAGGAAGATACTCGTTTGGATGCTACTTTCTTTCAATATATGTTCGAAGGAAAGACTCGTGGCGCTTGTTGGAAAAAACTGATGGGACATACGGATGGAGGAACTCATTATTATGATTCAGATGTACCGGTATATAGATATGCTGATGTTTTGTTGATGCTGGCCGAGTGTGAAAACGGGTTGGGAGCTCCGGATAAATGTGCTGCATATATAAATGAGGTACGTAAGCGTGCTTATGGTGATAAATTTGAACAACATAAATATATTGCAGGAGATTATGCGGATAATGAGTGGGCTATTTTGCAGGAACGTGATAAAGAGTTTGTAGGTGAGGGAAGCCGCTGGTTTGATTTATTGCGTTTACGTGATTCCAACGGAAAACCTTTTGTCTTTTCTGTTAAAGCGCATTATGGAAGTTCATTGCCTATATTAACAGAGGATAAGGCGTATATGATGTTGTGGCCTGTTAATGTGGAAGTTTTGAATGGAGATCCGGAAATCAAGCAGACTCCGGGGTATGAATAATAGTGAGATAATATGATGATAATGAAAAGATTGCTCTTTTTAGTATCTGTATGCAGCTTATGTATGGTTGGTAATTCTCAGAATTACCAACCTGAGAAGCATGCAGTTGTGAAATCAGATCGTGGGGATGGACGGTTACTAAGTACTTATGCCATTGTGCATGAGATGTTGAAAGATACACATCCCCAATATGCTTACCGTTCCGGTATGTCCGCACAGGATTTTACGCAATGGCAGGATGGAGTGCGTGCTGCAATGGTGGAGATCATGAAGTTTCCCGAGATAAAGGGACAACCGTCTCCTGTCTGTGTGAAAACGGAAAAAAAAGAGGGATATATTTTAGAGAAATGGGAGTTCTATCCTTTTCCAAAGTCAGTTTCCACTTTTCTGGTTTTGAAACCGGAACATTTGAAGGGTGCAGTACCTGGAGTCTTGTGCATTCCGGGTTCCGGAAGGACCAAAGAAGGATTGGCCGGTGAGCCCGGCATCTGTGATAAGTTAACTGAGGATTATAATAATCCCAAAGTAAGTATGGCTTTGAATATGGTTAAAGAAGGTTATGTGGCGGTAGCGGTGGATAATGCCGCTGCCGGAGAAGCCTCCGATTTGGAATGTTATGATAAAGGATGGAATTATGACTATGATGTTGTTTCCCGTTTTTTGCTTGAACTGGGATGGAGTTGGCTAGGGTATACTTCTTATCTGGATATGCAGGTGCTGAATTGGATGAAAGACCAGTCTTATATCCGAAAGGACAGGATTGTGATTAGCGGATTCTCATTAGGTACAGAACCGATGATGGTCTTGGGGGTGTTGGATAAGGACATTTATGCTTTTGTGTACAATGATTTTCTATGCCAGACTCAAGAACGTGCCGTTGTGATGACTAAACCTGACAAGGAAAACAGGCGTCCTTTTCCAAATTCTATCCGTCATCTGATACCTGGTTATTGGAGGTATTTTAATTTTCCAGATGTTGTTGCGTCATTAGCTCCTCGTCCTATCATTTTTACAGAGGGAGGGTTGGACCGTGATTTCCGTTTGGTGCAATCTGCTTATGCTGCTAGTGGAAAACCGGAAAATGCGGAGTTTTATCATTATCCGAAGTTTGCTGATAAGGCAGTTAGAAAAGATGTGGAGCACCTTGATGAAGGACTGGATTCAAAGACCTATTTCGAAGCGGTCAATGTAGATCCCCCTTCTCATTATTTTAAAAACGAACTGGTTATTCCTTGGTTACGCAAAGTTTTAAAGTAGGTTCAGGTATTTTGATAGGCTGTGATTTTTTATATAATATGGGCTCCTTGTTTTTCATCTAGGTGAAAGCAAGGAGCTCTTTTTTATTGATTGTGAAGAATTCTTGCAAAATTTAATCTTGTTTTAATGCAGATTGTAGTGTTTCCCAATTTTTATTGAAGTCGGGCATGGAATGAAAAAGTAAATTCGCTCCTTCATTCAGTAACACATTGTCGTGCAATGGTCCTGTATTCACGGCGATGGTAAAAATACCGGCTGCAACTCCCGCCTGTACACCTAGTGGTGCATTTTCTATTACTAACGCTTCATTGGGTTTAAAGCCGCCTTTCTTTAGGGCTATCAGATACGGTTCCGGATTTGGTTTCCCATATTTCACATCAAAGGCGGTAACCATTAAGTCTGCTTGGAAGATGCCCGGAAAATTATGATTTAACCGGTCTAATAACGAAGTTTGTCCCGAACCGGTCACTACCATCGGAGTCAGTCCTTCGCTCTTTATTTTAGTCAATACTTCCAGTGCGCCGGGCATCCGTTCTGCTTTGGGGCATTTGTTGAATTCTTCAGTTTTGGCTTGGTAGATAGCTTTTATTTCTTCTTCAGTAGCATCATGCCCACGCTCCCGGCGACTTACTATATTGATCGTAGATGCACCGGTACGCCCTTCGTGCATATAAGCTTCTTCTCGGCTGAGGCCGAAACCGAAGCGTTTCATTATTTTATGCCATGCTTCAGCATGGTTGGGCATGGAGTCGAACAGCACGCCGTCCATATCGAATAATACGGCTTTCAAGTCGATGGATTCGTATCCATGAGTATGAAGATAGTTATTTATCGCTTCTTTAAACATAGAATAAATGTATAGTTATTACTTCCAAAGGTGTGACCGTTGGATTGGAATAAAGTGAAGAATCTGCAAGCACTTGGTGGATGCTTTCAGATTCTTCACTGTCATTCAGAATGACATTGATAAATGGCATTCTTTATAGGTTCTTGACGATTATAATCTAGCTTGGATGGCTTTAGACTCTTCTTCGTATCCCGGTTTATTCAACAAAGCAAACATATTTTTCTTGTATGCTTCCACGCCCGGTTGGTTGAACGGATTTACTCCCAGCAAATAACCGCTGATACCACAAGCTTTTTCAAAGAAATAGATGATTTCTCCCAGGTAGTATTCATTCAGTTCGGGTACAATCAGTCGCATATTGGGTACACCACCGTCAACGTGTGCCAGCTGAGTACCTAGTTCTGCCATCTTGTTCACTTCGTCCACACGCTTTCCTGCCAGGAAATTCAAGCCATCCAAATTTTCGCTGTCCGAAGGAACTTGAAGTGTATGTTCCGGCTTTTCGATAGAGATAACTGTTTCGAAGATAGTACGTTCACCTTCCTGAATCCACTGTCCCATAGAATGGAGGTCGGTAGAGAAGTCGACGGCAGACGGATAAATACCTTTACCGTCCTTGCCTTCGGATTCACCGTACAATTGTTTCCACCATTCGTTCATATAGTGCAGTTTGGGATTGAAGTTTACCAAAATCTCAATCTTCTTGCCGTCTTTATACAATTCATTGCGGGTAGCGGCATAAACAGCGGCAGGGTTTTCGGCAAACGGAGTAGCCGGACCACATATTGTTTCCATCGTGCGTGCGCCTTCCACTAATTTTTCGATGTCGAAACCTGCCACTGCGATAGGCAACAAACCTACCGGAGTCAAGACAGAGAAACGGCCACCTACATTATCGGGGATAATGAAAGTCTGATATCCTTCTTTATCTGCTGTAACACGTGCAGCACCCTTCTTGGCATCTGTAACGGCAACAATCACTTTCTTCGCCATTTCCTTTCCAAGCTGGTCTTCACACTGTTTTTTCAGTAAACGGAAAGCTAAGGCGGTTTCTGTAGTAGTACCAGACTTGGAAATATTAATTACACCGAACTTTTTACCTTTCAGGTATTCAGTTAATTCGAACAAATAATCTTCGCCGATATTGTGGCCTGCAAATACGATGACGGGTCCGTCTTGTTTTGCTTTCAACCATTGGAAACTATTGGATAAAGCTTCTATTACGGCACGTGCTCCCAGATAGCTTCCACCGATACCTGCTACGACTACTACTTCGCAGTTGTCGCGCAGAACCTGGGCAGTAGCTTTCAAGTCAGCCAAATGTTCGGCTGTTATAGACGATGGCAAGTGCAACCAACCCAAGAAGTCATTACCTTTACCTGTACCGTTTTCCAATGTTTCCATGCAGGCTTTCACCTGAGGTTCGTAAGCAGCGATTGTTTCCTTAGAAGCAAAACCGGCTACTTTGTCGATGTTTAAACTAATATTCTTCATTGTATCTGATATTTTATCTGAATGAATCAGTTAATAATTTAATCTCAATCATGGGCGAGATGCGCTCATATAAAATATTATATACGGCATCTACGATAGGCATGTTCACGTGCAAGTGCTTGTTTAACTCCTTGATACATTTCGTTCCGTAGTATCCTTCGGCAATCATTTCCATTTCTATCTGTGCGCTTTTTACGGAATAACCTTTACCAATCATGGTCCCGAATACGCGGTTCCGGCTGAAATTGGAATAAGAGGTAACCAATAGGTCACCCAGATAAGCGGAATCGTCAATAGAACGTTCTACGGGATGTACGGTATTCAGGAAGCGGTTCATTTCCTGAATGGCATTCGATATTAATACGGCCTGGAAGTTGTCGCCATATTTCAGACCGCTGCAAATTCCGGCGGCGATGGCATAAATATTCTTCAACACAGAAGCATATTCTATACCTGCCACATCCGGGCTTACAGAAGTTTTTATATAATGTCCGGCCAGTTGGCGGGCAAATATTTTCGCCTTGTCAATGTCTTTACATCCGATAGTCAGATAGGAAAGACGCTCCAAGGCTACTTCCTCTGCGTGGCACGGACCGGCGATGACGGCTATATTCTCTTCGGGAACACCGTATACCTGGTGAAAATAATCGGAAACAATCAGGTTCTCGTCAGGGACAATACCTTTGATAGCAGTGACAATGAACTTGTCCTTTATTTTGGTTTTCAGCTTTTTCAGGTGGCTTTTCAGATAAGGAGAGGGGGTAACAAATATTAGGGTATCCGATTCCTTTACCACCTTATTAATATCTGATGAAAAGTTGATGTTCTTTATATCAAAGCGCACACTTGTCAGATAAGCCGGATTATGTCCCAAACGCTTGAATTCTTCAATTCTGTCGTCGCGGCGCATATACCAGTTGATTGAGTCAGCCTGAGCCAGGACTATTTTTGCAATAGCCGTGGCCCAGCTGCCACCACCCATTATCGCTATTTTACCGGGCAATTTCATGCTTATTATTTATGATGGATAATTGACAATTGGAATAATTCTCAATTTTTAATTCTCAATTCTCAATTTTCGCAATCCATCCGGCAACTTCATCCACCGTAGGATTGGTTAGTTCCAATTTATATTTTTTGTTGATTCCGCAAATGTCCATATGCAACTTCTGCGGATTCACTTCTTTCATATCGCTCACCAGGTTATAGCCTGCTTTCTGAATGACAGGAACCCAGTCTTCTGAAATTCCCAGTTCCATAAATTTGGCAGGAGTGTCTTTCGGAGTAACCTTTTCGGGACGCATCTGGGGGAAGAACAATACTTCCTGAATGGTAGACTGTCCGGTCATCAGCATCGTCAGACGGTCCATACCGATTCCCATACCCGAAGTGGGGGGCATACCATATTCCAACGCACGGACAAAGTCCTTGTCAATAATCATCGCTTCGTCATCTCCCTTTTCGCTCAGTCTCATTTGTTCTTCGAAGCGTTCCAACTGATCAATCGGGTCGTTCAATTCGGAGTATGCATTACACAGTTCCTTGCCGTTTACCATCAGTTCGAAGCGCTCTGTCAAATCCGGATTGCTGCGGTGTATTTTTGTCAGCGGAGACATTTCTTTCGGATAGTCGGTGATGAAAGTAGGCTGGATGTAAGTACCTTCACAGAATTCTCCGAAGATTTCATCAATCAGCTTGCCTTTACCCATTGTATCGTCAATTTCCATGTTCAGTTTCTGACAAACTTCGCGTATCTGTTCTTCGTTCATGCCTGTCAGGTCATAGCCGGTGTGTTCCTTGATGGAATCCAGCATAGTGACACGCTTGTACGGGGCTTTGAAATCAATAATGTTGTCGCCTACCTTTACCTGAGTGGTTCCATTTACATCCAGACAGATTTTTTCAATCATCTTTTCTGTAAACTCCATCATCCAGTTATAGTCCTTGTAGGCAACATATATTTCCATGCAGGTAAATTCCGGATTGTGTGTGCGGTCCATTCCTTCGTTACGGAAGTTCTTGCCTATTTCATACACTCCTTCGAAACCACCTACAATTAGTCTTTTCAGGTACAACTCACTGGCAATACGCATATACAGCGGCATGTCCAGTGCGTTGTGATGAGTAATGAACGGACGTGCGGCTGCTCCGCCGGCAATGGATTGCAGAATCGGAGTTTCTACTTCCATATAACCTTTTGAGTTGAAATATTCACGCATAGAGCTGAATACCTTGCTGCGTTTGATGAAGATATCTTTTATCTCTTCATTCACAGCAAGGTCAACATAACGTTGGCGATAACGCAGTTCAGGGTCTTCAAACTTGTCGTAAGCGACTCCGTCTTTGTATTTTACAATAGGAAGCGGTTTGATAGACTTGGACAGTACGGTCAGTCTTTTAGCGTGGATACTGATTTCACCCATTTGGGTTCTGAATACGAATCCTTCTATACCGACGAAGTCACCAAGGTCCAGCAGACGTTTGAACACTGTGTTGTACAATTCTTTATTTTCATCCGGACAGATGTCGTCACGAGTGATATATACCTGGATACGGCCTTTTGAGTCTTGTAATTCGATGAATGAAGCTTTACCCATCACACGGCGGCTCATCATACGTCCGGCTACCGATACTTTGCGAGGTTCCTCATCATCTTTGAACTCAGCTTTTATATCTGTAGAAAATGCATTGGTTACATACTCAGCTGCGGGGTATGGCTCGATGCCCATAGCTCGCAATTCATTCAGACTGTTTCGTCTGATAATCTCCTGTTCACTTAGTTCTAATACGTTCATCCTGTTAAAACATTAACTCAATTTGTTGGCAAAAATACGAAAGATTTTGCAAAGTACCTCATTAAGACGTGTTTTTATTTCGATAAAGCCTGTTCTTGAGCCAGTTCGCACACCATAGATATCATGAACAGCACTCCGATTGCACCGCAAGCAATAATCAGGGCGAGATTAATCATACGGGCACGGAAAAGGGTAGAAGTATGCAGATGGGAAGCTGTGTATTCTTTAAAGAACAGATAAAGTCCTGGTACAGCCGAACTTGCCAGCAGAAAATCTTCGGGAATATGGAAAAAGTAAGTTTTGGTGAAACCGATCAGCGCCCAGTGGCAGAGAAACATGACGAGAAAGATATTGACTCGTTTGGAAAATGCCAGCAGCAGTCCGATGGTGAAAACCGCTACCGAACAAGGCATTACAGGTGAGGTCATCATGGGAAAGCTCATCCCCCTTATAATGGAGAAGAGTGGATAGGCCAGTGGCAACATACAAAGCAGGACGGCTAGTGCGGTATGTTTGTGAGTCCGATCAAAAGGGGTGTAGTTTACTTTCAGGTCATAAATCCAGAAGATGGCCATGATCCCCCAAAATCCTGCCAAAGCACTGTTGTAACTTCTTGGTTCACAATAAATCATGTAATACACGGCAGCTATCCATACATTCAAGAATATAAGGTATAACTTCATTGCTACCTTTATTTTTTTTGTAGGTTTTTTGAATAGAGAACAGGTTAAAATAATGCCGGTAAGGGTAATAATAACTTGATAAATCCACGTACCCGCATTATAATGAGTGATTGTATCCCAAAAAATATTCATCTTCTTGATAAGTTGGTAGTTATTTTGGGTGGCAAAATTACGAAAAAATGATGGAATAGCCTATCTTTGTAGCGAATATATAAAAATAGAGAATAACGATGAAGAAGTTTATGAGTCTGATGTTGCTGGTTTGCGCATGTTTGCTGAGCCAGCCGGTGAAGGCACAACAGGTTACTCCTGATAATGCTGGTTATATAGTAAAGGTAGGGGATATGGCTCCCGATTTTGAAATGGAACTGACAGACGGACAGAAAGTGAAACTCTCTGATTTGCGTGGCAAGGTGGTGATGCTTCAGTTCACTGCCAGTTGGTGTGGAGTTTGCCGAAAAGAGATGCCTTTTATTGAAAAAGATATCTGGTTGAAACATAAGGATAATAAAGCGTTTGCTCTCTTTGGAGTGGATCGGGACGAACCTTTGGAAACCGTAGTGGCTTTTGCCAAACGTACCGGCGTGACCTATCCGTTGGCCCTTGATCCGGGGGCTGATATTTTTGCCAGATATGCGGATCGTAAGGCGGGTATCACCCGTAATGTGTTGATTGACAAAGCGGGCAAGATTGTCATGCTGACCCGTTTGTACAATGAAGAGGAATTTTCTTCTTTGTGCAAGAAGATAGATGAAATGTTGGGAGAAAAATAACAGGCAATGAGGGTATCGGTACTATTTGTTACATTTTTATTTTTTGTTCTATCACCGCTTCTGGCAAAGAAAAAGCCTCGTACCGGCAAGGAGGCATTATTTGGAAAGGAGTATGCCACCTATCAGATTACATCTAATGAATTAAGCGGAGCTTGTTTTTATTTGGTGAGTGGGCACGGAGGTCCTGATCCTGGGGCCATCGGTATCTATCAGGGGCGTCAGTTGCATGAGGATGAGTATGCATACGATATTATTCTGCGGTTGGCACGTGAGTTGTTGTCACGCGGTGCGAAGGTACATATTATCATTCAAGATAAGAAGGATGGTATTCGTGACGGTCATGTCCTGGCAAACAGTAAACGTGAAACTTGCATGGGAGATCCTATTCCCTTGAATCAGGTGGCTCGTTTGAAGCAACGTTGTGACTGGGTGAATAAACTGTATCGGAAAGATAAGAGCAGTTACAAACGAGCTGTATTTATTCATGTGGACAGTCGCAGCCAGGGACAGCAGACGGATGTGTTTTTTTATAACGCTCCTAAGAGTATAAAGGGCAAGCGGTTGGCCAACAACTTGCACCGTACCTTTGATAAGAAATATGACAAGCATCAGCCAAACCGTGGCTTTCGCGGAACGGTGAGTGAACGTAATTTGTATGTATTGCGTAATACTACTCCTGTAGCGGTGTTTCTGGAATTGGGAAATATCCGGAACAAGCGTGACCAACAGCGGCTGGTTCTGAAGAATAACCGTCAGGCATTGGCAAATTGGATTGCGGAGGGAATAGTGAAAGACTATAAGCAAGGCAAATAAAATAGGGGCAACGGATGTGCTTTTGTTTTGCCAGCTTTGTTGATGGTTGGGTAAGTTATAATCGGCAGAATGTGACAAGTTGTTCGAGTTTGTGGAATTTCGAAATCAAGCCTTGAATACCAAAGTAGTGAAATAAAGAAAGGGAGTGACTCACGATCACTCCCTTTTCTTTTACTTGATTTCAATTTCCTCTTTCATGTCTATCTCCTCACCGTGAACATCGGTGAACCGATATTGCAGGAAGGCCAGACTTTGGTCGGGGATAATCTTTATTCCGAATCCGTACTTCATTTGCCATTTGCGCTTCAGGGAAACCAGTCCCTGGTTCACGTATGCTGCGATGTACGGATGGATGTACAGCGTAAATCTCTTTATCTTCAATTTGTTGACCAGGTAATCAATCTTACTCTCCAAAGTATCCGTGAAAAGGATGGATGGCTTTATGCTACCTTTCCCGAAGCAGGTGGGGCAGGTTTCATTGGTGTTGACATCCATGGCAGGACGCACGCGTTGGCGGGTAATTTGCATCAATCCAAATTTACTGAGGGGCAGAATGTTATGTTTTGCTCTGTCTTTCTGCATGTTTTGGCACATACGTTCGTACAGTTTCTGCCGGTTCTCTGCTAGATTCATGTCAATGAAGTCAACCACGATAATGCCACCCATATCACGCAATCTTAACTGGCGTGCCAGTTCGTCGGCGGCACCCAGGTTTACATCCAATGCGTTAGCCTCCTGCCCGTTGGCAGATTTGGAGCGGTTTCCGCTATTGACATCCACTACATGAAGCGCTTCTGTGTGTTCAATAATCAGGTAAGCTCCACTCTTATACGAAATGGTTTTTCCGAAAGAGGATTTGATTTGTTTGGTAATACCGAAGTTGTCGAATATGGGAAGCTGACCTTTGTACAGTTTTACGATTTCGGCCCGTTCAGGGGCGATAAGTGATACATAATCCTTAATCTCATGGAACACCGTTTCATCGTTCACATAGATGTTCTCATAAGACGGATTGAAAAGATCGCGCAACATGGCTACCGTGCGGCTGGTCTCTTCGTATACTAATGCCGGCAGTTTGGGAGCCTTCTGTACTTTAGTGATTGTTTCTTCCCAATGTTTCAGCAAGACTTTAAGCTCTGCATCAAGCTCGGCCACCCTTTTGCCTTCCGCTACGGTGCGTACAATCACTCCGAAGTTTTTCGGTTTGATGCTTTGCAATAACTGTTTCAGACGGGCGCGTTCTTCGCTCGATTTAATTTTTTGTGATACCGAAACCTTATCGTTGAAAGGGATTAATACCAAATAACGTCCGGCGAATGACAATTCGCAGGTTAGTCTGGGGCCCTTGGTCGAGATAGGTTCCTTTACAATCTGCACAATAACTTCCTGACCTTGCTGGAGGGTGGTTGAAACCGTCCCTTCCTTTTCGATATCAGGCAGCATAGTAGCTTTTGTGATGGGAAAAAGTTTTTTACGGTCGCTTAAAACTTGCTTCAGATACTTCTGATAAGAATGAAATTGAGGACCTAGGTCTAGATAATGAAGAAAAGCATCTTTTTCAAAGCCGACATCCACGAAACAGGCATTAAGGCCGGGCATCAGTTTCTTTACCCGTCCCAAATACATATTTCCCACATTGAAGGAAGCACTTCTCCCTTCTTTCTGAAATTCCACCAACGCTTTATCTTCAAGGAGTGCGATGGAAATCTCTTTGGGTTGTACGTCTACTACTAGTTCGCTTGTCACTTTTGTATTCTTAAATTGTTCACTTTCCTCATTAAACAAAGAACAAACCTGAAAGACTTTTGTTGCTTTGCAAGGTTTGTTCTTTATTTGTCGTCACAGACAGACTACAAATTATTTTTTGCTTTTATGTCTGTTCTTTCTTAGTCTTTTTTTTACGCTTGTGAGTAGACATTTTGTGTCTTTTTTTCTTCTTTCCGCTTGGCATAGCTTCACATTTTATGGGTTAATACTCTTGTTTATTATTTCTTTACTGAAATTGTAAATGTCTTAGCCGGTTTGAAAGCCGGAATGTTGTGCTCCGGAATAATGATTGTAGTGTTCTTTGAAATATTGCGAGCAGTCTTCTGAGCTCTTTTCTTTACTACAAAACTTCCAAAACCACGCAGGTACACATTTTCCTCTTTAGACAATGAATCCTTTACTGTATCCATGAAAGCCTCAAGTGTGGTTAACACTGTCACCTTGTCAATACCGGTATTTTTCGTAATTTCGTTTACGATATCTGCTTTAGTCATTTCGCTAAATAATTATTGTTATACTTATATCTTAATTTTTTGGACTGCAAATATATAGCTTTTCTCCCTCTTTAAGAAATATATTCAGAATAAATTTCCTAAAAAAAGCATCTTCTTCCATTTTCTTGGTTTACTTTTGCGGAAATATTGCATAGAATGTACTTTTATATAATACTGATATGGAGAATTTTAGCAGAAAATTGATAGATTGGTACAGGGAAAACGGGCGTGATTTGCCGTGGAGAAGGACAAAAAATCCTTATTTGATATGGATCTCGGAGATTATTCTACAACAAACTCGTGTGGTTCAGGGATATGATTACTATCAACGTTTCGTGACTCGTTTTCCTGATGTGTTCGCACTGGCTGCAGCCGATGAGGATGAGGTGATGAAATATTGGCAGGGGCTGGGGTACTATTCTCGTGCGAGAAATTTGCATGCTGCGGCCAGAAGGATGGCAGAGGCAGGAGGGTTTCCTGTAACATACGCCGGGGTGCGTGCTTTGAAAGGAGTGGGGGAATATACGGCGGCGGCTATTTGTTCATTTGCTTACGATATGCCATACGCTGTGGTGGATGGTAATGTGTACCGGGTACTGTCCCGCTGGTTGGGCATTGATACTCCCATTGATTCGACGGAAGGAAAGAAACTGTTTGTCCGGATTGCCGATGAGTTGCTGGACTGTGAGTGTCCTGGTCTCTATAACCAGGCTATCATGGATTTTGGAGCTTTGCAGTGTACTCCGGTAGCGCCCGACTGCCTGTTTTGTCCGCTAAACGATTCTTGTGTGGCGCGCCTGAAGGGGATTGCCAGCTCTTTGCCTGTGAAGCAACATAAAATCAAGGTGACCAATCGTTATTTTAATTATATATATGTACGCATGGGCGCGTATACCTTTATACATAAGCGCAGCGGAAATGATATATGGAAAAATTTGTATGAACCGCCTTTGGTAGAAACAGATCGTGAATGGACGGAAGAGGAACTGTATGCATCGCCACAGTTTCGCGGGATGCTGGTCCGGGGGAGAGGAGCCCATAGTGCGGCTGGTGCGGAAAGGGGTGAAGCACGTGTTGTCCCACCGGGTGATTTACGCAAATTTTTATGAAGTGATTCTCCCTGAGAATTCGGCTTCTTTTGCGAAGTATCAGAGAATAAGCGTGGAAGATTTGCATAAATTTGCCGTATCGCGTTTGGTGAATCAGTTTTTTTCGCTAATTTTGGAGCCTAATAATTAAAAAGGAATAATAGAATGTCAGTAAATAAAGTCATTTTGATTGGAAATGTAGGAAAGGACCCTGATGTGAGATATTTGGATACCGGCATTGCCGTTGCCACTTTCTCGTTAGCCACCACCGATCGTGCCTATACGTTGCAGAATGGAACACAGGTTCCCGAACGTACGGAATGGCATAATATCGTGTTATGGAGAGGACTGGCCCAAACTGCGGAAAAATATGTCCGTAAGGGCGACAAACTCTACATAGAAGGGAAAATCCGCAGCCGTTCATACGATGACCAGAATGGCATAAAACGTACCATTGTCGAGATTTTTGCTGATAATATGGAGATGTTGACCCCGCGTAACGCCTCACAGCAACCGGGTACGGGATATGTGCAGGCACAAGCGGTATCCCGGCAGCAGATGTCTGCACAAGTAGCTCCGCAACAACAGCAAACTTCGGATAATAGCCTGACAGACGATTTACCTTTTTAAGTAAGAGAACTTGATGTTTAACTAAAACCAGATTCCTTGGACCCTGACTCGTATTTATGCCGCTTGGCGGATTTATTTGACGGTGTAACCGTAACGGCTCCTACCATAGGAGCTATCATAGCTATCTTATTAGCTGTTTTATTGTTGTATGCCTCAGGCTTTGTGTCTGCTTCGGAAATAGCTTTCTTTTCCCTTTCACCTGTTGATTTAAGTGAGATAGAGGAAGGAAAACATACTTCGGACAGGCGTATCAGCGCCCTGCTGAATGATTCCGAACGCTTGTTAGCGACTATTCTTATCTCTAATAATTTTGTCAATGTAACCATTATCATGCTGTGCAATTATTTTTTTGCCAGCACCATACACTTTGGAAATTCCGTGATTCTGGAATTCCTGCTAATAACGGTTGTCCTTACTTTTCTGCTATTGCTTTTCGGTGAAATCATGCCTAAAATTTATTCGGCACAGAACACGTTGAAGTTTTGCCGTAAGGCAGCTCCTGCCATTTCTTTTTTAAAGAAATTCTTTTCACCTTTGTCGGCATTGCTGGTCCGTTCTTCCTTTTTGGTGAACAGATGTGTGGCAAAAAGGAATTATAATATTTCTGTCGACGAGCTTTCACAGGCTTTGGAATTGACGGACAAGAGTGAGATTTCAGAGGAAAGCAATATTCTGGAAGGTATTATCCGTTTTGGTGAGGAAACGGCTAAGGAAGTGATGACTTCCCGGCTGGATATGGTGGACTTGGAAATCAATACCCCTTATTCCGAAGTGTTGAAATGCATTGTGGAAAATGCCTATTCCCGTATTCCGGTATATGCCGAATCGCGGGATAATATAAAGGGAATTCTTTATATAAAGGATTTGCTTCCTCATTTGGGCAAAGGCGACAACTTTCGTTGGCAGACATTGGTCCGTCCTGCTTACTTTGTGCCTGAAACGAAGATGATTGATGACCTTTTGCGTGATTTTCAGGCAAACAAGATCCATATTGCCATCGTTGTCGATGAGTTTGGAGGTACTTCGGGTATTGTTACAATGGAGGATATCATCGAGGAGATTGTAGGAGAGATTAATGATGAATACGATGATGAAGAGCGTACGTATGTGAAACTGAATGACCGTACCTATATATTCGAGGCAAAAACCTTACTGTCCGATTTTTATAAAATTATGAAAGCTGATCCCGCTCTTTTCGAGAAAGTGGAAGGAGATGCGGACACTTTGGCCGGTTTGTTGCTGGAAATAAAAGGGGAGTTTCCTGTATTGCACGAGCGGTTGGATTACGGGAATTATCATTTTGAGGTACTTGAAATGAATACGCGCCGCATTTTGAAAGTAAAAGTTATCATTGACCCTTCCCGCTCCATGGAAGTGGAAGAAGGAAAGAAATAGATTTTATCATGCCTTTATACCGTACTTATAGCGAAGGGGAGTTTCTGCTTGGAATATGGAAGTCTGATGAAACAACGGAACAACTGCTGGCATCGTTGGAGCATAAAGATTGGTATAGGGAGAAACTGGCTGTTCTTTCCGAAAGACGGAAGCATGAATGGTTGTCGGTACGTGTGCTGCTGAAGGCTTTGTGTGGAGAAGAAAAGGAGATAGCTTATTACTCTTCGGGAAGGCCTTATCTAAAGGATGGAAGCCGGTATATCAGCATCTCGCATACTCGCGGTTATGTAGCGGTGGCGCTTCATTCTTCCTGTGAGGTGGGAGTGGATATAGAGCAGTATGGAACCAGAGTGCGGAAAGTAGCTTCCCGTTTTATTCGTTCCGATGAAGAGCCCACAATGATGGAAGGAGATGACGTTTATGCTTTATTGCTCCATTGGTCGGCCAAGGAGGCACTGTTCAAACTGATGGGAGTAGAGGAGGTGGATTTCATTCGTCATCTTCGTATTTTTCCTTTCAGCCTGTCGGAAGAGGGGGAGTTCGAGGCATGCGAATATCGTACAGGCCGGCAGGGACGTTACCGGGTCCGTTATGTCACTCATCCCGATTTTGTATTGACTTGGATTATAAAATAATGCTCAGGCGAATCACTTCGGCTGAGCATTCCAAATAAACTTGGCAGAGTTTACTTTAAAATAAATGTTCTTTTTACCTGATACTCTTTTCCGGACAGTGAAACGGAGAAAATAGCGGATGTGATTAAAGGCATCCCTTACGTTCAGTGTTCCAAGCTCTTTCCTCGAAAGCTTCAGATTTGATAAATGCACAGGCAGGTCTTCTGACTCGTTTCCGCTATAAGCACCTTCCCGGAAATTATCCCAGTGGTTATTGGCATTTTGCTTATGCGTTTAGTGAAACATACAGCAGCGGGACTGTTCAGGATTCTCACCTTGATTCCCTTTTAATCATTCACCTCGGAGGGGAGATAAATGAACCGATGCACCGCAAAGATACAGTTTATATTTAAGAAAACAATTATCTTTCTTTATTTTTTAGAGCCTGTTTAAATTTTGAAGAAAATTTAGAAACAGGTGCTTGTCATCTTCTCATTCTTTACTCAGTGTAAATATGAATTCCAGACCTCCACCGGGGGTGTTCTTGGCGAAAATGGTTCCTCCATGCAGAATGACAGCGTTTTTCACAATGGCCAGTCCCAGGCCTGTGCCGCCCAGTTTGCGTGAACGTCCTTTGTCCACCCGGTAGAAACGCTCGAACAAACGGCTTAGATGTTCGGGATCTACTCCTACGCCTGTGTCCGAGAAACTGAAATAATAAAAACGTTCGTCTTCACGGAAACAGCGGATGGTTACGGAAATATGACTTCCTGCGTATGCAATGGCGTTGTCCGTCAGATTCCGGAAGATGGAATATAGCAGGGAAGAATTGCCTTGTACGGTCAGTCTTTCAGGCAGCATATTGTGGGCAGTGATCTGCTTTTCTTCCAGTTCCAAAGTTACTTCGTTCAGGATATTCCGCATCATGGTGGTGAGGTTTACCGGTTCTGTCTCGATCATGTTCGGAGCTTCTTCCATGCGGGTAAGTACGGAGATATCCCGTAACAGATGTGCCAGCCGGTTACTTTGTGCATAGCTTCTCTCCAAGGAAAGCATTGATTTTCTCACGGGGCAGGGTAGGATTGTTTACTATGGTTTCCAGATATCCCTGTATGCTGCTTACAGGGGTTTTCAATTCGTGGGCGATATTCTGTGTCAGCTGTTTTTTCAGAAGTGCCTGTTCCTTTTCCTGAGTGATGTCATTGATGGAGATTTCAAAGCTGTCATCTTGAAAGATAATGCATTCCACGGCAAAGATACGTCCGTTTTTGTCTATGTTCAATGACATCCGTTTCTCTTCTTTGCCGATACTGCGTTCCTTGTTTTTTGTAATGAAACGGGTGATGGGCTGCAATTCGGGGATGGAGAAGATTTCTTCCGTAGAACTCAGATTTTTGTCTGAGATAAGGTTGGCATATTGTGTGAACAGGTTATTTACCAGAATCTCTTCTTTGCGGTGGTTGAATACGCCTAAACCTTCGTGCGAGATTTGGAGATGGGTGATCAGTTTCTCGCGTTCGATATATAAATCTTCTTTTGCCTGATGCAGACGTTTGTAAATCTGGATGATATGTTGGGATATCTCGCCCAGTTCGTTTTTGGGAAAGGTATCCTGCATATCAGTGTCTATCGGTTCATTGCGGTCGGCTTTCATGGCGAATTGTTGCAATTTGGTGATAGACATTCCCAATTTATGTGTGAACCGGTAGAATATAATTATTAATATCAGGCTGATTATCAGTGTAAACCATACATAATGGGAGTCTGCTTTCAAGTGTCTCATCAGACTGACATTATAGGGAAGGGCCGAACGAATGATATAGTCCAGGTTAGGATAATACTTGGCCGAATAGAAAAATTCACCGCCCAGGCTTTCCGATTGTCTGTTAATGGAATAGCCGCTGCCATAAGTGATGGCTTCTTTTATTTCCTGACGGTTATGGTGGTTCTCGAAGTGGCTGGGATCTTTTTCCAGATTGTCATAAATTACAGTACCATTCTTGTTGATCAGTGTCACACGTAGATCTTCAAAGGTGTGTTCGCATACATAGTCGTCCAATTGTTGAATATTCAGCGTATCCCTGCCACGGAGAAAATCATTCAGGCGGTCGTTGTAATTCTGGAGTTGTGTGTTCAGCAGCTCTATTTTGTATTCCTTCTCCCTGCGATATTGGAATGCCATGAAACAGATGGCGAATGCTATGAATAAGGAGATTACCGACAAGAATAGTTTCTTGTTGAATGACAGGACGTGGCTGGATAATTCAATAGTCATGGAAAGGTACAGGTTAGGTTATTCGCATTCAAAACAGTATCCGTATCCCAGGCGGGTGACGATGCATTTTCCGTATTCGCCTATTTTCTTACGCAGGCGAGTAATGTTGACGTCAATGGTACGGTCCAGCACATAGACTTCCTCTTGCCATACTTTAGCCAGAATATCTTCGCGTGAGAATACGCGGCCTTTGTTTTGTAACAACAGCAACAGGATTTCGAATTCTTTTTTTGTCAGGGAAATTTCTATACCGTCTATGCTGACTTTCTTCTTGGTGATGTCGACTAAAAGCCCTTTGTATTGCAATTGTTCCTGCACTTCTTTTCCCTGTGTGGGACTGGTACGTCGAAGGACAGCCTTGACGCGTGCTATAACTTCGCGCAGTGAAAATGGCTTCGAGATATAGTCGTCGGCTCCCAGGTTGAATCCTGTCACAGTATCGTTTTCAGTATCTTTAGCAGTGATGAATATAATGGGAATAGAAGCGGTAGCTTTATTCTTTTTCAGCATGTTCGCCATTTTGAATCCTGAAATTTCTCCCATCATCACATCCAGCAACAGTAAGTCGTATTGGGTCAGTTCCATCTTCAGGGCTTCTTCGGCGGAGTTTGCTGTATCCACAAAATACCCTTCGTTTTCTAAATTGAATTTAAGAATCTCGCATAGATCTTCTTCATCGTCAACTACTAAAATGCGGTAATCGTTCATATATCCATCTTTTTAATACTACAAAACTAATCTTTTCTGATCAGCATTGCAAAGATGGAGCATTTTTATTACTATTTGATGAAACAAATATTACAAAAAGATTACATGTTATAAAATCGTTAAGTTTTCATCGTAGATTACACCATTTTAATGATTCTGTAATCATCCCGCCGGATAATAATTGGAACGCAATAAATTATGATTTCGTAAACTCTCCGGCTACTGGAATACTCATTTGGTAACGTATTTCTCTTTCACTTTTTCCGTGTCCCAAAAGGAACATCAGTTTGGTTAGAACGGATTCCACCGTACTGTCGTAGCCGCTGATGACCCCTGCGTCCAGCAGATGGAGTCCGGTTTCATATCTTCCCATTTCCACTGTTCCGGTAGAGCATTGGGAGATGTTGACAATGAT
>VOFH01003928.1_pt1 | contig 82698 bp, 119 predicted proteins | sample 5384091 | NCBI WGS metagenome assembly VOFH01 (sample SAMN12384727, study PRJNA508395) | human gut metagenome | isolation source: healthy gut G | host: Homo sapiens
CCATCCGATGCATCTTGTGGGACCGACAGGTCACGCAAGATGAGAGCCGGCGTAACGTATAAGAAAACGCAGTCCTGTAGCTTATGGGGCTGCGTTTTTTTGTTGTGCTATCAATGAGAAAATTCCGCCTGCTTACGCAGGCGGCACAAGCACGCTAGTGCAGGATTGTAAGTATGCTATAATGTTAAAAAAACGCAAATGGGGGTTATTTACATGAAAATATTAAACTTCGGTTCACTGAATATCGATTATGTATACAGCGTAGACCATTTCGTACAAAAGGTGAAACCATCTCTTCCAGCCAGATGAACATTTTCAGCGGCGGAAAAGGCTTAAACCAGTCTACTGCATTAGGACGCGCCGGGGCGCAGGTTTTCCATGCAGGAAGGATCGGAAAAGGGGGAGAATTTCTTGTAGAGCAGTTAAAAGAAGCTGGTGTGAACACAGATCTGATAGTTTTAGATAGCCAGTGTTCCACAGGACATGCCATTATCCAGAATGATGCAGAAGGAGATAACTGTATCCTTCTCTATGGCGGTGCTAATCAGCGGATCACAAAAAAGAACAGATCGACGCTACATTAGACCAGTTTGATGCAGGAGATTATTTAGTTTTACAGAACGAGACCAGCAATCTGCCTTATCTGATGGAAAAAGCAGCTGAAAACAGATGAAGATCGTGTTAAATCCGTCCCCAATGGATGAAAAAAAATAAAAGCGCTCCCATTGGACAAGGTAACGCTGTTCTTTGTGAATGAGATTGAAGCAGCCCAGATCTTAGGACAGAAGGAACTGGAAAGTACACAGGAAACAGCGGCAGCTTTCCGCCCATGTTCTCGCAGGCAGCAGTAGTTCTTACTTTAGGCTCTCAGGGTTCTGTTTATATTGACAAAGACCAGATGATCCCGCAGAAATGTTATAAAGTAAAAGTAGTCGATACCACAGCTGCCGGAGATACATTTACCGGTTTCTTCGTATCTGCTATCAGCAGGGGCGAAAGCCCAAAAAGAGGCGTTGGACCTGGCATCAAGAGCATCTGCGATCGCAGTGTCAAGACCAGGGGCAGCGCCCCTGTACCAACTTTAGATGAAGTTGAGAACTGGAAATTTGCGAAGTAAGCAGATCTCAGTTTCTCAATGTGCAAAACCAAATGTTATTTACACGCATCCACAAATGCCTGAAACAGTCCCATAGCAGCCTCATCTCTGTCCCAGAGATATTCCGGATGCCACTGCACTCCCAGGAAGAAATTCGGGTAATCAGGCTTTTCAACAGCCTCGATAATACCGTCCGGAGCAACCGCAGAAACTACCAGTCCCGGTGCCGGAATATGCACACACTGGTGATGGCTGCTGTTTACAGCAATCTGGGTCTCACCGTGGCAGATGGAGTGAAGGAGAGTATTCTCTGTAATATTCACCCGGTGACATGGGATATTATAGTAAAACGGCTGCTGGTGTGCGATAGGAAATTCCCGTTCTGTCTGGGATGGGATATCCTGATCAGACTTCCACCAAGGCCTACATTTAATACCTGAACACCTCGGCAGATGCCAAAGATCGGCTTTCCGGCGTCCATAGCAGCCGAAAGAAGGCGAAATTCCAGGTGGTCTCTGGCAGCAGATATATTTCCACATTTTAAATGGGTATCTTCCCCAAAAAGAAATGGATTAATGTCCGGTCCTCCTGTAAAAAAGAAAACCGTCAAAAACGTCCATAGACTGTTTTATATCCTCATCGCTGCATTCCAACGGAAGCAGGATCGGCAGTCCGCCTGCTGCGGCGATGGCTTTTGGATAGGTAGGACGGAGGCTGGTATCATTATTTTCAGTGTTGTGTGATGGTGTGATGCCGATGATGGGCTTTTTTGAGTCATGGTGTATTACGTCCTTTTGACATTAATTATATGATAGAAAAAAAACCACAAAGCAAATGCTCTGTGGTTTTCTTATGTAGCTTATAATTAGCCTTCAATAGCTCCGGTTGGGCAGGTAGCTGCACAGGTTCCGCAGTCTATGCACTTATCGGCGTCGATGACGTACTTTCCGTCTCCTCAGAAATAGCGCCTACTGGACATTCGCCAGCACAGGTTCCGCAGCTTACACAACCATCAGTAATTACATATGCCATGATAAAATACCTCCTTATATATTTAGATGTTTTTGAAACTTCAAAAACAATCTCGTTTATTGTTTCTTTATTGTAAACGATTCTGGACAATTATTCAAGAGGAAAATACCCCCTAAAGCTGTATAAATTGTACAAATTTAGGAGCAAAATGGTTAGTCAAAACTATCTAAAACGCCAGTAAATACAAGGGTTTGCGGGTTTAAAGGTAAACCTACAAAAGAAATAGGCTTGCCAAAAAAATCCAAAATGTATTATGCTGATAAAAGCGTATAGCATATTTACGTATAGTATATAGAATATAAGGAGGAAATACACATGAAGATCGAAAAAGACAATGCTGATCGGTGAACTGATCCACATGGATGAGCTGATCCCTCAGATGCTGATGGGTGCAGGAATGCACTGCCTTGGATGCCCAGCTTCTCAGGCTGAATCTCTGGAAGAGGCATGCATGGTTCATGGAATCGACTGCGATGATCTGGTTTCCAAGATGAATGAGATCCTGGCTGACAGATAAGTTTATCCACAAGAGAACATGTACGGGTAAAGACCCGATGTAAAAAAACCGTCTGCTGTAAAGTGCAAGTTGAAAAGCACTTTGCAGCAGGCGGTTTTTTGCGTTTAATTTACAAAAGCACTCTTGACAATTGGGCCGATACTTAGTATATTGAGTAATATATTAGTATATTAACACAACACTGATTTGGGAAAATAAAAATAATTTAAAATTTTTAAACACTCAGGAGGTAAACATTATGGATATGACATTGCGTTGGTTTGGTGAAGGAATTGACTCTGTTTCTTTAGAGCAGATCCGCCAGATCCCAGGAGTAAAGGGCGTTATCACTACTTTATATGATATCCCTGCAGGCGAAGAGTGGCCTATGGAGCGCATTCTTCAGATGAAGGAGCAGGTAGAAGCAAAAGGCCTTAAGGTAATGGGAATTGAAAGCGTAAATATCCATGACGCTATTAAGGTAGGAACACCGGACCGTGAAAATACATTGCAAACTATATCACTACCCTGGAGCGCTTAGGACAGGCAGATATCCATGTAGTCTGCTACAATTTCATGCCTGTATTTGACTGGACCCGTTCTGATCTGGCAAAGGTACGCCCGGATGGTTCTACTGTTTTAGCATATGACCAGAAAGAGATCGACAAGATCAATCCGGAAAACATGTTCGAGTCCATGGGTGAGAAGTCCAATGGTTTTGAACTTCCTGGCTGGGAGCCGGAGCGTATGGCAAGAATTAAAGAGCTGTTTGAAATGTACAAGGATGTAGATGAAGAAAAAAAATTATTTAACAACCTGGTATATTTCTTAAAAGCAATCCAGCCTGTATGTGAAAAGTACGATATCCGTATGGCGATCCATCCAGATGATCCTGCATGGCCTGTTTTCGGTCTTTCCCGTATCATTACCGATAAGGAGCACCTCTTAAAACTGATGAAGGCAGTAGATGCACCATTTAACGGCGTAACTCTCTGCACCGGATCTTTAGGAAGCAATCCGGAAAATGATATCCCGGACATCATCCGTTCTTTAAAGGGACGTATTCATTTTGCACATGTGCGCAACTTGCAGTATAATGGTTACAGAGATTTCCAGGAAGCAGCTCACTTATCAGCTGACGGAAGCATGGATATGTATGAGATCATGAAAGCGCTGTATGATATCGGCTTTGACGGCATTATCCGCCCAGACCACGGAAGAGCGATCTGGGGTGAGGTTTCCATGCCAGGATATGGCCTGTATGACCGTGCGTTGGGTGCATGCTACCTGAACGGACTGTGGGAAGCAATCGTAAAGCAGAATGGAAACGCACATCAGGAGTAGAAGCAGAAAACAGGAGAAATGAAACCATGAACGCACAGGGAAAAAGATCAGGAGAAACAGCCAGGGAATACGCATACCGTATGATACGGGAACAGGTTATTTCTCTGGAATTAAAGCCAGGTGAAGCCTTTAATGATATGGAATTTGCGGCAAAAATAGGCGTTAGCCGGACTCCTGTGCGGGAGGCGGTGATCCAGTTAAGCGAAGAGTCACGTATTATAGAAATATTCCCCAACGCGGTATGCGCATTGCGCCAATCGATGTGGAACTGGTAGAAGAAGCCCGTTCCCTGCGTGTGCTTTTAGAAAAGCAGATCGCGGGAATGTGCTGTGAAATGGCAACCGAAGAAGATATAAAATGGCTGCAGGAAAATGTAGGACTGCAGGAATTTTATATGGAAAATTCCCGGCCGGAAATGGTAATGCAGTTAGATGATGAGATGCATCATAAGCTGTTTATGATCTGCCACAGAGAACTGACTTATGGTATGTGCCAGAAACTGGCTATCCACTATGACCGTATCCGCAGCCTTTCTGTAAATACAGTGAAAGATAATACCATTATCGAAGATCACAGGAAAATTATCCAGTTTATTGCCGAGCATAAAAAAGAAAATGCCATGGCCCAGATGGAAAAGCATTTGAGCCGGTGGCAGTTAAATGAAGGAAAATTCCGTCAGGAATTCCCGGATTATTTCAAATAAACAAACGCGCCCCGGATATCCGGGGCGTTAATTTTACAGATTTTTCAGTTTCTGCAAAGCCTTTTCTCCGATCATTAATTCATAATGTTCTTTGTAATAGGCTTCTCCCGCGTATTCATTTGGCAGTTTGGCCGCATATTCAGCCAGCACGTTGCAGACTCTGGAGAAATCCAGTTCATTGCAGTCCTTATTATTTAATACCAGATAATACTGACGGGTGGATGGTTTTTTATAAAGTGCGTTGTGAATGTCATCACAGCTGTCTCCGGCAGCTTTTTGCAGCTTCACTGATCTGATCCAGACTGTCAAAACGGAAAGTGCGCAGTTGGATCTGCGGAGCTTTTGCATTCTCTGTTCCTGTGTTTTCGGCAGCTGTATTTACATTTGCCTTAAGTTCCTCTGTTCCGTTTTGTCCCAGAAGTTTAGCCAGGTCACCGGCGCCTTCCAGAAATTCATCTGCCAGCTGGGAAAGGAGATTTTCTGACTCTGCTTCTGCAAAAGGAGAAAACTTGGAGAAGCGGGTATCTAACTCTTCCGGATCTTCTACTTTTGTCACAATAAGCATAATGCTTTCGGAAGACAGAGGAATGGCTTCTACCATTAACGGAATATCTTCCGCTTCAAACCCAACTTCCTGTGCTGCCTGCTGGATCATTTCACGGAACAGGTTTCTGGCCTTTTCAGAGCCATAAGCCAGTTCCGCCAGATTGATCCCCGTGAGCTTAGATCTAAGCTTGTCAGGGTGCAGCGTATCTGATTGTCACTAATTCGTTCTATTTTCATATAGGATCACTTCCTGTTCTCTTTGTGTTTTGTCGTGTGTTTTAGTGCCACATGTTATGAAGATAAACTTCTACAATTAGAATATACTACATAATGGGTGGAAATATCAATTAAATATCAATAATATATATTTAAAATTTTTAGTGTGCATTTATCAACAGAAATGAGCTATATGAGGAGAAGATAAAAGAAAAAACACAGGAAATGGCGTTTTTCTTTGACTTCTAAGAAAGAATGTGAATGAAAAGATGTATACACCATGTCCCAGCTATATGTGTAGTCATTATATAGACCATAGACAAGTAACAGCTTATCAGATAAGATAGCCAAAGGAGATGATATTGTAACGAAAGAGAGGTGAAACGAAAGGGAGATCCTGTTTGGAAAATACCGGCTGATTCAAACAGTGGGAGCAGGACGCACGGGAACTGTATGGAAAGCAGTTCACCTGGGATTAAACGAGTACCGGGCCATTAAGTGCGTACCGAAAACGCATAAAGATTACGAAGAATTCAGAAGAGAAGCGTTGGTGCTTAAAGAACTTAAGTATCCGGGGATCCCACTGGTTTATGACCTGGAAGAGGACAGCCACTACTTTTATCTTATTGAGGAATATCTTGAAGGCAATTCTCTGTATGACCTAATCCAAGATCAGGGACCATTTCAGGAAGCAGAAGCCGTTCGCTATGGGCGGCAGATCTGTTCATTAGTTGAATATTTACATCATTCTTGTGATAAACCCATATTACATTTAGATCTACAACCGAAAAATCTGATGATCTGGAAAGGCACGGTACAGCTGATCGATTTTGACCATGCCGGAGACAGCGACAGCGCCAGTTTAAGAAAAAGAACGGTATGGTACTGCAGGCTGCGCAGCACCTGAACTATATACAACTGACCAGCTTTTAGACCAAAGGACTGATATTTATGCCATTGGTGCGGTCCTCCGTTTCATGTTATGCGGAACCCTGAAAGCAGGGGCAGAAACAGACTGTGGGATCACAGTATCAGGGCCGCTTCAGAACATCATTAAAAATGTATGGAACCAGACAGAACAAAGCGCTATCCATCAGCAAAAGAACTGGAACTGGCACTGGAGCGTTCTGTACGGGGAGGGCGCCTGATCAGCGCAGATAATAATGCGGTATCATCTCTGAATATTGTGATCGCAGGCAGTACACCGGGAGCCGGAGCTACCCATCTGGCTTTTGGCCTTTGCGTCTATCTTACCAAAATGGGGATAAAAGTCCTGTATGAAGAAAGAAATCAAACAGGAGCAGTAAGGCGCATGGCAGAAAGTACAGGCGGGGCGCGGATTGATGGCCGTGGTATCTATCATATTCAGGGATGTCTTATGAAACCCTGGTACGGTCCGGCTGTGAAGCTGGATACAAATACAGAGTTTGAAGTGGTTATAAAAGATTTTGGCACAAACTGGGAAGAGGCAGGACAGACATTAAAAAGAGAAGGATCATTTTCTTACGGCAGTGATCAGTGAAAACCTGTGGGAGTACGGGAAGGCAAAATGATGTTGGAGAAGATGACCGGATCGAAAGAAGAAAATATGGGCCCGATGGCTCTTGTCTGGCGGCATGCCCGGGGAAAGAAGAATAAAGATATGACTTTGGGGCATAAGCCCTTTCTTTTTCTGGAGCCGGAATACATAAGCCCTTTTGAACCTGGAGCAGAGGGAGTCAGCTTTTTAAGATCTCTGGGATTGTATACAGAAAGCGGAAAAAAAGCAGAGCATGAAAAAAAGGAGATTTTCGTGGTTTCGACAGTAAAAGTAACCGGGATCATAGGAGCTGGAAGGGGAAACGGGGTAACTCATTTCAGTATCCGGGCGGCTAATTATTTTTGCAGCTGGAAACAGAGGAAAACAGCTGTGATCCAGTGGAATTCTATAAGGATACAGAACGGATGAGAAATTTTCTGGAGGCTTCCGGAAAAAGAAGGAGGCCGCTTTAAGAAAGAACCTTTCCGGGTCCTGGAGGTGGATTTTTATTGTCAGGGCGGACCGGAGGTACTGGCTGCGTGTATGGAAAAAAATATCAGGAGATCCTCATTGACTTTGGAGAAGTGAGAGATGAGGTCTTTCCGGAGTGGCTTCGGTGCTCTGAAAAGATCCTGATCGCAGACCTGTCAGAATGGAAACTGGAGTCATTTTTGGGGCTGTTTACAGAAAAGGAAAAAACGGGAAAAGACTGGATCTGCCTGACTGCTTTTGGCAGCGAGATCGTGAGAAAAGAAATAGAAAGACAGTTTCGCCTTTCTGTGAAACGGATCCCTCTTTCAGTAGATGCATTTTCAGTGGACATTCAGACCATGGAATGGTTTGCGGATATATTGGTATAAAAGAAAACTGGCCGTATCCTGGAAGATATATGTCACAGGGCCTCCGAAACAGGATGCGGTCTGGTGGGGGAAAGTTACAGTATGAAAAGCAAGAAAAGAAATGAAGATGCAAGACATCGAAAAGATTACCTGGATGGTTTAAAACGTTTTAAGAAACGGGGGATCCCCATTATCATTGACGGAAAAGAATGCAGGGAAGCAGACTGGATCAGGATCTTTGATGTGGGAGAAGACGGAGCCTTTTATATGGGAGACTATGTCTGTTCCGATAAAGGCGGTTTAAAAGAGATCCGTTTTGATAAGGTATATCTTTCAGAAGATCAAAAGAAAAAGAGAAAATAAAAGAAAAAGATAAAAAGATAAAATATCCGGTGGACAGCAAATCGAGAAAATAACCATCTCGGCCTGCAAGCAAATATAGCTGTCCACCGGGTATTTTTTTGTACCGGGAAATGGTTTCAAAACGTTTAAAGTTTTCTGATATATAGTTGTTACGTTTAAAAATAAGTGATAAACTGCATAATAGTTGGAAATATAGCAGAACAGATAAAAGTACGGCAGTAAGGGTTTTGAGAGTACATACAGAATGAAAAGGGAAAAGATATGCAGAACAGACCAACAGGACGAAGCAGAAAACGTACCAGAAGAAAAAAAGGCGGCTGCGGACCGGCGTTGCTTGCAGGTTTTATATTTCTTGCAGCAGGCTGTGGAGCCGGATTTTTATATGGAAAATATTTAAAACCGGGAACGGTGATGGCAGATAAGCGGGATGTTTTCCAGATCAAAGGGAATCAGGTGGCTCTGATCTTAGATAACGAGCTTCAGGAAGCAAAAGGTATTTACGAGGATGGACAGGTATATCTGCCGGTAGACTGGGTGGATGACTATGTAAACCAGCGTTTTTACTGGGATGACGGGGAGAAACTTTTAGTTTATGCCCTTCCGGAGGAGATCGTCTATGCGGATGAGTCCACAGAAGGGGAAGCAGGGCCTCTTTTAAAAGAAAAGGACGGGGAAACCTATCTTTCTTTTTAGGGCTTGTGAAAAATTATACGGATATCCGGGAAGAGGCTTTTTGCTACCAGTGAGATCAAAAAGAGTTTTCATTGATACGGACTGGGATACATATGAGACAGCCACACTCCGTCATAAAACAGCTCCTCGGATAAAAGGTGGTATCCGCAGTGAGATCATCAATACAGAAGAAAAGGGAACCTCTGTGCAGATCTTAGAGCAGATGGATAAATGGTCTAAAGTGCGCACAGAAGATGGTTATATGGGCTATGTGCCAAACAGCCGTTTAAGCAAAGTGGAGGAAGAAACACCGGTCAGCGAATTTAATGCGCCTGTGTATACAAACATTTCCATGGATGGAAAAGTACGTCTGGGCTTTCATCAGGTGACAACAAAGGATGCAAATGCTACCTTTGACAAGGTTGCAGATACGGCCCAGGGTATGAATGTAATCGTGCCTACCTGGTTTAATATAACAGACAACGAGGGCAATTATACGTCCCTTGCAAGCAAGGATTATGTAGATAAGGCACATGCTTTAGGAATTCAGGTATGGGCCATGTTTGACAATATCAGTACAGAAGAAAGCGTGAAAAATGTAGACTCCGGCAAATTGTTTTCTTCTACTGCGACCAGAAAAAGCTGATCGAAAATCTGATGAAAGAGGCAGATACCTATGGATTTGACGGATTCAATCTGGATTTTGAGAGCCTGAAATCCTCAGCAGGTCCTCACTATGTACAGTTTATCCGTGAAATGTCCGTATCATGCAGACAGAAGGGACTGGTTCTGTCAGTAGATGATTATGTTCCTGCTGTTTACAGTGCATTCTACAACCGGAAAGAACAGGGAATCGTGGCTGATTATGTGATCGTCATGGGATATGATGAGCATTTTGCAGGAGGAGATGCAGGTTCCGTTGCTTCCATTTCCTATGTGGAAAATGGTATTACCGGCACACTTAAGGGAAGTTCCAAAGGAAAAACTGATCAACAGTGTTCCCTTCTATACAAGAGTGTGGACGGAAAAAGACGGAAAGACTACATCAAAGGCCTATGGAATGACAGCTGCCAAAAAATGGGTAGATGAAAATAATGTAGAACTGACCTGGCAGGACAAGGTAGGCCAGTACTATGGTGAAATTGAAAATGAAAACGGGGTCCAGAAGATCTGGATGGAAGAGGCAAAGTCCCTGGGACTGAAAAAAGACCTGGTCAATCAGTATGACCTGGCGGGGAATTGCCTGCTGGAAGCTGGGATTTGAGACAGCGGATATCTGGACGATTATGGATGAAGTAAAATAGTAGCAGTTCAGCCATGACTGAACTGCTACAGGAAATAGAGGGATGAAGGATGAAAAAGAAGAGACTTATAATGACGGCAGCGCTGCTGTCTGCTTTTTGCATGTCTGCGGCCGGATGCAGCCTGTATCCGGGAAATAAGGAAACACAGCCTGCAAATGCTTCCCAGGCAGAAACAGAGACAAAAGATGAAACAAAACAACAGCCCACCGGAGAGACAGAAGAAGAAACGGAGAAACCAACCGATGCCCATCCGGAAGATATAGAACCATTTCCACACGGGGAAAAAAAGAGACAAAAGCGGAACCGATGAAAAACGGAAAGCGCATTGTCCTGATGACGGATATTCATTATCTGGCAGATTCCCTTACAGATAAAGGGGAAGAATTTCAGTACATGGTAGAACATGGGGACGGAAAACTGACCAACTATGTGTGGGAGATCACAGACGCTGCTTTTGAACAGGTAGAAGCTCTTTCTCCGGACGTGATCATTTTAAGCGGGGATCTGACTTTAAACGGAGAAAAAGAAAGCCATAAGGAGCTGGCTAAGAAGCTGGAACAGGTGGAAAAAAGACGGGATCCAGGTGGTGGTTATTCCGGGAAATCACGATATCAATAACAGGAATGCAGCTTCTTTTGATGGAAGGTCAAGACAGATGGCAGAGGCAGTTTCTGCCAATGAGTTTGCAGAGATCTACAATGATTTTGGATACGATGAGGCACTGAGCAGGGATCCGGCTTCCCTAAGTTATACTTATGATCTTGGACCGGATATGCGCCTTTTAATGCTGGACAGCTGTCAGTACAGTCCTACGAATAAAGTGGGGGAATGATAAAAACAGAGACCTATGACTGGATCGACGACCAGTTAGATGAAGCCTGGGATGACGGTGTGATCCTTCTTCCTGTTGCCCATCACAACCTGTTAGACGAAAGTAAGATCTATGTGGAAGACTGCACCATTGAACACAGTGAAGAACTGGTAAACCGTCTGGAAGAGGAAAATGTACCGTTGTTTTTAAGCGGCCATCTCCATGTACAGCATTATATGAGGAATGAGGAAGACAGAGGTATTTATGAGATTGTTACCAGTTCCCTTTCTACACCTCCCTGCCAGTACGGGTGCTGGAATACCGGGATGATGAAAGCTTTTCCTATCACACACAACAGGTAGATATGGAAAAATGGGCCAGAAAGCATAAAAGTACAGACGAGAACCTGTTGAATTTTAATACCTATGCGCCGGCTGCATTAAGGACCATTTTTATAACCAGTCTTATGATGCAATGAAGGACTCTGAGGAAGAGGAAACAGGCGATCTTTTTGTAAAACTGACCCAGCGTCAGAAGGAGCAGATGTCCGAGGTATATGCACAGTTAAATGCAGCCTGCTATGGCGGAAAAGCCTATGAAGTGGTAAAAGAGGCTACGACAACACCTGCATATAAGATGTGGCAGGAATATTGTTCTCCTATGGTGCTGTTTGAATATCTGGAATACATTGTAGATGATGCAGTAAAGGATTATAACTATCTGGAAGTAAATTGATCGTTAATTATTCTCCGGCCGGATTTTTGACTGATTTCAGGAAAAAGGGAATATACTGGATAAAAAAGAAGGTAGCAGGTCTGGAACATGAAACAGTCTCCTTATCAGCTGCTTATGGGAGTAGTCCTTCTTGGAACCGTTGCTTTTTTATCCTGGCAGGCAGGAGGACTGGCGGCAGCCGGGATGCAGTATATACAGTCAGAAAATGGACCCGGAGAGCAAAAACAGGCGGTTGTTGTAATTGATCCGGGACACGGGGCACAGATCCCGGAAAAGTAGGGATCGATGGTCAGCTGGAAAAAGATATTAATCTGGCAGTGGCTAAAAAGCTGAAAACGTATTTGGAGGCTTCGGATGTAAAGGTGGTACTTACCAGAGATGTGGATACCGAGCTGTATTCCAGCAAAGATACTCATAAAAAAATGGCGGATATGAAAAAAAGCGCTGCCAGCTGATCGAAGAGGCAAAGCCGGATCTGGTGATCAGTATCCATCAAAACAGCTACCATGAAGAGGCCATCCGGGGCGGACAGGTATTTTATTATAAGACTTCTGTCGGGGAAAGAAACTGGCAGAAAGTTTGCAGAAACGGTTTGACTATGTTTTAGGAGATAGTAATAAAAGGCAGGCAAAAGCCAACGATAATTATTATCTCCTCCTTCATGTGAAAGAACCCATTGTCATTGCAGAGTGCGGCTTTTTATCCAACCGGGAAGAGGCGAAAAAGCTGGAAACAGAGGAGTACCAGGACCGGCTGGCCTGGACGATACATATGGGGATTATGGAATATTTGAACCAGAACCAGTAAGAAGGGGCTGACCGGCTAAAAAATGGTGTTGTAAGTGACGTACAAAATATACTGTATACAGATATAGTGTATTATAGAAAGTGACGAAATGTAAAAAATACAAAAAAAAGTACTTACGAAACCGGAAAAGAGCCGCTATAATAGTGTTTTGTCAAAACAGAATGCGCAAGCGTATGACGCAGTGAGATTGCATACGAATATATGAGATATAGCAGTAGAGATCAAACGAGTCACCGTGAAACATGAAAACATGTTTCCAGGTCCCCGTATGGTCTCTTTTTTTTGCGCTGACGATGCGCATCTGCCTGATCAGGCAGGTTGTCGTATGCAAACATAAAAAAGTACATGAAAATGAAAAAGGAGAAATGAAAAATGCCGCATAACAAGAGAGAAAGTCTGATCTACACCGTCATGATGTGCTTCACCATGGTGCTCTGGATGAGCATGTATAATGTTACCCTTCATATGGGTGGCTTCAGCACAGAGGTGCTTCGTGAAGGATGGCTGGGATTTCAATTGCCGTTGTGTTTGCTTTCTGTATGGACTGGTTTGTAGTATCCGGACCTGCTAAGGGAGTTGCTTTCCGTTTCTTTGTAAACAGAGACAGCAGTGTGTTAAAGAAAGTGATCGTTATCTCTACCTGTATGGTAGTTCCCATGGTGATCATCATGTCTTTCTATGGCGGACTGGAAGCCTGTGTCCGTTCCGGACAGTGGAACCTGCTGCTTATCATCTGGCTTACCAACATTCCTAAAAACTTTATTATGGCGCTGCCTTTCCAGCTGATCGTTGCGGGACCGTTAGTAAGAACTGTATTCAGAAGCCTGTTCCCGGAAGGAAAAGTGCTGGCTTAGGAAAAGGTGCCGATCTTATTGTACCATGAATGGCAGGTTCTTCGGAGCCTGCTTTTTCATTTTTATACACAAAATAAAAGATCCTGCAAAACCAGGATCTTCAGAAAAAAAAAAAGCGCGAGACGGGATTCGAACCCGCGGCCCCCACCTTGGCAAGGTGGTGCTCCACCCCTGCCACTCGCGCATAATTGAAAATATTTAATTTTCAAAGCAGGTGATGGGAATCGAACCCACGTATCTAGCTTGGAAGGCTAGTGTTCTACCATTGAACTACACCTGCACAGTGCCCAAAGTCGGAATCGAACCAACGACACGAGGATTTTCAGTCCTCTGCTCTACCAACTGAGCTATCTGGGCATCCCGGTCAGCAATGATTTGTATTACCGACAACGGTGATATCATACAATTTTTTTTTAGAAAAATGTCAAGCATTTTTAAAAAAACTTTTTAAAAACTTTTTCAGAGGGCTATATCAGGTATATTCTTTCCGGCCGCTGGCATCCGGGATGCCCTCCTCCTCCCGGTATTTGGCCACAGTGCGGCGGGAGATGGAGATCCCCTTTTCCGTCAGCTTTTCTCCAAGAAGGCGGTCGCTGTAAGGCTTCTTTTTATTTTCCTCAGCAATGATCTCATGGAGCAGCTGTTTGATCTTACGGGCTGTCACTGCTTTGGAAGGATCGTCGGACTTCTCTGTCGATGAAGTTGAAGTTCCCACATTTCTGGAAAAGAAGAAATTCATGGGATATACGCCCCAGGAGCACTGGAGATATTTCTTGCTTACTGCACGGCTGACAGTGGACTCATGGATCCCTAAGATTTCCGCGATATCTGTCATACGCAGTGGTTTTAAATAATTAGGACCATGGGAGAAAAATGCTTCCTGGCGCTCTAAGATCACTCTGGATACGTCCATCATGGTCTTACTGCGCTGGGTGATGCACTGTTTGACCCACTCGGCCTGGCGGATCTTATTTCCAAGGTATTCTTTTTAATTCCTGGGAGTCAGGTGCCTGGTTCATCTGGCGGTAGTAGCTGTTGACTTCAATGCCCGGGTACATGGACTCATTTAATAAAATGTCAAAATGGTCCTTGAACTTTACAATGGTCACATCCGGTATGATGTAGCGCAGCTGGTCCCTGCTGCTGAAAGATACTCCCGGTTTTGGATTTAAGGATTTGATGATCTGGCAGTAACCGGCTGCTTCCCCGGAAGAAAGATGGAGGGCTCTGGCAATGGCCGGGATCTGGTTTTTCGCTACCATATCCAGGTGATTGTCGATCAGGGACTCCATAACAGGTGTGAGCATTTTTTACGTTCTAACTGAAGCTTTAGACATTCTTCCAGGTTAAAGGCACAGACCCCTGCAGGATCTAAGGATTTTAACTCTTCTAAAATACGGTCGATGGTTTCTGTATCCGTTTTAAAATAAGCGGCAATGTCTTCCTGTGTTTCCGTCAGGTATCCCCGGTTATCCAGACTGTCCAGACAGAAGTGGATGATCTCGGTTTCCTGTTCGGAAAAATCTTCACTGATCAGCTGGGACCATAGATAGTCAGCTAATGTTTCCCCTTCGTCTGTATTAATGTTCCAGGTGTCTTTAAAATCGTAGTCGTCATCATTATTCTGACGCTGATATAAATAATAGTTTTCCTCATTAAAAGAATTCAGCCACTGCTGCTGTTCAATAGACTCTTTCTGGCTGTCCCCGGCAGCCGGTTCTACAATGTCGATCACCGGATTTTCCAGTGCAAGATCATTTATGTAGGTATTTAATTCCTGTGATGTCATCTGAAGGATCTCAGCAGACTGGATCATACGTTGTGACAAGACCTGTGACTGTTTGACCTGTAGTTTCAGATCCATAGTGTTTCCCTCTCTTTTTTCGGTTAGTGTGTGATAAATTGATCCACAAACACATGCTGACGCGCTTCTTATAGTATAACATAAATCCAAAATGGCTACAATGGCGGGGATTTTATCTGACAGTAATCTAATAGTAATACGGCAGATAATTTGCTATAATAAAGAAAGCAGGCAGCTGTAAAATGTAAGAAGAAAAACAGTTAAGAACAGCTCAAAATAACAGGAGGAGGAAAAAGAATGAAGTACAGAACCATGCGCTTTATTGGAGGAGAGGAGAATGTATCCCTTTTGGGACTGGGATGTATGCGTTTCCCTTTAAATGAGGACGGGACCATTGATGAGGCGCAGGCAGAGGCAATGATCGGAAGAGCATTAAATGCAGGCATCAATTATATTGATACGGCCTATCCTTATCATAAGGGAGAAAGCGAGCCATTTTTAGGCAGAGCCCTGAAAAAATATCCGCGAAACAGCTTTTATCTGGCAACAAAACTGCCGGTATGGCTGGTGAATTCTGTGGAAGATGCGGAAAGACTGTTTAAGGAGCAGTTATCCAGGCTCCAGACCAAATACATTGACTATTACCTGCTTCATGCCTTAGATGCCGGCAGATGGGAAAAACTGGTAAAAGAAGGGATCATTGAATGGGCAGAAGCGAAGAAGGCAAGCGGAAAGATCCGTCATCTGGGCTTTTCTTTCCACGATACATACCCGGTATTCAGAGAGATCCTTACTTACCGTCAGTGGGATTTCTGCCAGATCCAGTATAATTATATTGACACCCAGGTACAGGCCGGGGATAAAGGCTATGAGCTTGCAGCAAAAATGGGCGTTCCTATGGTGATCATGGAACCTGTAAAGGGCGGCCGTCTGGCAAACCTGCCGGAAGAGGCAAAAGAAGCCTTAAATGAGGCAGATCCGGACCGTTCTGCTGCTTCCTGGGCTCTGCGCTGGGTAGGAAGCCATGATAATGTAAAAGTGATCTTAAGCGGAATGTCCTCTATGGAACAGTTAGAAGATAATCTGGAAACATTTGGAAAATTTCAGCCGCTGACAGAAGCGGAAGAGGAAGCAGTTGAGAAGGCAGCAGACCTGATCCGCAGCCGGGTGAAAAAAATGGCTGTACTTCCTGCCGTTACTGTATGCCATGTCCATTTGGGGTAAACATTCCGGAAATGTTTTCCATCTGGAATAACTGTGCCATGTTTGATGAGGAAGAAAGAGCGAAGAAAGCATACGCAGAACAGAAGGTCCAGGATGCATCTGCTGACCTTTGCAAAAAGTGCGGGGCATGCGAAAAAGCCTGTCCTCAGGGATTATCCATAAGGGCAGACCTTGAAAAAGTGGCAAAGGAACTGAATACAGAAGAGGCTTAATTTGCAAAGGAAGCCTTTTCCGATGATCTCGCTGGAATTGGAGATCAGCATAAATGCAGTTGGCTCTACACGTTTTATGTAATTGCGAAGTTTTAATGCCTGGCTGCGTTTCATGGTGGTCATGATAACGGTCTTATCGTGATGGGTGAAAGCGCCTTCTGCGTGGTATACAGTAGCACTGCGGTTTAAACCATTGATAATGAAATCGCAGATTGGTTTTGGATCATCACAGATGATGTTGAAACATTTGCAAAGATTGATATTTTCAATTACATCATCGATCACCAGTGATTTTGCTGCAAGACCGATGGTGGAGAACAGGCCGGTCTCTACTCCGAAGATAAAGTAGGAAGCAACAACGGATGCAATGTCTACTAACATCAGCACGGTACCGATGTTCATGCTGGAATATTTCTTTAAGATCATGGCAATGATGTCGGTGCCGCCGCTGGATGCTCCAATATTAAAGAGGATCGCGGTTCCTACAGCCGGAAGGAAAATGGCAAACATCAGCTCTAAGAGCGGCTGGCTGGTGAGCGGTGCACTTAATGGGCAGAAACGCTCAAGAAGTGATAAGCTTACTGACATGACCATGGTTGCGTATACAGTCTTTAATCCAAAGCCTTTGCCCAGGAATAAAAATCCTAACAGCAGAAGGGCTGTATTGGTAACAGATGTAAAATCACTGGCGGACCAGTGTGTAAGCTGGCTGACTACAGTGGAAAAACCGGTAATTCCGCCAAATGCGAAGTGGTTTGGGAATTTGAAGAAATAAATTCCTACTACCATGATCCAGATGCTGACGGTAATTAATCCATATTCATAAATGGTACGCCAAAATGGACTTTTTATTTCTTTCATCATCATAATGACTTAAATGCTCCTTGATCATATTTCTTAATTTTATTAAGTGGGCTTTTCATATTCTTAACCCTCTTATAATAGTAGGGTAAAGCTACAAGTGCAATCACCTTTTTACTAACATTGCCACAATAAAATGACTGTGATACGCGGGAGCGCGCAGGTATGAGTCATTCAGGAAGGAGAAGATAAATACTATGGAAAGAGAAGAACAGGAAGCCTGGGAACTGGCAAAAAACAGCTGGTGCAGATCGACAGCTCAGACCCGGGAGCCTATGAAGAGGAGATCGGTCTGTGGATCACAGACTGGTTTAAAAAGCAGATCACAGACTTTGGAGGTAAGCTGGCAGACCAGATCCATGTAAGTCGTCTGGAAGTTCTGCCTGGACGTTATAATGTAATGGCAAAGATCCCTGGAAAAACAGAGGGACCGGGACTTATTTATATCTGCCATATGGATACGGTTATGCTGGGTGATGGCTGGGATGAAGATATTTCCCCATTAGGTGCTATGGTACGTGACGGAAAAATGTATGGCCGCGGAGCCTGCGATATGAAATCCGGTCTTGCCTGCGCTTTAACTGCCTTTAAAAACATGGTAAAGAAAGTGGGAGAAAGGGGCGAACTTCCGGAGAAGCCATTTTCCATGATCTGCTCTGTAGATGAAGAGGACTTTATGCGTGGCGTAGAAGCTGCTATTAAGGCCGGCTGGGTCACAAAAAGATGACTGGATCCTGGATACGGAGCCTACAGACGGACAGATCCAGGTGGCTCACAAGGGAAGAACCTGGTTTGAACTGACCATAACAGGAATTACCGCCCATGCAAGCAATCCATGGAAGGGAGCCGATGCCATTGCAGCCATGGCAGAAGCCATCAGCAGTATCAGAAAAGAGATCAAGGCATGCCCGAAGCATCATGACCTGGGAATTTCTACTGTTACTTTCGGTCAGATCACAGGCGGCTACCGTCCTTATGTAGTGCCGGACAGCGCGAAAGTATGGATCGATATGCGTCTGGTGCCGCCTACAGATACAGCGGCAGCCAAAGCCATTGTAGACCGTGCAATCAGGAAAGCAGAGGAAGAGATACCGGGAGTAAAGGGAAGTTATATCATTACCGGTGACAGGCCTTATGTGGAAAAAGATGATCATTCTAAGCTTTTAGCAAATTTAAAGTCAGCTGTAAAGGAAACAACGGGAGAAGAAGCTGTCGTAGGTTCCTTTAACGGTTACACAGATACAGCAGTGATCGCAGGGACTTTGATGAACCACAACTGCATGTCTTATGGACCGGGAAGTCTGGAGCTGGCGCACAAACCAAATGAGTTTGTTCCTTATGAAGATGTGTGCAGAGTGGAGAAGGTTTTAACAAAACTGGCAGAAAACGTATTGTTTGGATAGAAATCCATTAAAATTCCCTTTATCCTCTTATGTTCTCTCGAGTCTTTCCTGCACCTGCTTTTGTGGCTGATTTTCCGCCAGTCGCACCCGAATTTCATCAACGTACGCACCGCATACGTCTCAGAAATTTGGGCACAACTGACAAGAAATCTTCTCACAAAATCAGGCACAGAAAGATTCCGAGAGAACATTTTGCCTTTTACTGGAAAGTGTGTTATAGTGTAACCGATACAAACACTTATAGTTTGGCGAATGACTGAACTATATTTAGAAATCAAGGAGAAGAATTATGAAAGAGACCGCATTAGTGATCATGGCAGCTGGTATTGGCAGCCGTTTCGGCGGTGGCATCAAGCAGCTGGCGCCGGTAGGCCCTGGCGGTGAGATTATCATGGATTATTCCATTCATGACGCTATCGAAGCCGGATTTAATAAAGTAGTATTTATTATCCGTAAGGATCTGGAGAAGGATTTTAAGGAGATCATCGGAAACAGGATCGAAAAACAGATCCCGGTCATCTACGCATACCAGGAATTAAATGCTCTTCCAGAAGGATATGAAGTAACAGAAGGACGTACTAAACCATGGGGAACCGGCCAGGCAGTTCTTATGGTAAAGGGACTGATCGACTGCCCATTCCTCGTTATCAATGCAGATGACTATTACGGAAAAAAAGGCTTCTGCAAGATCCATGAATATATGGTAAATGAGATGAAAGAGGACGGAGACGTTTATGACATCTGCATGGGCGGCTTTATCTTAAAGAATACCTTAAGCGACAACGGCGCTGTTACCAGAGGTGTCTGCGAAGAGGAAAATGGCATTCTGAAAAAAGTAACAGAGACTTATAATATCCGCATGATGGAAGATGGACTTCACGCAGCTGACGAAGCAGGAAATCCTGTAAAGGTTCAGCCAGAGCAGCTTGTTTCCATGAATATGTGGGGACTTCCAGTAAGCTTCTTAAATGAGCTGGAAAAGGGCTTCCCGGAATTCTTAGACAGCTTAAAGCCAGGTGATATCAAGGCAGAATACCTGCTTCCAAAGATCATCGACAAATTAGTACATGAAGGCAAGGCAAAAGTCCGCGTTCTGGATACACCAGATAAGTGGTTTGGTGTTACTTACAAAGAGGACAAGCAGGCAGTTGTAGACGCAATCAAGGGTCTGATTGATGCCGGAGTTTATAAAGAGAAATTATTTGATTGATCAAATGGATCAAATTCAGGATGAGAAAAGGGCTTTCCGCAATGGAAGGCTCTTTTTGTATCTGAAAAGAATAAAACCAACTTTCCCCGCCTATACTATAAAAAAAACGAAACCAGTTACAGGATAACAGGTAAAGTATTTATCATTTATAGTAAACAGATACCGGGGTGGAGAACTTGGCGATGAGATTGTGGAAGTCTTTTTCGTATGCAGCGAAGAGGCGATATTTCTTATTATGATACAATGGGGGAGTTTGAGGCGGAGCGGTTTGCCGTAAATTTAAACCAGCTGATCGCAGAGGCAATGGCGGAAAAACAGAAGGCCGGAGTGATATTTCTCTGTATTGGAACGGACCGTTCTACAGGGGACAGTCTGGGTCCGTTGGTAGGGCATAAGCTTCGAAAATACAGATTGAAAAAGGCGGCTGTGATCGGGACGTTAGACAAACCGGTCCATGCTATGAACCTGGAAGTTTATGCAGCTTATATCCGTACTCATTTTCCGGATCATGTGATCGTGGCCATAGATGCTTCTGTGGGAAGTCCGGATCACGTTGGATTTGCAACATTGGGTAAAGGCGCTCTTCAACCGGGGCTGGGAGTTTCCAAAGAACTGATGGAAGTAGGAGACATTTCCATAACAGGGATCGTGGGAGGTCCCGGAAGCCATGATCCGGTGATGTTACAAAGTGTGCGTCTTTCCATGGTAATGAAAATGGCAGACTGCATTTGCGAAAGCATTACCCTTGTCGAACGATTCTGGGAAAATACAGCCATAATATGACAAAATTTTTGCATTCCTTTTGCTACTCTTAGGTGAGAACGTAAACAGATAAGAACAGCAAAGAGGGGTGTTAAAATATGGGCGAATTATATGAACTTTATCCCAAACTGCCAAAGAACATCCGGCAGATCGGGGAACGCGATACAGTGCTGCGGCTTTATGTGGAAGATTATGTAAATACTTATTTAAAACGGTTAAAGCCTACGGCAGGCCAGAACCTGAGGTAGGACTGCTCCTTGGCAACCGGGAGATCCATGAGGACATGCCTTATGTGTTTGTAGATGGAGCAATGGAAATGGAGATCCTTTCCCAGGAAGGGGAAAAGGTGGTCTTTACAGAGGAAGCGTGGAAAAAGGCATACCAGCAGGTAGAGACCATGTTCCCACGAAGAACAGTCCAGGGCTGGTTTTTGTGCGCCGGAGAAGGGGTTACCTTAAGCCCTTTAAATTACTGGAGGCAGCACAGCCAGTATTTTACAGGGAAAAACCAGCTGATGTATTTAAACAGTGGACTGGACGGGGAAGAAGCTATTTATATTACCTCTTCCGATGGTTTTTACCAGCTGCGTGGATACAGTATTTACTATGAGCGCAACCAGATGATGCAGGATTATATGATCGCAAGGAAAGATATCCTGCGGGAAGAAAGCAAGACCGATGACCGGGCGATCCGATTTCAGAAAGAAAATGGACGAGCATAAAACAGCGGCTGTGCGCCAGAGAAGTGCGGTCAGTGTACTTTCCGGGCTTTGCAGTGTGCTGGCAGTCATGGTGCTGGCAGGCGGTGTAGCCATGTTTAATAATTATAAACGGCTTCATGAAATGGAACAGGTGGTGGCTTCTGCAGATCCGGAAGCAGTGATCCGTGAAGCCAGGGGAAATCTTTCTTCTGTTGCGGGAAACAGGACAACCGGGGAAACGCCAGTGGAGGTAATTCCGGAGACAATGGCACCAGGGGGATCTACTGCAGGGACAGTGGAAGCTTCTTTAACCAAGGAAACGCCGGATCAGACAGTGCCACCAGTCCAGACAACATCAGAACCGGCACAGACGACTGCCGCCCAGACCACCCAGGCCCAGGCAGCCAATGCAGAGGCTTCTTACAAAGTATATGTAGTAGGAGAAGGGGAAACGCTGTACGGGATCTGTTTTAAGGAATACCACAATATCAGAAAACTTCCAGGAGATCTGCCAGATCAATTCCCTGACAGATGAAAACAGTATTTATGCAGGTCAGAAGCTGCTTCTTCCTTAAGATATATCAGGACGGAGATTTTTTGTTTTGCAAGGATTGGCTGTCGATTTTTCCTGTGAAATGTTGTATACTTAAGCGAGTATGAAGAAAAGAACATTTCACAGGAGACAAGGATGGATAATTCCAGTTTAATGAACCGTGAAAATAAAAAAGACAATTGCGGCGTCAGATCGTTCCTCCCAGGTATCAGACGGAAGAGGAAAGGGAACAGGCGATCCGCAATGCTCATAAAAAGACAGTCAGGAAGCGACTGGCTGTTCTGGCAGTTGTGGCAGTGCTCTTAGGAGGTGCTGCTTTTGGTATTTATTATTATGACCGTTATCATTCCTTTTACGATTATCAGGTCGTGTGGGAGAAGAGCCTGGCAGAGGAAAATCAGGAAGCAGCAGTAAAAGGAGAGGGAAGTTTCTGCGAGTATGTAGACTTTGGTGATGGGGTGATCAAATACACCAAAGACGGAGCTTCTTATATTGATGGCAGGGGAAAGACCATCTGATCCAGAGTTATGAAATGAAATCCCCCTTTGTTTCTGTCAACGGCGAATTTGCTGCCATTGGGGACAAACAGGGAAATTCCATTTATATCTGCGACAGAAGCGGCTGCCAGGGTCAGGCAACCACAGCGCTGCCTATTTTGTCCTTATCTGTATCTGCAAAAGGAGTGGTAGCCTCTGTACAGGAAGACTCCAAAGCAAGTTATATTTATCTTTATAAAAAAGACGGAAGCGCTCTGGATATTTATGTAAAATCCCTTCTTTCAGGAGATGGATATCCGGTGGATGTAAGCCTTTCACCGGGAGGGACCCAGTGGATCACTTCTTTTATGTATCTGGATCAGGGAATGATCAAAAACAAGATCGTATTTTATAACTTTGGTCTTGGAAAAAATGATCCTAAGCGAGTGGTTGGAGTTTTCCTTCCGGAAGATCTGAGCGATGCTATGGCCGGCAGAGTCCGTTTTATGGATGAAAGCCATGCAGTGATCTTTACAGACAAGGGACTGCAGTTTTCTCCACCAGAGTGGAAACTTCTCCGGAATCTGTCAATCAGATCCTGTTAGATGAAAATGTGCGCAGCATCAGCTATACTGACAAGTATGCAGGTGTGATAACGGACAACGGGGAAGGTGCGGATCCATATTGTCTTCGGGTCTACCGCCCTGACGGCAGCCAGGTTTTTGAGACTACGTTCAGTTACCAGTATACAGGATTTGATATAGATGGAGATCTGGTCACACTGTATAATGATAATTCCTGCTGTGTTTACAACATGGCGGGAACGGAAAAATTCAGCGGAAGTTTTGATTTTACAGTGACAAAAGTATTGTCCGGACGTTTCCCTGGAACTCTTCTTGTGTTGGGAACACAGAAAATGGAAGAGATCCGGTTAAAGTAAAAGTAGACCATTAACGAACGAACAGCCTGCGACAGCAGGCAGTAGAGCGCAAATGCGTGGGGCGTAAGTTTACGGTAAAATAAAAGAAAGAGAGGATATATACCATGGGGATGAAATGTATCGGTGTTGATATAGGAGGAACCAGTGTAAAGATTGGTCTTTTTGAGACAACAGGAGAATTACTGGACAAATGGGAGGTAAAGACCCGCAAAGAAGACGGCGGTGTGAACATTCTTCCGGATGTAGCTGCTTCCATCCGGAAAAAACTGGATGAAAAGGGACTGGCTCTGAAGAAAGATGTTGCAGGAGCCGGAATGGGCGTTCCGGGACCTGTTATGCCAGATGGATACGTGGAAGTATGTGTCAATCTGGGATGGCGCGACTTAAACCCACAGGAAGAGTTAAGCCGCCTTTTAGATGGAATTCCTGTAAAGAGCGGAAATGACGCGAACGTGGCAGCCCTGGGAGAGATGTGGCAGGGCGGCGGAAAAGGCTATTCTGACCTGGTCATGGTCACACTGGGAACCGGTGTTGGCGGCGGCGTGATCCTGGATCAGAAGATCATTGCAGGAAAACATGGCCTTGGCGGTGAGATCGGTCACATCCATGTACGGGATGATGAGTGGGAACACTGTAACTGCGGCGGTGTAGGCTGCTTAGAGCAGGTAAGTTCCGCAACTGGAATTGCAAGAGAAGCCAGAAGGACCATGGCAAAATCTGACAAGCCTTCTGCCCTTCGTGAATTTGGGGATAATGTAAGTGCTAAGGATGTGTTGGACGCTGCAAAAGCAGGAGATGAGATGGCTCTGGAAGTTATGAAGACAGTCAGCCATTATCTGGGACTTGCACTGGCACAGGTAGCTCTGACCGTTGATCCTGAGATTTTCGTTATCGGAGGCGGCGTTTCAAAGGCAGGACAGTTCCTGATCGATATGATCCAGAAGGATTATGATCATTTTACCCCAATCTCTGAAAACAAGGCAAAATTAGGACTGGCAACACTGGGAAATGACGCAGGTATTTATGGAGCTGCAAGACTGGTGCTGTAGAAGAAAATTAAAATCTGGAATAAATAAAAACTGAAATAAAGAAAATTTGAAATAAAGTAAAACCCGCTGATGTGATCGACTCAGCGGGTTTTTTTGTGGTCATATGTAATTGAATTGCGGGAGTGCAAAGCACGCAGCAATGAATTAGTGGATCCATGCACCATTTGCGTCTACATTGTAGCCATCTGGTGTAGTGCAGCTTACATACAGGGCGCCGTCAGGAGCCAGGCAGTAATCTACGCCGCCAACATTGATCCATCCGGTAGCCATGTAGCCTTCCGCATCGAAATAGTACCATTTTCCATCTGTTTCCTTCCACTGGGATGCAGGGTAGGAACCATCTGGATTTTGCCACCACCAGCGGATGCCGTCAGCAGCTTTCTGCCAGCCTTCTGGGAAGGTGTTGGTATTATTGTTATCGGAAGTGTTGGAGCCTGGGGTCCAGGAGCTGGAAGATACCCATTTGCTCTTTGCGTTGTTGCTGGCTTTTACGGAACGTACTTTAAAGGTGTATTTGGAACCTGCGCTTACCCAGCTGGAAAAATCATAGCTGGTTCCATATACGGAAACAGTGGAAGCGGAACCATCTGGAGGTGTTACCAGGTTACCGTCTTTATACAGCTGTACCTGGAAATATTTGGCAGAAGAAACATCGCCCCAGGTTGCAGTACCTTCAGAGGAAGCGCTCCATTCTACACTGCCTGGTGCAGCCGCATTGCTCATATCAGCATCTTTATCAAATACAAGACGGATGTTCAGGATGATGGTAGCGCCGCCGTCTGTTTTTCTTGCGCTTACATATTCTACCTTGTCATAACGGGATTTAATAGAGCTTGCAAGGGTAAGCTTAAAGTTGCTGGAACTGGAACCGGAGAAGGTATATTCATCTTCATCTTCCAGACCAATGCGGATCTCAGCTTCCGGTGGATTGGACTTGCTCCAGTCATCTCCTTCGTCATTGGTAACTTCCACGGAGTCGATGTAGAAATATTCTGTGTTGTCACCGGTAGGAGTTACTTCTACTTCGCCGCCGCTGCTTCCGGAACGGATGTCCGTGTCAATGGTCAGATTGATCTTTCCCACTTTTGTTTTGCTTGCAGCAAAGGTGCAGGGTGCCATGCAGGAAGAAACAAGAAGGGCGGAAAGAAGAACGGCAGTTACTTTTTTAAACAGATCATATTATTCATCGTCCTTTCTTTAAAAAAATTGCCTGAGAGCAGTTTTTTGGGAAAAACAAATGTCTGCTAACGCAGCCGCTTGTTTTTCTACTTGGCTCATTAAAGTATAACATAGTTCCACCCCTTTTTTAAAGCAAAGAACCCCTTAAAAAGGGGCTCTGGAGCAAATCGTAAGGAAAAGTTAAAATATGCCGGTCGTCTAAAAATTTTTATAAAGAGGTAGAACTTGGAAGGGAGAAGATAAACTCAGTTCCGACCCCTTCTGTACTGATCACATCAATATTTTCACCATGTGCCTGGATGATCTCTTTTTACAATGGAAAGACCAAGACCGGTACCACGTTTATCTTTGCCTCTGGAAAGATCCGTCTTGTAAAAGCGGTCCCAGATCTTTTTAATGCTGTCTCTGGGAATACCGATGCCTGTATCTTTTACGGAGACAAAGATCTTCTCATATTTGCTGGATGCCTGGATGTAGATCACAGAGTCATCATGGCTGAACTTGATGGCATTGTCGATCAGGTTATAAAGGACCTGCTGGATCTTGCCCATGTCTGCGTAGACCATCTGGATGTTATCGGAAAATGTAAGGTCAAAGCGGATATGTCTGGAGTCACAGGTTCCTTCAAAGGATGCGGCAGTGTCTTTTATTACCCGGTTGATGTCAAAATTAGTTCTGGATAAAACCCTTTTGCATCTAAGGAGTTTAAAGTCAGCATGCTCTCTGTCAGCTTGTGAAGGCGTTCTGTCTCGGATATGACTCTGGACAGGTACTTTTCATACATTTCAGCCGGTATGGTGCCGTCCAGAATGGCTTCCAGATATCCTTTGATGGAGGTCAGCGGTGAACGGAAATCATGGGAGACATTGGCAATGAAATTCTTCTGGTATTCCTCCATCTTATTCAGCTCATCGGACATGTAATTCAGGGTGTTGGAAAGGTAACCCATCTCGTCGTGGGTCTTTACCTTGATCCGGTAGTTTAAGTTGCCAGCAGCGTATTCATTGGCACCGGCTGCGATCTTTCGCAGAGGCAGATATACCGTGATGGTAAATACTACAAGGATGATCAGCGACAGGCCAAAGATAATGGCACAGGTCATGTAGAGAATGTCCAAAATATGACTCTGGGAATTTGCAATCTCACTGATGGGAAGGTGGATGAGCACGTAACCATACGTAGTGTAATTGCCGGTCACAGGAGCGGAAACACTGAGTACATTCTGGTCAAATAACTTGTAATAGGTGCCAATGGTATAAGAACGGTTTCCCGTTGCCGTGGGGTCAAAATCCGGATGGTGGTATGGACGCGGCTGCCATTTTTACTGTCCATGATCACAACGCCGCTTTTGTTGACCACCCATGTTTCTGTGTGCAGATAGGTGGACACATTTTTTAATTGTGTGGAAAAAAGATCCATATCCTGATGCTGGCCCTGATACATAAGACTGCAGGAAGCCGCAATATCATTTGCCTCATCGTAAAGGGCATTTGCCCGGTCCTTGATCAGATAATCCCGGGTTATACCGGAAGAAAAGGTGGCAATGGTAAGCACGCTTAAAAGGCCGAAGATCAGGTAGCCCAGGACAAATTTGGAATAAAGAGAGCGGGCCATTACATCACCTCTTTACTTCAAATTTGTAGCCAATGCCCCAGACTGTAGTAATGGCCCAGCTGGCATGATCTTTAATCTTTTCCCGCAGACGTTTGATGTGAACGTCTACTGTACGGGTATCACCAATGTATTCATATCCCCAGATATGATCTAACAGCTGCTCTCTGGTGAAGACCTGGTTGGGAGAGGAAGCTAAGAAATATAACAGCTCCAGCTCTTTTGGAGGCATTTCAATGGAATGACCTTTGTAAATGACGGAATAGTTGGTCAGGTTTACGATCAGATCGGGATATTCCACGTAATCGCCCTGCTGTTTCGGCTCTGTGATGGCAGCTGCAGGTGAAGCCTGATAACGGCGCAGGACCGCTTTTACCCTGGCTACCAGTTCCTTGGAGTCAAATGGTTTGATCATGTAGTCATCAGCACCCAGTTCCAGACCAAGGACTTTGTCAAAGATCTCACCTTTTGCGGAAAGCATGATGATCGGCACCTGGGAACTGGAGCGCAGCTCTCTGCATACCTGATAGCCATCCATGCCAGGAAGCATCAGATCGAGAAGAACCAGATTCGGTTTAAATTCCGTGAAACGCTTTAAGGCTTCTTCCCCGTCGCCTACGATCATGGTTTCATAACATTCTTTCATCAGATAAAGCGAGATCAGCTCTGCGATGTTGGCATCATCATCTACAATGAGTATCCGCTGTTTTTCTGCCATTACAATTTACCTCCCTAAAAAGTTAGATTATGTTCCTATTTGAATGTAACAATAGTAACACCGGTTCCGCCTTCGCCAAATTCGCCCAGACGGAAGTCTTTTACATATTTTAACTGTTTTAAACGCTTGTGGCAGGCAGTCTTTAAGGCGCCGGTACCTCTTCCGTGTACCACGCGTACACTTGGCAGGTGGGCCAGATAAGCGTCATCTAAGTATTTCTCCATAGTAGGAACTGCTTCGTCTGTTGTCATACCGATCAGATTGACTTCCGGTGAAACAGAGAAGGACTTGGACATCTTGATCTGTCCGGAGCCGGAATTAGAGCCTTTGCCTGTGAAAAGGTCTTTTTTTGGATTTGCTGATTCCTACACCGGAAACAGCACCGTAGGAACGGGAAGAACCATCTCCTAAGGTAGCGCTGATATCGTCTTCACGGATCAGTTCAATATCACGGATATTGACCTTGGAACGCAGGATACCCATCTGTACAAACAGGTTTCCGGTGCTGTCTGGAAGGGAACTGACAGTACCTTTTAAGTTCATGGAAAGGACTTTTACGCCGTCACCGATCTTTAACTTCTTGGCAGAAACAGGCTGGCTTGGACCTTTGGCCTTTACTGCCAGTTTGTCGTCTGTTTTCTTTAACTGCTCACGCAGTTTGGTCCTCTGGGCCTCTAATTCTTTGTTAATGCCGGAGTCAGCAGCCAGTTTGTTGATCTGGCGGATGGTCTGGTCGGCAGTCTCTTTTGCTTCACGAAGGATGCGCTGTGCCTCTTCTGTTGCATTGCGGATCACCTTGTCCTTGCGCTCATCCAGATGCTCTTCCTTGCGGGTGAGGCGGGATTTTAACTGGGCGATCTCCTCTTTATAGGAACGGATCTCTTCCTGTTCTTTTCAATGGTCACACGGCTGTTTTCCAGGCTGGTAAGCAGGTCCTCAAAGGACTCATCTTTTGCTTCCAGATGGTTCTTTGCATCTTCAATAATGTAGTCCGGCAGTCCAAGTTTTTTGGAAATAGCAAACGCATTACTCTTTCCCGGAACACCGATCAGCAGGCGGTAGGTCGGCTGCAGTGTTTCTACGTTAAACTCGCAGCATGCATTTTCCACGCCCGGGGTAGTAAGTGCAAATACCTTTAATTCGCTGTAATGGGTGGTTGCCATGGTACGGCATTTCATATTGTGTAAAAATGACAGCATGGCAATGGCAAGGGCAGCACCTTCTGTTGGGTCGGTACCGGCTCCCAGCTCATCGAAAAGGCAGAGGGAACGGGAGTCTGCTTCCTCTAAAATACGTACCGTATTGGTCATGTGGGCGGAGAAAGTACTTAAACTCTGCTCAATGCTCTGCTCATCACCGATATCAGCAAATACATTGTCGAATACAGCTAATTCAGAACCTTCCCAGGCCGGAATGTGAAGTCCCGCCTGTCCCATTAAGGTGAAAAAGACCTACGGTTTTTAAGGATACGGTCTTACCGCCGGTATTAGGACCTGTTACGATCAGCAGGTCAAAGTCTTTTCCAAGCCATACATTGATAGGTACTGCTTTTTTCTGGTCCAGTAATGGGTGGCGTCCGTCCTTGATATTGATGTAGCCCTTATCATTGAAAATTGGGGCTGTGCAGCGGTACTGGTGGGAAAGTGCAGCTTTCGCAAAAATGAAATCCAGCTGTGCTAACAGTGCCATGTCCATCTGCAGTTCTTCAATATGAGGAGCTGTCTGGTTGCTTAAAGAAGCTAAAACAGCCTCGATCTCTTTCTGCTCCTGGATCTCCAGCTCGCGGATCTCATTGTTTAATTTGATGATCGCCATTGGCTCGATAAAAAGAGTAGAACCGGTGGCAGACTGATCATGTACCATACCGGAAACCTGGCTCTTGTATTCTGATTTGACAGGGAGACAGTACCGGCCGTCACGCATGGTGATCACGGCGTCCTGCAAATAGGTACGGTGGGAGTTCAGGATAGAGTTTAACTGGGTATGGATGCGGTCTGCACAGGCCTTTAAGGAACGGCGCACAGGGGACAGACCCGGGCTTGCATCATCTGCGATCTCGTCCTTCGGAAAGGATGCAGCGCTTGATCTCATTGTTGACAGGTGTAAGAGGCTCTAAGGCCTGGAATAACGGGTCTAAGGAGTCAGGCACATATTCCTCGGCTGCTGTCTGTTTCGGTGGCTGCTGACCTGGAAAACGCGGTGTAAAGGTAGCCGGGACGTCCTGACGGGAGGTTTTTGCACGGGCAGCAACTGTAAGAACAGAGCTGATAGAAAGCAGTTCGCTGATGTTTAAAGCACTGCCGATCTCCAGACGCTTTAAGGAACTGCCGATGTCCCGCAGGCCGGAGAAGGAGACAGTGCCTTTTAAGCGGACTCTGTCAGCCGCGTCGGTGGTCTGCGCCTGCCAGGTACGAACTTCTTCCAGGTCAGAAGATGGCACAAGATCCCGGCAGAGGGCTTTACCCAGTGGGGAAGCCGCATGGGACTCCAGCTGGGCGATGATCTTTGTATATTCTAAAGTTTTTAAGGCTTTTTGGTTCATAAATGTTGGTTCCTCCGAGTGATAGGAAAATAAGCGCTTGTTTTTTCTTTGCGCCTTTACATTATACCAGTAAACATTCTGTTTTACTACGGGAAATTTCTTAGGTGGTGCGGGGAGAAAACCCAGTAAGACGGGCACTTTTGGCGCAAGAATCCCATAGAACATCTTGCATAATAGCAGGAAGAACCTTATAATAGGAATAAGATTCTTCGCAAGGAGGAACGCAATGGCGGATAAGCGTACAGATAAGGATGACAACGTAAAGAAGAGCGTTCCTGGCAGTTTATCCAGGAGAAGATCGTGCGTCAGCCGTTATCAAGAAGGCAGATCGTCAGATATATTATATTGACTGTTATTTGTGCAGTACTGTTTGGGACCATATCGGCGGTTTGTTTTACAGTTACGAAAACGGTAGTCAGAAAGATAATGGGACAGGAAAAAATAGAAGAAAGCCGTTCCATTACAATACCGAAAGATGAACCGGAAACATCAGCTCCGGTACAGCAGACTCAGGAAGCTTCAACAGAAGAGACAGAACCGGTAGAAGAGAAAGTTCGTTCAGAGCTGGAAAAATATCCATATTTTCTGGAAGATCTGAACAAGATGTACGGAAATTTAAGGACACTGGTATCAGAAGCAGATAGTTCCATTGCTGCGATCCATTCCATCCAGCATGAAAAAGACTGGTTTGATAACCCAATCGAAACCACAGGACAGTTTTCAGGTGTTGTGATCGATGCCAGAAAAGAAGAAGTTCTGATCCTGGCACCAACAGAAGCAATAGAGACAGCAGACTCTCTGGAAGTTGCATTTTCAGACAGTGACGTTCTTCCTGGAGCCGTAAAACATACAGACTCCCGGATGGGACTGACCATGATCCGTGTAGATGCTACTTCACTGGATGATGCACAGTTTGAGAAGATAAAACCGGTAAAACTGGGAAATTCCTATGGGGTCAGACAGGGAGATCTGGTTATATCCATGGGTTCACCGGCAGGTATGGTACACTCCAGCAGCTATGGTTTCATTTCCTATATAGCTAAAAATGTAAAGATGACAGATGGAAATGCCCGTGTTCTGTATGCGGATATCAAAAAAGTAAGGCAGATGCAGGGACTTTCCTGTTTAATACAGAGGAGAACTGGTTGGCTGGGCCACAGACCGCTATGAGCAGGATGTGGATACAGGCATGAAAACATTTATGTCCATTTCTGATTATAAAGGAGCTCTGGAACTTTTAAGTAATGGGATCCAGGTGCCTTATTTAGGCATTGAAGGTCAGGGAAGTTACTTCAGAAATGGAAAAAAATGGAATGACATCTGGTATTTATATGATCGCGGCAGCTGCCGAAAGTCCTGCCTATAATGCCGGACTTCAGCCTGGTGATATTTTGTCCGGGATCAATGATATTAAGATCGAGGGAATGAAGAATTTCCAGGCCCAGGTGGAAAAACTCCATGTAGGAGACCGCATTACAGTAACAGTCCAGAGAAACAATGGAAAAGATGAGTACAAAGAGATTGAATTTGAAGTAACAGTGGGAGCCAGGTAGGAAAGGTGCCGGGCTCTCTTTTTATGGAAAAATCAAAATTAGAAAAGATGAGGTAAGAAAATGAGATATATCGAAACCTTCCGTGAAGGTATGCACGTATCTGATGTGTATTTATGTAAAAATAAGCAGATCCAGCTTACAAAAAAAATGGAAAAGAATATGGCAACCTGGTCCTTCAGGACAAGACAGGAACCATTGATGCCAAGATCTGGGACTTAAATTCTCCTGGTGTTGGAGACTTTGATACCATGGATTATGTTTGCATTGAAGCAGATGTGACCTTATTCCAGAACTCCAACCAGTTAAATGTACGCCGCATCCGCAAGGCAGGAGAAGGAGAGTATATAGAGTCTGATTATCTGCCTGTATCCAAGCGGGATATCGGAAAAATGTATGAAGAGCTTCTGGCATTTATCAAGAGCGTAAAGAACCCGTACTTAAACCGCCTGCTGTCCAGCTTTTTGTAGATGACGCTGCTTTTGCAAAAGCATTCCAGTTCCATTCTGCAGCAAAGACCGTTCATCATGGTTTTGTAGGCGGACTGTTAGAGCATACGTTAAGTGTTACAAAGCTGTGTGATTATTACGCAGGATATTATAAAGAGTTAAACCGTGATCTGCTGATCACAGCGGCTATTTTCCATGACATCGGCAAGACAAAAGAACTGTCCTGTTTCCCGGAAAATGATTATACCGATGACGGACAGTTACTGGGCCATATCATCATTGGCACGGAAATGATATCAGACCGTATGAAGGAGATCGAAGGCTTTCCGGCAAGTATTGCAGTTGAGTTAAAACACTGTATCCTGGCACATCACGGGAGCTGGAATACGGTTCTCCTAAGAAGCCGGCTTTACTTGAGGCACTGGCACTGAATTTTGCAGATACGACAGATGCAAAGATGGAGACCATGATCGAGGCATTAAATGCTGGTGGCGAAATCAAGGGATGGTTGGGATTTAACCGTTTCTTAGACTCTAATATCCGCAGAACAACGGAGTAAAATAGAAATATGGAAAAAAATCAGGAATTTACAGTATCCATTGAAGATATAAGTGAAGATGGCGCAGGGATCGGCAAACTGGATGGTTATATCTGGTTCATCAAAGATGCAGTGATCGGTGATGTAGTCCGTGCCCGTGCCATGAAAATGAAGAAAAAATTACGGGTTTGCAAGGTTGATGGAGATCCTTACGTCGTCAGAGGCAAGAGTAGAGCCAAAGTGCCCGGTTGCCCGCCAGTGCGGCGGCTGCCAGCTTCAGGCTATGTCCTATGAAGAGCAGCTGAAATTTAAAGAGCGTAAGGTAAAAACCACCTGTTAAGGATCGGAAAGTTTAAGGAAGATGAGATCCACATGCTTCCCATCATGGGAATGAAAGAGCCGTGGCGTTACCGCAACAAAGCACAGTTTCCGTTTGGGTTGGATAAAATGGAAATATTGTGGCTGGATTTTATGCAGGCCGTACCCATGACATTATTGAGTGTGAAGACTGTCTGTTAGGTGTGGAAGAAAATAAGGATATTTTAGGCATTATCAAAGGATTTATGAGAGTCCATGGGATCCGCCCTTATGATGAGACGACCCATAAGGGCTTAGTGCGTCATGCACTGATCCGCAAAGGCTTCCAGTCCGGTGAGATCATGGTCTGTCTGGTGATCAACGGAAAGATATTCCGGCAAAGGAACAGCTGGTAGAAGAACTGTGCCAGGTGAAAGGCATGACCAGCATTTCCTACAGCATCAATCAGGAAAAGACCAATGTGATCATGGGAAAAGAGATCGTAAATTTATATGGCCCTGGTTACATCACTGATAATATTGGAAATGTGACCTATCAGATCTCTCCGTTGTCCTTTTATCAGGTCAATCCGGTGCAGACGGAAAAATTGTATGGAACCGCCCTGGAATATGCGGGACTGACCGGAAATGAAACAGTCTGGGATCTGTACTGCGGAATAGGAACCATTTCCCTGTTTTTAGCCCAGAATGCAAAGAAGGTGTATGGTGTGGAGATTGTTCCCCAGGCCATTGAAGATGCCAGAAGGAATGCTGCCTTAAATAACATTACCAATGCAGAATTCTTCACCGGAAAGGCAGAGGAAGTCCTTCCGGAACAGTATGAAAAAGAACAAAGTCTACGCCGATGTCATCGTAGTAGACCCCCAAGAAAAGGCTGCGACCAGGTCTGCCTGGATACCATTTTAAAAATGGCACCGAAACGGGTGGTTTATGTCAGCTGCGACTCCTCTACGCTGGCAAGAGATTTAAGATATCTTGCAGATGGCGGGTATGAGGTAGAGAAGGTAAGATGCTGCGATATGTTTGGGCAGAGTTGTCATGTTGAGACGGTTGTGGGTCTGAACAGAAAAATATAAAAGTGAGATCAAAACAGATACCGGAAAGTGGCTTAAAACTACGTTTCGGTATATTTTTTATATAAATTTTAAATAATACTTGAAAAAATCTTATCAATATGTTAGTATAAAAAGCAAACGGAAAACGATTTCCATTATGCAGATTGGAACAATATGAACAAAGACAAAGTAACTATCCATGATGTGGCGAGAGCAGCGAATGTTTCTCCAGCCACGGTTTCCAGAGTTTTAAACAACTCAGACCATCCGGTAAAGCCGGAGTTAAAGGAAAAAGATCCTTCTTGCTTCCAAGCAGTTAGGATATATCCCAAATCTTCAGGCCAGAAACTTAAAGAGCAAAAAAGTACATCCATCGGGATCATTATTCCGTCCATTGCGAACCCCTTTTATCCATCTATTGTAAGAGGGATCGAAGATGAGATCGTCAGCCGGAATTATCACATGTCCATATCAAGCTGTGACAGAGATAAAGAGCGGATCAACTACAGTATTGAAAATATGCTGGCAGTCAACGTTCAGGGAATTATCAGCATTTACATTGATGAGATCCCGGAAGCTATGTTTCGCCTGGTAAAACGTGGTGGAGTTGCTTTAAATGTTGTTTCTAACGGTATCTGTATACCGGATATGCACACCATTATGGTAGATAAGGTAGAAGAATGCGAGTTGGCAGTACAGCATCTGCTGGATCTGGGACATAAAAAGTTGCTATGCTGTTTGACAAGCTGGATAACTCCATCCGAAGAAGCCGTCTGACCGGTTATAAGCAGGTGCTGGGAAAAGCGAAGATCCCATATCGGGAAGAATATGTTTATATCTGGGGACGTGATGCTGTCGCTGATGTAACAGAATCCGCGGATAAAGGATATTATCTGACAAAGGCTCTTTTTAGAGAGAACTCCGGAAGTTACTGCTTTTGTGTGTATGAACGATGCCATGGCATTAGGTGCTTTCAAAGCAGTCCGGGAAGCCGGAAAAAAGTGCCGGATGATTATTCCATTGTCGGATTCGATGATCTGGTATTTGCAGACTCCGTTGATCCGGCACTTACCACAGTAGGACTGGAGCAGTATCTCTGGGGAAAGAAGCTTGCACAGTATTATTTTTCTTTGCTAGAGCATCCGGAAGTGAAAGAATCCTGTGTAAGCGAGGAAGAAGTTCTGGTAAAATCTAGACTGATCGTACGCCAGAGTACAAAGAGGATCGGCTAAATACAAGTTGGCCATATAGAAGATATAAACAGACAAGTTACCTTTTGGTGATATCGTCACATATGTTTTGCACACCACATCCGGTGTGCAAAAAATCAGGAAAATGGAAAACGATTTCCATATATTTTTACCCAATGTGGAAAACGATTTCCACACAAAATCAAGGCTATGTACAGTGATCACACTGTATGAGTATAAAACCAAAAACATTTTATGTATTAGAAAGGGGTACTTATTATGAGAAAAATGTTTTATGTAATGTGTGCAGCAGGCGTAGCAGCATCTTTAGCAGGATGTACAAAGATGGACACAGCAGCTACCACGGCAACACCGGCAGCTACAGAGGCACCTGCCAAGGAGGAAACAAAAGCAGAGGAGAAGACAGAAACAGCAGCAGAACCGGAGGTAAAACTGATCGGTGCCCATGTTAATACGGTGGACAGTTCCTATCAGGCTGGTTTCGATGCTATGAAAGAAAAAACTGGAAGAGGTATCCGGCGGAAAGATGACTGTTGAGATCCATCCAAATGGAGAGTTAGGCGGAAACGAAGCAGAATTGGTTGAGAAGATGGCAACAGGAACCGTTGATATGATCGTTGCTTCTCCAAACTTCGTAGCAACCACCGGTGTTAAAGAAGCAGACCTGTTCTCCATCCCATTCCTTTACACAGGCTTAGATCATTGGACAGCAGTTGTAGACGGTGAAGTTGGACAGACCATTACAGATAAGATCAATGCAGGCGGCGTTCTTCATAACTTAGGCTACTGGAGCTGCGGTACCAGAGAGTACTTCGGTGTTAAACCTGTAAATACAGTAGAAGATTTCAAGAACGTAAAGATCCGTGTCCAGGACTCTGATATAGTACGTTCCGTATGGTCCGCACTGGGAGCAAACCCAACAACACTGGCTTATAACGAGCTGTACAGCGGACTTCAGAACCATGTAATCGACGCAGCAGAGAATGACCTTGGAAACATCTTACTGCAGAAGTTCTATGAAGCTGCTCCTTACGTATCTCTGACTGACCATGACATTGCAACCAGAATGTTCCTGATCGGAGCTAACAAGTACAACAGCTTAACTGATGAGCAGAAGCAGTGGGTAGATGAAGCACCAGAATATGCCTGCAAAGAGCAGAGAGCATTTGATAAAGACCTGAACGATAAAGCGCTTGAGACTATCAAGGAAAATGGCGGTATCGTAAACGAAGTAGATAAAGACAGCCTGATCGCAGCTTGTGCAGACGCAAAAGATGCAGCAGCAGAGAAGATCGGTGTAACTGATCTCTACAACAAGGTAAATGAAGCAGCAAAATAAGCAGGCATAGCAGATACGGCATTGTAAGGAAAACGCGTATGGCTGTGTAGATAGTTGTACGCGTTTTTCATATGTTTTTCCAGAATGTTTTGCACCTGATCCCGTGAAAAGATTCGGGAGAACATTGAAAATGGAGGTTTTAACGTGAAAAAAGATATGTGATCTGATGGAAAAAGTTCTGTATATCGTAGGAATGGCATCTGTTGCAGTTTTCTTTGTGTGCACCACAGTACAGGTATGTTCCCGTGTATTCGGATTCCAGGCGGCTTTTTACAGAAGAAGTTGCCAACGCCGCTCTGGCATGGTGCTGCTTTATCGGATCAGCACCAATGGTTCGCTCCAATGAACACTTTAAATTTACAGCATTAACCGAAAAATTAAAAGGAAAATCCTTTTTGCAGATGAACTGGCAGGACATATATTTGTCCTGATCTTCAACCTGGTGGTTGGCATTTACGGCATTAAGCTGGTACAGCAGTTTGCAGCATGGAAAATGACTTCTATGTCGGTAAGTAAAGGATGGAGCTGGTTATGTGTTCCCATTTTTGGCCTTACAGCAGCAGTGTTCTCTGTAGAAAATATCATAGATTGTATCAAACATCCTGACAGAGGCCAGGTAGAAGATGCAGTTGAAAAGGCAATGAAGGAGGCAGAGTTATGATCCTGGTACTGGTAGCAGCAGTTTTTAGTTTTATTATTTGCAGGAATCCCCATTGCCTATATCCTGGGTCTGGTGGCACTTCCTTGGTATTTCCCAGTTAAATTCTATTTCTTTAATTACAGTTGTACAGAAAATGTTTACCGGCCTGAACAGCTTTACACTGCTTGCAGTTCCGCTGTTCGTTCTGGCAGCAAACATTATGAACCGTGCTAAGATCAGTGAGAAACTGATCCAGTTCTGTAATGGTATCGTGGGAAGATTCCCAGGCGGTCTTGCCTATGCAAATGTTTTAGTATCCATGTTATTTGCCGGAATTTCCGGTTCTTCCCAGGCTGATACAGCAGGTATCGGTTCCATTTGATCCCGGCAATGGAAGAAGAAGGTTACAATCAGGAAACTTCCGTAGGTGTAACTGCGGCTTCTTCTACTATCGGTATCGTTATCCCGCCATCTATTCCTATGGTCGTTTACTCTTCCGTAGCAGGCGCATCCATCGGCGCTCTGTTTTTAGGCGGTGTTGTTCCGGGTATTTTGGTCGGTCTTGGACAGATGTTTGTTATTTTCATGGGAAATAAGAAATATCATTATCCAAAACAGGATCCAATGTCATTTAAAGACTTTTTAAAGCTGGCTATAAAATGTCTTCCTCCAGTATTAACACCTGTTATCATTATCGGTGGTGTTATCGGGGGCTTATGTACGGCAACTGAATCTGCAGCTATTGCATGTATTTATGCGATCATCCTTGGTGTATTCGTATTCAAGAACCTTTCTTTAAAAGATGTAAAACCATTACTTTATGACACACTGCGTACCAGCGCCACTTCTCTGTTTGCTCTGGCAACCGCAAATGCTTTGGGACAGCTTTTAAGCTACTAGAATGTAAGTACCAGCGTTCAGCAGATGTTCGCTACCTACTTCCCATATAAGTGGCAGTTCTTGCTGGCTGTTGATCGGATTCTATTTATTCCTTGGAACATTTATGGATGCTATTCCTGCAATGATCCTGTTCGTTCCTGTATTAATGCCTGTTGCAACCGCATTTGGTATTACACCGGTACAGTTAGGTCTGATCATCGTTATCACACTGGCAGTTGGTCAGGTAACACCTCCTTACGGTCTGTGTCTGCTGATCGCAGGAAGGATTTCCGGAATGAGTGTGCAAAAAGTCGTTTCGTTTCAAGGCAGTTATCCCGTATATCATGGTTTCTGTAGTAGTAGTAGTGGTTTGATCGCTTTTTTTACCGGATTTCTGCCTGATTTTGTGAGAAGATTTTTTTGCATTACCGAAACTTATTAAGCCAGAGTGGTTTTAATCAGTACGCGGTGCGGTGATGAAATTCTGCGGCGGAAAATCGGCCACAAAAGGTGCAGGGAAAGACTCCGAGAGGAATTCATTTCCAAAGGAGGGATTTTCTCATGGAGAAAAAGAAGGTAGCGATCGTCACATTAGGTGACAGCCGTCGCGAATTTTATAAAAAGAGAGAAGCAATTGTAGCAAGCGAGATTGAAAAGGTGAAAAAAGGCCTTTGGGGATAAATATGACCTTTATATCTCACCTATTGTATTTGACACAGAAGATGGACAGAATATTTCTGATGAGATCAAGAAACAGGGCATTGAAGCTGTGATCATCCATGTGCCTATCTGGGCAACCCCATCTTTAGCATTCCGCATTGCCTATGGAACTTCCTATCCGGTGTTGCTGTTAGGAAATTTGCAGCGCAATACGTCCAGCCTTGTAACACTGTTGGCAGTTGGGGGTATGTTGGACCAGACCGGAAAGAAGTGCATCCGTGTATCAGGTGATTATGAAGATCCCAAGATCCAGGAAAAGGTGGATAACTTTGTAAAAGGTGTTTATGTGGCAGAAGGCATCCGCCGTTCCAGCTATGGAATGATCGGCGGAAGAAGTATTGGTATTGGAACTACAGTAGCAGATCCAAGCCAGTGGCAGAGTACCTTTGGGGTAGAGTTTGACCACTGCGATCAGTATGAGATCGTATACCGTGCAAAGGCACTGGACGAAGAACGTGTCCAGAAGCATTTAAAATGGGTAAAGGAAAATGTCCCGAGGATAGAATTCGGGGACAAGTTTACAGAGAAAACACTGGAATTACAGGTACGCAGTTATCTGGCATTAAAGGATATGGCTGCGGAAAAGAAGTATAACTTTATGGGCATCAAGTGCCAGCAGGATATGAGCGATCATTTCGTTCTCCAGTGTCTGGGTGTGGCATTATTAAACAACCCATATGACGCAGACGGCGAAAAGACACCGATTCCCAACTTCCTGTGAGTGTGACTGCGACGGTGCTATGACCATGCGCATCTTAAATCTGTGCGCAGAAGGAAAGCCTTCCTGTTTGCTGGACATCAAGTTCTTTGATGGAAACGATAAGGAATTTGTACTGGCAAACTGCGGCAGCGTGGCACCATATTTCGCTGATCCGGACAACAAAGAAGAAGCTATGAAGAAGATCGCTTTAATGCCCCATATCTTCGGGGAAGCAGGTGGTGCATCCATCCAGTTTATCTCCAAACCAGGTGATGTAACGGTTGCCAGACTGTTCCGCAGCAATGGGAAATATGTATTAGGCTGCTTTGAGGGAACCACAAAGATGTATCCTCTTGAGAAGTTAAAAGAGACTACATACTGTTATCCCCATGCATTCGTAGAAGCAGAGGCAGACTACGAAAAGTTCTACGAGAAGATCAACTCCAACCATCTGCATATGGTTTATGGAAAGTATGCGAAGGTTTTAAAGATGTTCTGTGAGATCGTGGGAATTGAGTATATCTGTTTTAATAAGTAGTGCTTGTACAAAAAGCAAATGAATGAGTTGTAAAATTTACAGGTTTACACAGCAACGTCAAAATGTTATGATACTGGTACATTATTTACGAAAACGATGTACCGGTGTCCTGAGGCCAGAAATCTTCCTGCAAGCAGGCTTGCATCAGATTTCTGGCCTTTTGGCTATGGTATTATCATGATGTTGTGGCAAAAGGTATTTTGCGGTGATTAACAGAAGGTGAGGGGGAAATATATGAGACTCTTATACGAGTTATCCTGGTTATGGGAGATGATGGGTATCGCCATGGCTGCTGCGGTTGTCTGTGTAGCTTGCGCTGCGCTGATCTGTAAGGCAGCAAAGAAGAAACTCAGCAGAAAAGTGATAGCAGTTGTTGCTGCTGCAGCGTTTGCGGGCGCTGTTTTGGCAGTTATTCTAATCGCGCGGACACCTATGCCCCTTTGAATGTATTCTTGAAAACACGAGCTTACTTATATATGGTTTAAGATAAAATTAACCCCTATTTTTCCAGGGAAATGTGCTATACTATCAGCACAGCAGTTACCAAGGAGAAAGGCGGGGAAAAGTATTATGAACAAGGTGATTACAGTGAGCCGTGAATTCGGCAGCGGGGGAAGAGAACTGGGGTGTGAAGCTGGCGGAGACACTGGGGATTCCTTTTTATGACAAGGAACTGATCTCCATGGCAGCAGATGATATTAATATTGCAGAGGAAGCGTTCCGTAAATACGATGAGCATGTGATAGAGGATGATCCTTTAGATCATAAGATCCATCATTCCTTTTCAGAGCTGTATAAAGTGCCTATGTCTGATCAGATTTTTGTGGCCCAGTCCAATGTGATCCGCAGACTGGCTTCTCATGGCCCATGTGTGATCGTAGGACGCTGCGCAGATATGATCCTGGAGGACAGCGTGAACATTTTCATATATTCAAAAATGAAACAGCGCGTAAAGCGATTAATGGAACTGGAGCCGGAAGAAGGCGCCAATGAAAAAAGGCATGGAAATGAAGATCCGTGCCGTTGACCGCAAGCGCCGGGATTATTACCAGTATTATACTGGAAATACCTGGGGAAGAGCCCAGAATTATCATCTTTGCGTGGACAGCAGTTTAGTTGGCGTTGACGGCTGTTTAAGAGCTGCTCTGGCATATCTGGAAGATGTGTGCAAAGATGAAGAAAAGCCGGAAGATGGCGAAAAAAGAAACCGTATAACGGAAAAAAAATATCGGAATGCAATTAAAGACGGTGAATAATTCCCGTCCATAAGACTCATAATAAGAACGTGCAAAAGAAGTACAGATCAAAAAACAGGTGAGTCCATGGAAAAGCCGGGAAAGAAACTGAAGAAATTTTTTATTATAATAGGAATCACAGGAATGGTGTATGCAGGTCTTAAATACCTGCTGCCACTTGTGGTTCCTCTTTTATTAGGTTATACACTGGCACTGCTCCTTCGGCCGTCAGCCCGGTTTTTACAGCACCGGATTACAGTGCGTATATTTGGAAAAAATGGAAGCCATCACTGGGACTGATCGGATCGGTACAGTTACTGATCTTAGCGGTGCTTGGAAGTTTTCTGCTGACTTTGGGCATCCGCCGTCTGTGGGAAGAAACGTCTACTTTGATGAACCAGCTTCCTGTATGGCTGGATGGGCTTTATTTCTGGATCGAGGAAAAATGTTCCGGTCTTGAGAAGCGGTTCGGCCTTGATCCCGGCTGGGGAATCCATGTGGCAGGAAGTATGATCGAAGCAGGAACAAAGTATGTGAAAGAGAAATCGGTGCCGTCCTTTGATGGTTGGCTCTTATTATACAGCCGGAGTTATAGGTCGTATTGGATTTATAAGCCTGTTTTCTTTCTGCAGCGCCATTTTAAGCTTACAGGAAATGGAAGAGTTAAAAGAACGGCGGGACCGGTCTGTTTTCAGCCGGGAGTTCCGTCTGATCGGTGACAGGCTGGTAAGCACCGGGAAAGTGTGGTTTAAAAGCCAGGGGATCATATTTTTACTTACCTCATTTTTGTGTACAATAGGCATGTTTTTGGTGGGAAATCCATGTCCTGTCCTTGTGGGAATGGGGATTGGTATCATGGATGCCTTTCCGGTATTAGGAACAGGAACGGTGCTGGTGCCGTGGGCGGTCATTGAGATTGCCATGGGAAGCTGGAAAACAGCATTGATCTTAACAGGTTTATATCTGATCTGTACTTTTTATGCGGCAGTTCCTGGAAGTACATCTTATGAGTGGACAGATGGGGCTTTCGCCTTTTGAGACACTGGGGGCAGTGTATGTGGGACTGAAACTGTTTGGGATAGCAGGGCTGTTTCTGGGGCCGCTGGGATTGTTGCTGATCGAGGATATGACAGAATTATTGATCACGCAGCCTATGAACGATGAACAGAGGCATAATGAAACAAATAAGTCAGCTATGATAGACGGTGGTAACCGTTTTATGTCCCATTGACAAAAATCCCGTTCTGGCGTAAAATCGAAAGGAAATGACGTAAATCAAAGAGGATCTATGAAATTCCATGAAAATGGCGTTGAAGGGGATCATTAAGTCGGACAGCCCGTTACAGAGAGAGGAACACTGGTGGAAGTTCCTTACGAAAGCGTGACCCAACCTGCCCTGGAGCTCTGTATGATAAATACAGCGAAATTCCCGCGTTAAGGGATAAACAAGAGGGTTTCTGCAGAGGTAAAATGTCATTTGCCTCAACATTTTTGCAGGAACTAAGAAGGGTGGTACCGCCGAGTCATTCGGTCCCTTGCAGTAAGTTGATGCATGGGATCGGATGGCTCTTTTGATTTTATGTACTCTCGAAACCTTTCCTGCACTTGCCTTTTGCGGCTGATTTTCCGCCAGTCCAAATTTCATCAACGTACGCCCCGCGTACGCCTCAGAAATTTGGGCACAACTGACAAAAAATCTTCTCGCAAAATCAAGTACAAAAAGGTTCCGAGAGTACATGGTTTAAAAAGAAAGAAATAAAAAGGAGAAAAATCATGGCAGACAACAAAAAAATGGTAGAAGCGATCACATCCATGGACACTGACTTTGCCCAGTGGTATACCGATGTGGTTAAAAAAGCAGAGCTGTGCGATTATGCAAGCGTAAAGGGCTGTATGGTCATCAAGCCAGCTGGATATGCGATCTGGGAGAACATCCAGAAAGAATTGGACCGCAGATTTAAGGAAACAGGTGTACAAGAACGTATATATGCCTATTTTCATTCCGGAAAGCCTGTTAGAGAAGGAAAAAGACCATGTAGAAGGTTTCGCACCGGAAGTTGCATGGGTAACCCATGGCGGATTGGAGCCACTTCAGGAGAGACTTTGTGTAAGACCTACTTCTGAGACTCTGTTCTGCGATTTCTATGCAAGAGACATCCATTCTTACCGTGACCTTCCAAGGGTATACAACCAGTGGTGTTCTGTTGTACGTTGGGAAAAGACCACCCGTCCGTTCCTGCGTTCCAGAGAGTTCTTATGGCAGGAAGGTCATACCGCTCATGCAACCGCTGAGGAAGCACAGGAGCGTACCATCCAGATGTTAAATGTATACGCTGATTTCTGCGAGCAGGTTTTAGCGATCCCGGTTATCAAGGGACAGAAGACTGATAAGGAGAAATTCGCAGGTGCAGAGGCTACCTACACCATCGAATCCCTGATGCATGATGGTAAGGCATTACAGTCCGGTACCAGCCAGAACTTCGGTGACGGATTTGCAAAGGCATTTGACATCCAGTTTACTGATAAGGACAATACATTAAAGCATGTTTACCAGACATCCTGGGGCATGACAACACGTATGATCGGTGCAATCATCATGGTACATGGTGATGACAATGGTCTGGTCCTGCCTCCAAGGATCGCTCCTGTGCAGATCATGGTAGTTCCGATCCAGCAGAAGAAGGAAGGCGTATTAGACAAGGCCTTTGAGTTAAGAGACCGTCTGATCAAGTCCGGCTTCTCTGTAAAGGTAGACGACAGCGACAAGAGCCCGGGCTGGAAGTTTGCTGACTGCGAGATGCGTGGTATCCCGTTAAGAGTAGAGATCGGACCAAAGGATATGGAAAACAACCAGGCTGTTCTGGTACGCCGCGATACCCACGAAAAGACCGTTGTTTCCCTGGACGAGTTAGAAGCAAAGGCAGCAGAACTGCTTGATACCATCCAGCATGACATGTTAGAGAAGGCAAGAAAGCACAGAGATGCCCACACTTATACCGCTTTAGGCTGGGATGAGTTCGTTGAGACCATTAACACAAAGCCAGGTTTCGTAAAGGCTATGTGGTGCGGATGCCAGGAATGCGAAGACAAGATCAAGGAAGTAACCGGCGCAACTTCCAGATGCATGCCATTTGAGCAGGAAACTCTGTCTGACAAGTGTGTATGCTGTGGAAAGCCGGCTAAAAAGATGGTTTACTGGGGAAGAGCATATTAATATGAAAATGAATATCCCGGAACCTGCAAGAAAGATCATTGACAGGTTAAATGAACATGGTTACGAGGCCTATGTAGTAGGCGGCTGTGTCCGGGACATGATCCTGAAAAGAGAGCCGGGAGACTGGGATATTACCACCAGTGCCAGACCGGAGCAGGTGAAGGCTCTCTTTACCAGGACACTGGATACAGGCATACAGCATGGCACTGTGACCATTATGGTTGGAAAAGAGGGATATGAGGTAACTACATTCCGGGTGGATGGCGATTATACAGATGGCCGGCACCCGGATACTGTTACCTTTACCCCTTCTCTTGAAGAAGACTTAAAGCGCCGTGACTTTACTATTAACGCCATGGCTTATAATCACAATACAGGCCTGGTGGATATTTTCGGCGGAAGGGAAGATATTGAAGGCAAAGTCATTCGCTGCGTTGGAAATCCAACGGAACGTTCTTTACAGAGGATGCCCTTCGCATCCTGCGTGCTATCCGTTTTTCCGCCCAGCTGGGATTTGAGATCGAAGATGCCACACGGCAGGCGATCACAGAAATCGCTCCTAATCTGATCCACGTAAGCAAAGAACGTATCCAGGTGGAACTGACCAAGCTGCTTTTAAGTGATCGGCCGGAAGCTATGAAGCTGGTATATGAAACAGGCATCAGCCCCTATGTTTCTGAAACATTTCACAAAATGGGAGAAATGCTTGCAGATATGCCGATTACTGTTCCTGCAAAAAAGGCCCTTCGTTGGGCTTTTTTTTTAAGAAAAAGGAACACCGGAGCAGTCAGTGCGCATTTTACGGGATCTGAAACTGGATAATGATACTATTTACCAGGTAAAGGTGCTGACTGGTTGGATCGAAAGATCCATTTGCGGGGAGATCGCTCTTCCAGATGGAAAAACAGATGAAATGTGTACGCTGGAAACGGCAGCAGAACTGGAATTTATGCCAGGTATCGAAAGCAAGCCTCAGATCCGTAAAGTCATGAGCCAGATGGAGCCGGAACTGTTTGATGATCTGTTAAATATTAAGCTGTGTCTGGCAAAGTCGGCGGCAAAGACAAGGATAGTCGAAAGTGTGGCAGTAAGGCAGTTAGAGCGAATATTTGCGCACTGCGGGATGAGATCCGCGCTGACGGTAACTGTATTTCCTTAAAAATGCTTGCTGTTACTGGAAATGACCTGATAAAAGCTGGAATGAAGCCGGGAAAAGAAGTGGGGCAGACGCTGCATCATTTTCTGGAACTGGTTTTAGATGAGCCGGAGAAGAACAGCAGAGAATACCTTCTTGGAATGTTAAAAGTATAAAACAGTTAATAGATTTGCAAAATAGCACAGAGTATATTTATAGATAAATAGTCAGCTTTTAAATTTATTTGTTACTATGTTTTACAAAATTATTTAGGTTAATAAAAAATAATCATGTATGTTTTTACTTAATTTAAATGATGTATGCGTATAAAAACATTGCAATATTTACAAAGGTTGACTATAATATTTTACAGGATACATGATTTTTTGCCAGTTGTGCTCGAATTTTGAACATCACAGTTCAAAGGAGGATTTGAAAAATGAAATTGATCAACACAGAAAAAGCACCAGGCGCAATCGGACCTTATTCTCAGGGTTTTGAAGTAAACGGTATTGTTTATACTTCCGGTCAGATCCCGGTAAATCCAGCTGACGGCACTGTACCAGAAGGCATCGCTGCACAGGCTGAGCAGAGCTGCAAGAACGTAGGAGCTATTCTGGAAGCAGCAGGAAGCGGCTATGACAAAGTTATCAAGACCACCTGCTTCTTAGCAGATATGGGTGACTTCGCAGCATTCAACGAAGTATACGCTAAGTACTTTACTTCTAAGCCAGCTAGAAGCTGCGTAGCAGTTAAGTCTCTTCCAAAGGGCGTTCTTTGCGAGATCGAAGCAATCGCTGAGAAATAAGTAATAGTTGTGAAATAAAAATGGCTGCAGTTTCTTAGAAGCTGCAGCTTTTTTCGCTTAAAATGGAAGTGGGAAACGCGCCCGGGGGCGCGTTGCAGGCTGTGAAGCGTTTGGAGCAGAACGGAAAGCGGTGCAAGGCCATTTATCAGGTACGGAGAGGTTTTAAATATGAAGAATAACATTGTGATCATGACGGCGCTGGATGAATTTCAGTGGAGTTTACGAAGTGCAGGGCCTAAAGGCAGTGCTGGAGGCAGGAAAAACAAATAATCATATTATTTCCCAGTTGGACTGCCAGGACATTCCGGGGACTAACTGCTATTGTGATAGCCTGGCAGAGGAAGAGATCGGAAAGAGAATTGTCCCATTTGGTCCGGAAGGACTGCATTTTTTAGACTCCGGCAATTACCATTATCTGACGAAGCTGTGGCTGGAGCTGGTAAAAGTACCCTTTGAACTGTTAGTATTTGACCACCATACTGATATGCAGCGTCCGGCATTTGGTGGGATCTTATCCTGCGGTGGCTGGATCCGGGAAGCATTGGAGACTAATGAAAATTTAAAGCATGTAATTCTGGTGGGACCACCGGAAACTGCCATGGAAGAAACAAAAAAGGGAGCTTTTTGGAAGACGGGGAAGAATTTATCAGGAAAGTAACCGGGATCTGTGAGGAAGAATTTCTTCAAAATGTGTAAAAGCCGGATGGAATAAAGAAACTTTGTGGACAGTGCAAAGAAAATGATTTAGGAGCCGATGAAAAGGATCCATTGCCACTGTATATTTCCATTGATAAAGATATTTTATCAGAGTCTGAAGGAAAGACCAACTGGGATCAGGGAAATGTGGTTTTGGACCAGGTTTTGCAATTTATAGATGTCTATATGCAGCAGACACCGGATAAAACGCTTATTGGTGTGGATGTATGCGGGGAAGACCCGGAAGCAGACAGTGAGGAAGTTCAGGCGGTCTGCCAGGAAACCAGTGAAAAAATCTGCAGCTTTGTAATGACATTGTTTAAAGCGGATTAAAAAGTAAAAAATCTGCCAGTTATCCCCGTCGGATCAGACGGGGATTTTTGCTGTATATTTTAAAGAATTTTCCATGCCACCAAAGCCAGGATGACCAGAAAGATCACATTATAAAGTGTAAATATCTTCATATAGCGCCCGGTATACGCATTTTCTGTCCCCACATAAAAACGATAGGAGATCAGACTGGCTAAGGATGCGATCAGAGTTCCAAGGCCGCCGATATTGACCCCGTACAGCAGAGGTGTGACCTTGTCTGTAAAGCTTGAAAGCAGGATGGCAGCAGGTACATTGCTGATGCACTGGCTTAAAGGATCCCAGCGCCCAGTTCACGTCCCCGGATCAGCTTGTGGAGCAGGTCAGATACTGCGGGGATGTTCTGCACATTTCCGATGAACAGAAAAAAAGAAAACAAACGTTAAAAGCAGAAAGTAATCTGCTTTATGGAACAATGCCCGGTTGGTAAAAAGCAAAGTTACGAGGACGAGAATCAGCATAACAGGATATGGGATCAGGTGGGATACGCATCCCAGACAGACCACAAAAAGAGCCAGGTAAACAGCCAGCTTTTTCTGTTCTGGTTGTTCTTCTACTGGTTGGGAAGCTATGTCTACAGATGCAGAGGGAAGCATGCAGGCTGCCGCAACCAGCAAAATCAGAGAAAGGGCTGTAAGGGGAAGCATACGCATCAAGAAAGTCCCTGTGGAAACAGAAAAGGCAGAGGCCAGATACAGGTTCTGGGGATTACCTACAGGTGTGAACATGCTTCCTAAATTTGCTCCGATAGTCTGCAAAACAATGGTGGAGATCAACAGTTTTTGCTGTCCGGTCATAGTCAGGATCATAATGCCAAAAGGCACGAATGTAAGCAGCGATACATCATTAGTGATGAACATGCTGGAAAAGAAGCACAGCAGGGAAAGCACCAGTATTAATTGCCGTGTAGTCCGTACTTTTTGTAAGCAGTGCAGAGCCGAGAAAATGAAAAAGACCAATACTCTGAAATCCAGCCACCACCAGCATAAGACAGAAAAGCAGGGAAAGGACCCGGAAGTCGATATACCCTATATAAGCAGCAGAGGGATGTACAAAAAACGCGGAAATAAAGGCTAAAGATCCGGCGATACATAATACAGTTTCTTTTTAAAAAAGCGGATGCAGGTATCTACAAAAGGTTTCATAATCAACATGTCCTTTACAATATTCAATCAACAAATTCAGTTTATTCAAAATAAAAGTATACAGCGACTGGTGGAATTTGTAAAATCAAAATGAAAATGGTATACTACAATAATTAGCTTACTCAGGAACAATGCAATGAAGATGAAGAGGTGCTGTGTATATGGAGATTGACATTGAGAAACTGACTTGTGGAATACAGTTGACAGATATAGAGCGGAATGTATTGGAATATCTGCTGACACACCTTGATCAGGCTTTAAAGTTAGGCGTACGTGGTGTGGCCCGGGAAAACTTTTTACGTCCACATCCACAGTTATGAGGCTTTCACGTAAACTGGGTTATAATGGTTTTATTGAGATGTATTATAAACTTTTGGGAACTGTGGGTGGAGTCAGCCGCGGTTATGAAGTAAATGAAGATTTTGTCAGCCATTTTGCAGGAAAGGAAGCTATATCCTTAGAAAACTATCAGAATCTGCGCAGGGCGGCAGAAAAAATCTGCGCAACGCCGGATACTGTATTTATCTATGGAATGGGTTTTTCATCGATGATGGCAAATTATCTGGGGAAAAAGCTTCTGGTTTTAGGTATTAAATGTATCTTGTCAGATGGGGCAGATTCTATTGGTATTTTTGAAAATAATATGGAATCTATAGGTGTTTTTATTGCGTTTTTCAAGATCAGGGCGTTCGCCTCATGTACTGAATCGGGTAAGGACAGCAGAAGAAAATGCTATTTTTACAGTAGGATTTACCCATGCGGGAGACAGTCCGTTGAAAGAACACAGTGATTGTGTGATCGAGGTAGAAGATGATAATCCTTTAGATGACAGGAATATGAAACCTACCCTTTATTTTGCAAAAACAATGATGATGATCGAACTTTTGATCTATGAATATTATCGCATTTCTATAAAATAAGAGCGTATTTATACAATTTTATATAATTCTGTGAAACGTGTTACGTAATTGGGTAACACGTTTCCTTTTGGTCTGAAATCTGTACTTTTTCCCAGTAAGCTGTATAATTCCAAATATCACCACGTGGAATAAAAAACATGATCTTTTACAGACAGTGAATATTATGTTGGAAAATGGAGAGAGGTAAAATGAAAGAAAAAGTAATGAGTGCTATGCAGGCCTTTTCAAAGGCTATGTTCATGCCTGTGCTGATCCTTCCTATTGCAGGCCTTCTGATCGCCGTGGGAAATGTTTTGACAAATGCGAGACTGATGGAAATCTTACCGTTTCTTGACAATCCGGTAACAAAGGGATTTGGAACAATCCTTTCAGGCGCACTGGTAGCGATACTGAATAACCTGGGACTGATCTTCTGTACCGGTATTGCAATCGGACTTGCAAAGAAGAAAAAAGCGGAAGCCGGATTTACAGCACTTCTTGCATTCCTGGTATTTATCAATGCCATGAATAAATTCATGGGATTAAGAGGAATGTTAGTGGATGCAGACGCATTGAGAGGAAGCGGCCAGGCAGTAGTTCTGGGAATTCAGATCCTGGATATGGGCGTATTCCTGGGAATTATTCTTGGATGTGTAAGTGCATATGTGCATAACCGTTTCATTGATACGGAATTTAACAATGCATTCCAGATCTATGGAGGTGCAAGATTTGTATTTATTGTACTGATCCCGGTTATCATCATTCTTGCAGTTGTTCTTACTTATGTATGGCCTCCTGTACAGATGGTGATCGACAGTCTGGGATATTTTATCAACAGAACCGGAAACTTTGGTATTTTTATTTACGGAGCACTAGAACGGCTTCTGATCCCTACAGGACTTCATCATCTGGTTTATACACCATTCCTGTATACAAAACTGGGTGGTACAGAACAGATCGCAGGCCAGGTATACGAAGGCTGCCGAAATATTTACTATGCGGAAATGGCAGATCCGTCTATCCCGATCTTATCCTCTTCTGTAGTATGGGATGCAAGAGGACTTTCAAAAATGTTTGGTCTGGTTGGCGCATGCCTTGCAATGTATCACACAGCAAGACCCGAAAACCGTCAGAAGATCAAAGCAATCCTGATCCCGGCTGCATTTACATCTTTTATTGCAGGTGTAACAGAACCAATTGAATTCTCATTCCTGTTTGTAGCACCGATCTTATTTGTAGCCCATGCAGTATTAAGCGGACTTGGAATGGTAGCATTTAATATATTAAGTTGCCGCGCCATCGGACCAAATGGATTTATTGATTTCCTTCTGTATAATATCCCGTTAGGAATCGGAAAGACACATTGGCCAACTTATCTTTTAATAGGAGTTGCGGAATTTGTTATTTATTATTTCTTATTCCGTTTCCTGATCACCAAGCTGAACTTAAAAACACTTGGGCGTGAAGATAATGGAATGGAAATGAAACTTCATACAAAGGCTGAGTATAAAGAAAAGACTGCAAAAGCATCTACAGAAAAACGGCAGCATCTGAAAAGGGGAGATCAATGCAACGCTGATCGTAGAGGCATTAGGCGGTCCGGACAATATTGAAAAAGTAGATAACTGTTTTACACGTTTACGTCTGATCGTAAAAAGACAGTTCAATTGTTAAGGATGAGGTTTTAAAGCAGAAAACAGGAGCAGCAGGCGTATTTAAGAAAAATGAGACAGTTCAGGTAGTTTACGGTCTTCAGATCAATCAGGTAAGAAAGGCAGTAGACAAGGAACTGGGCTTGGATCAGTAATAGAAGGGAGATCATAAAAATGGACGGAAAAAGTTTAATGTAGTGATTGCCGGAGGCGGCAGTACTTACACACCAGGAATTGTAAAAATGATGCTGGAACATCAGGAAGACTTTCCGCTGAATTCAGTAACACTTTATGATAATGATGCAGAGCGTCAGGCTGTTATAGGTGAAGCACTTGAAATATTAATGAAAGAAGAGGCTCCACAGATTCATTTCGCATATACGACCGACCCAGAAACAGCGTTTACAGGAAAGGATTTCTGTATGGCACATATCCGTGTAGGAAAATATGCAATGCGCAGGTTGGATGAGCGGATCCCAATGAAATATGGCGTTGTTGGACAGGAAACCTGTGGCCCGGGCGGTATTGCTTATGGAATGAGAAGCATTACCGGTATGCTGGAGATTATTGATTATATGGAAAAATATTCTCCGGATTGCTGGATGCTCAATTACTCTAATCCTGCATCCATCGTTGCGGAGGCCTGCCGTGTATTAAGACCAAAGGCAAAGGTGATCAATATCTGTGATATGCCGGTAGGTACCAGAAGAAGAATGGCATACATTGTAGGAAAAAGAGTACGATGATCTGGATGTTCGCTATTTTGGTTTAAATCACTTTGGCTGGTGGACCAGTGTAAAGGATAAAACAACGGGCGAAGATTATATGCCTAAATTAATAAAATATGTTGCTGAAAACGGTTATCTTACCCAGAAAGCAATCGAAACACAGCATATGGATGCAAGCTGGCAGGCGACACACAGAAAAGCGAAAGATCTTCTGGCCCTGGATCCACAGTTTTTACCAAATACATACTTAAAGTACTATATGTATCCGGATTATGTAGTAGAACATACAGATCCAAACCACACCCGTGCAGATGAGGTTATTGAAGGCAGGGAGAAAGAAGTATTTGGCGCAGCAAGAGAGATCATCCGCAAAGGAACTGCTACAGGCGGTGAGTTTACTGTTGATAATCATGCGGCTTTTATCGTATCACTGGCAAGAGCGCTGGCTTATAATACACATGAGATCATGCTGTGTATTGTGGAAAATAAGGGTGCCATCAGCAATTTTGATGATGACGCTATGGTAGAGGTTCCTTGTGTTGTAGGTTTTAATGGTCCGGAGCCAATGTGCCAGGGAGAAATCCCAACCTTTGAAAGAGGCATGATGCAGGAACAGCTGGCAGTTGAAAAACTGGTTGTACAGGCATATGTAGAACACAGCTATTTGAAGTTGTGGCAGGCACTTACCTTATCGAAAACAGTTCCAAGTGCTTCTGTAGCAAAACAGATTCTGGATGATCTGATTGAAGCCAACAAGGATTACTGGCCTGAATTAAAGTAATCGGGAGGAGCATATGGGTTTATTTAACTGGCTGAAAAAAGCACCAGAGATTAAAAAAGCAGAATTTGTATCTCCGGCTACAGGAAAAATTATTCCGGTCGATCAGGTAGAAGATGAGACATTTGCTTCTAAAATCCTAGGAGATGGTTTTGCTGTGGAACTTACAGATGGTGAAGTAATTGCTCCATTTGACGGCGAAGTGACGGCTGCATTTCCTACAGGACATGCCTATGGTTTAAAACGTGAAGACGGTTTAGAATGTTTGATCCATATTGGTTTGGATACAGTAGAATTAAATGGTTCTGGATTTGATGTAAAAAAAGTAAAACAGGGGGATCAGGTAAAACAGGGACAGGTGCTGGTAAAGGTTGATCTGGACCAGGTGACAGGCGCAGGAAAATCTCTGGTATCACCGATCGTATTTTCAAGTGGAGCAATGTTTACGCTGTTGGAAAAAGAGTTTGCTGTGAAAGGTGAAGAAATCTTACGTCTTGAACAGTAATTATAAAACAGATAATATTTATTGAGCACTCAGTTAAAAGCAGGAGTTGTCCGAACTGATATTTTGCGGATAACTCCTGTTTTTCGTATATTGTTATAATTTTTTTCACTTCCACCAGGTTCGTATGCTGTCCATTCCCTCTTGCAAATGGAGTCGGGCGCTGGGAAGTGAGTACGTTAATGGAACCCCGGGTATCTACACCGTTTTCATCGGGTGTATACCAGGTGCCCTGGGAAAGGGTGGTGACACCTTTGGCTACCCGGTCGGTGATCTTAGCAGGGATCTTTACTTGCCCCCGGTCATTGTATACAAGAACCATATCACCGTCATGGATGCTACGGGCGGCGGCATCTTCCGGGTGGATCCAGAGTTTTTGTGGGTCCAGTCTGCGAAGCCCCAGGTTATTGTCATGGACCGTATGGGTGCGGCATTTGCTGTGCCAGCCGGATAACTGCAACGGAAAGCGCTTTGTCAGCGGGTCCTCCGGACCTTCCGGCGGGGCTACGTACCGGGGATTGGCGGCATAAAGTCTTTCATAGGAGTTTTCCACAATTTAGTAGAAAACAGCTCGATCTTCCCACTTGGTGTGGGGAATGGGTAATGCTTTGGATCTTTTACTTCTTTTTCAAAGGAAATGGGATAATGCCCTTCTTCAAATTTATAAATGCCTTTTTCACGGAATTCATCATATTCCGGGAGCTCCGGTTCGCTGGTGCGAAGATCTTCATAAATATAACTCATCCACTGGCTGTAATCACGGCCTTCTGTAAATTCTTCTTCTAAGTCGATCCGCTTTGCCAGTTCCCGGATCCATTCATATTCTGTTTTACATTCATAAAGAGGTTCAATGACCTTATTGTTAAATCCCAGAAATTCCGTAAATTTCCACGGCTTTGTAATATTTTCCTCCTCAAACATGGAAACTCCTGGAAGGAGCAGGTCTGCAAATTTGGCGCTGGCGGTCATAAATAAGTCGGAGCAGACGATGAATTCGCACTTGGAAGTGTCTTTTAAAAGTTTGGCAGTGCGGTTGATGTCCCCATGCTGGTTTACAAGGGTGTTGCTTGCCAGGTTGAAGATCATTTTTATATTGGAATCCAGTGCAATATCCTTTGGATCATCAAAAATACCCTGATCGCAGGTGCGGATGCCATCATATTCATTCATTTCCTTACCGTGGTCTATTGCATCAGTCCAGAGGAAAACAGGAAGTTCCCTGTTATAAGGGTTATCAAGGACCGGAAATCCCGGCAGTTCATGGGTGGAACAGTCACCGGCACCGGCTGCAGAGCCGCCGCTGATGCCTACATTTCCAGTAAGACAGGCAAGAAGGATAGCGCCACGGGCACTTTGCTCCCCATATGCATTTCTCTGGGCGCCATATCCCTGGATAATGGCAGCCGGTTTTGTGGTAGCATAGCGGATAGCCAGTTCCCGGATGGTGTCAGCTGGAATGCCAGTGATCGTTTCACCCCATTCAGGTGTCTTTGGAATGCCGTCGTTTTCGCCCATTAAATAGGAAAGGCAGTTAAAGGGACGGATCCACGCCTTCCGGCATATGGGCTGCGTCAAATCCAAGACAGCATGTATCTAAAAATCCCTGATCCTGAAGCCCTTCTTTTACAATAACGTATGCCATGGCATCAGCCAGAGCACTGTCTGTAGCAGGACGGATGGGGATCCACTGGGCATTTAAGGCAACAGCAGTATCATTTTTTCGGGGATCAATGACAATAATGGGAATACCGGCGGCTTTTGCCTTTTAAGTAAAACATGGTGCTGCTGTCAAATTTTGTCTCTGCAGGATTATGACCCCACAGGATGATCAGATGGCTGTTTAACCAGTCGGAAGGATGTGTTCCGGTTTCGCTGGTGCCGTAGGTGATGTCTGTTGCATTACGGATGCAGGCAGAGCTGTAGGAATTGTAGCTGCCAAGATAACCTCCGTCTAAGGCCAGCAGGCGGCGCATCATACGGTCGCCACGCATAACGGCGCTGATGCCGCAGCCGTCGTTGATATACCGGGAACCGGGGCCGTAGGTATCGCGGATGCGGATGTATTCTTCGGTAAGGATATCAGCGCTTCCTTCCAGCTGATGCGGACAAATTTCCCTTCTCCACGTTCACCGACCCGTTTCATAGGCCAGCGAAGCCGGTCTTCGCCTAAAAATGTTTTATGGTAGTTTAATCCCCTGGCGCAGGCACATAAAGGAACGGGATGTTCTGGTGTTCCTCGTTGTTTCTGTGGAAAGTTTTTCAATAATACCGTCACGGACGTGGGCATAGATGATGCAGCGGCCGCCGCAGTTGTTCCGTCCGGTTGTGGGGATGATCTTTGTTTCGCTCATGGGGGTATGCCTTTCTTTTATAGGTATATTTATTAGAGTATAGCATAATCAGAAATTGCCTGTTATAGGTTTTACCTATAGCCAGATAAAGATTTTATGAAATAGACAGACCAAGGGGGATGTGTTAGAATTCAGACTATCAAAAGAAACACAGACAACAAGCAACAAACACAAACAAGGGAGATCAGACCACCGGGGCCTGATAAGAGAGGAGACAAATATTATGAAGAAAAAATGGTTAACATTAGCATTAGCAGCAACAGCAGCAATTACTGTTCTTGCAGGATGCGGCAGCAAGACAGCAGAGACAACCGCAGCAGCAACTGAGGCAGCAACCACCGAAGCAGCTTCTTCTGGAAGCAGCTGAAAGCAGCGCAGAAGAGACCAAGGCAGAGGCAGCAGCTGAAGGCGAAATTCCTGCTCCGGAAGGTGATGACAACAAGATCGCTATCGGTGTAACACCAGTTCCACATGCTGAGATCGTAAATGATGTAGTAGTTCCAAAGCTGGAAGCAGCTGGCTGGGATGTAGAAGTAGTTGAATTTAATGATTATGTTCAGCCAAATACCAGCCTGGAAGATGGCGAGATCGATGCAAACTATTTCCAGACTATCCGTTATCTGGAAGAGCAGAACAAGGAAAGAGGACTTCATTTAGTAGAAGTTGCAGGCATCCACTTAGAGCCAATGGGTATCTATTCCAAGAATTACAAGAGCCTGGAAGAGCTTCCTGACGGAGCAACTATTGCAGTACCAAACGATGGATCCAATGAATCCAGAGCTATTAAGCTGTTAGCAGACAATGGACTGATCACTCTGGCTGAAACAGAGGATCTTTACAACCTGACCAGCATTGCAGAAAATCCACATAATTTCGAGATCACTGAGCTGGATGCAGCAAACCTGCCAAGATCCCTGGACGATGTAGACGCAGCAGTTATCAATGGAAACTACGCACTGGAAGCAAACTTAAATCCTGAGAAGGATGCTTTAGCAGCAGAGCTTGCAGACAGTGACGAAAGCTACAAGTACATTAACTATCTGGTTGTTAAAGAGGGAAATGAAGAAAGCACTAAGACTAAGGCTCTGATCGCAGCATTACAGAATGATGATGTAAAGAACTACATCGAAGAGAAGTACAGCGGTTCCGTTATCCCGGCATTCTAGGATACAGTTACCGTTCCTGTATACAATAGCAACAGACAGAAACATCCGGAAATCCCCCACTTCTGAATGTTACCTGATATGAGATTATGAGATGGCAGAGGCTGCTGTAAAAACCTGAAAAACAGGAAATTTTTTGCAGCAGCCGTTTGCCCGTTTTATATCTGTTTCAATATCTGTTTAGAAGGAGAAATTTATGATCAATATTGAACACGTAAGCAAACAATTTGGTAGCCTTCAGGTGCTGGAGGATATTTCCATTAATATCGACCAGGGAGATATCTTTGGGATCATCGGACAGAGCGGCGCCGGTAAATCCTACATTGCTGCGCTGCATCAACGGACTGGAAAAGTACAACGGCGGCTCTATTACAGTAGAAGGAAAGGAGATCGCAGGTCTCAGCCAGAAAGAACTTCAGTTGGTGCGCAAGGACATGGGAATGATCTTTCAGAACTTCAATCTGTTAGGCCGTCTGAATGTGTATGATAATATTGCTCTTCCTCTTCAGTTCTGGGGACAGAATAAGAACAGCAAAGAAAATCATGCCCGTATTATGGAGCTGTTAGATCTGGTCGGCTTAAAGGATAAGGTAAACAGTTATCCGAAACAGCTTTCCGGCGGACAGAAGCAGAGAGTGGCAATCGCAAGAGCCCTGGTCTTAAATCCAAAGATCCTTCTTTGTGATGAGGCAACCTCTGCATTGGATCCGCAGATCACAAAAGGTATTCTGGCACTGCTTTTAAAGATCAACAAAGAACTGGGAATTACCATTGTTGTGGTAACACACCAGATGGAAGTTGTAAAGAGATCTGCAATAAGGTTGCATTCTTAAAAAATGGTAAAATGATCGCTGCCGGAAAACCGGAAGAACTGTTCGTAGCGCCAAATAAGGACGTTCAGGAGTTCGTAGGTGACAGGTAGAGTTCCTTCCAAAAGACGGCGTCAATGTCCGTCTGTTCTTTAACGATGAAACTGCCAGCGACAGTGCTATTACTCACCTGGCGCATGAACTGGGAATCAATTTTGGTATCTGCCAGGGCAAGCTGGAGAACTTCCGCGGAACCATTATGGGAAGCCTGGTGATCAATGTAACAGAAGCAGACAGAGAGCGTGTAACTGCATGGCTCACAGACAGAGGTATCTTATGGGAGGTGCTTGAAAATGTATGATGTAATTATGAAAGCCTTTGGGCAGACTGTATATATGGTCATTGGTTCTACCCTTTTTTCCGTGATCTTAGGTTTTATCCCGGCCATCGTGCTTACAGTGACAGCACCGGACGGCCTGCGGCCTAATAAGATCATTTACGGTATCCTGGATATCCTTGTAAATGTATTCCGCAGCTTCCCATTTATCATTTTAATGGTTATTGTTATCCCGTTTACCCGTATGATCGCAGGAAAGGCCATTGGTACAAAGGCAGCTTTAGTGCCTTTAACCATTTCTGCCATTCCTTTTGTAGCCAGAGTGATTGAGTCTGCTCTTCGCAGTGTAGACCATGGTCTCATCGAAGCAGCCCGTTCTTTCGGCGCAGGAGACCTGCAGATCATCTTCCGCGTATACTTAAAAGAAGCGCTTCCGGCTATCCTTTCCGGTATCACACTGACTATGATCAGCCTGATCGGTTACAGCGCAATGGGCGGTGCCATTGGTGCCGGCGGTCTGGGCGATGTGGCCATCCGTTATGGATACCAGGCCTATAAAATGCCGTATCTGATAAGTACCAGTATTGTGCTGATCATCTTTGTGCAGGTGATCCAGAGTGTAGGAAACTTATTATATAAGAAATTATCATAAACGCAGGCTGAACCTTCGTTAACAGTCCAGGAAAAACATATATATGCATATAGAAAAAGCAGCCACTCTGCTGCAGGCCCTATAAATGGAACCGGCAGAGCGGCTGCTTTTTGTGCAGTGAATGAGATGATCCGGTAAGCCGGACCAAAATATATTTAAAAGAAAAATCCTCCGATCAGATAAACAATATAAGCTGCGATCCATGCAACCACACACTGTAAGATCACAACGGTCAGTGCCCATTTTCCACCCAGCTCTCTCTTAATAGAAGCAATGGCAGCCACACATGGTGTATACAGCAGACAGAAAACTAACAGGCTGGCAGCGGACAGAGAAGTCATACTGGATACCAGTGTGCTGGTTTTTCCAAAGAGGATAGACAGCGTGGAAACAACGCTTTCCTTTGCTAAAAATCCTGTAATAAGGGCAGTGGCGATCCGCCAGTCTCCCAGTCCCATTGGATGCATTAATGGGGCGATCAGGCCGGAGATCATAGCAAGGATACTGTCCTTAGAGTCTGTAACAATGTTTAAACGCAGGCTGAAGGTCTGTAAGAACCAGATAGCAAGGGTTGCCATGAAGATAACGGTAAAGGCTCTCTGAAGGAAATCCTTTGCCTTATCCCATAACAGCAGACCAACGTTTTTGGCACCTGGCATACGGTAATTTGGCAGCTCCATAACAAAAGGAACAGCCTTCTCCGTTAAAATAAAGTTCCACGTAAAATAAGTGCCATTAAAATACCCATGATAATACCGCCAAAATACAGGGCTATCATCACAAGGGCGCCATGCTCCGGGAAGAATGCTGCGGTAAAAAAGGCGTAGATAGGCAGCTTTGCGGAACAGCTCATAAACGGGGTCAGCAAAATGGTCATTTTACGGTCACGTTCCGATGGAAGAGTACGGCTTGCCATAACGCCCGGAACGGTACAGCCAAAGCCGATAAGCATAGGCACGATGCTGCGGCCGGAAAGACCGATCTTTCGCAGCAGCTTATCCATAACAAAGGCTACTCTTGCCATATATCCGCTGTCTTCCAGCAAAGACAGGAAGAAGAACAGTGTAACAATGATCGGCAGGAAGCTTAATACACTTCCCACACCGTTGAAAATACCGTCCATAACAAGGGAATGGATCACCGGGTTTACATTCCAAAGGATCAGGAAATGGTCTACCAGCGTGGAAAGAGCGGAAATGCAGCTGTCAAGGAGGTCAGATAAGAAACTTCCGATCACGCCGAAGGTAAGGTAGAATACCAGTCCCATAATACCTGCAAAACAGGGTATAGCGGTATATTTTCCGGTAAGTATCTTATCCATTTTCACGCTGCGCAGATGTTCCTTGCTTTCTCTTGGCTTGATAACGGAAGCATCACAGGTTTTTGCAATAAAATCAAAGCGCATATGTGCAATGGCTGCTGCACGGTCCAGGCCGCGCTCTGCTTCCATCTGGGTAATGATATGCTCTAAGGTCTGTTTCTCGTTCTCATCCAGGTTCAAGCTGTTTATAATAAGGGGATCTCCCTCCGCCAGCTTGGAGGCAGCAAAACGCAGTGGGATACCGGCGGCTTTTTGCATGGTCCTCAATCAGGTGCATAATGGCGTGAAGACAACGATGGACAGCACCGCCGTCATCATTTACATCACAAAGGTCCATGGTTCTTGGGTTCCTGATATTTGGCAACATGAACAGCATGCTGTACCAGTTCATCGATACCTTCATTTTTAGCAGCAGAAATAGGAATGACTGGAATACCAAGCATTTCCTCCATCTGGTTTACAAGAATGGAACCGCCATTTTCCCGTACCTCATCCATCATATTTAAGGCAAGGACCATAGGAATATCCAGTTCCATTAACTGCATGGTCAGGTACAGGTTTCGCTCAATATTTGTGGCATCTACTATATTGATGATACCCTTTGGGTGTTCATCTAACAGAAAGCTTCTGGTGACCAGTTCTTCGCTGGAGTAAGGTGACATGGAGTAGATACCGGGAAGGTCTGTTACGGAAGGGTATTGCTCTTTCCGCGGATCACACCGTCTTTCCGGTCTACGGTAACGCCAGGGAAGTTTCCTACATGCTGGCTGGAACCTGTCAGCTGGTTAAATAATGTAGTCTTACCACAGTTCTGGTTTCCTGCCAGGGCAAATGTAAGCAGTTCTGTATCAGGAAGGGGATTTTCCGTGGATTTTTCATGGAATTTTCCGCCTTCACCAAGTCCGGGATGAGGCGTGGACTGTTCAATGGTGCTTAAGTCCGGATTCTGGGGGCGGGAAGAACGCCGTCCCTTACATCTGTAATCTCAATTTTTTCTGCATCTGCAAGGCGCAGAGTCAGCTCATAGCTGTGGATGCGCAGTTCCATAGGGTCGCCCATAGGGGCGTATTTGACCATGGTCACTTCTCCTTTGGGATAAGGCCCATGTCTAAAAAGTGCTGGCGCAGAGCTCCTTCCCCGCCAACCGAAAGTATAGTTGCAGTTTTTCCAATGGGTAGATCGCGAAGTGTCATACAAGGCTCCTTTGTCCCTGGTATATTATAGAAAAAGGATATACCAGGGGTAATTTTGTTGATAAAATTATCATTAATACCAATCTAAGGTATGACACATAAGAAGATTTGTCAAGAGAAGATTTATTATATAAAGAAGCTTTTGATTTATAGCTTAAGATTTATTTTCCAACAGAATCGAATTCATCATAGATTTCTTTTGAAGGCTCTTTTGTAAGAAGAGAGACGATGATGATAGCAAGGCAGGAAAGGATAAATGCGGGAAGCAATTCATAAATATTGAAATTTCCACCTAATGGGCGTACCAGATACTTCCATACAAAGACCATGATGCCGCCGGTAAGCATACCAGCCAGTGCGCCCTGCATATTAGTGCGGCGCCAGAAGAGAGCAAATAGTACAAGAGGTCCGAAGGAGGCTCCAAAGCCGGCCCATGCAAAGGATACAATAGTAAATACAGAGCTGTCCGGGTTCCATGCCAGAAAAACAGCAACAATGGCAATTCCCATAACAGTGAAGCGGGCTGCATTCATGGAAGCAGCAGTGCTCATTTTGATCTTTAAAAAGTCCTGGAGCAGGTTCTGGGATACACCGGAAGCAGCAGTTAAAAGCTGGGAATCAGCAGTTGACATGGTACATGCCAGGATACCTGCAAGGACAACGCCTGCGATCAGTGACAGTAAGAAGCCGTTCTGTCCAAGAAGATGGGCAAACTGGATGATAACAGTTTCAGACTGGGAACTGGTGGTAAACATGGGGATAGAACCTGCTACAGAAGCACCGTATCCGATGATACCGATGAGAATGGCAACACACATGGAGATCAGTACCCATACAGTTGCGATCCGGCGGGAAAGCACCAGTTTCTTTCTCCTCTTCAATAGCCATGAAACGAAGAAGGATATGGGGCATACCGAAGTAGCCAAGCCCCCATGCAAGTGTAGATATAATAGAAAGCAGGCTGTATGGTGCAGCAGAGGCAGCTGCCCTGTCGTGAAGCTGGGTCATGGAGAGATAACCGGCTAGAGATGTAGCGTTGTTTACAACTTCGTTCCAGCCGCCAGCCATATGGATGCCATAAAATACGATGACTATCAGGGAAATGGACATAACCACGCTCTGGATCAGGTCTGTAGTGGAAACTGCCATGAAGCCGCCCATAACGGTATAACCTACGATAACAACTGCACCAACGATCATTGCAATGTGATAATCGGTACCGAAAAGGCTGGAGAATAAGGTTCCGATGGCTTTAAATCCGGATGCCGTATAAGGAATAAAGAAAATAAGGATGATAATGGCAGAAATGCACATCAGGATATTCTTATCGTCCTTAAAACGACGGGAAAAGAAATCGGGAATAGTAATGGCATTACATACGATCGAGTAACGGCGCAGACGCTGTGCTACGATCAGCCAGTTTAAATAAGTACCAATGCCAAGACCGATGGCGGTCCAGCCTGCGTCTGCAATACCGGTGAGATAGGCAACACCTGGCAGTCCCATTAACAGCCAGCTGCTCATATCAGAGGCTTCCGCACTCATAGCTGTTACAAAGGGGCCAAGCTTTCTGCCGCCCAGATAGAAATCATCAGCGGAATCACCGCTGCCTTTTTTGCTGAAATAGAATCCTACATACACCATTGCAAGCAGATAGACTACAATGGCTGCCAGGATACCAGCCTGTCCTGAGATCATAATATTATTCCTCCTCGAAATAATGATCTCCCTAGTCTTTCATGCGCAGAAAGATTCCGGGAGAACATAATATTGAGGACGATTATAGCATACATAAAAATAGACTACAATACAGAATGAAGTATAGAATAAATACTGTACGAATATTAATGAAATGTGACAAAAACCCAGTGTTTATATAGAAAAATAACTGTACGATTATAATAAATAAAACATATACAAAAAAAACAAGAATTAAAATAATATCACCAGCAGGATGTACACTTTTAAGGAAGAAAGCTGCTTAAAAACCCGGAAGGACCTTTGCGCTGTATTCTGTCAGGGCATATTCTCCTGCACAAAGACACCAGTCATAAAGAAGGGCCCGTTCGCAGAGAGCATACAGCTTTACCATTTCATTTACATTGGAACGGCTGCTTAACTGGCCTTCAGACTGACCTTTGGCGATGATCTTTCGCAGCAGCTTGTAATAGATCCGGTTGTGGTCTAACAGATGTTTTTCCCCATTGGTAGTCAGCTGGGTAGAATAAAGCCTTGCTAACAGGTCCAGGGAAATGCTGTCCTCGATCATATGAAAAAGTTCCCTGTTTAAAAACAGCAGCTGCTCCATAGCAGTCATTTCTGGTGTCAGAAGTCCGGTAAGTTCCTCATATTTCTCATCAAAAAGAGAGCTTAAAGTAGAAAGAAGGGCATCTTTGCCGTCAAAATAGTGGTAAAAAGAGCCTTTGGAAGTACCAGAAAGCTCGATGATCTCTTCTACTGTCGTATCTTCATAGCCCTGCTCATAAAATAGCTTCCAGGCTGCGCTTACAATGCGGCCTCTGGTGTTGCGGGTGGATTTTTTTGCCATGGGAGGTTCCTCCGTTTTTGTTTATGTACTCTGTATCCATTATACATAAAAACGGGTCTTCTGCAAAGAAAGACAGAAAACCCGTTTGAATGAAACACGATTATATTTACAGAACCATAGCGATCACAAAGTTATAAATAGTGCAGGTGATCACGCTGATGGGGACAGCTACCATGAGAAGACGGTTAAACAGCTCATTGCGTTCTTCTTCTTTCGGGGTGGAACCAAGGATCAGGGAACCGCCGGAAGAAAATGGGCTGATGGCGCTGGACTGGGCACCAAGGATCGTGCAGGCAAATAATACCGGCGCGCTTAAACCTACAGAAGCAGCCAGATTCGGGATCAGCGGGAACAATGCCGGAGCAACCACTCCTGTAGTGGAACTGAAGAAACTCATGATGGCACCTACCAGGCAGAAAGCAATAGGAACCAGAGGCTTTGGTACATTGGAACCGATCCAGGTGGAAAGTGCTTCAATGGTTCCTGCTTCTACTGCAACAGCGATCAGCATACCGGCGCCTGCGATCATGATAATAGTATTCCACGGAACTTTTGCAATGGCTTCTTTCTGAGGTGCCAGCTTTAATAAGAGGGCGATCACAGTAAAGATAATAGCAACCAGACCGACATCCACTTTTCCACTGATATATTTAACAGCAGTATTTCCTGACATAAGGATATTTAACAGCGGGAAGATCAGAACTACAGCCATCATGGCTAACATTAAAGTGAGAGTGGTCTTCTGATCTTTTGTAAAAGCTTCAGGTTTTTTAAAAGTAACGCCTTTTACCAATATTTCTGTTTTCCTTAAAACCAAAGCGGAAAATGGTAATGAGGATCAGGGAGAAGATGATAGCAAAGATAAAGATCTTCATTTCCATATTAAAGGAGTCTACAGCTGCGATTTCAGGAGAAGCTTCATAGGCAGTGTCAGACAGTCCGCGGAAAACAACGCCAAGATTGGAGGTTGGGAAATTACCACCGGCTAAAGCACCGCAGTTAATGGCAACAGCACCGGTTAGTTTGTCCATTCTGGACTCATCGCAGATCACAAGGGTGATCGGAGCTAAAAATGCAAGAACGGTGAAAAAAGTAGCTCCCATAACTGAAAGGATGACTGCTACTGCAAACAGCGCATAAGGCAGAAGTCCCGGAAAATTGCGACAGGCGTATAACAGGGCACCGGACATTTTCTCAAGGGTTCCGTTGATCGCTGCAAAATTATAAAATAATGAAACAGATAAGATAACAAACATGGTACTTGTAGGCCAGAAACCAATGATCTGCTTTGGCTTTAATCCCATAACGAAACATCCGATGATGTAAGCAAATACAATACAGAAAAGACCGGTATTGATCTTGGTTCTGTATCCAAGAAAGATTGCCAGCGCGATTGAAAGAATGATAATGATACTTAACATATGTTCCCCTCCTAATATATGTTATATTTTACTGAAGCTTTTATTCAGCAAGCTTCTTATTCAATTCAAGAAGCTTGTAAGGAATGGTTCTTGTCATGTGGTAAATATGTTCTTCCGGGATGCCGTGATCTGCCAGATACTGCATATATTCCTCTAAAGCCAGCTCCCAGTGCGGATTTTCGGTCTGACCGCCGTCTGTATCTACCATAACGTGTTCATAACCAACGGCCTTAATAAGCTCCAGATTGTCCGGGAGATTGCTCTTGTAAGCACCACCGCCCATGTTCTGTGCATAACACCGTTCCAGGATCACATCATAATCTTTTACCAGGCGGACCTGATCTTCTATACTCATATCTACTATCCACCATTCCGGATGAGTGATAACGATCTTTTTTACACCTGCATCTCTTGCTGCTTCTACCACTACAAATGCTTCTTCCGGAGAGACATGGGCAGTTCCAAGGACTACGTCATAGTCACGGATCAACTTAAATACATCCACAAGTTCTGGAACTACCTTCCCATCCCGCACTAATTCGATGCCTTTAGCCGGATCCTGTCCCATTTTTTCCAGATGGCGTTTCGCAGACTGAGTAGGAAGCCAGATCTCTTTTGCCCCCAGTTTTAAGCCTTTTCTACGGCTTCCGGGTTAATACCGCCGATGACCTTGTTCATAACAACACCGCCGTACATGGTAAAACCGGTATTTTCACCGTAAACTTTTTTACATACTGATTGGTGAGATATGCGCGGTTTACCGTAAAGCCCAGATGAGTCTTTATGACAATGGCTCTGGCGCCGACTCTGACCGCTGCATCTGCCAGCTCAAAGTCATCATAAGCACGAAGTCTTAAGTCTGGATTTGTGTGTACGTGCATATCGCACACGCCTTTCATGGAAATCTTTCCCATAGTGACCCTCCATTTTGAGAGTATGTTTTATTGATCTGTTTTTATCGTTTATATCATTATAATAATCTACTTTTTGCCAACGGAAAATGCAAAATATGATATAATATATATCGGAAAAACCGATAGTTATAAAGAAAACACAGATTGGTCAGCAGGGATCAGCGAAACAAAGGGGGAAATACAGATCATGGAAATGAAAGAATTATATTATTTTATTGCCATAGCAGAAGAGAAGAGCATTTCAAAAGCGGGAGGGCGGCTGTTTATGGCCAAGTCCAGCCTCAGTCAGTTTTTAAGCATATTGGAAAATAATGTAGGGAGTAAGCTGTTTATCCGTACTTCCCGGGGAGTGCGTCTGACCCAGGAAGGGGAACTGATGCTCCAGTATGCATATAAGACACTGGCAGAATACCGGTCTGTACAAAACGAGATCAAAGATATGAAACAGTTAAAAAAGCGGTCGTGTGATCATGGGGGTCAGCAGTTTCAGAGGTTCCTATCTTCTTCCGCCTGTGTTGAACGCATTCCACCTGGAGCATCCGGATGTGAAAGTGGAGATCGTGGAGCAAAATTCCATGGTATTAGAGCAGCAGCTGTTGTCCGGCGAGATCGATATTGCCCTTTTAGTTATGTCTGAGGCAGATCCCAGACTGAATATAGAGCGTGTTATGAAAGATGAGATATGCCTTATTACCAGCCATACCTACCCGGTCATGGAGTTTGCAAGAAATAATGAGGATAATCCGGACTCCAGGATACCACAATATGTGAATTTAAAAGATACACTTTCCTATGAATATCTTCTCAGCGATTATGATACGATCCTGGGCCGGGAAGCAAGGCAGATATTTAATAAGAATGGAATACAACCGATTGCCAGCAATCACAAGCTGTCAGCCCTTATGTCAGCAGCTATGGGAGCAGCGGGACTGGGACTTGCATTTACTTATTACAGCTCCAGACATTATTTCAGAAATGCAGAATTTTTATCTTTAGGCGCAGAAAGTGCCTTTGTAGACTTAGGTATAGCACTGCCGCCTGGCAGATACCATTCCAAAGCGGCTCTTGCATTTAAAGATACGCTGAAAGAGGTCCTGCAGGCGGCAGATGGCTGAACCCTATCTTATTACAAAAATAAACGTTACCTCTCTTCCCGACTGCAGATGGCAAGTCGATGCTGGTATTGATATTTCTCCTTTGTAGCCATCCCACCCCGGATATGACGCTCGGATTTGTTCAGATCCAGGACTACTCTTGTCTGGGCGGCGAGAGCCGGATTGATGGAGATCAGTCTCTCCGTGCAGTCCTTGTGCACTGTGCTCTTACTGATCCCAAAGCGTTTTGCTGTCTGCCGGACAGTAGCGTTGTGATCTATGATGTAATTGGCAATGGCGACAGCTCGTTCTTCAATATAATCTTTCATGGGTTATCCCCTTGAGAACGTTTTTTACATCATATTAGGACAATGGGAAATTTATGCAGGTTCGTGTACAATCATCTAAAAGTGTCCGCCAGAAAAAAACATTTGTATTTTTACAGACATATTGTGTATAATGTTTTCCGTTGCGTATTTTTAACACTTTACCAAATAGAAGGGAATAGGAAAAGAGTATGAAGAAGATAGTTCAGGCCTGGACCGGCATCAGCCTGGTGCAGAGGATTGTGGCTGGTCTTGTGATCGGTGCTTTATTAGGAATGTTTGTTCCGTCCGAAGGAGGGATCTCCATTTTAGGTGATGTATTTGTTGGCGCGTTAAAAGCCATTGCGCCATTGTTAGTATTTTTCTTAGTTATCAGTTCTCTGTGCTACGCAGGAAAAAGCCACGGAGGCGTCATCCGTACAGTTATTATTATGTACATGTTCAGTACCTTCCTTGCAGCTATCGTAGCAGTTACTGCAAGCAGTGCATTTCCTGTAACACTGACACTGGTGGATGCAGCAACTGATATGGCAGCACCTCAGGGTGTAGCAGAAGTATTAAGAACACTTCTTATGAATGTGGTAACAAACCCGGTACAGTCTTTAGTATCTGCAAACTACATCGGCATCCTTGTATGGGCCGTTCTTATCGGTATCGCACTTCGTAAGGCATCTGATACCACCAAGCAGTCTTTAAATGATATTTCCGCAGCTCTTTCAAAGACCGTAACCTGGATCATCCAGTGTGCTCCATTTGGTATTATGGGTCTTGTATACAATACCGTTTCTGTAAATGGACTTTCAACTTTCACAGAATATGGTAAACTGTTAGCAGTGCTTTTAGGCTCTATGCTGTTTATCTACTTTGTGACCAACCCGATCATCGTGTTCTGGTGTATCCGCAAGAACCCGTACCCGCTGATCTTCAAGTGCCTGAAGAAGAGTGCCATTACTGCGTTCTTTACCCGCAGTTCTGCTGCAAACATTCCTATTAATATGGAAGCCTGCGCAGAAATGGGACTGGATAAGGATACCTATTCCGTAACCATCCCGCTGGGAGCTACCATTAACATGGACGGTGCAGCCATCACTATCACAGTCATGACACTGGCTGCAGCCCACACCTTAGGTATCGCAGTTGATATCCCAAGTGCCATTATCTTAAGTATCCTGGCAACTTTATCTGCCTGCGGCGCATCTGGTGTAGCAGGAGGTTCCCTGCTTCTGATCCCTATGGCATGCTCACTTTTCGGTATTTCCAATGACATTGCCATGCAGATCGTAGGTATCGGCTTCATCATCGGCGTGATCCAGGACTCTGTAGAAACAGCATTAAACTCTTCTTCCGACCTGCTTCTTTCTGCATCTGCAGAATTCAGACAGTGGCGTCTGGAAGGAAAAAAGAAATCAAGTTTTAATTTTTGATCAGTTTTGATTTAGAAAGATGAGGATTTATCCATGCTCAGCACCATTGAAACGATTAACCAGGTTGTGAATGATTTTATCTGGGGTGTTCCTGCAATGGTCTGCATCATCGGCGTTGGCTTTTTATTTAAGCTGCCGTACCGGTTTTTTTTGCAGATCCGCAAGTTCTCCTATGCCATCCAGACTACCATCGGAAGGATGTTCCGCAAGAGAAATGCTTCTGACGGAGCGCTGACACCATTTCAGGCGGTGTGTACGGCTCTGGCGGCCACAGTTGGAACAGGAAATATTGCCGGTGTAGCAGGAGCCATTGCCATTGGAGGACCAGGCGCTGTGTTCTGGATGTGGGTTTCTGCCGTTCTTGGTATGTGCACCAAATTTGCAGAGGTAACTCTGGCTGTCTACTACCGTGAGACAAACAAAGAAGGGGATCTGGTAGGCGGTCCTATGTACTATATTAAAAATGGACTTGGAAAGAACTGGCAGTTTTTAGCTGTCCTGTTTTCCGCTTTCGGTGTGCTTACTGTATTTGGTACAGGAAATGCAACCCAGGTCAATACGATCACAACAGCTGTGAACTCTGCTCTCTTAAGCTGTGGACTGATCTCAGAAGGGGCAGTAAAGACTTCCAACCTGATCCAGGGTATCATCATTGCCGCTTTGGTAGCCCTGATCCTGTTAGGCGGTGTAAAGCGTATTGGTCAGGTAACAGAGAAGCTGGTTCCTTTTTATGGCGCTCCTTTATATTGTGTTATCTGTAGGTATCATCCTCTTTAGGATCCAGGCACTTCCATCTGTGATCCAGGCCATTTTTGAAGGTGCTTTTAAACCTGCAGCTGTAACAGGCGGAGCAGTGGGAAGCCTGTTTATGAGTATGAAAAAGGCGTTTCCCGTGGTATCTTCTCCAATGAGGCAGGTCTTGGTACCGGCTCTATCGCCCATGCATGTGCAGATACCAGAAAACCGGTAAAGCAGGGTATGTTCGGTATGTTTGAAGTATTTACTGACACAATTGTTATCTGTACTTTGACTGCTCTTGTTATTCTTTGCAGCCAGGTACCGGTAGGTTACGGACAGGCAGCAGGCGCAGAGCTGACTATTCAGGGATTTATTTCTGTTTATGGAAACTGGGTATCTGTCTTTACTGCAGTTGCCATGTGCTGTTTCGAATTCTCTACCATTCTGGGCTGGGGACTTTACGGCGCAAGATGTATTGAATTTTTATTCTCAGAAAAAGTCATTAAGCCGTTTATGGTAGCATATTCCCTGGTGGCTATTTTAGGGGCTACTGCAGATCTGGGTCTGATGTGGAATATTGCAGAGACATTTAACGGTCTTATGGCAATCCCCAACCTGATCGCCCTGTTCCTTCTTTCCGGAACAGTGGTGAAACTGACAAAAGAATATTTTGCAGGAGAAGGCGCTGGAAAATAACCAGAGTATATAGCCGGGGCAGCTGTTAAAGCCCGCGGTTATACCAGATATGCATGAATTGCATAGCAGATGAAACAAATTTTCATTGATTTTCAGAAATAATGAGACTATAATGAGCAACAAGGTAAGTACATATTTAAAATGATGAAAATCAGTAAGAAGAATTAAGAAACGGAGGATACAAGATCGTGGAAAAGAAAAATCTTGACTGGGCAAATATCGGTTTCAGCTACATGCCAACTGATATGCGTTATGTATCAAACTATAAAGACGGAGCATGGGATGAGGGAACTCTGACCGCTGACTCAATGTTACTATTAACGAGTGCGCAGGTATCTTACAGTACTGCCAGGAATGTTTCGAGGGCTTAAAGGCTTACACAACAGAAGACGGCAGCATCGTTACTTTCCGTCCTGACATGAACGCAGAGCGTATGATGGACTCCGCATCCAGACTGGAAATGCCAGTATTCCCTAAGGAGAAATTCTTAGACGCATTAGATCAGGTTGTTAAGGCAAACGCAGCATGGGTTCCACCTTACGGAAGCGGCGCAACCTTATATATCCGTCCATATATGTTTGCTTCCAGGTCCTGTAATCGGTGTTAAGCCATCCCACGAATATCAGTTCAGAATGTTCGTTACACCAGTTGGACCATACTTCAAGGGCGGCGCTAAGCCGATCACCATCTGCGTCAGTGACTTCGACCGTGCAGCACCTCACGGAACAGGCCATGTAAAGGCTGGTCTGAACTATGCAATGAGCCTTCATGCACATGAAGTAGCACATGCAAATGGATTTGATGAGAACATGTTCCTGGATCCGGCAACCAGAACTTATGTAGAGGAGACCGGCGGTGCAAACTTCCTGTTTGTAACAAAGGATGGCGAGGTTGTTACTCCTAAGTCTGATTCTATCCTTCCTTCTATTACAAGACGTTCTCTGGTATACGTTGCAGAGCACTACCTTGGATTAAAGGTTACCCAGAGACCTGTTAAGCTGTCTGAGTTAGGTGACTTCGCTGAGTGCGGACTTTGCGGTACTGCAGCAGTTATCTCCCCAGTAGGCAAGGTTGTAGACCACGGCAAAGAGATCTGCTTCCCAAGCGGTATGGATGAGATGGGACCAGTGATCAAGAAGCTGTATGATACTTTAACCGGTATCCAGATGGGCCGTATCGAAGCTCCAGAAGGCTGGATCAGAAAGATCTGCTAATAAATATCAAACAGACAAACATAGATATGAAATTTCCTGGATATATTGTTGTAACAGTATATCCGGGAGATTTTTTTTTGATGAAAAAAAAAACGGAAAGCGTTTATTATGTACAGTCTGCGCCGGGATCGTGGCACTTTGCCTGCTTTTATCCGGCTGCAGTATTCTGGGCAAAAAAAGAGGAAAAGGTGCGGGACCTCACGATCACGCCTGTTTCTGACAGTGGACTTCCTCAGGAGCTGCAGACGCTGATCAAACAGAAAACATCAGCACCCTTTAAAATGACCTATACAACAGATGAAAATCTGTACATAGCTGTTGGATATGGGCCCCAGGAAGGCGGCGGATACAGCATCTGTGTGAATGAGCTATATCTGACGGGAAATTCTGTTGTAATAGCAACGGAATTAAAAGGACCTGAAAATGGAGAGGATAAAGGCGTTGAGAGCTCCAGTCCATATATTGTGGTGAAAACGGAATTACTGGATCTGCCGGTTGTGTTTCAATAAAATGCATGAAAAATAAAAATGCGCTCTTTTTTTTGAAAAATAACATATGATATAATGAGCCCTAAAGAAAAAAAGCGGCTGCGCAGCAGACATTTGTTTTGTTTGGGCCATTAACGAATGGACCGTCTGCGTAAGCAGACAGTAGAGCACGTCAGTGCGTGTCCATGAGTGACGCATTGCGAATACACCATGAGGGAGCCGTATTATGATATTTAAAGACATTTGGTTAGACATCAAAGCAGTACAGGAACGTGACCCGGCAGCAAGAAGTGCTTTGGAAGTTTTACTTTTTGTATCAGGGGATACATGCTCTGATCTGGCATCGTTTTGCCCACTGGTTTTATAAGCACAAAATGTTCTTTATTGCCAGACTGATCTCACAGATCGCCAGATTTTTCACTCTGATCGAGATCCATCCGGGGAGCGCAGTTAGGACATGGGATCCTGATCGACCATGGTTCCGGCGTGGTCATCGGTGAAACCGCTGTTGTAGGTGATAACTGTACGATTTATCAGGGCGTTACATTAGGCGGTGTTGGTACCCAGAAAGGCAAACGTCATCCTACTCTTGGAAATAATGTAATGGTAGGTGCCGGAGCCAAGATATTAGGAGCCTTTGAAGTAGGTGACAACTGCTCCATTGCTGCCAATGCAGTTCTTTTAAAACCACTGGAAGATAATGTAACAGCAGTGGGAATTCCTGCAAGACCTGTAAAAAAAGATGGTGTTACACTTCCAAAGCGGAAAGAGACCATGACACTGGAAGAATATGAAATAATGAAAGAGCGTATGCTCCAGATGGAAGAGGAGATACGCCAGTTAAAGAAAAGTTAAATAAGCAGTAAAAGTTATAAAACACCTGTTGTCCGCATAGACTTTCGTAAAAGACTATGAGAACGGCAGGTGTTTTTTATGGAATTAATAAAGAAGCAGATACATATGAACCGGTGGAAAGGAAATGCAGTGACCCAGATCACTCTGGACGAAGATTTTATTGTTCCTGATACACTGGAAGATATGGAACAGGTCATACTGGAGCAGGCTCATATCCAGGGGAAAATGTAAAGACCCAGGAGGAGAAGATCACAGTAAAAGGAAAACTGGAATTTCAGGTCCTTTACAGAAAAAGAAAATGGGGGACTGGAAACATTAGGAGGAAACATTCCTTTTGAAGAGACTGTTAATGTTCGGGACTGGCAGAAGGAGATCATACAGGTTTAAACTGGATCCTGGAAGACATGAAAACAGATATGATCAATTCCAGGAAGCTGGGGGTAAAAGCTGTGATCACGGTGGAGATCCATACAGAGGAGAAACATCCCAGATGGCAGCTTCGGACCTGAAGGAGACGGGAACAGCCGGAAGTTTTTCAAGTCAGACAGAAGAAATGCCCCCGGAAGTGAAAATGGGAAGCATTTCTCCTGTTATACTGGCTCTTCACCGTAAAGACACTTACCGTATACGGGAAAATACGGTCCTTACAGGGGGAAGACCAGATATAGAAAATCTATTGTGGAAGGATATTTCCATAAGCAGCCAGTCTGTAAAGCCGTTAGATGGCCGCCTGCACCTGGAAGGACAGCTTACATTATTTGTGATTTATGAAACAGAAGAAGAAAATATGCCGGTGCAGTGGATGGAAGAGGTGATCCCGTTTTCAGGTGATATAGAGATAGCCCAGGCACATGAAGGACAGATCCCCATGGTATCTTTGCGCCTGGCTCATGGAGAAGTGGAGGCGAAACCAGATCCGGACGGGCAGATGCGGGAACTGGATCTGGATGTAGTCTTAGATCTGGATATCCGGCTGTATGAAGAAAAAGAAGAAATGCTGTTAAAAGATATTTATTCTAACAGCTGTCAGATCACGCCGGAGAAAAATGAGATGGGATATGACCGGCTGATCGCAAGAAATGTATGTAGACCGAGGATTGGGGAGAAAATACATCTGGGGCAGCAGGAGCGGATCCTTCCAGATCTGCCATACCCAGGGAATGGTACAGTTAGATGAGATCGAACCGGAAGAAAACAGTTTGGATATAGAAGGAATCCTGGATGTGACCATTCTCTATCTCACCAGTGATGACAGTGCCCCAATCCAGTCTGTTTCCAGGCAGATCCCTTTTAAATGCAGCGCCCAGGCAGCAGGTATTACCAAAAGAGTATTTATCAGCTGGATGCAGGAGTAGATCAGCTGACAGCTGTAATGACGGGAGCAGATACGGTGGAAGTAAAAGGTGTGGCAGCCCTGGACTTTATGATCCTGGAACCGGTACAGGAAACGGTGATAACCGGAATAAAGGAAGAACCCCTGGATCTGAAACAGTTACAGGAACTTCCCGGGATCGTCGGATATATTGTCCAGGAGAAAGACTCTCTTTGGGATATTGCAAAAAAAATTTCATACTACAGTGGAAAATATCGTTACCACCAATGAACTTCCAGGTGAACAGGTAAAAACAGGGCAGAGGCTGCTTCTGGTGAAAGAGGTGGGAGTGTAGGTGGACCGCCTGTGCTATGGAGAAAAAAGTAATGTAAGATAGATAGGAAATATGGTATAATCTGATGTGCGCAAACGAAAAAAGAAATGAGGTACGAAATGGATTTGAATTTTAGGCCTGTAGAGGCTGAAGATATGTCCAGGCTGCGCCCTTTTTATGGTCTCAGGCCCAACAGGACCTGTGACAGCGTATTCCTGGACTCTTTTTATGGAAAGATTACTACAAGGTAGAATGTGCAGTCAGCGAAGACAAGGCAGTTTTATGGCTTATGGAAAAAGATGGCATACTTTCAAGCGCCATGCCTCTTTGCAAGGAAGAAGATCTTCCATATTTCTTCTATCAGATGGTAGATTATTTTGACAATGTACTCCATAAACCTTTCTATATTTCTCTGGCTGATGCAGAAGCTGTAGAATATCTGAACCTGGATCCGGAAAAGTTTGAAGTAACAGAATTAGATGATCTGAAAGATTATCTTTATGATGGAAATGCCATGCGTACACTGGCTGGAAAGAAGCTTCATAAGAAGAAAAACCGCTTAAACGGCTTTTTAAAGACCTATGAAGGCAGATATGAATACCGCAGGATCTGCTGCTCCGACTGTCAGGAAGTATGGCAGTTTATGGAAAATGGAGACAGCAGAAAGTAGAGGCTTATGAAAATGAGATCTCCCTGGATTACGAGGTAGCCGGTATCCATGATATTTTAAAGAACTGCTCTGCTTTCAATGTGCCGATGGCAGGCGTTTACATTGACGGGGAATTGAAGGCATTTACAGTAGGAAGCTTAAATGAGCGGGAAAATATGGCAGTGATCCATATTGAAAAGGCTGATCCGGAGATCAACGGTCTTTATCAGTTTATCAATCAGCAGTTTTAGTTCATGAATTCCCGGATGTAGCCCTGGTAAACAGAGAAGATGATGTAGGTATGCCGGGACTGCGCAAGGCGAAGATGAGCTATTATCCGGTGGATTTTGCAAGAAAATATTCGGTTAAGAAGAAATACTAAGATCATGAAAATGAGGATGAAATATTCCATTAAATGAGGCTGTGATACTGGGCAGAAAAGAGGCGGATATGGTACGATATTTAGAGAAAAGTGAATATGGAAAATGCAGGCCCTTATGGGAAGAGGCATTTCCGGAAGACTCAAAAAGCTTTGCAGATTACTATTTTTCCGAAAAACTTCCCGGCAGTAAAGTGCTTGCCATAGAAGGAGGAAAACTTCTGACCATGGCTCACTTAAATCCCTATACCATTTCTGTAAATGGAAAAAATGGGAACTGCCTTATATCGTTGGTGTAGCCACAGCTGCCCACCAGCGCCATAAAGGCTATATGCGCCAGGTTCTTAATCAAATGCTCCGGGACTTAAATCAGGAGAAAAAAGCCGTTCTGCTTCCTGATGCCTGCTGCAGAGGCTATCTACCGGCCATTTCAGTTTGCTTTTATCTATGACCAGCCGGTATGGAAGCCTGAGGATGAACCGGAAAAGATCTGGAAAAGGTTCCTGTAGATCTGGCGGAAAAGTCAGAAGAGCTGGCTCACTGGCTGAATAACTGGCTTGAGAAACGTTATGAAGTCTATGCAGTGAGAGACAGGGCTTATATGGAACTTCTTAAAAAAAGAGCTGGAAAGTGAAGCAGGAGAAGTGACGGGGCTGTATGAAAAGACGGAAAACTTCATGCTTTGGAAGCCTGGTGGGGACTTGGAAAAAAAGAAGAGCGGTTTTATTACAGCATATCGGAAATAAAGCCTTCAGATATGCACCCGGCGATCATGGTCCGGATCACAGATGTAAGATCATTGTTAGAAGTCATTGGATTAAATGAAAACGCGCCAGGAGATAAATTTCAGGCAGTTCTTTCCATAAAAGATCCGATTATTTCGGAAAATGAAGGATGCTGGTTGTGGAAACTGGGAAAAAATGGAAGTACTCTGGAACGGATGAAGGGACTGGGGCTGCAGACAGAGGCAGATGAGGCAGAACAGATCCCATCTTCCAGCGAAGTGTTGGAGATCAACATTGACGAGTTGGCACAGTGGATCTTTGGGTACAAGACGCTGGAAGAGACATTAGGTGTGATGCCACCGTTCTGGACAGAATATGTGAGGACGCTGCAAGGGGTATTTTTGGACGAGGTTGTGTAGGAGGAAACGCATATGGATGAAAAATGGCAGCAGTTAAAAGACTGGATCAATGAAAGCGACAACATCGTATTCTTTGGCGGAGCCGGAGTATCCACGGAAAGCGGCATACCGGATTTCCGCAGTGTGGACGGACTCTATAATCAGAAATATAAGTACCCGCCGGAGCGGATCATCAGTCACAGCTTTTTACATACAAAATCCGGAAGAGTTCTACCGCTTCTATAAAGACCGTATGCTGTTTCCGGATGCAAAACCTAATGCAGCCCATAAAGCCCTTGCAAAACTGGAATAGGAAGGAAAATTAAAGGCTGTGATCACCCAGAACATTGACGGCCTTCATCAGATGGCAGGAAGCAAAGAAGTGCTGGAGCTTCACGGTTCTGTACACAGAAATTATTGCACCCGCTGCGGCCAGTTTTATGATCTGGACTATGTGAGAAACAGCGAAGGCGTTCCTACCTGCACCTGCGGCGGCCGTATCAAGCCGGATGTAGTCCTTTATGAGGAAGGACTGGATGACCGGACTATCCAGAAGTCCATTGATTATATCCGCAGCGCGGACATGCTTATTATCGGAGGTACGTCCCTTGTGGTCTATCCGGCAGCCGGTCTTATTGACTATTACAGAGGCAACAAGCTGGTTCTGATCAATAAAAGCGTAACATCCAGGGACTCCCAGGCAGATCTGGTGATTTCTGACAGCATCGGAAAGGTTTTGGGAACAGTTGTTGGAAATGACAATGGATCAGGAAGATCCAAGGAGAAATAGAACTATGCCAGGAGAACGTTTAAACTACGAAGTAGGAGATATCGTAAAATTAAAAAGCCCCATCCATGCGGAAGCAGTGAATGGGAGATCTTAAGAGTAGGAGCGGATTTCCGCTTAAAATGTACCGGCTGCGGGCACCAGATCATGGTAGCCCGCAGACTGTGGAGAAGAATACAAAAGGGTTAAAGAAAAAAGACGAGATCACCGGTTGATATAGCGCCACAAAGTGGTCCGGCTGATTCCAGCTTCTTTGCTGCAGCTGTCTGGTTTCCATTGCAGCTGTTTAAAACATGCTGGACAATGTCCTGGTTGATGCGGTCAAGAGGCTGTTCTAAGTTCAGGGAAAAGCCTTCTTTTTCGGTGGCTGCTTTGGAATGTGTTATCATATGCGCTTCATGGTCATCCGGGAAAAAGGCAGATTCTTTCTTTAATATTTTTTCAATGGTATCACGGGATATATAGGCAGTGCTGGTTTCCAGTACTGCTTTTTTTAATATACGTTTAAACTGGGTGCGGTTACATGGATAGTCATATTCCATAAGAAGCTTTGCGGCACCGTCTTCCAGTCCTACCACCTGGCGGCCCAGATTCTGGTTCAACGTATCAATATAAAGAGCGGCTGGAAGGAACAATGTCATTTTTCTGTTCCCGTAAAGGCTTGATAGGAAGAGGCACACATCCAAGCATATTGGTATACCCAATGCAGCATGGGGCATATGACCGTCCTTTGCCTGGGTGCAGGAAAAGATCAGACGGTTGCGGATATGCAGGTTGGTGTCCAGTATGATAGATAACAGCTGTTTCTGCCGCGGGTGGGACAAAACGCCCAGACTGGAGATGTAAATGGTATTTCCGTTGTCTGTAAAAGGAGAGTTGTAATGATTGATCAGGAAATTCCAGGTTTTATCATTTAACATGGAACAGTTTACAACGTAAAGCGGTGCATCATTAAACTGGCTCTTTGCATAGTGGAGATAAGCTACACGGTCTTTGCGTGTACCGATCTCTCCGGTGATCATAAGAGGGACTGAAGAAGAACCTGACTGATCCATGGCAGCGGCAGCGCTGCGGGATAGTTCTGTATTGCTGTAAAAGCTTTCAATAAAGCTTTGTAATGCCTGTTCTTTATCCATAATGGTGATGCCGTATTTAGAGTGGCTTAAAGGGATCTTGGATAACATGATGCGGAAGATGATATAAGGGAAATCCTTCCTCAGCCAGGCTGGAGCGGACGGAATACAGCTGGTTTCCCAGTGTGATAAAGAAAGAACGCCTGGAGGAAGTGCGGCATTTTCCAAGCTCTTTTTGCAGGCTCTGGATAAATTCCTCCTCTTTTTCATCATTGACTGTGGAATAATGGCAGCGGCCTTCCAGATCCAGGATCAGATACTGGTTGGAGCTGCTGCGGATCAGGGACTGCATCATGGCATTGGAATTGCACAGCTTCTGGTACTGCTGCCAGGTGCCAATGGCATTTTCCATGGCCTGTTTTACGCTTTCTGCGCTGGAGGTAAGAAGGATAGGCGTAAGTCCGATCATTTTTGCATGGTCAAGGGATCATATCGCAGACTACAGTTTTATAGCCCTGTTCCTTCATACGGTCCAGAAGATCGCCGGAGCCTTTCCAGTTATCTACGGAGAAGGAGAAAATATCTACATGGATCTGGGAGAAGATCGCAGAGGTTTTTGCGATGACAGTCAAAGACTGAAAGCCTAAAAGGGCAAATTTGGTCCCGGTATTCTGGGCCATTTTAATACAGCGCAGTACATCATAATAGCCAATACCAATATCGATGACCGGGATATGCACAGACTGGGAGATCATCTTGGCTGTGTTTGCGCGGGAGATGATAACGTCATAATGTTCGCTGTAGCGTTTTGCAAGGGCAAGTCCCTGTTCCATGCTTCCTGCATAGGCGGTAAATTCGATCTCAGGGTATTGCAGGGCACATTGTTTCATAAGAGTGGCAAGTCCTTTATAGGGAGCAATTCCCAGTATACGGATTTTTTTATCATTTAAGTCACCTCACATTTATAAATGTTACAAAATTTAAACATATTATACAATAAATTCATTGAAATAGAAAGACAAAAGCGTGTAGAATATAAAACGAATGAGAAAAAAATCTAAAAAATATGAACTCTCACAAAAGTGTTTCAAAAATGAACAATTAGAAAGGCGGTGAAATGGTTGGAAGAAAGATACCTGATCATTGCAGATGATTTTACCGGAGCCAATGATACCGGAGTCCAGCTGCGCAGAAGAGGTTTTCCAACAGAAGTGCTGTTTTGCGGAAAGCCGATGGGTGCAGACAGATCCATTGTCATTGATACAGAGTCCAGAACAGTTCATCCTGATCATGCATATGAGATAGTGTCCCATGCGCTGGAAGATGTGGATTTTGACAGCTTCCGCTATGTGATCAAAAAAAAGTTGATTCCACCATGAGAGGAAATATTGCAGCAGAGATCAAGGCAGTAGATGAACATTTCAAACCGGAATTAATGATCTTTGCACCGGCTCTTCCGGATTTAAAGAGAACGACTGTAGATGGGGTGCAGTGTTTAAACGGCGTAGAGATCTGCCGCACGGAGCTTGCCAGTGACCCTAAGAACCCGGTAGTAGAAGATAATCTGGTACGGATGCTGGGAAAGATATTATGAAGAAAAGGTCATTTTAAAGAGACTTCCGGATGTGAGAAGTGATGATCTTGACTTTACAGAAGGCCGCATTTATGTATGCGATGCAGACTGCAATGATGACTTAAAGAAAGTTTTAAAGGCAGTTGCAAAAACAGGAAAAAGGGTGCTTTTATATCGGCACAGCAGGACTGGCAGATAATCTGATGGAACTGGAACGGCCGTCTCTTCCGGCGATGGGAGTGGTTGCAAGTGTAAGCACTGTGACTAACCGGCAGATGAAATACTGCGAAGAAGCCGGGATTAAAATGGTAAAGCTTCCTATGCATGATATTCTGTCGGAAAAGAGGATACAGAGTCTTATCTGAAAGAAGTGGTAGATTCTTTAAAGGCAGGTAAAGATACCATTCTTCTTACTAATACAGCCTATGACAGAAGCGAACTGGAGCTTTCCTTTGAAGCTGGTGAGGCGTTAGGACTTGGCCCTGTAGAGACTGGTGATAAGGTACGTTCCATAGTTGGCCGTCTGGCAATGGAGATCCTGGAACAGGCAAAAGTTTCCGGCGTATTCCTTACAGGCGGCGATACAGCCCTTGGAATGCTGATGAACATCGAAGCAGACGGTTCCCAGATCCTTTCTGAGATCCGCGTAGGTATCCCATTAGTGCAGGTAAAGGGGCGGAAAGTACGAAGGAATGAAGCTGGTAACAAAGGCAAGCCGATGGCAGGCATTTGCATTTGGAGCTGATGATGCAGCTGCATTTGCATTGCGCAATTCTAAAAACAGATTTTTCTTCAAAAATGGCTTACCTCATGTTTTTGGCGGGTCCCTGTTCGTGGTCCTCCTGCAGAAAAGCTTAAAACTTAACCCGTATCATAACATATCAATAAAAAACGTAAAACTTAACGAGGATTTAAAATTTTAAAACAGGAGGAAGCAGAGATGAAAGAATTTTATTACCTTATGGAAAAGAAAAATTAACAGCAAAGATCGAGGATGAGCATCTGGCAGGGTGTGCTGTTATCTGAACTTCACAGCTACAAGGCGCCAAAGAGCGGGGCAGGCTGGTTCAGGATGCTGGAGCAATCGGAACTCCCAAGACTGTGCGATATGGCAGTTGGAAAGAAGAAGGTAGTTGTTATTTCTTCTGACCATACAAGACCTGTTCCAAGCCACATCATGATGCCTCTGATCTTAGCTGAGATCCGTAAGGGCAATCCTGATGCTGATATTACCATTCTTATTTCAACCGGTCTTCACAGAACAACTACCAAAGAAGACTGGCAGCAAAATTTGGTCCTGAGATCATGGCAAATGAGAAGATCATAGTTCATGACTGCGATGACAAGGACAACCTGGTATACCTTGGCAAGCTTCCATCCGGCGGCAATCTGATCATTAACCGTCTGGCAGCAGAAGCAGATTATCAGTCTGTAAAAGCGGCGGGCGCACCGCAGCTGAGGCAACTGTAAAGGAAGGCAGGCAACTATGCTTCGAGCGCTGTTGATGGACATGGCGCATAATACTCGCATGAGACTCTCCAGATGATGAAGGATCTGAAACTAGTAGATCGTCCTTGACACAGAAAACCGGGAAGATGATCACATCATCGACCAGTGGCAGTCCCAGATCTCTTGCGTGACTGCTGTTAAGAGGGCAACCGTAGTATCGTATCTTCCTGCGATGACTGCTGTTAGTAGTAGACCCGTACATGGTTCCCTGCACACAGCATGGAAGAAGCTTGAGAAGCGCAAAAGCTAAATCGTTAAGAAGGATGACTAAGGTGCAACTGTATCCCGGATGAGTGGCATCTGCTATCGCTCAGAGAGTAAATTGATCAACTTTGAACTCGAATTGTGCTGTGACGCAGGCTTTGCTGGTGTGTTTCCAGACAGATGAAAGTATACGTACGGGAGTCTTTCCTCAAGATCAGGTACAGAAAGATCCTGAGAGAACATATGGCAAAGAAAAAGGAGAAAGACAGACATGGAAATGGTGATTCCTGATTCATTTGAGCGGGAACCTTAAGCTCTGAGCAGATCTGGCGAGGACTGCAAAAGGAGTAGGAAAACATTTTCCTGGAGCTGGTAGAAAGCGAGCCCGCGTTCCCTGTAGCAGACGTGCTGGCGAAGCGCTCTGTAGATGCATTTATTGGCCGCTTTTAGGCGGCAGCAAGGTAACTGTAGCGCGTTAAAACCTATGCCTGAAAGATATGGACCTTGGCATCACGGTCCGATCAACGAAGGCA
>VOFH01003525.1_pt1 | contig 82670 bp, 83 predicted proteins | sample 5384091 | NCBI WGS metagenome assembly VOFH01 (sample SAMN12384727, study PRJNA508395) | human gut metagenome | isolation source: healthy gut G | host: Homo sapiens
TACCTTGTTGAGCACACCAATGCCCCCGTTCGCCGCGATCTTATGGACGAGATCGACTGGAGTGACCGTCTGATTGGTATCAAAGGGACACGTGGCGTAGGAAAAACGACTTTCCTCCTGCAGTATGCAAAAGAAAAGTTCGGCACCGATCACTCATGTCTGTTCATCAACATGAACAATTTCTATTTCTCGGGGCATAGCATCGTAGACTTCGCCAACGAGTTTCAGAAACGTGGCGGAAAAGTACTGCTGATCGACCAGGTGTTCAAACATCCCGAATGGAGCAAAGAGCTACGAATGTGCTATGACCGTTATCCGAACCTGAAAATCGTATTCACCGGTTCGTCCGTGATGCGGCTCAAAGAAGAAAACCTGGAATTGCGTGACATTGCGAAAAGTTATAACCTGCGCGGATTCTCTTTCCGTGAATTTCTGAACCTGCAGACAGGAATGAAATTCCGGGCATACAGCCTCGAAGAAATCCTCAGTACACATGAACAGATAGCCAAAGGGGTGCTTTCCAAAGTCCGCCCTCTGGATTATTTTCAAGACTACCTCCATCACGGTTTCTACCCTTTCTTCCTTGAGAAACGCAATTTCTCTGAAAATCTGCTCAAAACCATGAACATGATGGTAGAAGTGGATATCCTGCTTATCAAACAAATTGAGCTGAAATATCTCTCAAAGATAAAAAAATTATTATATTTGTTGGCTGTAGACGGACCGAAAGCTCCGAACGTCAGCCAACTGGCAAGCGACATACAGACATCCCGCGCAACGGTGATGAATTACATCAAGTATCTGGCAGATGCACGTCTCATTAATCTGGTTTATCCGAAAGGAGAAGAATTTCCCAAAAAACCGTCAAAGATTATGATGCACAACTCAAACCTGATGTACTCCATTTATCCGGTAAAGGTGGAGGAACAGGATGTACTTGAGACTTTCTTTGCCAACTCCTTATGGAAAGACCATAAAATACATAAAGGAGACAAAAATGCCTCTTTTATGGTGGATGAAGTAATGCCGTTCAAAATTTGCCCGGAAGGTACAAAAATAAAGAATAACCCGGACGTGACGTATGCGTTGCAAAAGGCTGAGATAGGCCGCGGCAACCAAATACCTCTTTGGATGTTCGGATTCTTATACTAACAAAGATTTATTTACTTAAATATTTAATTTAGTTATGACTAAACAGAAGAAATTCATCACTTGTGACGGTAACCAAGCTGCAGCACATATCTCGTATATGTTCTCTGAAGTAGCAGCTATCTACCCGATCACTCCTTCTTCGACTATGGCTGAGTACGTAGACGAATGGGCTGCCGCAGGACGTAAGAACATCTTCGGCGAAACAGTATTGGTGCAGGAAATGCAATCTGAAGGCGGTGCTGCCGGTGCAGTTCACGGTTCTCTCAGGCTGGTGCGTTGACTACTACTTACACTGCTTCTCAGGGTCTTCTCCTGATGATCCCTAACATGTACAAAATTGCCGGTGAATTCTTGCCATGTGTATTCCATGTATCAGCGCGTACATTGGCTTCTCACGCATTGTGTATCTTCGGTGACCATCAGGATGTAATGTCAGCTCGTCAGACTGGCTTTGCTATGTTGGCTGAAGGTTCTGTACAGGAAGTTATGGATTTGGCCGGTGTTGCTCACCTGTCTACTATCAAGTCACGCGTTCCTTTCATGAACTTCTTCGATGGTTTCCGTACTTCTCACGAAATCCAGAAGATTGAAATGTTGGAAAACGAAGATCTTGCTCCGCTGATTGATCAGGAAGCTTTGGCTGAATTCCGTGCCCGCGCACTGAATCCGATGAATCCGGTAGCCCGTGGTATGGCTGAAAACCCCGACCACTTCTTCCAACATCGTGAATCATGCAACAACTACTATGAAGCAGTTCCCGCTATCGTAGAAGAATACATGAATGAAATTTCTAAGATTACAGGTCGCAAATACGGTTTGTTTGATTACTACGGAGCAGAAGATGCAGAACGCGTAATTATCGCTATGGGTTCTGTAACGGAAGCTGCACGCGAAGCTATCGACTACTTGGTAGCAAACGGCGAAAAAGTGGGTATGGTTGCCGTACACCTGTATCGTCCGTTCTCTGCTAAGCACTTCCTGGCTGCTGTACCTAAGACTGCTAAGACTATTGCAGTTCTTGACCGTACTAAAGAACCGGGCGCTAACGGCGAGCCTTTGTATCTTGACGTTAAAGACTGCTTCTACGGTGCAGAAAACGCTCCGGTTATCGTTGGCGGTCGCTACGGTCTGGGTTCTAAGGACACTACTCCTGCACAGATCCTTGCAGTATTCGAAAACCTGGCTATGCCGATGCCGAAGAACCACTTCACTATCGGTATCGTAGACGATGTTACTTTCACTTCTCTTCCTCAGAAAGAAGAAATCGCTTTGGGCGGCGAAGGCATGTTCGAAGCTAAATTCTACGGTCTGGGTGCTGACGGTACAGTAGGTGCCAACAAGAACTCAGTTAAGATTATCGGTGACAACACCGACAAACACTGTCAGGCTTACTTCTCTTACGACTCAAAGAAGTCAGGTGGTTTCACTTGTTCTCACTTACGCTTCGGTGACACTCCGATCCGTTCTACATACTTGGTAAACACTCCGAACTTTGTGGCTTGCCACGTTCAGGCTTACCTGCACATGTACGACGTAACCCGCGGTCTGCGCAAGAACGGTTCATTCTTGCTGAACACTATTTGGGAAGGTGAAGAACTGGCCAAGAACTTACCGAACAAGGTTAAGAAGTATTTCGCACAGAACAACATTTCTGTATATTATATCAACGCAACTCAGATTGCACAGGAAATCGGTTTGGGCAACCGTACCAACACCATTCTCCAGTCTGCATTCTTCCGTATCACAGGTGTAATTCCTGTAGAACAGGCTGTTGAGCAGATGAAGAAATTCATCGTCAAGTCTTACGGCAAGAAGGGTGAAGACGTAGTAAACAAGAACTACGCAGCCGTAGACCGTGGCGGCGAATACAAACCTCTGACTGTTGACCCGGCATGGGCTAACCTGCCTGATGATGCCAAAGCAGAAAACAACGACCCCGCATTCATCAACGAAGTGGTTCGTCCTATCAATGCACAGGACGGTGACTTGCTGAAAGTATCTGCATTCAAGGGTATCGAAGACGGTACTTGGGAACAAGGTACGGCTAAGTACGAAAAACGCGGTGTGGCAGCTTTCGTTCCCGAATGGAATCCTGAAAACTGTATCCAATGTAACAAGTGTGCATACGCTTGTCCTCACGCTTCTATCCGTCCGTTCGTTCTCGATGCAGAAGAACAGAAGGGTGCTCAGTTCGAACAACTGAAAGCAGTAGGTAAAGTATTCGACGGTATGACATTCCGTATCCAAGTTGATGTTCTCGACTGTCTGGGTTGCGGAAACTGTGCTGACATCTGTCCGGGTAATCCGAAGAAGGGTGGCAAAGCATTGACCATGAAACATCTTGAAAGCCAATTGGCTGAAGCTGCTAATTGGGAATACTGCGCTAATAACGTGAAGACTAAACAACACTTGGTTGACATCAAGTCTAACGTGAAGAACTCTCAGTTCGCTACTCCGTTGTTCGAGTTCTCAGGCGCTTGCTCCGGTTGTGGTGAAACTCCGTACGTGAAACTGATTTCTCAGTTGTTCGGTGACCGCGAAATGGTTGCCAACGCTACCGGATGTTCTTCTATCTATTCAGGTTCCGTTCCTTCTACTCCTTATACCAAGAACGAAAAGGGTCACGGTCCTGCTTGGGCTAACTCTCTGTTCGAGGACTTCTGCGAATTCGGTTTGGGTATGGAACTCGCTAATGAAAAGATGCGTGACCGTATCGTGAAGGTTATGAACGAAGCAATTGCTGCCGACTGCACTCCTGCTGACGTGAAAGAACTGTTCGCTGAATGGATCAACAATATGCTGGATGCTGACAAGACGAAAGAATTGGCAGCTAAGATTATCCCGGTTGTCGAAGCTAACAAAGATAAATGTAATCACTGCAAACAAATCGCTGAACTGCAACAATATCTTGTTAAACGCAGCCAGTGGATCATCGGTGGTGACGGTGCTTCTTACGATATCGGTTACGGTGGTCTCGACCATGTAATCGCCAGCGGTAAGGACGTTAACATCCTGGTTTTGGATACTGAGGTTTACTCTAACACAGGTGGTCAGTCTTCTAAGGCTACTCCGGTGGGTGCTATCGCTAAGTTTGCCGCTGCCGGTAAGCGCGTACGTAAGAAAGACCTTGGTCTGATGGCTACTACTTACGGTTACGTATACGTAGCTCAGATCGCTATGGGTGCTGATCAGGCTCAGACTCTGAAAGCTATCCGCGAAGCTGAAGCATATCCCGGACCATCACTCATCATCGCTTACGCTCCGTGTATCAACCACGGTCTGAAAGCCGGTATGGGTAAGAGCCAGGAAGAGGAAGAAAAAGCTGTTAAGTGCGGTTACTGGCACTTGTGGCGTTACAACCCGGCTCTGGAAGCAGAAGGCAAGAATCCGTTCCAGCTGGATAGCAAAGAACCGAACTGGGAAGATTTCCAAGGTTTCTTGAAGGGTGAAGTTCGTTACGCTTCTGTAATGAAACAATATCCTGCTGAAGCTGAAGAACTGTTCAAAGCTGCTGAAGAAAACGCTAAATGGCGTTACAACAGCTACAAACGTTTGGCTAGAGAAAACTGGGGTGCTGAATAATTAATCACACTCTGATACATATAAAAATGGGAGCCTGCTCAATGCACGGCTCCCATTTTTATTTAAACCGGCTCTGAATAGAAATCAGTACCGACCTTATTTGGTTTATTGAATTCTTCTTATTTATTCTTTGATTTCGGAATCCAACTGTCGACCAATTCACGATGTTCTTTTCTCCACTTACGCGCTATTTCTTCTTCGTTCATGCGGGCGTCTTTCATAGCTGTCATAAAAGAACTAAGTTCTTCCGTCGTCAATTTGATATTTGCAAAGAATTCAGCAGCAAACGGGTCTTTCTCACTGAATCCTTTCCAAGCAACAGCATGTATCTCTTCAAGGTCACCATATACTTTCTTCGGATCATTCAGAAATTTCAAATCAAACTGGTCAAACATCCAATGTGGTGTCCAGCCTGTAATAACAATCCATTCTCCTTTATCCATTGCTTTCTTCAGAGACGCCAGCATAGTTGAGCTACTTGAAGTCATAAGAGTGTATCCGTCAAGTCCGTAAGCAGAGATCGCCTTATCTGTGGTTTTCATAATTCCTGCACCGGCATCGATTCCTACTATTTCAGAAGAAAAACGGTCTTTATTGGCTGCCAGTTCGTCTATGGAATTAATGGTAACATATTGTGGTACGACCAGTCCGACACGTGCTTCTCCATAAACTTCACCCAAGAATTCAAGGCTATCTCCGTATTGGTTCAAGTAATCTTTCATCGTTATCGGCAACCAAGCATCCAAAAAGACATCTGATTTCTTTCCTGACATAGACACGAAAATCGGAGCAAGGTCTGCGTTTTGCAATTCGACTTCGTAACCTTGTTCTTCCAGTACCACCTTAGCCAAGTGACTCATGGCAATACCTTCCAACCAATTGGCATAAGCTATTTTCACTTTCTTTTTATCTACGTCCGAATTCGTACAGGAAACCAGTAAAAGCAGGGCGGACAATACTATTCCTACTAATTTATATATTCTCATTTTCGTTCCTTTCTGTTTTTAGTCTTTCTTGTTTTTTCGTCCTGCCATGCCTTGGGTAATACGGTCTAAGATGATAGCCAAGATAACCACCGCTATACCACCTTCAAATCCCAAACCGATTTTCATTTGGGTAATACCTTTCAAGACGATTTCCCCTAAACCACCGGCAGCAATCATGGCAGCGATTACGACCATGGAAAGTGACATCATTATCGTTTGATTTACTCCGGTCAAAATAGTAGGTAATGCCAGAGGAAGCTGTACTTTATAAAGTAGCTGCCAACGGGTAGCCCCGAATGACCGGGAAGCTTCCACTACATTTTTAGGGACTTGCCGGATTCCCAGTCCGGTAAGACGAACTACGGGCGGCATGGCGAAAATGATAGTCGCAAACACTCCCGGAACTGCTCCCAAGCCGAAGAAAAGGACAGCGGGAATCAGGTAGACAAAAGCAGGCATAGTCTGCATCAGATCGAGAACGGGACGAAGTATTTTATCTGCACGCGGACTGTTCGCCGTCCATATCCCTAAAGGCACGCCGACAACCAGAGCCAAGCAAGTAGACGACAAAACGAGAGCAAGCGTTTGCATAGTTGCTTCCCAAAATCCCATTCCATAGATAAGCAACAAGCCTAATACGGTAAAGATAGCCGTTCCACGCCCGGCCTTCATCCATGCTGCGACAGCAAGCGCCAGGATAGTTATATAAAAAGGTATTCCGAAAAGTACATGTTGAAATCCTATAATGAAACTACCGATGCCTGAATTCACGGCATCAAAAAAGTAGAAAAATGCACCATCATCCAATTAATGGCACTCTCTATATATTGTCCTATATTGATCATAAGTCTATTGCGTTTTGAATTATTTCGTTTATTTCTTCTTTATCTTTCCCCGTTACTTCGATGATTAAGGATGATAACGGAATAGTGCCCAGGAACTCACGGGTTTCGTCAATTACCCAAACGGGTGAATTGCTCTTTGTCATCAGGGGAGAATATCTTCCAGTACCGTATCACACAATACGGAATGGACTTCCGTACGCACAACCGTTTCGATAGATTTTTCCTGTTTGTTACGCAGTTTCAACAGGTCGTTCAAGCGTACTTCACCTACCAGTTTATCGTCGGCATCTATGACGGGAAGTACTGTTATATTCTTCGCACGCATTTTACGAATCAAGACTTCGGGACCTTCTTTTTTCAGACGGGCTACCAATGGTTTGTCAATCATCAAAGATGAAGCGGTGATAATTTTACTCCTGTCAACGTTTTCTACAAAGCGGGCTACATAATCGTTGGCCGGTTCGGTCAGAATCTCTTCCGAAGTTCCTATTTGTACTACTTCTCCATCTTTCATGATAGCAATACGGTCGCCCAGTTTAATCGCTTCACTCAGGTCGTGGGTGATAAAGACAATAGTCTTTTTCATCTTTGATTGCAAGGCGAGAAGTTCATCCTGCATCTGTACACGAATCAAGGGGTCAAGAGCAGAGAAAGCCTCATCCATTAAAAGAACTTCGGGATTATTGGCTAAGGCACGAGCCAGTCCGACACGTTGCTGCATCCCGCCGGAAAGTTCGCCTACCATTTGGTTCTCGTAGCCTTTCAATCCAACGAGTTTCATACTTTCCATGGCTTTCTTTTCTCGCTCCTCTTTCTTCACTCCTTGAAGTTCGAGACCGAACGCTATATTATGTAATACAGAACGGTGGGGTAACAGACCAAAGTTTTGAAATACCATTGCCAGTTCTTTACGCCGGACTTGCAACAATTCTTTTTCAGACACCTTGGATATATCTATTCCATTCACAAGTACTTGTCCCGAAGTGGGACGTATCAGACGATTAATACAACGCAGTAATGTCGATTTCCCACTGCCGGAGAGCCCCATTATCACAAAAAATTCTCCTTCGTTAATTGAAATATTAGCATTTTTCACTCCTACTGTACACCCGGTATCTTTTAGGATCTCCGATTTACTTTTATCTTCTTTCAGCATCTTGAGAGCTTTCTGTTTCTCATTACCGAAAATGAGATATAAATCCTTTATTTCTATTTTGCTCATATAATAATATATTGGTTTAGATTATAATATTTGTTTTGTTTTCAACTGTCGCGCCTACCATTCTCACCAATGATAAACAAGTTGAAAGTTCGCTTGGTTCGGCCACATTACATGATAACATGGCAACCTTATGAGTTTTAAATGATTAAAAAACAGACTGAGTAGTTTAAAAGGAATAGAATTTGGTAAGATTATCCTCTCAATGAACAGTAAAAACAGTATTTTTATATATGAATGACAGCCTGTTTTTGCATATTATTTCGACAAAGATAGGCAAAATAGATTAAAGATACAAATTTTATTCAGAAACGGAGTAATTCCAAAGGTGCTTTTTCAGGTCTACACACCCATTTTGTTTGAAAGAAACTCCCTCTTCCAATAGGATTTGTTTTTGTTCTTCCCAACCGGGAACAAGACGTCCTGATGCATTGACTACTCTATGGCAAGGAGTGGAAACATTATCCGGCACTTGCTTCAAAGCACGTCCTACCATACGGGAACATTGAGGCATCCCCAGTAACGCAGCAATACTTCCATAGGTGGAAACTTTACCCAACGGAATCTCACACACCACCTGATACACTTCCCGGCAGAAGGTTTCAGACAGACTCGCTTTATCTACTTTATAATCTTTCATTGCCCAGGTTTCTACTGATTTCGTTCCCCAAAGCTAGATAAAAAGAAAAGAATTTGCAAATAATTAGTTTGCATCATACAATATGTGCAACTTTTCTTGCTTTATCTACAAATTATTACGAAATTTGCCACGGTAAAACAATAAAGTTACTAACAAAGCAAACTACTCTGTTATGAAAAAGAATAATATCCTATTTGCAACCTGTTTATTGGGAGCATTCGCTTTCAGTTCCTGCGAGAAGAATCTCTATGATGAAAGTAAGCAATCTGAGAAAGAAATCAAAATGACCGATCTCAACATTCCGGAAGACTTTCAGTGGAATTTAACTCAAGTCAGTAAAGGAACGACTATTGCCAACACACAGACTAAAGTTTCATTATTTCTAGATGAAAAATGTAGTAAAGATGAAAAAGTAGCAACTATCCCGGTATATAATAAGGCTATTAATTTACCTTTAAGTCTTCCGACTTACGTAAAAACTATATATGCCCAATACCAAAGTAAAAGCGGTAAAATGATTACTAAATCTGTAGCCGTAAATGCTAATGGTAGCTACACACTTAATATCCCTGATGCCATTGAAGCTATTCCGACTCGTGCTATCACACGCGATAACAATAAAAAAAGATGATGATTATAATATAGAAGATGATATAAAATATGATAAAGAGCGAGGAGTCGTTTATCATCCTAAAAAGGTTGGGGAACAATTATGTTTGAAGACCAATTTCCTTCACTCGGTGATTATGATTTCAATGATTTTGTAGCAAATTATCAAGTACTATTTGAAGTAAGCAAAGCAAAAGAAAAAGATGAATACGAAAGTAAGTACATAGTGATAGGTCTATGTTTAAAAGCCGTCGGAGGCGTATTCCCCTATAATCCTTATTTGAGGCTCAAAAAAATAAAAAACAAAAACATCGAAAGCGTTATGATGAGTCATTATAAAACAGGAGAAGAAATTGAAGTTAACCTAATTGACAATAAGAATCCAAAAGGTAATCTCATCATTGATTGCACTCCTTTAGTTCAAAACTTAGATAGACGTGGAAGTAAATACTTCAATACAGAGAGGAATGCTTTAGTAACCAAGGAGGAAGATCTGCCTGAAATTATTATTGAAATTAAACTCAAAGAACCAAAAGAAATAGATGATATATTAGAAGACGACGAGTTTGATTTATATCTAAAACGTAATGATAACGGAACGGAAATACACATGAACGGTATTGAACCAATAGCTTACCAATACCCATTCAATGACAAAAATTTATATCCGATATATGAAGATGGAGAGGAAGAAGACGATAACTACTATTATAGTAACGAACGTCTGATCTGGGGATTAAGAGTACCGGGAAATGTAGCACACACCATTGAAAAAGGTGATTTCCTGAAAGCCTATAAAGGTTTTGCCAAATGGGCACAAAGTGGTGGCAAGAATGAACAGAACTGGTATAACCAAGGAAATGCTGACGACAATCTATTGATTCATTACTAACTCATACAAATAAGAAAGTCCGCCTCCCAATAATGGGTAAGTTTACCATTATTGGGAGGCGGACTTTCTTATTATATTTCGACGTAAACTATCTTGTTTTATCCTTTTCTCTTTAATAAATCTGTCGGGCTCTCCCCAAACAGTTCTTTATAACATTTGGCAAAATAAGAAGGTGAACTGAAACCGACTTCATAACCAATCTCTGCTACGGTCATGTCCGAAGAAGCAAGCAGGGAAGCAGCTTTCTTTAAACGAGCGATACGAAGCAATTCATTCGGAGAATAATTAGTCAAGGATTTTATTTTGCGATAGAGCTGCACACGACTTAATCCCATATCCTTACCCAAATCTTCTACATTCAAACCGGAGTCTCCCATCTTCTCTTCAATCAAAGCCTTGAATTTTTCTACAAAATCCTTGTCCATATCGCAGACATCCTCTTTCGCCAACGTTTGTCCGTCACCAAAGAACTGTTTCAGGCGGCGATGTGAATCTATCAGATTACGAACGCGTGCCAACAGCAATTGCGAACTGAAGGGCTTGGAGATATAAGAATCCGCACCACCGTCGTACCCTTGAATCCTCTGTTCATCTAAAGAACAGGCTGTTAATAAGATAACAGGAATATGGCATGTTTGCAGTTCGCTTTTCAGACGGCGGCAACATTCAACGCCGTCAATACCAGGCATCATCACATCAGAGATTATCAAGTCCGGGACATATTTCATAGCTTTGCGGATACCTTCCGAACCATCTGCCGCTTCAATGACAGCATAGTCTGCATGAAGTAATCCATGAACATACAGACGAATATCCGCATTATCATCAATGATAAGTACAGAAGGTTTGGAAGAATCATAGTTCTTCTCCAGTTCCTCTTCTTCAACGGGCACAGCGTTATTCAAGGGAGATACTTCGGAAACAGAGGTTGCGGAAGAATCTTCCAAAGAAGATACTTCGCAGGTCCGTACCGGTAAATCGACAGTAAAAACAGTTCCTTGCTTTTCATCACTTTCCACTGATATAGTTCCACCGTGCAGTTCGACGAAAGCCTTTACTAAAGCCAATCCTATTCCCGAACCGGCATGGTGCATGTCTATTTTATAAAAACGATCGAAAATATTCCGAATATGTTCGGCAGAAATCATTGAACCGGTATTAGATACAGTAAAACGAATCCAACGGCTATCATCTTTTGTCAAGGTGGACAAACGGACGGCAACTTTTCCATTTTCCGGCGTAAACTTAAAAGCGTTCGACAGAAGATTAAAATAAATCCGTTCCAACTTCTCCACATCGGCTTGTGTATGATAATTCGAATCCGGCATATAATCGAATGAGAAATGAATATGCTTCTTCCGGGCTACTGCCATGAAAGATTCGTTCCATCCTTCAAAAGAAGAAAGAATGTCTAACGAAATAGGAGTATATTCCATTTTTCCATTCTCGTATTTACGAAAATCCAGAATCTGATTGACCAAGCGTAAGAGAATATTTACGTTACGCTGAATGAGCAACAACATCCGGTGCTGGTCTCCGGTCAGCGTTCTGTCTGCCAATAATTGTTCCACAGGATCAGCAACCAAAGTCAGAGGGGTACGGAAATCATGAGAGATATTCGTAAAGAAAACCAGTTTGGCATGAGTCGCTTCTTCCAGTTGATGCGACAGTTGAATCAGTTGGTCACGCTGTTCCTCCAATTTATCCCGCTGTTCTTCGAGTTGCTTCTTCTGTTCTGATAATTCCCTATTCAACCGGTTCTTGGAACGGAGAGATTTATAAACGACAAGTAGCAATCCGGCCACCAATAACAGAATCAACAAACTTCCATACATGATAACCTGCTGGGTAGCTACCCTTGAAAGATAACCACTGATACGTCCGTTCAGTGTTTCGATTTTTTGGTCGAGTTCTGAAATATGAGTAGTCTGAAGTTGCATGATATGCGCATTGGTACGGTCGACAACAGCCGTATTCATCACCGTTTCGCGAGGATAAGATTTCTTCTCAAGAATGTTCATGGCCAGTTGCAGTACTTTATCTCCATTGGTAGGATAAATGAAAGTCGCGTCCAATACACTATCGAGCACGAGTTCCAGACCATTTCCCTTACCAGGCAGGGCGTCAATGCCTACAAAAATCATTTCTTTTTCCCGTCCGGCTTTTTTGGCGGCCTGATAAGCTCCCGGAGCTATTCGGTCATTATGCGCATACACAGCATCAATCTTCGAGTGACGTCGAAGCATACTGTCCATTTCTACTTCTGCCGGCCCACGCTCCCAAGCCGCATCTGCTTTATCAATCAGCTTTATCTCGGGAAAATGACTAATAGCAGCCATAAATCCCTGATGACGTTCCATGGCAGGAGTCGAGCCACTTAACCCAGTCAGTTCTACTATATTTCCCTTCCCTTTCAGACTGGAGGCAATATAGTTTCCTACCGAACGACCGATTTCATAATTATCCGCACCAATATAAGCAGTATATTTATCCGAAAGAATTTTCCGGTCGACCGTGATGACCGGAATTCCTTTCCGGTAAGCCTCCTCAACAATTGGAGTCATGGGGGCAGCCTCATTAGCTGAGATGATCAGCAAATCCACTCCCTTATCCATAAAGTAATGAATATCTTCCGCCTGTCTGCGGTTATCATCACCGGCAGAACGTATCTCGACAGATACACCATCATAGAACATCGCTTCACGAAGTATTTCATCATTCATCTTATGCCGCCACGAATCATCACTACATTGCGCCACCCCGATACGAAAACGGGGAGTATCCTGCCGACACGCCGTTATCCCAATAAGGCAAAGCAGTATTGCCGTCCAACGAAAATATCTCATAGCACTGTGCTTTTCTTTCTTCATCGTACCTCTTACCATACAAAATCCTATTCTATATCGGGATAAAGATAATGGTTTTCTTTCAAAAGAACACAAAGAACAGATTGAATAAGACGGAAAAAGTTCTCCATATCTGTTATATCCGTTAATCTCATTTTACCGTCAGTAGCCTGCTTTTTCAAAGCATACGTTATCAAAACAGAACCTCTCAAAGCATAACATTTAACTTTGAGAGGTTCTACATAGATAACAGATACTGATTCAATCTGCCAATATGTAAAATAGGATTATAATAGTCTGTCTTTCAATATTTGCGGTAATTCCGGCATCGCCCCGCTCTGCGTACATACATAAGCGGAAACTTCCACTGCCAGCTTATGAGCTTCGGGAACAGACTTGCCATTCAGAATGGAAGCACAGAAAGCGGCAGTAAACGAATCGCCTGCGCCTACCGTATCGGCCACGGGGACTTTCGGAGTCTCCTGGAAGGAAACAACCCCCGGAGTAAACACATAGCTGCCATTGATGCCGCAAGTAAGAATCAACATTTTCAGATTGTACTTGGCCAACAGAATCCAGCATTTATCCTGTAAATCGATGCCGGGATAACCAAACATACGGCTGATAGTCACCAGCTCTTCGTCGTTTATCTTCAAGACATTACAACGTTGGAAAGAGTCACGCAACACTTCTTTGGTGTAGAAGTCCTGACGGAGATTGATGTCGAATATCTTTAATTGTCCATCTATCTCGGGCATTGTATCCAAGAAACGGTTGATAGTGGCACGGCTTGCTTCGTTGCGCTGTGCCAGTGATCCGAAACAAACGGCACGTGTGTTCAGCGCCAAACGTTTCAGTTCGTCCGTGAAAGGAATGTTATCCCATGCCACTCCTTCCTTGATTTCATAGCAAGGCACCCCTTCAGCGTCCAGTGTCACTTGTACTGTACCCGTAGGATAATCTACCCGTTCAATCTGAGTATTCAGTTTCTTTTCCTTGAATACCGACATGATCTCGTCACCCAGTTCGTCATTTCCTACCGCACTGACTACACGGCTGTCAAAACCGAATTGTGATACATGATAGGCAAAGTTTGCCGGAGCACCGCCGATTTTCTTTCCTTCGGGCAACACATCCCATAGCGCTTCGCCCATTCCTACAATTATATTATTCATGATATACAGAGTTTAATTGATTCTCAAATATAAAATTATTTTCTGATACGGAACGTATAAAACAGCAAATAAAGTACACCGACAGTCATTACGGCAATCGCACCATTCTGCCCCATAGAAGTGTCCGAAGCCACTCCCATTGCCAGCGGGAACACCGTTCCGCCGAAAAGTCCCATAATCATCAGGCCGGAAACTTCGTTTCTTCTTACCCGGCAAATAAAGCAATGCCTGCGAGAAGATAACGGAGAACACATTCGAGTTGCCAAAACCTATCAAAGCGATACAAACATAAATGATTGCCTTTTCGTGGAAGATAAACAAGCCAATCATGGCTGCCAACATCATAATAACACTGACAGCGAAGAAAGACTTCGCGGACATCTTGCGCAATATGAAAGATCCGAGGAAACACCCTGCCGTACGGAAAATGAAATAAAGACTCGTTGCAAAAGCTGCGTCATCCAATCCCATTCCGATGCGCTCCATTAAAATCTTCGGGGCGGTAGTGTTTGTGCCCACGTCGATACCGACATGACACATGATACCGATAAAGCAAAGCAGGATAAACGGCTTGCCGAGCAAGGCAAGGCATTGTCCGAAAGTAGACGGTTTGCCTTCTTCCTTTTCTTCTTCAATCTGCGTGGCGTTGAGCAGAAGAATGGCGACAACGGCCACTATCATATAAACCGGGAAAAGAATCCGCCAGCCCAAATCGAAAGACGGAATAGCTTGCGTCGCTCCCCACATGGCAAATGTATGGTGCCAGGAAAGAAGCAATCGCCTTTACAAATTGTCCGAAGGTAAGGCTACTTGCCAGCCGGTCACCTCTCACGATGTTGGAAAGCAGCGGATTCAGTGAAGTCTGCATCAACGCATTTCCGATTCCCAACAGAGAGAAGGAAATCAACATCAACATATAACTGTCACCAAAAACCGGCAACAATAATGAAGCGAATGTCACGAGCAGACTGAGCAATACGGTTTTCTTCTGACCGATACGGCTCATCAACATCCCTGTCGGTACGGAGAAAATCAGGAACCAAAAAAAGACGAGTGAAGGGAAAATGTTTGCTTGTGAGTCCGACAGACCGAGGTCTGCCTTTACATAATTGGAAGCAATGCCTACCAAGTCAACGAATCCCATGGCAAAGAAACATAGCATCACCGGGATCAGTTTGGAGAGAGAAGAGTTTTTACTGTTTTCCATTGTTATATCTATTATTTTATAAATTCTGTGTCCTTATGGCTTAACCGGTCCGCCCCTACGGGAATAAACCCGTTTACCGCTTATACAGTTGATGTTTCATACTGATATAATAGGATGAAAGCTACGGTAATGTTGATTCGCCACGGCCGTGACGAATTCTTTCCATGGCTGTGGAGAGATCTCTTCATGGCTGTGGAGAGAAGTTACCACGGCCGTGGTGAGGTATTAATACCGTAAGCCTGACAGAAGTATACCGTTGCCTTCAGTGTACTAATCCGTAGGGGTAGACATACTCTGCCGTAGGGAATCAGGAAAAGAGCGCATAGATTAAATGGCAGAAGCTTATTGCTTCAACCGGTAGACGATAAACGAGTCTACCTTGTAGGCTCCGCCTTTGCTGTAAAAATCGATGTGATTGTAAGGTTCCGAAGGGAAGACCTGATTGGTCATTGCGAAACGCCCGCCGTCACCAAATGCTTCCACGCTTGATTTATCTACAAACAAATGAAGCTTCAGCTCATTCTTACCGCTTTCAACAGCTGTCCACGTCAGTGCCGGGAAATTCTCGTTGAAGCCGACATCACCACTTTTACAACGGTCCATAGAGAATCTATTCTCTTTCATATCATATTGCATATCCACTTCTTCGCCCTTATCATTGTAAAGACGGAAGCCGATAACGTCCGCATGCAGGTTCTTGATAGACAGTTCTATTTCGTAAGCGCCTTCGTTGACCGGAATCATTTCTTTTACCGTACGTGTTCCGTTCACTCTGAACGAACGTTTCTTTGAGATGTCACGCAGTTTCTGCAATTCGGGAGACGGGGCAGATTGGAGATAAGTCTCACCGCCGACGGTAAAGAGGCCCAAATCGCGGGGAACGGAGTTCGGACTACGGTATTGGGAAGTAGGAACATCGTTGGCATATTGCCAGTTGCTCATCCATGCGATGGCGATACGGCGGTTGTCGGGGGCATTGCTCCAAGTTACAGTGGCGTAATGGTCTTTTCCCCAGTCCATCCATTTGGTTTTGGAAGGGAATTCGTTTACAAACTCTTTTCCGTTGAAGGAGCCTACAAAATATTGAGTAGCACTTCCTCCGAAAGGACCTCCGGGATTCAAATTACAAAGCAGCACCCATTTCTTATCATTGGTACCTTCTACTGGAAGTTCAAACAAATCGGGACATTCCCAAACACCACCATGTGCACCTTGCCCTTCTCCGAAACGACTTTCAAAGGTCCAGTCTTTCAGATTGGGAGAAGAAAAAATCTGCATCTCCTGCCCTACTGCCAATATCATAATCCAGCGCTGGGTGTTTTCATGCCAAAATACTTTCGGGTCGCGGAAGTCACGAGCTTCGGATGTCAGTACGGGGTTGTTTTCGTATTTGGTGAAAGTGCGTCCGTTGTCAGTACTGTAAGCAATGCTTTGTACTTGCCGGTCGCTGTTTTGCGTATAAATGGCGATGATAGCTCCCGCACCGAAACCGGCAGTGTTATCGGTATCGACAACAGCCGAACCGCTGAAGATAGTTCCCAATGCATCGGGCGCAATGGCTACGGGGAGATGTTGCCAGTTTACGAGGTCTTTGCTGATAGCATGTCCCCAGCTCATATTTCCCCATTTGGAGCCGTAAGGGTTGTATTGGTAGAAAAGATGGTATTCACCGTCTTTATAGACCATTCCGTTCGGGTCGTTCATCCACCCGTAAAGAGGTGAGAAGTGATAGGTAGGACGGAACTTTTCACGGTTGCCCGTATCGAAGGTGTCGGCCAACTTCATCTCCTTGCAGCAAACAGCAGAAAGTTTACCCCGTACAGGGTCGTTCGAGCCCAACTTAAACTTCAATAGTACGTTTTTGCCGGTATAGCCCGAAAGATCCAGCGGAACAAAATAGTCCACTCTGTTCACTGCCAGACGAACATCCGCAACATTCACCTCTTTATTATTAACGATCATGCTGACACGTACATCAGGCATTACCTCCTCTACAGGTAAAAGCAAATAACGTTGATTTGTATTTATCTGTACCAGGCAATGTCCTTCGCCCAGGTCCTTGATTATCAAGGAAGGTGCGTCGGCAACAGCGTCCGGAAATGAGAAAATCATCATAGCCAGCATTGCCAATAAGGTCCGTACTTGTTTAAACGAGAATAATACATTCATATCGATATGGTATTAGATTAATTATTAGTATTCATAGCCTTTCATTTGTCACCATGCAAAGATAGGTGCAACGGATAGTTACACCTATCACTTTTGTTTCAAAAGATAAAAAAAATGTTACCGATCTATTTCTTAGCGCTTAGATAATGTAATATATTCTTCGTCATGAGCACAATATTATCTTGATAAACGTTTATATTACTATTCTGATTCCATTCGTAAGCAGCCAGACCGAGAGCTATACATGTTCCTTGATATTCCGCTGTCGGAGCAAACTCTACCATTCCGGCACAACAATAATCCGTTACGTGTCCCCAAGTCGCCAAAACGGTAGCTTTATTTTCTTCTTCAAACGCTTTCACCACATTTCCTGCATTGGGATAAAGAGCGGGGAAGCCATAAGAATTCAAGTCCCACATACAGTTATGGTCTTCACGCCGTCCAGGCCCGATCAACGGGAATGTTTCATGGGGGAATTGGGAAGAAGTAACCATACCAGCAAAAGCCGGATGAGCCCGATGATCATACTCCATTCCGATATTGGCATTAATTGTCCAAATGTCTGCGCCTGATCCGCCTTCACCATCTGCAAATATTCCTGGTAGCCGTTCGGTACGTCCAAATGGTACAACCAATTGAGTCGCATGATTGCTTAAGAACAGATTTCCGCCATTCTTATAATAAGTAGCCAACGCGGCAATTGCATCAGCAGACAAAGGTAACTTGTCCCAGCCGGCTCCAATACCCACACGGTCTATATGTACCCAAATAACATCATAAGCAGAAAGGTCCTCATCAGTCAATGTAGCGGAAGTAATGACTTTACCATTTACAAATTGCTTCTTGAACCACGCATAGGAAGCTTTTTCATCATCATCTTCTATCTCTTCGGGAGTATCATACGTTATCACGTAAGCTGCATTTGTCAAATCCTGCGCTTCGGAAGGTTTCACCTTTATATTTTCTTCTGTCACTCCGCAATCTATCACTTCAGACGATTCGCTGACATAAAATACCTGATTGCTGCTCGTATTCTCTATCGTGAAACTTGCGAAACGATTATTTTCACCTTCCGCAGCATTTACAGTCACAGGGTTTTCTATATTGTCACTCCAAGACACCTGAATGGTGTTCGATGTGAAATGATTATATTCGCCTTTCACATGAATCACTCCATAGTCCGCCTCTTTGCCATTGAGTTGATTATCGCTCCTGTTTACGGTGAACACGTTGTCACTTATCAGATTGTTTTGCCCGCTTATATCAAAGAAGGTCATTTTGTTTCCTGTAAATTCATTATCCGAGATATTCACCCGGTTACAACCTATAAAATTAGCACAGCGATCATCATTTGCCGTTAGTTTGTTGTGAGAAAATATCAGATTACTTTCACCGGAGATACGCGCCGCCACACCGCCCTGCGCTGATCCGAAGAGGGAGTTGGTTACCATATTCTGTATGCCACCATTCATTTCAATGCCATTCACTACATCGGTTGCATCTATCCGAGCTAATGTTATGGCGTCACACCCTTGGAGTTTAATGCCCTGGTACATATTTTCCATTTTAATATTGAAGAAGTGCAGGCGATCGTTATCGTGCTCGACAAAGATTCCGGTTCCCTGATGATCCCCCTTCCCCACAAGCGTAAGTCCGTTTACCTCCACACCGCTAATGCGGTTTTTGCGTCCGTCTATATCGGCAACAGGGGCAACGTGTAACGCATATTCGGCATTTCCCAGTACCAGGCGACTTTCCCGGGCATCGGCAGCAGTAGCAGCGACGTCGTCATTCACGCCTTTCAGCGTCACGAAATTGCGGGTGAGCTGAATGGGACTATCCAAACGAAAAGTTCCTTCGGGAATAAGTATCGTTCCTCCCTCGGGCGGAAGGTCGGCTATTATGGCATTGATGAGGTCGGCACAATCGGTAGAGCCGTCGGTCGGAAGCCCGAACTGGGTTATATCTATTATCTTCTGACCGTTACATTCATCACAAAGCGTATAGTTATCGTCATTACTGCAAGATGTGCCCAACATCAGGAGCATTCCGCTTATTAAGAATTTATTTATCTTCATGGTGTTACTATATTAATAATGGTGTATGTTGAGGAGGTTATTCTACTATGCTCACCTTATCAGATGATACACAATTAGAAACTTCAGTTCCTGAGTTCACCAGAAATACCCGATAGCTCTCCAAGTTGTCAACAAAGCAATTCTTGAACACGTTACCGGTTCCCTGAACGGCATTTACAGTCACAGCGCCGGCATAAGCCCATTCGCACGACAAGCTATTGGATGCAACCATATTATTGTTGCCCTTTACGTTGATGATGCCAAAGTCATCGCCGTGGTCGAGCAGCTGGTTCTGAACAGCTCCCGTAAGCCAGAAGATGTTCTTATTCACCGTATTATCATTACCGTTCAACACCAGAATACCATTATAGTAGCTCTTGAAATTGTTGCCCTCAATCACACAATTATTACAAGCGTCAAGTACTAGATTTTCACGTCCGTCGGGATAAACCTGATTATTGATGAACGAAAGTTTGTTCACTTCCTGCACCTTGCAAGTAATCCCCGTAGGTTGAGCACCCAATTGGCAGTTCTTCACAACAATATTTTCACCGCCAATCAACTCGATACTATTAGGGAGTTCGCATACCCAGCAATTGACTATCTGCATATTTTTTGCCTGTTCTATCTTAACACCGGTATGCAAATTTATACCGATAATATTAGAAAGCATTCCATTATCGGTCGCGCCGACAAAGTGTATGCCGATGTTCTTGGCTTCCGTGCCGCCTGACACCATCAGGTTCATAATCTTTACGCCTTTCATGCCCGTCTCCACTTTTATGGCAGCTTCGGCATTACGCGCCACCAATTTACTTCCGCCGCCAGGGCCCAACAACTCATTTATTCCATTCACATCAATATTGCTACGCATACCGGGATTCAATCCCTTGATCGTCACATTATGCTTATTGATTACAATGGGAGCGTCAAGTACAAAATCACCTTCGGGAATCACCAATACTCCCCCTTCGGCGGGCAACGAGGCTATTGCACTATTTATAGCTTTCGAACAGTCGGTCTTTCCATCGCCAACAGCTCCGAATGCAGTAACATCGCCTTCGATTTCAGTATGAGTGCCATAACACAACAGGTTATTATCATCACTATCGCAAGCCGTGAACAAACACAGACAGAAAGTGCTCATCAAGTATCTTTTTATTTTCATCATATCTATATTTAAGGAGTTTATATTAGTTAAACTTACCATATCCGGGGTTTTGTACATAAGTACCTTCAGAGAAGTTATATTGTGCATTGGGAATGGGTAAGTATTCATCCCTGCCACCGATGAAGCGGGCACCGCGATAATAAACACGCTTGTTCTGCTCCACAACGATGTAACTGTTCATGGTTTCCTCAGCAATCCCCCAACGTACCAGATCGAAGAAACGGTCACCTTCCATGGCAAACTCCATGCGACGTTCCCAACGTAATGCTTTGCGGGCAAAGTCCTGATTCCAACCTTCAGCCGGATATTCGCCTATCAGGTAATTGGCCGCATTTTGTTCGGGATGTTTAAAGTCTTTTACATAAGGACTATTCTTGGCACGCAGACGAATACGGTTAATAATCTTGCGGGCTTCTTCCAGTCCGGCAGCTTCGCCAATCTCTATCAAGGCTTCAGCCTTCCACAATAATACATCAGCATAGCGGATTATCTGCCAGTTGAGATGAGAAGCTCCCCAAGGCCAACCTTGGAACATATCTTCACTTTCAGGCGAGATGTAGAAGCGCTTTGTACAATTAAAGCCATATTCGCCACTGTTACGTATCCAGTTTGCTTTGCAAGGCTCAACTGTGTAAGTTTTCCAGGTAATGCCCGGACGACCGGTAACAAAATCCAGACGGGGATCTACTGTTGCCTCAACGTTAGTGAGCTCATTCCCTTCGTACGTTCCATAATCACTGTTGTTGAAGGTATCAAACAAAGGCAGTCCATAGGCATCTGTCTTATACGCGTTTATCAGATTCTGACTGGGCAGGAAGAATCCGTCGCCACCGTAAGGACCTTTGGGGGCATTCAACAGATTACTCCAGTTTATGTTTCCGGCACCATCGGTTTCATCATCCATCGAATATTGTACGGCAAACACAGACTCTACCCCATTTTCATATTCCAGTTGGTCGAGCTTCTGAAAGTCATTCAAAAGATCATACGCCTTCCCTTGCGCACCTACTTTATCACAAAGAGCCGCTACTTCAGCAAGCAACTGTTTGTCGACAGCAATGACCTGATTATTCTCATCTTGTTGGTAAGCCTGATAAAGTTTGGCTTTGGCAGCGTATGCGTATGCTATGTTCTTGGTGATACGGCCTATTTGGGATTGAGTGTCAGGCAAGTCGTTAGCGGCGTCAAGAAACTCCTGCGCAATCTTGCCAAGAAGTTCTTCACGGGTAAACTGATTGTTGGGGATGTACTTATAGTCATCATTTTCCACATTCTCATCAAAATAAGGTACTTGCTTGAAAAGGCGAACCAGTTCAAAGAAGAAGTGTGCACGAATCACTTTCATTTCAGCTTTACGGCTCTTAAGTACCGGCAAGGTGTTCTCATCAAGTGTATTCATGACCCGCAATGCGCTGTTACAACGTTGCAAGCAACAATAAAGTTGAAACCATTTTTCGTCGGCATTAGCCCATGTAGCATCTATCTTAAAAGTTTCAAGCAGCGTACAAAAGTCTCCATCGTTTACACCGCCACCACCTTTGTAGGCATTATCCGAACGTACTTCACCATACGTCCAATTGGTCATCGGCACCCAGTGCATATCACGATTAGGACCTTTCAGCCCGGCGTAAGCCGAAGTGACCAGGAGTTCCACACCTTCAGCCGACGATAACAAATCGTCATTGAGTGTACCCTGAGGTTTAATATCTAGAAAACGACTCTCATCGCAACTTGCCAATAGTGCCATCACACCTACCGCAAAGGATATATTTCAATTTCATAATGTTCTGTATTTAGGATAAAAGATTAAAAACCAAGTGATAGACCGAATGTGTAGGTACGAGGTTGGGGATATGAATAGCCCAATCCTTCCGGGTCGGCCCCCGTATAATTAGTCAGCGTAAAAACGTTCTGTGCTTGCAGATACAAACGCAAATTGGAAAGATGCGCTTTCTTAATCCACTTATCCGGGAAAGTATAACCCACAGTTAAAGTTTTCAACTTCACATAAGAACCATCTTCAATAAAGAAAGTGGAACTGCGTGTTTCTACATTATTATCAACCACAGTCAATGCAGGGATATCACAATTATAAACTCCGGTTTGCTCATAAGCATTCCAAGCATGCATTGCATCCATCAGACGCGCAGAGTGATTGCCCGTCCAGCCTTGGAAAAGATCCGTATAGAACTTTGAGTTATTCCATGCATCGCGAATCATACCATTGAAGAATACAGAAAGGTCAAATCCTTTGTAAGATGCACCGATGTTCAAACCACCAATAAATCTAGGTTGGTCACTCCCTTGCCAATCCATATCAGCAGTATTGATAATGTTATCACCGTTAAGGTCTTTGTAGCGAATACGTCCTACGCCGGGAGCACCAATCTGTACATCATATTTACTTAGGTATTCATATACCTCTTGCTTGGTCTTGAATATGCCATCGGCTTTATATGACATCCATGAACCGAAAGGCTGTCCTACAATGGTTTTATCCACACCATTACCACCTCCCCAAGTGTATTTGATGACATCCGGAAGTTCGGTTATCTTATTTTTGTAATAAGAGAGGTTGAATGAGATGTCATATTTGAAGTCCTTTATTTCGTCCCTCCAGGTCAAAGTCGCTTCTACACCGTTATTATCCATACTGGCAGCATTGTACCATTTATATCCACCTTCGCCGATCACTCCTATATAAGGTTTTTGGATTAACATACCAGTAGTCTTTTTTTGAAAATAATCCAGAGTCACCCCCAAACGAGCGTCGAAGAAGGCTGCATCAATACCAAAGTTCAGTTGTTTGGTTTCCTCCCACTTCAAATCGTTGTTACCCGAACGGTCTTTCTGTACTCCGGGCAATACCGTTGTACCATCCCCATTGAAATTGTATGAGCCATTGGACATGTTAGTGTAATAGAGGTTGTAAGTAGCATTGTTATCAATCTGATCATTACCATTGATCCCCCACGAAGCACGTAATTTAAGATCTGAAAGCCAGTTTTGCGTACATTCCATAAATTTTTCACGCGATACTCTCCAACCGGCTGATACTGAAGGAAAGATTGCTGAATTGTTACCTTTACCGAAACGTGAAGAAGCATCACGGCGTACTGTTCCTGATATAAGGTATTTATCATCGAACGCATAGTTCACCTTACCAAAGTAAGAGACCATAGCATAGGTAGACGCATTGTTACTCACACTTTTTCCTTCAGTTACAGTGTCTAAGTAACGATAATCGAGATCTTCTATCACCAATCCGCGACCATATCCCTGTAAATGTTCACCATTCTCTTTCTTAGCTTCAGTTCCTATCACTGCACTGATATTGTTCTTCCCAAGGTCTATGCTATAATTGGCGGTATTCGACCATACCCATTGCACGCTATTATCTTGTCGTACGGTCAGTTCATTTACATCTACCTTACGATCGGCTTCACTCCACTTCGGGACGAAGGTTGAGTTGAAACCGGTAGTGTAGTTCAATCCAAACTGACTCTTCAACACTAGATTTTTAATGGGTTCCACTTCCAAATAAACATTGCCAAAGATACGCCAACTTTTGTGACGATTATGGCTTCATTGTCTGTCAAGCGAATGGCATTCGGCTTATCCCCCAATATATCCACATAGCCACCGGCATACCCTCCATTTTCATCATACACAGGAATGGCAGGATGCTGGGCAATCACAAGTTCTTCTATACCGGACGGATTGAGATGTTCCAACCAGTGGTTCACGGAAATGCTTTCACCCACACGTACTTTGCCATCAACAAAGCGGAAATTAGAAGCTAAACGCGAATTAAAACGTTCGTAGTCTGTATTACGGCAAAGACCATCCTGATTCATATAATTTAAGGTAAGAGCCACATTACCGTCTTTGAATCCCTTTAGAGAGAGAAAGGTTGTAATTCTGCATCAAAGCCGTACCGAATATCTCCTTTGCCCAATCGGTGTTACCCGATTTTATTTTGACTCCGTTCTGGTCGAAATAATATTCCTGCAACTGGGCTTTTTCCCCATTTCCATACACTACACTGTTCGGATGAGTTCCGTAAGTATTTTTATAGGCTTGCCAATAAACATCTCCCCATTGGTAAGCATCGAGCATATCAACACCACCGGCAAAAGTCTGGGCAGTGAGTGACATATCAAAACTTACTTTTACATCACCTTCCTTAGCACGTTTTGTGGTAATGATAATGACACCGTTGGCAGCCTGCGCACCATAGATCGCTGCAGAGGCCGCATCTTTCAGCACCTGAATAGATTCGACATCATTGGAAGAAATAATTGAAGCGACATTGTCATGTGTCTGAATGCCATCTATCACATAAAGAGGGGAAGAATTATTAATGGTAGTAATACCGCGCAACTTAGTATCCGTGTTTCCACCACCGGGTTTACCATCGGTTGTTACATTCATACCGGCTACACGACCCTGCAAGCCCGACATCACATTACCTGTGGGAATATCAGCCACTTCTTTCATCTTCACCACGGCTACCGAACCTGTCAGGCTGGCTTTCTTCTCAGCCATATAACCTGTCACAACCACTTCATCAATCATCTTGGAATCTTCTTCCATTACTATCTTCAACGAAGGTTTAGCGGCAATAATTACTTCTTTATATCCTATATAAGAGATAGCTAATGATGCATTCGTTGGTACACTAAGAGTAAAGTTACCATCCAAATCTGTGATAGTTCCAGTTGATTTAGAATCATTTTGCACTACGGAAGCACCAATAATTGGTTGCCCGTCCGTCTTGAAGTCACATTTCCCTTTACCGTTATGTTTTGCCCCCAAAGGACTGACACGAAAGCAAACAGGAAACAAACACTACAAAGAATTTTTTTGTTCTTCATAATACTGAGCATTAGTTTAATGTTATTAATTTAAAAGTACGAATATTCTCTTTATCGCTGTTGCAAATTACGGTTGATTTATGTCAATCGGCTAAAAAATGTTTCGAAGTACGTTACCGCCTTGTCAATGAAGAAACTTTGCATAAATACCCTTTTTCATTCTGTCTGGAAATAGGCTATCGCATCCAGGGAAAGAAAATTGAGGTTATGTGGGAAGTAAAGAATCGGTGAAAAGGATATGTATTTTCAGATTGGGGACATGCTTTCTATTCCGGAGTTCGATGCAAGCAATTCTGAAAGAGGGTTCTTCTGGATTTGACAAGGAAAACGGTTTGAAATATATTCTCATTTCAGAAAAAGGGATGGCTGATCCTTGAATATTCTTTAGAGTTGACAGACGGATTATTACTCAACGCATACTTTTGATAAAGATGCTTTGATACTGGAAAATGAACAGGTCCGTAAAGTTACCTTATATAATAAAGAGCAACTGGCTTATCTTAGTCTACATTTTAACTCCGGTAGTTCTCCACCTGCAAAGAATGCTCCTTTCGTCTGCATCGAACCTTGGTACGGACGTTGCGACCGCCACATTATACTGGTGAATATAAAGATAAGGACTGGATGCAGCACTTACAACCGGAAGAGATATTCCAAGGAGGATATACAATTGAAATTGATGAATAATTGATGAATTAGCTGCCGGATTTCACATCTGACACTGTTTTTCTACAAAACCTAACTTATAAATCTAACCTATGAATAGCAATCAATACTTTTGCTTTACTGAATCTATGTAAACACCAGTTTTCTATTTCAACCGATACGCCTTGAATGAATCTACTTGAAATGAACCTCCTTTGCTATAAAAACACAACGGTTGTATGGTTCCGATGGAAAGATAAGATTAGTCATTGCTACCTTTCCTCCATTCAAGAATATTTCTACAGAACATTTATCAACAAAGACATCCAACGTATATTTATTCTCTTTCTTTATCGGTGCCCAGGTAGCTAATGCGAAATCATCTATATAATTGATGGAAGTCGTCTTTCTGCGGTCGTGAACCTCTATTTCATGAAGTACACTCTTCTTTCCGAAATCCACGATACCACTTTTCGTCCGGTCCATAACCAATCTCATTTTCCGGAAGATTGAAGATATCCACCTTTTCCCCTTTATCATTAAAGAGGCTGAATCCCATAATCTTTCCCCGACGGTAATTTCCAATGCCAGTTCGTAAGCACCTTCATTATCCGGTAATAAAGATTCAATATGATAATCATTTGCAACGGTAAAAGCAGGAATTTCTTTCTTTTTTTTCGCAGAGTCTTTATCTCCGGTACCGGAGCTGCAGAAAGATAAATATCACCGCTTTGCGTATAAAGCCTTAACTCACGCGGCAAGGCGTTGACGCCACGAAACGGCTTTGTTGGGACATTATTACAATATTGCCAGTTACTCATCCAAGGAACAGCAATCGTTCGTTCTCCCAGTGTTTGAGAAACAAACGGTAGCATAGTGATCTTTGCCCCAATCCAACCATTTCGTAACATCCGGCTTGCTATCACAACTGAATTTCGTTCCATCAAAGTCTCCTGTGAAGTATTGAGTAGCACTGCCTCCGAAATAACAGCCGGGATTTACATTGACAATCAATGCCCATTTCTTATGTTCGGTATCGCCGTCCACAGGTAACTCTACCATGTCCGGACACTCAAACTGACAAGGCTGTACGCCATAACCTTCTCCGAAACTACTCATATAATTCCAGTCTTTCAGATCTTCTGAATCATAGAAACACATCTCTTTATCGGCAGCAACAATCATTATCCATTTATTTCCCGGAGCATACCAGAATACCTTCGGATCACGAAAATCTTTCCTTCTATCGGAAGAACGCAAAATCGGATTCTTATCATATTTAATAAATGTGCGACCATTATCCTTGCTATAAGCGAGACATTGGACCTGCCCGTTTTTGTCACTGGCAGAAGTATAAAAAGCTAATATGCTCTCTACTCCATACCCCGCTACATTTTCCTGATCAACAATAGAGCTGCCGGAAAAGATATGTCCTAATGTATCACGAGCAATGGCTGGCGCCAGATGTTCCCAATGTATCAAGATCCTTACTGACTGAATGTCCCCAATGCATATTCCCCCATTTAGAGCCGTAAGGATTATACTGATAATATAAATGATATTCACCGTCTTTATAACACCAGTCCGTTGGCATCATTCATCCAGCCATAAAGCGGAGTGTGATGATAAACCGGACGGAACTTATCCGTATTGGGTATCAAACGTATCGGATAATTTGATTTCTTCCCAGCAAAGTGCATCCTTTGATTTATTACGAACACGGACGGTGGCAGTTTTAGCATCAGCAGGCAAACAAAGGGAACAAAAATAGTCTACTTTAGTCTGTGCAAGCCGAATATCCATATCAGTATCCGCTGCATCTCCTATGTCCAGACGAACCCGGCTTTCCGCTGCTTCCTCTTCGATCGGAAGCAATATATAATTAGTAGGATTAGTGATGTGAATGAGAGTCAGGCTGTCTCCTTTCTGTTCCAACATAAATTTGCTTTTATTCGTATGGCAATAAGTCAGTCCATAAGAGACCGCTAACGCAAGTACCGCACCTTTACATAATTTCATCCAAGAGGTTGTTTTCATGGTAACAAAGTATTCCTAGTTTATACAAGCTTTTAATCTAACATAGACGAAGGCAAAGATAGGGGTATCTTCGCCTTCGTCTATAAACTTTGTTTCAAAGGGTATCAAATTTGATACAAATCCTAAGAATTTTCTTTTATCATCCAAGAATAAAGACCTGCAACCTCTTTGTTTTCCTGAATTTATTTTTCTACTTTTGAAGCTAATCTTTATTCTTCTACTTATGCCAGCAAATAGAAATGCCTTAATTCGTTATAAAACAATTGATAACTGTCTGCGTAATCCTTATCGACGCTGGACGTTGGAAGATTTGGTAGATGCTTGCTCGGATGCTCTTTATGAATACGAAGGCATCGATAAAGGCATAAGCAAACGTACGGTACAAATGGATATACAGATGATGCGCAGCGAGAAGCTGGGTTATAACGCTCCAATTGTGGTGTACGAAAATAAATACTATAAATACGAAGATCCGGAATACAGCATCACACAAACCCCGCTGAACGAACAAGACCTGAAAACGATGTCGGAAGCCGTGGAAGTGTTGAGGCAGTTTAAAGGCTTCTCCTATTTTACGGAAATGAGCGATATTATCAACCGCTTGGAAGATCACGTTGCTTCTGCCCGGATGAAAACCACTCCTGTCATTGACTTTGAAAAGAATGAATCATTGAAAGGACTGGATTATCTGGATACGATCTATCACGCGATTGTAAACGAGCATCCGATACAGCTCAAATATCGTTCGTTCAAGGCACGTTCGGCCAACAGCTTTATTTTTTATCCTTATCTATTAAAAGAGTATCGCAACCGATGGTTCGTTTATGGTGTCAGAGGAAACGGACGGATCTTGCAAAATTTAGCTTTGGACAGAATACAATCATTGGAGGTTCTGCCACAAGAACATTACATAAAAAATACGTTCTTCGATCCGAACACGTTCTTCGATGATCTGGTAGGAGTCACTAAAAACACTGGAAGTGTAGCGGAGAAAGTCGGTTTCAAGGTAGCGGCTGCCGAAGCACCTTACATCATAACCAAGCCTATACACCGCAGTCAACAACTGGTGGAAAGGCTACCTGACGGAAGCGTCATACTGGAAATTGAAGTCGTAATCAACCACGAGTTAGAACGGGTATTCTTCGGATATGTCGACGGAATAGAAATTCTTTATCCGAAACTCTGGTAGAATTGATGGGTAGGAAACTAAAAAAGGCTGCAGAACAATATACCCATTCGAAATGAAAAGGGAACACGTTCAATTATCCTATCGACATTCAAGAAAAACCAAAAAGCATGGAGGGCCTGTCTATTGTTCAACTATGGAGACTTGTTTATTCTTCAAGTAAGGCTCTCGCACATTCGTACCCTTCCTGATAAAACTCTGTCAGCTTTTGCACATCTTTCTCGATGCGGTCTACGGCTACAGGTTTTAACGGGCGAATAACGATAATCTGTCCTTCATCTTCCATGCGCTCTACCATTTCCAACTGCTCATTATAAACAGCACACCGCCGACTTAACGCTTCGCGCAACTTCGGATATTTCCGATATACAAACGAAGGGATACGAATGTCTTTCGAATCTTTCCGATACCCCCGGTTACGGGTGAGTACCACAACATTTCTCGTGCAGCCATCCTTAATGGCTCTTTGCAAAGGTATGGAATCTACAATTCCTCCATCGAGCATGGGAACCCCGTCTACATAAGTAATAGGACATACAAAAGGGAGACTGCTGGATGCGCGGACAATATCAATCACCCTGCGACTGTCTTTTTTTCTCTTCGAAATAGTTGGCTTCTCCCGTGATGCAATTCGTAGTCACCATCACATAACGCTCCGGTGAAGCAAAATATGTTTCATAATCGTAAGGAAGAATATGTTCGGGGAATTCATTGAATAACAGATCAAAGTCCAGTATATTACGCTTTTTGAGCAAATGTTTCAGACCGATATAATCATACTTCTCCAACAAGTCAATGTTGCTGTACTTGGCACGTCCCCGCTGCCGTGATGCATACGACAACCCGTTGCACGCACCGGCAGACACTCCTATCGCATAGGGAAACCGGATATCGTGATCCATAAAATAATCAAGCACACCGCAGGTGAATACTCCACGCATTCCCCCGCCTTCCAACACTAATCCCGTAGATTCATCAATTTTCAAGTCCTTCATTTTTATCTCCCGTATTCTTATTCCGGCGGATTACCAGCAAAGATGACAATTCACGCATCACAGCCTCATCCTCGGATAATTTCGTATAAGAAAGATGGCTCATTATCAATAATCCGTCTTTCTCTTCAGTCACTAAATCTTCTACTCCCTCAAACCACACTATCATCGTTTGTTCCGGATAACGCACCTGCAAATCGTCAATGCGTCCACGGAACTCTTCATCGTCCGTTTCAAAAAGAAAAAGGCGTACCGAGTGTCCGTTCTGCAACATCTTATCCAAATAGGAAAAAGAAACAGATCAATCATTCCGCCAAATACGAAACTGACCGTCGTGCCTTCCCGATACTGACGATTGACAAATACGGCCACCGGACACTTCACCTGCTCCATAATCTCATCAATCTTATCCCGGAAGAGCGTTAACCATAAAATAGCTCCCGGAGTTCCCGGCATATCCGTACGGTAATGGCTCCCGGCTCCCTAAAAGCAGCATATCAGGATGTTCGTTACGGACAAAGTGGATGATTTCCTGTACAAGTTTGTCTGTCACCCGATAATGGTTATCTACTTGGATATTTAATTTCGCTGCCTGTTGATTGAGCAAAGCAAAACTCTCGCTGGCATAATGTTCGGCATTCAACGGATTCAGATCCGTACCCACCGTATAGTGTGCTGCAATCAAATGATTTTTCTTCAACTGCTTCCCAAATAACAAATCATAAATGGAAAGCAACACACGCCCGGATTCCGGACGCCCGAAACAAAATATCAATTTGTGCTTCAAAGATAATTTTTCTTCCCGACGTACGAAAATATGTTCCACCAAATGAAGCAGCGGAGTGGTCATAAAGGTTGTAACTAGCGCCATAATGACCAAAATTACGAAAATAGACGGGGGAAGAACTCCCATTTCGTAACCAATATTCAATGCCACCAGCTCCATCAATCCCCGTGTATTCATCAATGTCCCTATCGTCAAACTATCCTTCCACGACTCACCCACCAAACGGGCGGCAATGGCACATCCACCCAGTTTGCCGACAACAGCAACCGTCACCAACAGTAAACATACCATCCACAACTCCGGACTGTTTATCAAACCGATTTCCGTGCGCAATCCGGTGAAGGCAAAGAACAGAGGTAAAAAAGAAGACTAATGAAATATCTTCCACCTTTTCCATCATCACCTTTCGGAAACCCAGATTCGACGGCATCACCAGTCCTGCCATGAATGCGCCGAATAGTGCATGAATACCTATAATTTCGGTCAGGCAAGAAGAAATAATCAAAATCAGCAGAATAAATGCCACGAATGTTTTATTGATTGCTTCCCGGTTGGCATATACTTCTCCTACCTTCTTCAAAAACGGACGAACGACCAAAAACATGACTGCAATATAGACAACTGCCAGTCCTACTGAATAAAGTGCGCTGGCAAAACTTCCTGCTTTGGAGATAGCAATCACCACTGCCAACAGACACCAGGCTGTCACATCATCATTGGCAGCGGAAGCAATGGTCAGCGTTCCTAAAGGAGTCTTCGTCATATTCCGCTCCTGAATGATGCGTGCCAATACCGGAAAAGCGGTGATACTCATAGAAATACCTATAAACAAGGCAAATGGAAGAAACGGAGTTTGGGCAGCTGCATATTCTTCGTACACCCAGTAAGAAGACAAGATGTCCAGAAAGAAGGGTACTAGGATTCCGGCATGGCTAATCACCAGCGTTTCATTGATTTTATTTTTCAGTACACTGAAATCCAGCTCCATACCGATGACAAACATAAAAAGGATCAGTCCCACCTGACTCAACAGTTCAAGATTGGTAAGCGAGTGTGCCGGAAAAAGGAAATGAAAAGCATCCGGAAAGAAAAAAAGCCGAGTACGGAAGGTCCTAACACAATACCGGCAACAATCTCTCCAATCACTCCCGGTTGCCCGATCAGACTGAACAAATAGCCAAAAAGACGCACCATCAGCAGTACGGCTATAATCTGAATCAACAAGGTAGTGAGCGGATGATGAAGATTATCCTGTATAAACTGGAGAAACATAGTGAATGGATTCCCCTGTACCATGTTCTGCGCATTTACCGCATAGTGCGAAAACCGGTCACCCTCTTCAATAGCAACATAAATCAACCCTCCAAACAGGAGTAACATCAGTACATAAATGACATAATTCTTCCGGGCCCTGTTCCGCATAAACTTTATTTTTACGATTTGTGCATATTTATGGTAAAAACAAACGAAAAAGGCAGATAGTTTGGCGAAAATAACAAATTCTCAAATAAAATCTTGTTTTTTTGCTTCAATCTATGTAACTTTAGGCTAGCTTAATTGTTTAAGGAGGAAAAAATCAAAAAAGTCCTGCCCGCAGGCAAGCACCATGAGAATACAGTTTGAGATTAAAGAAAATTTGCCGGAAATTATCGAAGAAATCTTACACTCTGATAAGTGGCAAACTTCCGTGAAGGAAGAACTGAGCGGTCGGACGACCGTTGTGATCCGTGACCAAGCGTATGGTTCAGAAGCTACCATTGAAATTTATGCTACATCTATTGAAATCAAAACCGCATGGTCAAAGTACTCCTATCGTATATTTGTAACCAACGATATCGTATGGTGCGAATATAACGGTGCCTATCGTGGTCTGTTGGAACAAGTGCTCCTACCTACTATTACTCCTAAAGAAAACCTACTCAATTCTGATGTGACCGAAAGTTCGCTCTACGGAAATGAGCATAAGAAATTGAGAGAGTATGCAGAAGATAACCTGAAACTGAAACAATTCCGCAGGGAAAACTTCAATGAACAGAAGAATGGAACCGCACCATTCGATCATCCCAAGCGTGTGTATGATGAGTTTATCAAAGAAGATTATGTAGTAGCATCCAAAGAAGAAGAGAAAAAATAATCTGTACTTAATGCTTTACCTTGTGCCATCGTATTGGCACTCCAGTGCCACCATATTGACACAGTCGTGCCAGTAAGGTGGCATGATTTGTAAGGTGGCATTAATAAACAACCCTAAATTATCCAAGTCGTCCTTTGATAAAATTCATCCCCGGCTTTCACACTAAGTTTCCTATACATCGGGCATCCTGTTCCGATTGAAAGCTCTTTTCCCGGAAACAACCGGGATAAAAGGTTGAACAATTATCAAACGCTCTCTCTCATAAATCTTATAACCGTATCCACTACCTTCAATCTGGGTTACTTCCAAACGGTATCTATTTACCGGATGCACATACACATACATGATTCCCACTAAAAGCAGTAAGACAAAGCAACTAACACCTATTATTTTTTATTTCTCTTCATATTCGTAAGGTTTCAACTCCCAAGTATCATCGTAATAATAAGTAGAAGATCCTCCCGTAGCTATAATTCCCCGTTTTCCGGTAGAAAAACATACAGCTTTCGAGCGTGTGCTTCCTTCGAAATCTGTCAAATCTTCCCCATCCCAGAGGTCTGTCAGAGGGTCGTAAATCCAATAATTGGAACGATAACTACCACCAGCAGTCTGCCCCGCAGCAATGTATCCTTTACCGTCGATCACGAAAGCACAAGCATAAGAACGGACGATAGAAGTGTAATCGTCGTCATAATCATCATCACTCTTATCGTAAAGTTCGCGCAATTCTTTCCAAGTACCCGTTGCCGGATTAAAACACCAGAAATCCGTCACATCCGAACCGTTATTTTCACCGCCGCAGATATAAGCTATATCATCTATGACGAAGGCCATACCGCCCATTCTCTTCTGTCCCCAAATCCACTCATGGCTGTCCATTCTCCTTTATCTCCACCGACGGGTCGAACTTCCAGAAATCCTTTTGATAATTATCGTTGTAACCTGTACCCAGATACCCATACTGACCAATGCCGAAAGAAAGTGCATAATACCGTTTACCATAGATATTAGTCCCATCAGTTCCATCCGGGATAGAAGCCATCTCCTTCCAGGAATTTGTGGCAGGATCATACTGCCAGCAATCATTCAGATAATCCTTTTTGTCGCATCGTAACCGGTAGCAATATATCCTTTGGTACCTACTGCAAAACCTGTAGCCGCATTTCGGGCAGGAGCCGCATCGGGCATTGATGTACACTGTGTCCACGAATTAGCCTCAATGTCATACGCCCAGCAATCTTTCAAACGGTCTTTGGTACTCCCCGGTATCCGGTGCAGAGGTACCCTACGTTACCAATCGTAAAACCAGCTGCGTCCGTACGCGCCACACCATCAAAATCAGAACGGCGATACCCACACCTGCCGTATATTCAGTATCATCCGTACATGCCGCCAATGAAAGCAGCACCACCATCATGCAAAAGTAATTTATTCATTTTCGTATTCATAAATATGTCGTTTATTACAACCGCAAATGTAGGCGGCAACGGGCACGCATAAAAAACTATCGACTAATACAGACATTCTATCTACCAACAAAATTCAGGTCGACAAATACAGAGATTTAGTCGATAGTTTTTTGGAGGACTGTTTAAAACCTCTTCTTTTGCCGCTACAAAACCAATTTCATTTTTACTACATGAAGTCAATCATACTACTTTTTTCATTCTTTATATCTCTTTCTTTTTTCGCTTGTGTAGACGATTCATCGTCCATAGGAGCGAAATGGGTACAAAGTTCATTCCTCAACGAACAGATGGACACTTGTACGGTATTACTTAGTACAGTATTAAGCGACTCCATAGCCACTTCGGGAGATACGGTTTGCCAGATAGGATACCGTGACGACAACTTATGGGGAAAATTACCGCCTCTTTTTACGCAGAGTATGAAGTACCTTCCTATTCTTTTGATGAAAACATCAATATGAGTTCGACTCGATCACCATACGCCTGTATTCTTCGGGCAATTACCTGGGAGATACACTAAAACCCAACGCATTCATCTGCATGAACTGACAAAGAATATAGAACTGGACGATAGAGGGTACCTATACAACACTACTACTGCCTATTACAACGAAACTCCACTGGCATCTTTCGACTTTCGTCCTACTCCGGGCTCACCGAGCGAAGAACTGGAAATACGATTGCCGGATGCATGGGGAGAAGAATGGTTCAACTTGATGCTGAATGATGGCCGATGGGTGCAATCCCAGGATTTCTTCCATGATTATTTCAAGGGAATTGCTTTTATACCCGATGCAAATGACGCTTGTATCAGCGGATTTCAAGTCAACGACTCCAGTATGTGCATCACGGTCTACTATCACCAGATTACGGAAACACTGAACGAAAAAACACTGGTTTTCAATACAAGCAGCACACTGACTTACAACAAAATAGAACAGGACCGCTCAAACACCCCGATAGCCAACCTGCAAAGTGGGGACGGCAATGAATACTCTTCCGGAAAAAGCGAGCATCAGGTCTACCTGCAGGGAATGACAGGTATTTATGTCACCATCGACTTCCCACATTTAAATAATCTCTGCGAAAAGGAGAGCTTGTGACTATCGAGAGCGCAACGTTACAGTTATATCCGGTAAAAGGAACTTATGACGGCATGTACCCGTTGCCCAAAAGCCTGGCTCTCTACACCGCCAACAATGAAAATGTGACGCAAAGTGTAATCACCGACCTCACCGGGAGTTCCGTACAAAGCGGAAATCTAGTAGTCGACGAGATGTCTTATGAGGAGACTTATTACTCTTTTGACATCACCTCTTTCCTGCAAACAAACCTGGGAACTACCGGATATGATCGTCAGAAACTACAATTATTTCTTCCGGACAACTTGTTCTATACCACACTTCAAGGCGTTATTTTCGGCGACGGAGAACATACCGCCAATAAAAAGAATACCAAACTTATCATACTTTACAAAACTTATCAACAATGAAAAAGATTTTGTTTTGCCTTCTGGCATTCTATACTCCTGTCTCTATAGTTATTGCACAAAATACCACCAACTCCCCGACTTCCATGTTCGGACTGGGCGAACTCTCCACCGGGAAGGCGGACAATATGCCGGACTGGGCGGCACAGGCATTGCATTGCGAGGAAATAATTTCCTTAACAATGCCAATCCGGCTTCACTCACAGAGTTGACCGAACAACGCTTCCAGATCGATGCCGGTATCATGGGAGCATACCAGATTTATTCACAACGAGGAGCAAGTAACCGTTCCGTCACCGGAAATCTGAATAACCTAAGTATCGGCTGCCGGATTATGCCACGCTGGTATGGAGCAATTTTCATGGCTCCCGTCAGCAGTGTGGGATATGCCATCACGCTGGATGAAGAAGTGGCAGGCACCAATGGAGGTACTATCTCTTCTCTCTTTCAGGGTGAAGGAGGACTTTCCAAGATGGGTATCAGCACGGCTTACCTTTTCGGAAAAAGATTTTCTGTCGGCACCAATCTTTCTTATGTGACGGGGACCATCACACAAACGGAGACGCAAGGTACTGCCACAGAAGAAACCAGCTCCTACAAACATACTTTTTATGCGGATTTCGGTGTACAGTATAAATGGGCTATAGACCGCGAACGTTCTTTCGTTGCCGGTGCCGTATATGGTTACTCGCAGGATTTTAAGCAGGATAATAACTTATACGTTAGTAGCAGTTCGGGAGGAGATGATATTGAAAAAAGCCTGAAACGCTATCGCCAATGTCTTCCTCAATTCTTTGGGCTCGGAGCTTCCTACAACACTCTACGTTGGATGGCAACCATCGACTACAAATATGTGGACTGGAGCCGGATGCAATCTTCCCAATCCAATGTCAGTTTTGAGAATCAACACCGGTTATCAGTCGGTGGAAGATATACATTGGGCAATGTCTATCGTAATCCGGTCAGCATCCTATTGGGAACAGGTATTAATAATTCCTATATCGCCATTCAAAAGAAAAAGGCAACCGAATATTACGTCAGTACCGGACTTAACTTCGGATTGCGCAATAACAACGTCCTTTCTATCGGATTGAAATATAAAGGCCAGATGAAAATTCCTAACGGCATGCAAAAGAAAACAGCCTTTCCCTGTTCCTGAATATTACTTTCTCCGAGCGAACTTACCGCGCCAAGATACAATAAAATGTCATTAAACGGAAGTCATTAAGATAGCTGTCCATTTGAAAAAAAGAGAAAACTTTGTGAAACTCTGTGTTACTCTGTGGTGAAACTTTCCTATATTTGTAGCCAAAACAATTTAATATTAATTTCATAGGAATGAAAAAGACAATCCTTATTGCTGCTTTAGGCTTGTTCAGCCTAAGTGTTATGGCACAAGATGCAAAACCTGAAGAAGGTTTTGTTTTCACGACAGTGAAAGAAAACCCGATAACTTCTATCAAGAACCAAAATCGTTCGAGTACTTGCTGGAGTTTCTCAACTCTCGGATTTGTTGAATCAGAACTACTTCGTTTAGGTAAAGGTGAGTATGACCTGTCTGAAATGTTTGTCGTACACAAAACGATGCAGGATCGCGGAGTAAACTATGTACGCTATCATGGTGACAGTTCTTTCTCCCCGGGCGGAAGTTTTTATGATGTAATGTACTGCATCAAGAATTATGGTATTGTTCCTCAAGAGGTGATGCCGGGTATCATGTACGGTGACACGTTGCCGGTGCATAACGAACTGGATGCTGTTGCTTCCGGTTACATCAATGCTATTGCGAAAGGTAAGTTGAGCAAACTGACTCCGGTATGGAAAAACGGACTAAGCGCTATTTATGATACTTATCTGGGAGCATGCCCGGAGAAGTTCACATACAAAGGCAAAGAATATACTCCGAAGACTTTTTCTGAATCACTGGGATTGAACTATAACGACTATGTATCACTGACTTCGTATACACACCACCCGTTCTACACCCAGTTCTCCATCGAAATTCAGGACAACTGGCGCAACGCTCTTTCCTGGAACCTGCCTATCGACGAGCTGATGGCTGTTATGGACAATGCCATTAAGAACGGCTACACCTTTGCATGGGGCAGTGACGTGAGCGAACAAGGTTTCACCCGCGACGGTATCGCCGTTATGCCAGATGCAGCCAAAGAATCTGAACTGTCCGGTTCTGACATGGCACGCTGGACAGGTCTTACTGCCGCCGACAAACGCAAAGAACTATTCACCAAACCTTTCCCTGAAAAGGATATTACCCAGGAAATGCGTCAGACTGCTTTCGACAACTGGGAAACAACCGACGACCACGGCATGGTTATCTACGGCATTGCCAAAGACCAGAACGGAAAAGAATATTTCATGGTAAAGAACTCTTGGGGTACATGTGGTAAGTACAAAGGTATCTGGTATGCATCCAAAGCATTCGTTGCTTACAAAACAATGAATATCCTGGTTCATAAAGATGCACTGCCCAAAGACATTGCCAAGAAACTGGGCATTAAATAATTATTTAAGAAAGGCTTAATTTCCCAATGTATTCCGTAAATTTCTCCTTATAATTATCACCGACAGGAATATAAGTATTCTTATCAAAGATAATGCGAAGACGGGAAACTTCGGTAATCTTGCGAAGATTGACAATATAAGAACGGTGGACCCGCATGAAATGCGTGGGAAGCCGTTCCTCCATTTTCTGGAGGCTGGCAAGCGTTATTACAGGCTTGTCCTCTCCTTCCACAAAGATACGCACATACTCACTCATCCCCTCAATATAGCGGATATTCTTCACATCGATGCGAACCACTCTGTAATCGCTCTTCACGAATAATGAATCTCCTTTTATCTGCGAAGCATTTCCTATTTCACCCTGTTGTTCCAACAAACGATATTCAAATTGCCTGCGGGCTTTATCCGCCGCTTTCAATAAATCCTGGAACTCAAACGGTTTCAGCAGATAATCTACGGCATCCAGTTTGAAACCCTCTACCGCATATTCAGAATAAGCAGTAGTGAAAATCACCAACGGACGGTTCACCAAAGAACGTATGAAATCCAATCCGTTCAAATCGGGCATATTAATATCCACAAAGATCAAATCAACCTCCTCTTCGGACAATATCTTCATTGCCTCGAACGCATCCTGGCATGACTTTACCAAAGACAAAAAAGGTACCTGGGATATATAATCCGACAACTGCGTCAATGCTAACGGCTCATCATCTATTGCTATACATTTCATTCTAATAAAGGTATAATAAGTAAGACATCAAATTTATGTTCCTCTTCGGTAATGGAAAGCGTATAATCATTGCCAAATAAAAGCCTCAACCGCTTACGGATATTCTCGAGTCCGATGCCATGATGCTGTTCGTCAGCCGAACCATTATTGCTGTTGGAACAACGGAATGAAAGCCGGTTGCCCTCATCCAACTGCATCAAGACATGAATAAAAGACTCGCTCCGATAACTGACTCCATGCTTAAAAGCATTTTCCACAAAAAGAGACAAAAAGCAAAGGAGGAATCTGCACTTCGGGCACTTCGGCCGGAAAATCCATCTGAATAGATACTTTGTTGGTATAGCGCAAACTCATCAGGGCAATGTAATTTTTAAGAAACTGAACCTCACGTGAAAGCAAAATCGTTTTATTACTCGCTTCATAAAGCACATAACGCATCAGTTTAGAGAGTTCCACAATCGTACTTTTCGCTTTCCCGTATCAATATCCACCAACGCATGAATATTATTGAGCGTATTCATGAATAAATGCGGATTTATCTGATACTTCAGATACTGCAGTTCCGACTGCAAACGTTGATGTTCCAGTTCCTTCAGCATTTCTTCATCACGGAAGGATTTAAAAGAAAAGTTTGATGGCGATATTGAACCCTACCATCAAAAAGGCAATGATGAAATGAATAAGATAGCGGAGCACAAAAAGGAGGATAAGGAAAAGGAGTCGGTTTGGAAATCTTCCGGGACCATTTGGATCTCCCATTCCCCTAGGACGTTGTTCGGGATTGGATTCATGCCAATGCACATCCCCTTCCTCCCTCGCCTTTTCTCTCGTCTTAATAATCTGGTCCTCCGGTTCTCCTTCATACGAAGAGGCAACTCTCCTCGCTTGAAATCTTTGGGGAAATGATTGGCAGAAGGAAACGGAGAAAGCCAACAAATCATTCCTATTACAAAATCAACGAAACAGTATATTGCCAGTACCTTTTCTTAAAAAAAGAAAATAGGGAACCAGCCCATAATTATTCAACAGGAAAAGCACGAAAAAAGGAAGGATACTCAACCATGATTCGCGGATCACCATACGGGTTTCCTCCCGTTCAAGTCCTCCACTCATGGCAAAGTATCCGCCTATCAGCGGAAGAAGAAATATTACGATCCAGATAGCTCCGTAAATACTCTGCTCCAGCACGTGTTGTTTACGCAGTCTTTTCATGCCTCATTGCTTCTGATTATCGAAACAAAGATAAAACCGAACCTGTTTTATCACAAATAGAATCGGCCAAAGAACGGATTTCGACGGTAAACTGCTGTTTACCATCCCCATCCACCAGGTCCATGTCCACCGCCTCCACCACCGGGCTGGCCACCGCCGGAAGTGCTGCCGACTTGTGTCACCATCGAACTGGCAGTAAATGTTGCCGCCTGTGTGCCACCGGAATAAGTGGCTCCCGAATATAACCCGAAGAACTCGGAACCACCGGAAACCGTTCCTCCTTTTGAGATAGTATAACTACCGCCCGAGGTCAGATTCGGACTACTGAATAATACCGTCATTTGAGAATAAGCACGGGGAATCTGATAGGTCAGTACGCTGGTTCCGTCGGCCGACTGGATATTCAGTATTTCTCCGTTACTTCCCGAACCGCCATAGATCACAGTGCGTTGCGTACATACACTTGATGTAGGTGTACTTGTTCCTCCTCAATACCCAGAACAATCCCCCGGTAATCTTAAAGGTATTCTGATCGCAATCGAATCCGTCTTCGGGAGAAGTAGTACCCGACGATACGATCACTCCCCGTAATGGTCAACGTACCATTAGAGTCAATGCCGTCATTTCCGGAACTATAACAATAAATATTGCCACCATTAAGAACAATGCTGTTACTTGCATTCATACAGTCATCGTAACAAAGCGCGGCAACTGTACCCTCATTGACAGTCAACACACTTTTACTCTCGATACCCTCACTACCTTCCCCACCGGTAGCCTTCACAAGCACCGTTCCTCCATTGATTGTCAACGCACCGTCCGCTTTGATTCCTTTTGCCGACGAGTCGAGCTTGCCATATACACACTGCGTACCGGTAGTTATCACTTTCACCGTGCCGTCATTGATGGTAATCGAACCGTCACAGTTGATACCTTTACCGGCTCCACCTGTACTCTGAATAGCGATTTCGCCTCCTGTAATCAGGATATTTCCGTCACATTTAATTCCTGCACACGAACTTAAATCATTATCTTCATAAAGAGCGGTTTGAGAAGTGAATGCAGTCAGCTTTCCTCCGGAGATGGTCAGGTTACCATCACAGGATATTCCTTTGGAGGCTGCTCCCGCCACTTGTGCCTGAATAGCACCGCCACTGATTACCACATCCAGACAGGATTTCAACCCATGCGCTTTATTATCCGTTGTAGAGAGTTTTGCAAAGCCTCCGGTCATCGTAATTCCTCCCTCTTCACACTGAATAGCATCGCCGTCTGAAGATATATTCAGTATTCCGCCGCCGATAATCACAGATTCATTGGTATGGATTCCATCTTTTTTTGGCCGAAACTACCGTAATATTACACCCGCTACGGAAACGCACATAATCATCGCTTGTGATGGCATGTTTATAATTTCCGGTAACTGTGAGTGAACCGCCTCCACTGAAAATGAGCTGCCCCTCACTGAACAGACAGGCTTTCATATCCTCTCCATCAGTAGTTGCCGTATAAGAAGACCCATCTGTCAACACATTCGTTGTTTCATCCGCGCATACCACAAACACACGTTTGGAAGACTGGATATTAATGGCAGCACCTACCGGATTGAGTATAGACACCCCCGCCAGTGATAATTTGAATTTCTTTTCGCTGTATACCTTGAACGAGCCGTTCGTAGTAGTCCCGTTCAACACATACTCTACTCCGCTGACCGTAGAATTGACCACAATATGCGCCCCATTGGAAGATACTTCCACTCCGGAAACTCCATTACCTACCGTGGCAGTCGTTCCATTATAGGTAATCGTCACCACGGAGGCAAATTGGGAGTTCTCTATAAAATCATCATCGGAAGTGACCGTTTCCGACATGCTTCCATACGTCGTCCTATCACTTTCATCAAAAGCGATTGTAAATCCCAATAAGTCTTCCGATCCCTCGGGAATCGTCGGGTTGGGCTGACTGCTTCCTCCACCTCCCGAACCTTCGACCAATATTCCTTCCTGATCGCCGAAATCGAATGATTCCGTCGTACAATTCACCAACAACAGCAATAAAAGCGGTATCCAAAACAACACTATTCTTTTCATAATTTCCCGTTTTATATATTAAAACTTAAATGAATATCCTGCACCGATCACATGCCCGTTTGCCTCATCGTCGTCTGCCTTATTCTGATACAGATAATAAAAATCGAGAGCATGTTTCTTACTTAGTTTCCATTCCGTCCCCAATGTCCATCGCAACTTTTCAAAAGCACCGATCTCATTCAACGAATATGAAAGTTCACATGAAGTATAAGGCGTAAAAGCACATTTACGTATATTATATTCCACCTGAAGACGGGAACGAAGCACATTTTTTCCTTTTCCACTGATATATTCATCATTCTTCACACTCCCGTCATCACCATCGAATTTGGGGACCGACTGACTGGGACGATAAGTATATTGCCACCGTTCACGAAGGGAAAACGTGAAGCGGCGCCAGTCCACCTTTCCTGTTAATGACAAGTTTACACGATGTTTCGGCTGCCAATATTCGGGGATATAGTTTCCTTTTTTAGTGACTTCCATCGGATGGTAATAATGAATAAACGTATATCCTGCGGATGCTTTCAGCCAACGAAACATCTTATAGGAAACACCTGCCGAACCCGACCAGCGTTCCACCGTCTGCAATCCGTCTCTTGTACGGAATTCACCTTCCAGAGAAGCATCGAAACCGGAGAATATCTTTTTTCTTCACTTCCGCACTGGTCCACACGCCGAAATCATCTCCCTGTGCATAACTCTTCCCTGCCATACACAACAATAACAGGCAACCAACCAGGTATCTGCCTGTATCCCAGAGTCTCTTCTTACTTTCTCTGCCTGACTTATCTTCCATTTCCTTATTCATTTTCTTTAGGTAAGCGGGTCAACATATCAATCGTATTTATCTCATCTTTCAGCGGTTCATAGTAGATTTTCAGCATGGCTGTATCCCGTAAAAAATCGATATGTCCCACTTCCACACGAACAATGTCAAGTCCTGTCCGTTCGCGGAGATCGCGCAATAAGTCCAATTCTCTTTCGGGTTTTATCAGTTCTATCCTGTCATATTGAATCAATTTACAGGAGATATGTTTCAGCCAGCGATTGCTTTCGCAAAGCCATATACTGACAATGAAAAGCAAGTTGGTACATACCAGTTCGGCATAACTGATTTCTACGGCAAGAGCATTGATTACCGAAATGGCAATGATAACAAAAAAGATAAGTCATCTCACGCACGGGCATTGACTCGGTCCGATAGCGAATGATACCGAAAATGGCAAATAAACCGAGCGCAAAACCTATTTTCAGTTTGACACTTCCCAATAAGAAAATCATCAGGAAAATGCTGATGCTTATCAGCGTAAAGGTGAAATAATAATCACGCCGTTTGCTCTTGGGGTAATAAAACAGATGAATAATGCAGGATACCACCAGTAAATTGAAGCAGAATCGCAACAACAATTCCAGGAAACCTGCGCTATCCATCAATGGTGTTTCTATTAATGTAATATCACTTAGTTCATCAAACATATTATTCAGGTTTTATATTAAATATTCATTAGTTGCTTCTTTGCTATCTTCTGTACCATTCTCAACTTGGGTTTAAACCGATTATATTTTTAAGTTCCCCGGCTGTGAGTACGGTTCCCACACAATATTTACTAATTCCCGAAGGCCGCACATGCAGTTCGCGCAGTATTTCACCGATGGGTGAATAAGTTCTCCCGTCGCGCTTCAGTTCTATGATGGCAAGATTTTCCAATCTTGCTTCTGTTCCGGTTATGAGATGATGGAAATGCACACCGGTATCGATGGTCAGCCGTTCTGTCATTGCCTTATTCACCAATGTAATACGATGAAAATGATTTTCCAGTAGAAGTTTCAAGGTAGACAACTCATACCAGGCATAATTGCGAAGAAACTCTTCTCCTCCATCCTGACGCAACGAGTTTACTCCTTGCACCCGGATCCGCTTTTATCTGTCCTCCCTTTATTATTCTTATTTTTCACTTCCAGGAAAGTCAGACCGGAAGAGACATACGTCCTTACACGGATTTTCTCACGGATCACTCTTCCGTTTTGATGAGCCAGATACATGGCGTAATCGGGAGTGTCGAGATAGGTAGTGTGATAAACTATATTCCGTTCTCCCTGCACCTCCTGCACACGATAACAGTTACTTGCCCGTTGCAATACGTCCATCAGGGCAGAGAGTGAAACGATATACTTTGTGTCGGTACGGTTCATCAAACGGATGGTACTCATCTCTTCCAAAGAAATGGAGGAGAAAGCGGAAAGTGCGGTGGTCACATTACATGTCTCGTTCATATTCATAGGGATTAGAGTAGCAAATGTTACAATACTGTAACAAATGTATGACAGAGAAGCAGAAAAAGAAAAAAAATCAATGAACGGGAGATTCTTATCGGTGAATCGACTGTATTACAGCAATAAACAGTTCTGTTCTATTTTTAAGATTCTATTATTCAGCAATGGTCATGAATCGAATCAAATAGAAAATAAAATGCCTAATTTAGTGCAAGAATATGCATATCACACCCCTTATTATGTATAAATAAAGGATAAACAGACCGTTTTTCATTGTATGAAAACGTCCGTTCTTTAAATGCAAGGTATCCTTGGTCGGTGAGGAACGCCTCCTTGCTCACCGACCAAGCTACCGTTCATCGGTGAGCAAGGATTTGTAGATTGAAATAAGAGTCGTTTCCAAGCTATTTCACTTCTAACTTCCTGATTGCTGATCTGGCAAATAGCTATACATCAGAAAAAGAGATTCATTTATTCCGATTCTGACGTAAGATTAGTGCAAAAAGAATGATTTATCAGCAAAGTGCTACCTTTTCACATTCTTCAAACAAACATTTAAGCTCCTTTTGAATTGCTGCCCTCACACCGGTTCTAATTAAAGCAGGGAAAATGTATAAAACATCCCATTTTTATGTATAGTCCAATTTTAAGCAGACGCAGATTTATTTCTCGCGATATTCCAGCGGAGTCATCTTCACCTGTTTACGGAAGTATTTATTGAAAAAGAATGATTGTTAAAGCCCAAAGAGAATGCTATTTCTTTTACCGGCAACCGGGTGGTTTTCAGTTGGCTTTCGCGTTCATGATAATAATCTCCGTGATGATTGCCAACGGACTGTATCCGCTTGCTCTCCGAATTGCACTAGAGAAATGCGCTGCAGTAACTCCACACTTTTCTGCATAAAATGCCACTTCATGCTCACTGGTATAATGAGCCATCAGCAGCTGTATAAACTGCCTGTACAACTCCTGCTCTCTTCTCAAAGGTTCGTCAAGCTTCCTGCCATAGCGTTTATACAATTCTTTCGTTCCCTGCAAAAAAATAGCCAGTACGGAGCGTATGATCTCTTTATTTTCCAATGAATGTGGGAGTGTATAAGCACGAATCAGTAAAAGATATACATTCCGGTATAAGCCGGCAATATCCTCTTGCAGAGAAATGACCGGGCTATTCAATATCATAGGCATAAAGTCTAGCAGGATTTCCACATAATTGCCCGAAAGCATAAAATCGGACGAGAAACCGGCAAAAGAAATACGGGTATCGGACGAAACTTCGTGTATCTGAATGAATGAATTAGGAAGAACAACGATGAAATCATTCTTACGAATGACAATCTCCAACAAATTAATGGTAGCTCTGACCATCCCTTCCGTACAGAGCACAAAGACACCGGCTTTTATTTTGCATGGGAAATTACCATAGTAGTTTAAGATATCTCCGGTGATACTGTCATCTGCTATAAAATCAACCGGAAGGTCAAATTTAGGAAAGGATTCGTTTATTATCATCGTCTAGTTTTTTTAGTTTATCAAAATATCCATTTCATCCGGATTCCGGGCAACAAGTTCAAAAATGGTATATTATATCCTACAAATAGAACATTATTTTCTTCTTTATTAGGATTGTATTTAAGAAAATAGCAAATATAGAATATTGAATCCCAAGAATGGAGCTTGACGGCAGTCACCTATTAGCCGTACTTTGCATCGTTTTAATAAATATGTTGAAATAAAACCTAGAAGAGAATGAGAACTTTAAAAAGACTTTTTTATGTAGCTTGTACGGCTTTCCTCCTTACATCTTGCGAGGAAACCTATAATGACAAGCTATTCTGGCCGGGTGAACTCTGCCAGGAGTATGGCTCATACATCAAACCGGCTACCTTAAACCTGACCTACAGCGGGGAGAAACTCGTTGGAAAAACTGTCGACTTTAAAACAGAAGACAGTGAAAAAGGAACCTTGACACTGAATGACATTATTCCGGGAGAAAAACAACTCCTATCCAAATCGATTTATGTGAACAGGGAGATTCCTATACATTTAGTGGAAAGAATATCACAATGAAAGGGGCAACGGTGACATACAGCGGAACCCTCACTCCGAAAACGATGAAACTGGATTTGAATGTAGCAATGCCACAAAGTAAATGGAGAAAAAGTTACGGTTTATCCGGCTTTACGAAAGGCAAGAAAATGATTGTCGGAACCAGTGGAGGACAATACGTATGGAAAGAATCATCGAGTGAAATATTGACCGGAGCATTCTATGTCCATCTGGACGATGTAGAATTAACCAAATCGGGCAGCACACTGTTCATGAGAATGAAACTGGTTCAGAATGCGCTTTGCTATTTCATCCCGCAACTTCTTCAATCAGTCACCTTGCAACCCGACGGTAACGTGATCGCCAATTACACTACCAGTCCGGTATATATTGGCAGTATCCTATCAGTAACATAGATCCCGATAAAGATACGGGGACGATTGCCCTATTTGTCATCAAGTTCATGCTTGGTACATTAAAAGAGAGCGACATTACCAGTGTGCTGGCAGATCGCACATGGGCGGCTTCCCCCATCAATCTGATTACCTGGGCAGCAAACAACGGACAGATTAAGATGAACCTCAATCTGCCGGCCATCATCGGTCTGACTACCCAGGACGGTGAGACTCCCATAGATCCGGGACTGATTTCAGGCATTACGGAAGCTCTTGCCAAGTCGAACCCTATTCAATTGAAAAAGTTGCTTGGAACTTTAAATGCCATACTCGACAATCAGTTCCTCGGCATCATTGCTAATATGGATGATGCTAGTTTCCGGCAAGTATTCTACTTGCTGACCGAGGGCATTGTCTTTAACATAATGGAAGAAGAGAACGGGCATACCAATCTTTATCTGGCCAAAGAATCGACCACGGCTTTCATTCAGTTATTACCCGGATTGCAGCCGATAGTGGAAGGATTGCTTCCGGAAAGCATGGCGAGCAATGCGACCTTCAAGAATCTACTCGGATACCTCATGGCAAATGACGAGAATGGATTGCCTTACCTATGGAATTCTGCCAATACGATTGATTTGGGACTAGGCCTTTTACCCCGAAATAAACATCAACCATGAATATGAAAGAAATAAAGAATATGAAGAAATTATCTATACTATTTATAAGCAGCCTCATCGGAACGGCAGGTTTGATGACTTCATGTAGTGAAGACTATCCAGGACCGGACCCGGTGGACGTAACAGCGAATTACTCGAATAAATACTTGAGCAAATCCAACCTGACATTAACTTATGATGGGGATGAAATGATGCTGGGAGAGCAGAAGTTCAGTGAAATAAACATGGAAGATCCCGAATCTATGAATAAAGTCGCTACATTCGTTATGTATAAGTTATTCTTACCTTATCCGATGGGAGGTTTCCAGCAACAGGATATTATCAATGCCACGGAGGGGGTAAAACCATTTATGCTCCATCTCCCAAAGGACTGGCCTACTGGTATATGAAGAACGATCATTTCTATCTGAAACTGGATCTTCCGGCAATTATCATTCAAGTCATGAAATCGCAGGGGAAAAGTATCGATCAGAATCTGATGGCTTTATTGACAGACGCTATCCTGAATTCAGATCCGGTTCAACTCAAGAATATATTAAGTACTATCAGCGGTCAACTGGATAATTCCATATTATCCATGCTGGCAGGTCTGGATAACGCCACTTTCCAAATGCTGTTCGGCTGGATAAAAGAGGGAATCCCCATGCAAATGGAGAAGAAAGACGGACACACTTATCTGTACGTAACCAAAGATGCATTGACTCCGTTCATTCCTTTCCTCCCCAGTCTGGAACCTTTGATGGCAGGTATTCCCAATTTTGGTCCGATTCTGTTCGACAGTTATATCATGCCGCTTTATAAGGGTTGGTCTACCATCACCAAACTGCATATAGGTATAGACCTTACAGTCAACAACTAATAAGAAGCACCTTTCTATAAACAAGAAAATACAAGAACAATGAAGAAAATATATATTCTAACTTTGCTACTATGCTTCACCAGCCTTGGGAGTAGTTTTGCCCAAACGCTGAAAGGACATATATATGATGCTAATACCAATGAGCCATTAGTAGGAGCAGCCGTTACGTACAAATTACAGGGTAACCAGGGAGTAGTGTCCGACATCCATGGGGCTTATGAAATCAAACTGCCCGAAGGGGGTGTCGATCTCGTATTCAGTTATGTGGGCTACGAAGATGTACTGATGCCGATCGTAATCGACAGACGTGAAGGTAATCACCAAAAACGTCTACATGAAAGAAAGCACCAAACTGTTGGAGGAAGTCGTGGTCAGCGCCGGACGCTTTGAACAGAAGTTGAGTGATGTCACAGTTTCCATGGATGTGGTGAAAGCCGGAGACATTGCCCGCCAGGCACCGACGGATATATCGTCTACACTCCGTACTCTTCCGGGAGTAGATATTGTAGACAAACAACCTTCCATACGTGGTGGCAGCGGATGGACATACGGAGTAGGTGCACGTAGTCAGATTCTGGTGGATGGTATGAGTACCCTGAATCCCAAGACAGGCGAAATCAACTGGAACACCGTACCTTTGGAGAATATCGAGCAGATTGAAGTAATCAAAGGAGCCTCTTCCGTTTTATATGGTTCATCGGCTTTGAATGGTATCATCAATATCCGCACCGCACGTCCGGGGTTAGCTCCGAAAACACGTTTCAGCGCATATCTCGGTATCTATGGCGACGCGGAGAATGACGAATACCAATGGAGTGACAAGAGTTTCTGGAAAGATGATAAATATTCGGTCAAACCAATTCTGCGCGGAAGTCTTCTTAGTGGTGTGCGTAATCCTATTTACGAAGGATTCGACCTCTCCCACTCCCGTCGTATCGGTAATTTCGATGTCAGCGGCAGCCTTAATCTTTTCACTGACGAAGGATACCGTCAACAGGGATACAACAAGCGTTTCCGTATGGGAGGGAGCCTCACTTATCATCAGCCCGATATGGGAATGAAACTGTTGAACTATGGTTTTAATGTTGATTTCCTGTCTAATCAATATGGAGACTTCTTTATCTGGCGTTCGCCGACAGAGGTGTACAAGCCCTCTCCTTTTACCAATATGGGAAGGGAGGACAATAACTTCCATATCGACCCGTTCGTCAACTACGTAAATCCGGAGAATGGTACGTCACATAAGATCAAGGGCCGTTTCTATTACAGTGCCGATAATATCGTGCGTCCCAGCCAAGGAACTTCCATCGGTGATATTCTGGGCAATATGGGAACTGATGCCCAGACTATTCAGAATATTGCAGGCGGTGATTACAGCTCGCTCTATCCGGCCTTGGTAGGTATCGGTTCGGGACTTATCAATGGTAATCTGGAAGATGCCATGAATGGAGTGTTTACCTCATTAGGCAATATCTTCCCTAACGCAACAACTGCCGATTATTGTGATCTGATCTCCTGGGTGATGGACAGCGGGCTACCCAGTGATTTGGGCGGACTTGCGAACGGACAGTTACCTGGTGATCTGATCCCCTGGGTGTCCGGTATGCTCAACCCAACACGAAATACTCCGAAGACGCAGACTGACAAAAGCACTAACTATTATCTCGATTATCAATTCAACAAGAAATGGGACAGTGGCGCACAAATCACTACGGGAGCCACTTATGAGCATGTACGTTATAATTCGGCCATCATGGATGAAGTATATAAAAGTGATAATATAGCTGCTTTCTTCCAATATGATCAGCGCTTCTGGGATCGCTTGAGTGTATCTGCCGGTGTACGTGCCGAATATTATCGGGTGAATAATCATCACCGTGAAGCCGAAACTAAAATATTCGGAACCAAAGTTCCATTCCGCCCCGGTCTTCCGTGCAGGGTTAAATTATCAGTTGGCAGATTACAGCTTTATCCGTGCCAGCTTCGGTCAAGGCTACCGTAACCCGTCCATCAATGAGAAATACCTGCGCAAGGATATCGGAGGAGTCGGTGTTTATCCGAATCTGGATATTAAGCCGGAAAAAGGGTTTAACGCGGAATTGGGGATTAAGCAAGGGTACAAGGTCGGCAATTTCCCAGGGTTTTGTGGATGTTGCAGGATTCTATACGCAGTATAAAGATATGGTCGAATTCCAGTTCGGCCTATTCAATAATGCCGATTATACGATGATTAACAGTATCGGTGATGCTGTCCGAATGATAACTGACGGTCAAGGTTTCGGAATTGGAGCACAGTTTCACAATGTATCGAAAGCACAAATTTATGGAGTAGAAATATCAACGAACGGCGTGTATAACTTCAATAAGAACACAAAGTTGTTCTATAACTTGGGGTATGTATACACCGAGCCACGCGATGCGGACTATAAGGAACGTAATGCAGTAGAGGGGCTTTATACTGATCCTCTTCAAATGAAAGAGAAATCGAACACCGGTAAGTACCTCAAGTATCGTCCGAAGCATAGCTTCAAAGCGACAGTAGATTTCCAGTGGAAACGTATCAATCTGGGTGCGAACGTTGCCTGGAAGAGCAAAATCCTCGCAGTGGATTACCTGATGATGGATGAACGTCCGAAAGCACAACTCGACTTGATGGATTACGTTCGCGGCGTTGCTTTCGGCTATTCCAAAGGAGAAAGTCTGGCGAGCTACTGGAAAAAGCACAATACGGACTATGCCACCGTTGACATGCGTCTTGGAGTAAAAGCCACGAAAGAGGTTGCTTTCCAGTTTATGGTAAACAACTTGCTGAATAAGGAATATAGCTATCGCCCGATGGCAGTTGCCGCTCCACGTACTTTTGTTGTAAAGATGGATATTACATTCTAAACTTTCCGCAAGAGTCGGAAATAGAAGAAAAAAACGAACGGTTTCTCACCTGTGAAAAACAGGTGGGAAACCGTTTGCTTTTTTAGACTCTCTTCATTCTCTTTTACAGCCATTCTTAAAAGAAGAACAATCAATATTAAAAATAGAACACATTTATTTTTTCATTTTAAGTACTTTCCCATACACAATTAAAAATAGAACATTAAAATAAAAAACAGACCTTGACAATCAAAGAATTGTTAGTCGAACTTTGCAAAGTTTTATTAAATACGCAATAAAAACAAAAAGCAAAATGAGAAACCTACGAAAACTATTTTGTGTAGCTTGCGCAGTACTTTTCTTTACATCATGTGAAGAAACCTATAACGACAAGTTATTTTGGCCGGGAGAAATCAGCCAGGAATATGGCTCGTATATTAACCCATATACGCTAGACCTAACCTACAGTGGGAGAGAAACTCGTTGGAAAAACTGTCAGTTTCAAGACAGAAGATAGCGAAACGGGAACACTGACGCTGAATAATATAATCCCGGGAGAAAAGGAAACTCCTATCAGTCATATCATCAACTGTAATGAGAATGAAGAAAAGATGGGTATTACACTTTCAGCGGAACAAATATCACGATGGGAGGAGCTACGGTGAAATACAGCGGTAGCATTACTCCAAAAACAATGAAACTCTCACTGAATGTGGTAATGGCTGATCCCCAAAAGCTGGTTAACAAATACGACTTATGCATTTCCTGAAATGGTTCAGGATACTACAAATGAATTTCAACCATTGTAATAGTGGAGCCTGTTATGTGAATATGAAACCGAAAGAAGGGCCGAATCCATTGCTCCTATCATTTTTGCAAATGCAGCAAATGGCGGGTATTCTTCAGACGCTCATACCTCAATTAATAAAAGATATCAAACTGGAAAAGGATGGTACTATTACAGCATATTACTCTTCAGATCCAATAAAAGTCCCTAGACCTTTGAATGGCGATGAATGCAGGTAAGACGGTTGCAAAAAACAAATTCAAACCGTTATAATCTGAAAACCGTACTTATGAGAAATCCCTAATGGTTTGGCTTACTGGAACAAGCCAATAAGGCAAGTTAATATTAAAACTAAATATTCCCGCAATCATTACAGAAATCATTAAGAATAGCCAGCAACAGATAGATGGTGAGCTTATCAACAGGGATTACTGAAGCCATTCTCAAAACGGACCCCATTGCCCAAAAGTCTGCTTTCCACTCTCAACATGATTTTAAATAATGAGATAATTAGGTTACTTGTAATGGTGGACGATGCCTCTTTTTACCGCTTTATTCAATGCATCAAAATGGTATTCCCATGAATATAAGTCAGGCTAAAATGGACATACTTATATCTATTGGACTATCAGACATTAATTCCTTCATCAATATCATTGAATTTTCGATTTAAAACAAACTTAGATGAGGTTGTAGCATTATTCTGAAAAATGGAAATCGGCAATTATTCAATTTAGGATTGGACTTAGTTCCAAAATAAATAATTTAAAATAAAAATCACTATAAAAAAATGATAATGAAAAAATTATCTATCTTATTAATATCGCTTATATTCACAGTGTAACAGGAATACTGACTTCTTGTGAGTGAAGACCACTATGGCCCCGATCCTGTAGACGTAACGGCCAATTATTCCAATAAATTTCGAATCCGAATCCCAATTTAGTTTTACATACAACGGTGAAAAATGACTGGGAAATCTGGTGATTTCAGCACAGTTAAAGGTGAGACTGCTATCATTACTTTTTATGATATTCTTCCGGGAGAAAAGGCATTAAAGCTGACATCATATACCTCTCACAGGAGATGCAGAGGGATACTCTTTTTCAAGGCAAATGGCATGGGAAATGAAACACCCAAAGCACCTTTTAGATACGAAGGACGTGTAACAAAAGGAAAACTCATATTAAACATGGCAATATCCAAATGGGTAATGCCGATTTATGGGCAAAACTTATCGTTACGCAGATCGTTAAGCATGGAAAAAATATTAGTTATTAGTGACACTTGGGAAATGAATATACATGGCAGGAGGTTGATGGACAAGATGATTAAATGCGTCATGCTATTTCCATGCAGATGTAGAAGCCACAGAAACCAGCTACAACGGTCAAAACATGGGGTAATGGAATCCAAAATATAGTAAGTTACATTTTGCCACAAGTTCTGCAAGACATCACTTTGGAGCAGACGGAAATGTAACGGCTTCCTATTCAAATGATCCGTTGTCAGGAGTAGATATAGACGTTATTTTTTGGATTTCTAGAAACTCCATTAACACAGGAGATGATTACTCCCAACATTGCTGACCGTAAGTATATCCCTTCTCCAAAAGGGTTTGCTACTTGGTTTCAAAAAAGACGGTAAGTTAATATTAAAATTAAACTTAGCTAATATCATTTCCTCAATAGCCAGCATCAGCGATACATATATGGATGTGAACATAATCAATGCTATCATTGATGCTGTATCTCAAATGGATGCCATGAAAGTGAAAGAATTGCTAACCACACTTAATCAAAGTTTAAACAATGAAACACTTGGATTCTTGGTCAATGTCAACGACACTTCCTTCAACGCTATTTTCAATTGGTTAACTACCGGAATCCCGATGCAGGTTACTTCAAAAGAAGGACATACTTATATTTACTTAGATAAAGAAGGATTTACTCCCATAGCTAAATTACTACCAGATCTTAGTCCGCTAATAGTTAGTATGCTTCCGGAGGATATGCAAGGGCTGGGATTTATAATTTCAACATTCTTAAATGGTATTTCAGAAGCTTTTCTATCTCCTGAGAAAATAGAGTTTGGTTTAGAACTTGTTCCGAATAAATAAAACGTAAGAAACAATGAAGAAAATATATATACTAACTTTTATTAATCTGCCTTACTTGTTTTGGGACAAGCTTTGCCCAAACACTGAAAGGACATATATACGACGCCAAGACCAACGAACCGTTGGTCGGAGCAGCTGTTACCTACAAGCTCTACGGCAATCAGGGAGTAGTATCCAATATTAACGGAGAATATGAAATCAAACTTCCCGAAGGTGGAGTCGACCTCGTATTCAGTTATGTAGGCTATGATGATGTACTGATGCCTATCGTTATCAATAAACGCGAAGTAGTCACCAAAGACGTCTATATGAAAGAGAGCACTAAACTGCTGGAAGAAGTGGTAGTGAGTGCTGGACGCTTCGAACAGAAGCTAAGTGATGTAACAGTTTCTATGGATGTGGTGAAATCCGGTGACATTGCCCGCCAGGCACCGACAGATATTTCATCTACCCTCCGTACCCTGCCGGGGGTTGACATTGTAGACAAGCAGCCTTCCATGCGTGGTGGCAGCGGGTGGACTTACGGTGTAGGTGCACGTAGCCAGATTCTGGTAGACGGAATGAGTACACTGAATCCGAAAACAGGAGAAATCAACTGGAACACCGTACCTTTGGAAAATGTGGAGCAGGTGGAAGTTATCAAAGGAGCTTCTTCTGTGCTATACGGTTCCTCAGCATTGAACGGTATTATCAATATTCGTACCGCACGCCCGGGTTTAACGCCCAAGACACGATTCAGCGCATACGTAGGCATATACGGTGATGCAGAGAATGATGAATACCAATGGAGCGATAAGAATTTCTGGAAAGATGATAAATATGCAGTAAAACCTATTCTGCGTGGTAGTCTCCTGAGTGGAGTACGGAATCCGATTTACGAAGGTTTCGACCTCTCCCACTCCCGTCGTATCGGTAATTTCGACGTTAGTGGAGGGATCAATCTTTTCACCGATGAAGGATACCGTCAGCAAGGATATAACAAACGTTTCCGCATGGGTGGCAGTTTGACCTATCACCAACCTGATATGGGACTGAAAATTCTGAATTATGGTTTTAATGTAGACTTCCTTTCCAATCAATACGGGGACTTCTTTATCTGGCGTTCACCGACCGAAGTATACAAGCCTTCTCCTTTCACCAATATGGGACGCGAAGAAAACAACTTCCATATCGATCCGTTTATCAATTATGTAAACCCGGAAAACGGAACTTCACATAAAATCAAAGGACGTTTTTATTATAGCGCAGACAATATCGTCCGCCCAACCGAAGGTTCATCTATCACAGATATTCTGGGAAACATGGGAACCGATGCGAATACGATTAAAAATATCGTAAACGGCGATTACAGCTCACTATACCCCGCATTGGTCGGTATCGGTTCGGGAATTATCAACGGCAATCTGGATGATGCCATGAACGGTGCATTCACTTCACTGGGAAACATCTTTCCCAATGCAACAACTGCCGATTATTGCGACCTTATCTCATGGGTTATGGATAACGGGCTGCCTGATCTTAGCGGAATACAGAACGGACAATTGCCAAGCGATCTCGTACCGTGGCTGTCTAATGTTATCAATCCGTCTCGACTCAACCCGAAAACTCAAACAGACAAGAACTTTGACTATTATCTCGACTATCAGTTCAACAAGAAATGGAACGGTGGCGCACAGATCACTACGGGAATGACTTTCGAACACATCCGTTATGACTCTGCTGTAATGAATGAAGTGTACAAAAGTGATAATGCAGCCCTCTTCTTCCAATATGACCAACGTTTTTGGGATCGTTTGAGTGTATCCGCAGGCGTACGTGCCGAATACTACCGCGTAAACAACCACCGCCGCGAAGCAGAAACAAAGGTATTCGGAACAAAAATTCCGTTCCGCCCCGTTTTCCGTGCCGGATTGAATTATCAATTAGCCGATTACAGTTTTATCCGCGCCAGCTTCGGACAAGGTTACCGCAACCCGTCTATCAATGAGAAATATCTCCGTAAAGACATTGGCGGAGTCGGTGTTTATCCGAATCCGAACATTAAACCTGAGAAAGGATTTAATGCAGAATTAGGTTTCAAGCAAGGATACAAGATCGGTAACTTCCAGGGATTTGTCGATATTGCCGGATTCTATACTCAATATAAAGATATGGTAGAATTCCAGTTCGGCCTATTCAATAATGCAAACAATACGATGATAAATAGTATTGGCGATGTATTTCAGATGTTGACAGACGGCAAGGGCTTCGGTATCGGAGCACAATTCCATAATGTATCGAAAGCACAGATCTATGGAGTGGAGATTTCAACAAACGGTGTATATAACTTCAACAAGAACACAAAATTATTCTATAATCTGGGATATGTATATACCGAACCGCGTGACGCGGATTACCAGGAACGCAATGCTGTAGAAGGACTGTATACCGACCCGCTTCAGATGAAAGAGAAATCAAATACGGGTAAGTATCTGAAATATCGTCCGAAACATAGTTTCAAAACAACGGTAGACTTCCAGTGGAAACGCATCAATGTGGGTGCCAATGTGGCATGGAAAAGCAAAATCCTTGCAGTGGATTATCTGATGCTGGACGAGCGTTCTAAAACACAAAACGACTTAATGGATTATGTACGCGGTATCCTTTTCGGTTATTCAAAAGGAGAAACACTCGCTACCTACTGGAAGAAGCATAACACAGATTATGCAACCGTTGACTTCCGTTTCGGTGTAAAAGCAACGAAAGAAGTTGCTTTCCAGTTTATGGTAAACAACTTGTTTAATAAAGAATACAGTTACCGCCCAATGGCAGTAGCTGCTCCCCGTACTTTTGTGCTGAAAATGGACGTCACATTCTAAATAACTCTTATTATTTACACATTAATAAAGGAACGGCTGCTCAATGCAGCCGTTTTTTTTGTTTCATTTGTTACTAATCAGCCATATATTCCGTATATTTGTCACCCGTAAATCAGGAAGAACAACTCGATAAAATGAAAAAAGCAAATCGTACTTATTGCAATCTTATGTTGTACAGCCTTTGCACAAGCACAAGAAGTTTTTGTAAATGCCGATTTTGTCAGTAGTTACATTTGGCGGGGAATAGACTCGGGCAATGCCTGTATCCAGCCAACACTAGGTTTTAATTGGAAGGGACTGACAGTTTATGCCTGGGGTTCAACAGAGTTTCGCAACAAAAACAATGAGATTGACTTGTCGCTAGAATATGAATACAAGAATCTAACCCTTTATGCTAACAACTATTTTACCCAGACAGAAGAGGAACCTTTTAAATACTTCAATTACAGTTCGCACTCTACCGGGCACACTTTCGAGGTAGGAGCCGGCTATATGCTTAGCGAAAAGTTCCCGCTTTCCGTCAGCTGGTATACAACGTTTGCCGGCAATGATTACCGGGAAAACGATAAACGCGCCTGGTCCAGTTATTGCGAGCTAAGCTATCCCTTTAGTGTGAAAGATGTCGATATGAGTATTGAAGCCGGCTTCACACCGTGGGAAGGTTTCTACTCTAACAAGTTCAATGTTGTCAACATCGGATTATCCGCAACCAAAGAGTTAAAGATCACTTCCGGCTTCTCCTTCCTATTTTCGGAAAACTGATAGCCAATCCCTACGAAGAACAAGTCTATTTCGTTTTCGGACTTAGTTTATAGCAAGACATATTTATTAATAAATCACTAATAATTACCCCCATGAAAAAACACCCCTTGATTCTTTGCGCAGGAATTACTTCTCTTTTATTGAGTGCCTGCAATCCGGTAAAAGTTCCGGAAGCAATCTTACCCGTTCCCGAAGCCAAACAAGTGGAATGGCAGAAAATGGAAACCTATGCTTTTGTACATTTCGGACTTAACACTTTTAACGACCGTGAATGGGGATACGGAGACTCCGATCCTAAAACATTCAACCCTGCGAAGCTCGACTGTGAACAATGGGTGAAAACGTTTGTCGAATCAGGCATGAAGGGTGTGATCCTCACCGCCAAGCATCATGACGGTTTCTGCCTGTGGCCCACCCAATTGACGGAGTATTGCATCCGCAACACTCCCTATAAGAATGGACAAGGAGACATTGTGCGCGAGTTATCGGACGCCTGCAAAAAATATGGTATCAAATTCGCCGTTTACCTATCCCCTGGGACAGACACCAAGCTAATTATGGAACGCCGGAGTATGTAGATTATTTCTATAAACAACTCCATGAACTACTGACCAACTACGGTGATGTCTTTGAAATCTGGTTCGACGGCGCCAACGGAGGCGATGGCTGGTATGGCGGAGCGAAAGATTCACGTACTATCGACCGCAAAACTTATTACGATTATCCGCGAGCCTATAAAATGATTGACGAACTGCAACCGCAAGCAGTTATTTTCTCCGATGGGGGACCCGGTTGCCGTTGGGTGGGTAATGAGAAACGGATTTGCCGGAGCTACCAACTGGTCATTTCTGCGTGCAGGTGAAGTGTATCCGGGTTATCCCAAATATCGTGAATTGCAATATGGACATGCCGACGGCAACCAATGGGTAGCCGCAGAATGTGATGTATCCATCCGTCCGGGATGGTTCTATCATCTGGAAGAAGACGACCGTGTGAAAACAGTGGACGAACTGACCGACTTGTATTACCGTAGCGTAGGACATAACGCAACGTTATTGCTGAACTTCCCCGTAGACCGTGACGGACTCATTCATCCGACAGACTCCGCCAACACCGTTAACTTCCATAAGAACATACAGAAACAATTAGAAAAGAATCTGCTGGCCGGCCTTTCCCCAAAGCATCGGACGAACGTGGAAGAACATTCTCCGCCAAAGCTGTGACCGACGACGACTATGATACTTATTGGGCTACCAACGATGATGTAACTTCCGCCACTATTGAATTTGACTTGCCTCAACCGGAGAAGATCAATAGAATGATGTTACAGGAATATATCCCTCTGGGACAACGTGTGAAATCATTCGTTGTAGAATATAACCAGGAAGGTGAATGGCTTCCCGTGAAACTCAATGAAGAGACAACAACCGTTGGTTACAAACGTCTCCTCCGTTTCGAAACGATCACGACCGATAAGCTCCGTGTCCGTTTCACGGATTCACGTGCATGTCTCTGCATCAATAACATCGAAGCATTTTACGCAGGAGCAACTTCCGATACATACTCTGCAAAAGCGGAAGAACTGAAGAGTTTCCCGTTCACTCTCAGCGGAGTAGACACAGAAGAAGCACAAAAATGCATGGACAAGAATGACCAAACGGCCTGTTTCGTCAATGGAAACACACTGTTAATCGACTTGGGAGAAGAACGTACGATTACTTCATTCCATTATCTTCCCGACCAAAGCGAATATAATAAAGGTGTAATCGCCGCATACGAAATATCTGTCGGTATGGATAGCAATGCTGTCAATCAAGTGGTAGCAAAAGACGAATTTTCTAATATAAAGAATAACCCGATCCTGCAATCTGTCTACTTCACCCCACTCAAAGCCCGCTATGTCCAGCTGAAAGCAACGAGGATGATACATGACGGAGAACCATTAGGATTGGCCGAGATCGGTATACAATAACATAAAAAAAGAACTTTATACTTACATACAAATTTAGCAGTTCTTATTGTCAGACTATCATTTCTATTCTTAGCATATTGATTTCCATTAGATACTGACGATAAGCCCTGAAAATAGGCTGGCAATATTATCTTATACATTTTATTGTCAGCCTATGATTTTATTACTCCCTCATAGTTACTGTCCGTCCGGCTTTGCTTACCTTTCGCGACAAGCCCCCTTTAAACATACGTTATACAACCGCTATACTTCTGTTAACCAATAAGTATTGTTCTGTCGGGATACCGATATAGTTACCTCGCCACGGCCGTGGAAAGAATTCGCCACAGTTGTGGTAACTTCTCGTCACGACCGTGAGGAGAAATTACCACGGCCGTGACAAACTAAAGATGAAGACACTCTAACAGTACTATACCGGTATTCCGACAGTACTATACCGGTTTCCTTTCCTATAAAGTCCTGCTTAACCACTCTGCAAATAAGCAACTTGCCAGAAAAGCAGTAGTAATATCGAGCAAGAACAAATTCAATAAATATACTTTCACCCCCAACCAAATCTATAAAAATCCTTCTTCTTTTGCTCAGAATCCTTAAACTTGTGCATTTTTCAGATAGATTTCTTGTCAGAACCAAGCGTTTGCTTAAATTTGCAGGCTGATAGTTAACCGGATAGTGAATAGCAAGAGATTACTACTTGACTACTGGCTACTAACTTGTAGAAATACTAATACTAATAATTAATAACATGAGTTTGAAAATCGTTGTATTGGCAAAACAAGTTCCCGACACACGAAACGTTGGGAAAGATGCCATGAAAGCCGACGGAACTATTAACCGTGCGGCACTCCCCGCTATCTTCAACCCCGAAGACCTGAATGCTCTAGAGCAAGCTCTTCGACTGAAAGATGCTCACCCAGGCTCTACCGTTACCATCCTGACCATGGGACCGGGACGTGCAGCCGACATTATTCGTGAAGGACTTTTCCGTGGTGCCGATAACGGTTATTTGCTGACAGACCGTGCTTTTGCCGGTGCAGATACACTGGCTACTTCGTACGCTCTGGCTACTGCCATCCGCAAAATCGGTGATTGCGACGTTATCATTGGTGGTCGTCAGGCTATCGATGGAGATACGGCACAGGTAGGTCCGCAGGTAGCAGAAAAGTTGGGATTGACCCAAATCACATACGCAGAAGAAATTCTGGAAGTAGGTAAAGACAAGATTACAGTGAAACGCCACATCGACGGTGGTGTTGAAACCGTAGAGGGCCCGTTGCCTATCGTGATTACTGTCAACGGATCGGCAGCTCCCTGCCGTCCGCGCAACGCCAAGCTGGTACAGAAGTACAAACATGCCAAAACTGTTACCGAAAAACAACAAGGTAACCTCGACTATACCGATCTGTATGACAAACGCGACTACCTGAATCTGGTGGAATGGAGCGTAGCCGACGTAAACGGTGATCTCGCACAATGCGGTCTGTCCGGTTCGCCGACAAAAGTGAAAGCCATTCAGAACATCGTGTTCCAGGCTAAAGAGAGCAAAACCATTAGCGGCAGCGACCGTGACGTGGAAGACCTGATTGTTGAACTGTTAGCTAACCATACTATCGGATAATCATGAATAACTTATTTGTATATTGCGAAATAGAAGACGGCATCGTCGCAGACGTAAGCCTGAACTTCTGACAAAAGGACGCTCGTTAGCCAATCAGTTGAACTGTCAGCTCGAAGCTGTGGTTGCCGGAACCGGCCTCAAAGATATTGAAAAACAAATCCTCCCGTACGGAGTAGACAAACTCCATGTATTCGACGGTGAAGGACTCTATCCTTATACTTCACTCCCCCACACTTCAATCCTGGTCAATCTGTTCAAAGAAGAACAACCGCAAATCTGCCTGATGGGTGCAACCGTTATCGGTCGTGACCTCGGCCCGCGTGTTTCTTCCGCTTTGACCAGCGGTCTGACTGCCGACTGTACATCATTGGAAATAGGCGATCACGAAGATAAGAAAGAAGGCAAAGTCTACAAGAACCTGCTTTATCAGATTCGTCCTGCATTCGGTGGCAACATCGTTGCTACCATTGTCAACCCCGAACACCGTCCTCAAATGGCAACCGTTCGCGAAGGAGTGATGAAGAAAGAAATCCTCTCCCCGACTTATCAGGGAGAAGTGATCCGCCACGACGTGAAGAAATATGTAGCCGACACCGATTACGTAGTAAAAGTCATCGAACGTCATGTAGAAAAAGCAAAGAACAACCTGAAAGGTTCTCCGATTATCGTAGCCGGCGGTTACGGTGTAGGTTCGAAAGAAAACTTCGACTTGCTGTTCGACCTGGCTAAAGAACTTCATGCTGAAGTAGGTGCCAGCCGTGCCGCTGTGGATGCAGGTTATGCAGAGCACGACCGCCAGATCGGACAGACCGGTGTTACGGTACGTCCCAAACTCTATATTGCCTGCGGTATCTCCGGACAGATTCAGCACATCGCCGGTATGCAGGAAAGCGGTATCATCATCTCTATCAACAACGATCCGTCAGCTCCGATCAATACGATTGCAGACTATGTAATCAACGGAACCATCGAAGAAGTTGTACCGAAGATGATTAAGTATTATAAACAAAACAGTAAGTAAGGAACAATGGCTAATTATTATACAGACATACCGGAACTCAAGTATCACTTGAACAATCCGATGATGGAACGTATCTGCGAACTGAAAGAACGCAATTACAGAGATAAAGATGAATTCGACTACGCTCCGCTGGACTTCGAAGACGCCGTAGACTCTTACGATAAAGTATTGGAGATCACCGGAGAAATAACAGGAGAAATCATTGCTGCCAACGCAGAAGGCGTTGACGAAGAAGGCCCTCACTGCGCCAACGGACGTGTAGAATATGCTTCGGGTACGAAACAGAACCTCGACGCCATGGTGAAAGCCGGCTTGAACGGTATGACCATGCCGCGTCAGTTCGGTGGACTGAACTTCCCGATTACTCCGTACACCATGTGTGCGGAAATCGTTGCCGCCGCCGATGCCGGTTTCGGTAACATCTGGTCACTGCAAGACTGTATCGAAACGCTCTACGAATTCGGTAACGAAGACCAGCACAGCCGTTTTATACCGCGTGTCTGCGCCGGAGAGACCATGTCTATGGACCTGACAGAACCGGATGCCGGCTCCGATCTCCAGTCTGTCATGTTGAAAGCCACTTACAGTGAAAAAGACGGCTGCTGGTTGCCTGAACGGCGTGAAGCGTTTTATTACTAACGGTGACGCCAATCTCCACCTCGTACTGGCACGTTCAGAAGAGGGTACCAAAGACGGACGTGGCTTGTCCATGTTCATCTACGATAAGAATGAAGGCGGTGTAGACGTGCGCCGCATCGAGAACAAGCTGGGTATCCACGGCTCTCCCACCTGCGAGCTGGTTTACAAGAATGCAAAGGCAGAACTTTGCGGCGACCGCAAGCTTGGTTTGATTAAATACGTTATGGCTTTGATGAACGGTGCCCGTCTGGGTATTGCCGCACAGTCGGTAGGCCTTTCACAAGCTGCCTACAACGAAGGTCTGGCTTATGCCAAAGACCGCAAGCAGTTCGGCAAGGCTATCATCGAATTCCCGGCTGTATATGACATGCTGGCTATTATGAAAGCCAAGTTGGATGCAGGACGCTCCTTGCTGTACCAGACTTCCCGCTACGTTGACATCTACAAAGCGCTGGACGACATTGCTCGCGAACGCAAACTGACTCCGGAAGAACGCCAGGAACAAAAGAAGTATGCCAAACTTGCCGACGCCTTCACTCCGCTGGCAAAAGGTATGAACTCCGAATACGCCAACCAGAATGCTTACGACAGTATCCAGATTCACGGCGGTTCGGGCTTCATGCTGGACGCATCTACCGCGATGCACGTATCGCTTGCCAACGTATCTATCGTGATGCACGTATCACTTCTATCTACGAAGGTACTACTCAGTTGCAGACCGTAGCTCACCTGCTGATTCAGGATGCAAGCAGATCTTCCGAACTGTTCTCTAAATCTGCACACGTATATCTGAACTATGCGGAAGCAGAAGTGGAAAAACATGCTAACTTTATCAGCAACTTCGATAAAGAAGACTTGGCTTTCTATAAGAAGTAACAGAATATTATACAACGCAAAGGGCTGGATTTGCCTGCTCGAATATGATAATCTTTACGTATTCGGACAAATCCGGTCCTTTCTGTTTGATATCCCCTCCCTTCGTTCGAACCGGCTATGCACCCAATTAAGTTTCTCTATATCTATAAAAATATACCCCACTTATTTCTACTTTTTCTCATTATTATTCCATACATTTGTCTGTCAGAATAGGCAATCATTTAACAACAATTAAAAGAGAATAATATGGCATTTAGACTCAGGCCTTTACATGAGGACACACTACAATTTGCTGGCTTATCAAACACACAAATTCTGATTTTAGCCCTTGAAGCTTCTCAAAAGTTAGAATGGAATATTGAAGAACTCACTCTTGAAGGTGTCCGTTTTGATGTCCCTTGAGTATAAAATCCCATGGAGAGGAAATCACAGTCTCTATTCAGGAAGGAAGTGACGGAGAAATATCTGTTCGCAGTCAAAATCTTCTTCCGTACAATTTGTAGACTATGGAAAGAACAGAAAAAATATCCAAAAGTTTACAGAAGGCAATGGAAGAAATAAAATCATCCTTTACCCCGGAAGAATTAGCCAAAAAGGCAAAAGATTTCGAAGAAGAGTTCAACCGCCCGCTCACAGAAGAAGAAAAAGCCTATCTCAGAAGAAATAGAAGAGGAACTCTTTCCTGTCTTTCTTCATTCCCCGCAAAGGATTTATAGCAACTCCCATCCTGATAGACATCAATATTCTTGTATTCATTTAATGATTGCTTCCGGAGTGGGAATCATGTCTCCTTCCACTGGCTTATCACTGCTGAAATGGGGGGCCGATTTCGGACCGCTGACCCTTACAGGCGACTGGTGGCGTGCAGTGACCTGCAACTTTATACACATCGGAGCTTTTCATCTACTAATGAATATGTACGCCTTCATGTACGTAGGTCTTCTACTGGAAGACTGATAGGAAGCCGTCGGATGTTCATGTCCTTATTTACTGACCGGACTATGCTCGGCGGTATTCAGTCTTTATATGCACGGAGAGACAATCAGTGCCGGAGCCTCCGGGGCTATCTTCGGACTTTACGGTATATTCCTAGCCTTCCTGTTCTTTCATCGCATCGCAAAGGAACAACGAAAAGCGTTATTAACCAGTATCCTTATTTTTGTCGGTTACAACCTGGTTTATGGCATGAAAGCCGGGATTGATAACGCTGCACATATTGGCGGATTATTAAGCGGTTTCCTACTGGGAATCATCTATGTATGCAGCTATAAATTTGAAAAGGCAGATGCGCAACGTACCGTTTCAATCCTTGGGGAGCTTGGTATCTTTTGCATTTTCCTGTTCAGCTTCTTGATGCTTTGCAAGAACGTTCCCCCCTCTTTATCAAGACATACGCAGCGAATGGGAAAGCGGGATTGTAGAAGCCTATCTGAATGGTGAACTGGAAGAAGAAAACGAAGACGGTAACCAAGCTGGCATGGAGACTGCCAACAGTTCTTCTACCAGCCAATATCCTTCATACATTCCGGTAGGCAATAACGATACATGGCTTTCTTATTACGATGCAGAAACAAATTTCAGTTGCCAGTATCCTACCAACTGGACCAAAATAACGGGAGCGAAAGGATTGACTCCCAGCGCAGAGCCTCCGTTGCTTAGGCTTGCCAATGGTGCCAACCAACTGACGGTTACCGCTCTGACCTACGATACACAAAAAGAGTTTGAACATATAAAGAAGTTATCGCTCACTCTCCCGCGAAATGCACAAGGAGAACCAGCGGAAGACTATAAGCAGAGCAATGTCAACATCAACGGGCTATCCATGACAAGAACTACAAACCCTCTGCACATCGGAGCTCCTGATGAACCGGGAGAAGACATACAACAAATAGTATTACACTATTTCCAAGAGAGCAAGAAACGATCTTTTGCTATTGTCATGCTTGTCTATGACGAAGAAGCTGAAACCGATCTGAATGCCATTACATCAAGCATCCAGATCACCCAATAAAGAGAATATGAGAGTATATGTCCAAGTCAAACAATTAGGAAAGCGAAAGTGTAGTATCGAAAAGATTCCTATCGATTTTCCTGTTCCGCCTGTCGATGTACAGGGGTTGATCGAAGCCATCGTCAGTTGGCAAGTCTGTGAATACAATGAACGCTTGCAACAAAGCGAAGTGCTGAAATACCTCACACAGGAAGAAGTGGAAAATAAAACAACTTCCGGCAAAGTAGGGTTTGCAGTAAACTATAATGGCAAACCTGCCGCAGAAGTCGAAGCCATCACCAACGCTTTGCAATCCTATGAGGACGGAATTTTCCGTATCTTCATGGATGATACGGAAACCGGAGACTTATCCTCTCCAACCGGACTCAAAGAAGAATCTACCTTAACCTTCATCCGGCTCGCTATGCTGTCGGGAAGATTATGGTAATCATTATCTTATAAACACACTTAAAACGAAAAGAATCATGAGACTCATTTATAATGACGCATTAAACAAACGGATTGCTCCGTACCTGGAAAGGTTAACGAAAAAGAGAACCAGTTTAGACAAAGAGACAATGACACTGTTGGATGTATTTATGCAATACTTCAACATGGATACCCGGTATGGTACATACAGCGATAAATTAGAGCCTTGCATCATATATATTATCCAAGAAGAGAAGATTAAAAGCGTTGCCAATCTTTTCGACGGAAAGTTGAACAAAGTGCTCCGTTATCTATTGGGAGACGAGTATGCTCACCTGTTCCACACCTATCTGAAGCTCAAAGCACGGTGCCCGTACACTCATGGATACTCGCGCCGGTCACAGCGGTCGGCGAATCCTCTTCTGCATTTCAGTCACATCATAGATGCGCTGACGGAATTTCTAAAACTACGTGCCACCGGATTTAGCGAACAAGCCATACTGAACGGAGGAAACACTCCGGAAGAAATAGAGACATACAAGGATGCGATGAACTGCCAAAACTGGATGGCCGCCCAAATAGCAGAAGGCAACCAAACTGTCATTGAATACCTCAACAACGTATTGACCAGCGAGAATAATGCCAACCGCCTCAACCAGGGACATCTCCAGGCTATCGCAGTAAGTGGATACCACCCCTTGCTGGAACTGGAAGGGAAGTTACTTCTGGCAGCCAAGTTACAGGAGGGTCTCCGTCAAGCTATCGTGGAAACGATGGACGAAGGATGCCCCGAAAGTTATCTCCATCTGTTCTCGGTCATCTGCGACAACGGCCTGCAACGATTTGCTTCCGTGAAACGCGGTATTGCAGTCAGTACGGGTATCGGAGAACAAGACAGCAGCGAACGTATCACCAACAAATATGTGGAACTGATCCGCCGTTTTCTGAACGACCGGGAAGAAGCACGCAAAGCCCTTCAAAGTAAAGATACGGTCGAACTTTATCTGGCTCTATGGAGTATCGGATTCTACAATACGGAAGAAATCCAGGCACTTGTTCCGGGAATAATTAAAGACGGTGCCAAATATCAGGTGCAGACCTTACTTTATTTTTTACGCTGTACGCAATACTCCGGCATGAACCACCGTATCAGTAAAGATGCTTTTGAAAAATGGTACAACGAACCGTCGGTAGTGGCGGCTATCCTGCCACTGTATCTGTCCGGGCTCTATCTTAGCCGGTACGGAGGACATAAGGACGCCCCATCACTCCATGATTATTTTGATAGCAAAGAAGAAGCGATCCGCCATTATAACTATCTGAAGAACGTCTATCAGTCCATCTCTGCCAAAGAGATTTATTCTCCATACGTATTCCCATGGGAAAGTGCAGAGCTCACCCGTTCGGAAATCGTTCTCAAGATGGCGTATATCACCTGGATGACCAACGATTCTGCATTAAAAGACGATCTTTGCACTTGTCTGCCTTCTTTGGATACCTATATGCGGGCAGGCTATATCGGTGTCGTATTAAATCCCCCGACCAGCCATTTACAGGAAGAATATGTGCTGCAATCACTGGGCGACCGTTCGCAGGACGTTCGTGACGAAGCCTACAAAGTCTTGTCCGAGATGACTTTGTCGCCCGAACAGAATCAGAAAGTAGAAGAGTTGCTGCGCTTCAAATATAGTGAGATGCGTATCAACGCCATCAATCTATTGATGAAACAGCCGAAAGAACAATTGTCCGGCACTATCCGCCGCTTACTAACAGACAAGGTGGCCGAACGCCGCCTGGCCGGATTGGATATGATGAAGACTATTCACAACATAGAATTTCTGCAAGATACCTATCAGGAACTGATCCCTACCGTCAAAGAAATTCAGAAACCGAACGCGAAAGAAAAAGTGTTAATAGAATCTTTGATTGGAGACGGAACGGAAAAGAACACCGCACAGCACTATACCAAAGATAACGGCTTCGGTCTGTACGACCCGGCTCTTGAAGTCAATCTGCCGGAAATTACCCAGGATAAAGGATTCAACGTGAAAAAAGCATTCGAATTCATTTGCTTCGGAAGGGCTAAACTTGTATTTAAAAAACTAAGCAAATACATCGAAATCTATAAGAACGAAGAGTTCAAGAATGGGTACGGAGAAGCACGCCTGGTAGGTAACAGTGTCCTGATAAACTGGAGTAACTACGGAGGATTGAGCGGACTCGGTTTCCCCGGAACTGTGGAAGGCCTTCTACGAAGAAGAAATAGGAAGCTATGACAAATTACTGATGATGAGTTTCATGCTTGCATCGACAGGTGCCCCAAAAGACGATGACGACTACGATGAAGAGGATGAAGAAGACATCAAGGCAGACCAGAAATCAAGCAACACTTTCGAGCCGCTTGTCAACCGGATGTATCTTAGGCATCACTTACCGCGGATTGCAGAAGGAGCTCCGCAAGATGCCGTACTACGAACAGATGAGTGATATTATCGAAGCATTGTCATACGAGTATAAAGACGAAGCAGTCTACCAACGATTGGCTGTCAATATGCTGCTCCAACTGTTGCCTTTGCTGAATACTAAAAACATTTTCCGCCAGTACACCAACAAGCATGCATGGCTTCGGGACAAACTGGAATATGGAGAAAAAGAGATCGTTTATCCGATACATAACAACAAGTTCGTAAATTTCTGGCTTGAAATGCCTCAAAAGCCCATGAGTGATGATCTGTTTATCCGCTACTTCACAGTGCGCTATCAACTTTACAAGCTCACCAACTACATGGAACACACACCCGAACTGGAAGAGACAGACTCTTACCTTCATGCCACAGACTTCGCCCGTGCATGGATGCTCGGAATCATCCCGACAGAAGAAGTATACCGCGAAATGATGGGACGCATCAGCTCGCCCGCCCAGATCAAGGCAATCACCACAGTATTGAACGACAACATTCGTTTCAATAAGGAAAAAGAAAGATACGCCGACATCAAAAACGTCGATTTCTCTCTCTTCCGTTCTCTTGCACAGAAGATAGTAGACCGGATTCTTGAAATCGAACTAAAACGGGGAGACTCCGAGACACAAGTCACCAGCCTTGCAGAGGAATTGAGTTATATTTATGGAGCGAACACATTTATCCACATTCTGCAAGCATTCGGCAAAGATACGTTCATACGCGACAGCTACAACTGGGGCAGCACCAAACGAGGTGTATTGAGCAGCTTGCTCCATGCTTGCCATCCCCTACCAACAGATACCAGCGAAAATCTGAAAAACTGGCGAAGCAAGGCCGAAATCAGTGACGAACGACTGGTAGAAGCCGCCATGTTCGCTCCGCAATGGATTGAACTGACCGAAAAGGCAATAGGCTGGAAAGGACTGACAAGTGCCGCCTATTATTTCCACGCCCATACCAATGAAACATGTGACGACAAGAAAAAAGCAATCATCGCCCGCTACACCCCTATCGACGTGGAAGACTTGCGGGAAGGTGCTTTTGATATCGACTGGTTCAGGGATGCATTTAAGACAATTGGCAAACGACGCTTCGAAGTGGTCTACAATGCCGCCAAATATATCTCATGCAGCAATAGCCATACCCGTGCCCGCAAGTTTGCCGATGCTACCAACGGCGCGGTGAAAGCGGCAGATGTAAAGAAAGGAAATAGTTGCCAAACGGCAACAAAGACTTATTGATGAGCTACGGCCTCATCCCATTGGGACGGAAACCGGACAAAGAGTTGCTGGAACGTTATCAATACCTGCAAAAGTTCCTGAAAGAGAGTAAGGAATTCGGTGCTCAAAGGCAGGAAAGCGAAAAGAAGGCGGTAAACATCGCCCTGCAAAACCTAGCGCGTAACTCCGGCTACGGAGACGTCACCCGCCTGACCTGGAGCATGGAAACGGAGCTGATTAAAGAACTGCTCCTTACCTGTCTCCCAAAGAGATAGACGGTGTGGAAGTATACGTGCAAGTCAGCGAAGAAGGCAAGTCAGAGATCAAGCAGATCAAAGCGGGCAAAGAACTCAACAGTATGCCCGCCAAACTGAAAAACATCCGTATGTAGAAGAACTGAAAGCGGTGCATAAGAAGCTGAAAGACCAGTATACCCGTTCGCGCATTATGCTGGAGCAAGCAATGGAAGACTGTACCCGTTTTGAAGAAAGCGAGTTGCGCAAGCTGATGCAAAATCCCGTTATATGGCCGTTGCTGAAACATCTGGTCTTTATCTGTAACGGACAAACAGGTTTCTACACTGACGGATTGCTGGTGACGGCAAACGCCGTCTGCCTCCCGTTAAAAGCGAAAGACGAGTTACGCATCGCCCACCCCACCGACTTGTATGCAAGCGGCAACTGGCACGCATATCAGAAATTCCTGTTCGATAAAGCAATCCGCCAACCTTTCAAACAGGTGTTCCGCGAGCTCTACGTTCCTACTTCCGAAGAGGCGGAAGCAACACAATCCCGCCGCTACGCCGGCAACCAGATTCAACCGCAGAAAACAATTGCCGTACTGAAGGGACGTCGTTGGGTAGCCGACTATGAGGACGGACTTCAAAAGATCTATTACAAAGAGAATATCATTGCCAATATTTACGCAATGGCCGATTGGTTCTCGCCTGCCGACATCGAAGCTCCTACGTTGGAATATGTTTGTTTCTACAACCGGAAGGATTATAAGCCCATGAAGATTTCGGAGATTCCTCCCGTTGTGTTCTCCGAAGTAATGAGGGATGTAGACCTTGCCGTAAGCGTGGCGCACGCCGGAAGTGTAGATCCGGAAACCAGTCACTCTACGATCGAAATGCGTAGCGTATTGGTGGAACTGACAATGCCGTTGTTCCATTTCAACAATGTGAAGGTGGAAGGCAACTTTGTCCGTATCGAGGGCAAGCTGGGCAAGTACAACATTCACTTGGGAAGCGGTGTGATTCATCAGGAAGGAGGCGCACAGATTGCCGTTCTCCCGGTACATTCACAAAACCGCGGACGCTTGTTCCTGCCATTTGTGGATGAGGACCCGAAAACGGCTGAAATACTGACGAAGATTATCTTCTTTGCAGAAGACGACAAGATAAAAGATCCAAGTATATTAAATCAAATCAAGTAACAACCGATATGGCAGAAAATTTATCAATCAACGCGGGAAGCAAGGAGGAAAAGTATCGTGAACTACTCCCGCAGTTATACGCATTAATAAGTACGGAAACGGATTTCATAGCCAATCTTGCGAATCTTTCCGCCGCATTAAAGCAGACTTTCAATTTCTTCTGGGTAGGCTTTTATCTGGTGAAAGGAGATGAGCTTGTGCTAGGTCCGTTTCAAGGGCCTATCGCCTGCACTCGTATCCGTTTTGGCAGAGGAGTTTGCGGCACGGCCTGGAAAGAAGCACATACGCTGATTGTTCCTGATGTAGAACAATTTCCCGGCCACATTGCATGCAGTTCCGATTCCAAATCGGAAATAGTTGTACCGATGATGAGAGAAGGGAACGTGATCGGAGTGCTGGATATTGACAGTGATTCATTGGATAGTTTCGATGATATTGATGCGCACTATCTGGAAGAAATCTGTACATATCTCCGATAGTCATATTCTCTCGGAACAGTCTTATTAAAACAGAGGCTCTGATTGAGTGAATCAGAGCCTCTGTTTACTATAAATGAAGCCTCTGTTTAGTACAAACAGAAGCTCTATTTTTCTACCAGTCAGTATCTTCTATTTCCCGTTTGCGGTATAGCGTAAGCTGCTTACGGAGTGAGTCCATTTCGCGTTTCATCTCCTCCATTCTTTCCAACAAGTGATGAATGGCGTCAATGCCTTCCATATTAATGGACAAGTCATAATACATCCTGCTATAACGTTCCACGTCCGGAAGTTCAGACACGAGCAGATAATGTTCACTACCTTCAGTGTGTACGTTAATTAAACCGCCTTCTTCCAACAATTCAATGAATGAAGGCTCAATATGACATTTGTGACAGTATTCACTGACAATAATTAATTCGGTCTGCATGGTACTCATTCATTTTAGTTCATACTCTGTAATTGACGGAACAATTCCTTCTGTGCATCCGTCAAATTCGTAGGAATCTTAACGGAATAGGTAACAATCAGGTCACCGAATTGTCCTTCCTTCTTATAAACCGGGAATCCTTTTCCTTTCAAGCGTACTTTCGTACCGTTCTGTGTTTCCGGCTTTATCTTCAGTTTCACTTTACTGTCCAAAGTGTCGACTATCTTCTCACCTCCCAATACGGCAGTGTAGAGATCTATTTCCACATCAACATACAGGTCGTCGCCCAAGCGTTTGAAAACAGGATCTTCGGCAATGACAAATGTAATGTACAAGTCGCCTGCAGGTCCCCCGTTGATACCTTCGGCTCCGTAGCCCTTCAGCTTAATCACCTGACCGTCGGCTACACCGGCAGGAATAGTGATACGTACCTGTTTACCGTTGACGGTCAATATCTGTTTATGCGTCTGAGCAGCATCACGAAGCGACAGATGAAGCTCCGCATTAAAGTCCTGTCCACGGAATCCCGCAGCACCTTGTCCCTTGCCTCCCCTGTGGCCGAACATCGACTCGAAGAAGTCAGAGAAGCCACTGGCGTTACCTCCGGAAAAGCCTTCTCCATCGGAGCTATACCAATATGTTCCGTTACCATCGGAGAAACCTTGTCCTCCGCCACCGAATCCGCCAAAGCCGCCCGCACCACCAAAGCCTCCGGCCTGTTGCTGCGCTCGTTTCTGTGCTTCGAATTCATCAGCATGCTTCCAATGTTCTCCGTACTCATCATACTTTTTACGTTTCTCAGGGTCACTCAGTACCTCATTGGCTTCATTGATTTCCTGAAACTTATCCTTTGCACTAGGGTCGTTAGGATTCAAGTCAGGATGATACTTCCGGGCCAACTTACGAAAAGCCTTTTTGATATCATCTTGTGAAGCACTCTTGTCAACTCCAAGAATCTTGTAATAATCTATATAGGCCATGTTTTATGAATTTAATCGTTCATACATCATATTGCAAATAACACGCCAATCTGTCTTTTGGATGAAAATTTTAGCAAGTATTAAGTTTAGGTGTTGATTTCCTGTTTTTCCAACATATGGAAGTCCTGTTTCTTCATCCCTAAATCATCCAACGGACGAGGTTCGTTATGGTCGTTCAGATAGACTCTCGGCCTCATTTTATAAAGAGGGGTTGCCACAGATTGCGAATCATCCCGGTAAGGAGTTTTTATTCCTCCCAAGTCCAGCATCGTCGGAAAGAAGGAACTGCTGGAGGAAATATTCTTTTTCTTTATTAGCCGTCACAGCTTCCCAGTGTTCGGGATAGGTTTCCCGATAACTGTCGGACATCCAGATAAGAAACGGAATATGAAGCTGATAATAGGACGGTACAGGTGAGGCATGAAGGAAAAGATGACGGGGGTCGTCAAAAATATCTTCTCCATGATCGGATGTATAAATCAAGGCTGCATCTGTACCTTGATTCTCCAACATACCGATAAGGCGTGCCAATAAGCTGTCCGTGTAACGGACAGAGTTATCGTATGCATTTACCAGATTATCCCGAAATTTCCTTTCCGCCTCAACCGGATAGTCCGGTGTAAAGAAAGCGTCTCCCGACGGATAACGTTCCCGATAGTTGAAATGAGAACCATAGGTGTGAAGGACGATAAATTGTTTTTTTGCACCTTTGGCCAGTTCCTGCTCTACCAATTTCAAGAGTTCATCGTCAGAAGGATTATAGGAAAAATCCAACGAATCCTCTTTTATAAAATCAAAGGTATCGGCTTCCCTTCCGAAAAAGTCGATGAAAGAATGATTAAAACGTTGGTTAGAGAAAAAAGCTGTCCGGAAGCCCGCTTCTTTAAAGGCAGTAATGATTCCTTTCCGATGGTAAATAGAGTCATAACTGCAAGCAGTAACGTCAGACAATAACATAGGCACACTTTTATGCGTGGTATTCGATTCTGTCAGCACTTTCGGGAAAGCAACCAATCCCGACTGCTGGACAAGCAACGGATTCGTTTCCCGTTCATAACCATACAGTTGCCAGTTTAATGCACGGGAGGTTTCGCCCACTACCATCACGTACACCTCTTGTTTCTCCTCCGGATGCGTAGCTTGGGCATGGAAGGTAAAGTCTTTGGAAGTGTGGTGATAGTTCTGCGTCAAGGCAGTCCGCTGAAAAGCAAGCCCTACGTTATAACAGACATTCAAAGGGTATAAGTCCGATTTCAGTTCATAGCCGGGATCCTGTACGTATGCCCCGGCAAGGCTGAGAAAGGAGACTCCGAAGACGACGAAAGCCCTTTTTACGTTCTCTGCGGATAAACGCTGCCGATAACATTCGTTTTCGGACGATTGAAATGGTAGCCAACACCAAAGCCGGTATATACAGTATCACCACAACGACAATGGCAGGCGTCAGATTGCCAAGCAGTTCCATAGCTTCGCTCGAATTGGTGGTCACCAGGTTCAGAAACATATCGACAGCAATAATGGACTGCCCGAACAGATAGAGCAACACAATCTGGAACGCTCCGAAAAAGAGAAACAGGAACAAAATCCAAAGCATTTTACCGCAATTTCTCGATAGTGTCATTAGCAGGTAATAACATCCAAAAGGTAACAGGACATTGCAGACCTTTGCTATAAACGACAGCGGCTCCGTAAAACAGAGCACAATATTAGGTACTATCAGGATGAACAGAAACAAGTAAAACAGATGTTCCTGATTCTCCAACCATTTCTTTATGTTCTTAAAAGCTTCATTTATATTAAAAATAAATCCGGTCTGGTGTTTACCAAAACCTAAATCCAAACGTACATTTACTCTCTTTTTAAATTCCCAACGATAACCAAAACCATAATTAGGAAGAATATGTTTCGGAGTAAACGCAGAAAATTCCGGGAAGATTGTTCCTGCCCCTGCCCATACAGCTACCCCATTTCGCTTCCAGACATGCTGGCGAAGTTCTATCTGCGCATCCATAGCACATTTATCACGGTAACGCCCTTCGTAATAGCCACGCATGGAATAAGAACTTCCCAATGTTGCCATCAATCCCCAAGGGGTATCTCCATAAGTCAGCAGAGTGTGAAACTGTCCGGCCAATATCCCTCCCTTCCATATAGGGTGATAATAACTGGTGGTCAGTTCCGTACTGCTGAAAGCATATTTATTACCAAAGAAGGCGGGGCTGAACCGTTGGTCTATCCTCAGATAATATCCACGATAGGCATTGGTCAGGAAATCACGTGAATCATAAAGAAGGGAAAGGCCGAGACTCGTATTTGTAGTCCGTGCCGACATTCCTTCCCAAAGTTCCGGTTTTTCTAAATCCCGTCCGTCAATATAGTCGAATACGGCCATTGGACCGATATAAAAGTTCTTTGCCATTCGGAACATAAAATCGACTTTTACCTGTGCCTGAAAACGTTTATAGTCACTTTCGTTATCGGAGTTTGCCCCATTGTCGTATCCTCTCCCACAATAAAGGCTGGGGAAAGAATAAAAATAAAGGTTATAATTCAACCGATATTTATCCTGCGGAAACAAATGATTTCCACGAACTCCCAACAAATAGAAGCCGACAGTCGACACATCTCCATAAAGAGAAACATTTGAGGGAGGAAGAATCGTATCAGCAGAATCGGTACGATACAAGCCTGCCGCCACCAGCCCGAGCCCAAACTTGGTATCACTGGAGTAGTGAGGACCACCTATCACACTGAAATCAAACTTTTTATTCTTTTTCTCCTTGTTGGCGTCATTGAAGTAGTCAAGGAATTTCTTGAAGAAGCTGCGCTTTGCCGGAACAGAATCGTTAACGGCCGCAACAGATATAGAGTCTTCCGGCAGTTCTATTTTAGTAGAATGCGTCTGCGCACTAATAAAGGTTTGTGTCAATAATAATAGTGCGAATAAGATTAGCTTGTTCTGTCTAGTATTCATATATAATAAGAAGTTGAAAACTCTAGAGACAAAGTTAGTTTCAAACTTCTTATTACAACAGCGTTATGTGGGCTTTTGTTGTCCCCTTTTTTCCCTTTTAACGTTTTAAAAGTCGAATGAATTCATCAACATCTTCTTCCGTTGTATCAAAAGAAGTTACCAGACGAATTTCATCCTTATCTTCATTCCAAAAATAAAAGAAATAAGATTCCAACATTCTATCAATAATAGGACGGGGCATTGTAAGGAACAACTGGTTACTTTCTACCTTTTGAGTAAAAGTTACTTCCGGGAGTTTCTTTAACTCTTTGTAAAGTTTAGCTGCCATTACGTTGGCATGCGTGGCATTCTTCAACCAAAGTTCATCCGTCAGATAAGCGGTGAACTGGCAAGAGAGATAGCGCATCTTCGAAGCCAGTTGGGCAGACTGCTTACGGACAAAACGGGCTTCTTTCTGCAAGTCCTTATTGAATACAATAACACACTCCCCCATCATCAGTCCGTTCTTCGTTCCGCCGAAACTAAGGACATCCACTCCGCAATCCACAGTCAACGCCTTAAAAGAAAGCCGGAGGGCGGCACAGGCATTGGCAATTCTAGCTCCGTCCATGTGGACATACATACCGTTCAAATGAGCAAAGTCCGTCAGACGTTTCAGTTCCTCGGGCGTATAGATAGTTCCCATTTCCGTACATTGGGAGATGTAGAGGGCTCTCGGTTGAGAATGATGCTGGTCACCGAAACCATGCAAGTAAGGTTGCATCAGCTCGGGAGTCAGTTTACCATCGGGAGTAGCAATCGGACGAATCTGACAACCTGTCATCTTCACGGGAGAGCCGCATTCGTCAACATAAATATGGGCTGTTTCGGCACAGAAAATAGAATGATACGGACGCGTCATTAACTGCAACGCCACCACATTGCTACCCGTTCCGTTGAATACAAACAACGGCACACAGTCTTGTGTAAAAGTCTCTTTTATTTTTGCAACGGCTTCTTCCGTCCATTTATCGTCTCCATAGCCTAATGCATGGTCTGTGTTTGCCCGGTTCAACGCTGCCATTACTAACGGATGCACACCGGAATTATTATCAGAGGCAAAACTTCTCATTGTTTCCTTACATTTAAAATTGATGGCAAAGTAACAGATTTATTTTCAAAAATCAAGTAGCACGAAGATATATCTAAAACAAAAATCCCCGAAACACTAACTACACGTTACCACTCCGGGAATTTCTTTGTTTTCAGCAAGTACCAAACTCCTTTAGCCGATGTAAACATTTACACAGAGATATACATAGAGTTCTTCATCACATTGGTCAAACTCTATCTTATTCTCTCTCGATAACCAGCCTAAAGCGGCACCCAGCTCTTTATCTTTCAGCCCGGATTTCCTTTTCAGAGTTCCGTAGCCCCATTTCTCATTATTGCTAAGCAGCTGCCAAACTTTACCGGCATTCAAACCGATTTCATTTCTGTCCATTTTTCTAGAGTTATTTAGAGGTTTAAAACATTAGGTTAAGATTTTACCTAGAAAGGTAACAAAAGGACATTACATTTGTTTATGCTACTTTACCAAAAACCTGTTACTAATTTATTTTTAACATAAAAGCCGCGATGTGTACCGACACAATACCGGTATTAGCGTATGTTAAAATAGAACTTTTCTTTGCAGACATCTGTTATTATCAGAGAATTAATCCTAAACCTATTACAGATATGGCAAAGAAAATAGCAGAACAACTGATAAACACTCTGGCAGAATCCGGAGTAGAACGTATTTACGCCGTAACGGGCGATAGTCTGAATGAAGTAAACGAGGCTGTCAGGAAGAATAATAAAATAAAATGGATACACGTGCGGCACGAAGAAACGGGAGCGTATGCCGCCGCAGCGGAAGCGCAACTGACAGGACGTCCGGGATGTTGTGCCGGTAGCAGTGGTCCGGGACACGTGCATCTTATCAACGGTTTGTATGACGCACAACGGTCGGGTGCCCCGGTGATAGCCATTGCCTCCACTATCCCGAGCGGAGAGTTCGGTACTGAATATTTTCAAGAGACCAATACTATCAAGCTTTTCAATGATTGCAGTTATTATAATGAAGTAGCCACTACTCCCAAGCAATTTCCGCGTATGCTCCAGTCGGCCATTCAGACAGCTATCACCCGCAAAGGAGTAGCCGTGGTCGGCTTACCGGGAGATCTGGCAAAGGCATCGGCTGTTTCTGTCGATTCGTCAGTCCGGAACTATTTCACCCAGCCGGAAGTCTGTCCGTCGGAAGAGGACCTTATACTGTTGGCCGATTTATTGAACAGTCATGAACGTATCACCTTATTCTGTGGCATCGGTTGCCGTGGGGCGCACGAAGAAGTGATTGCCCTTTCCGAGAAACTGAATGCCCCGGTAGCATATACTTTTAAAGGAAAATGGAAGTGCAATACGAAAATCCGTACGAGGTAGGAATGACCGGATTATTGGGAATGCCTTCAGGATATTACAGTATGCACGAAGCGGAAGTACTTCTCATGCTAGGCACGGATTTTCCTTACTCTGCTTTCCTGCCACATGATATCAAAATAGCCCAGATAGATATAAAGCCCGAACGCCTGGGACGCCGCGCCAAAGTAGACATCGGACTTTGTGGAGATGTGAAAATGACTATTCAGGCATTATTACGTATGCTGACCCCGAAAACAGATGATACTTTCCTGTTGAAACAGCTCAAAAGATACGAAGAGGTAAAGAAAGATTTAGCTGCCTACACGAAAGATAAAGGAGAAGTGAATAAGATTCATCCCGAATACGTGATGTCGGAGATTGACAAACTTTCTTCAGATGACGCTGTATTTACAGTAGATACGGGGATGACTTGCGTATGGGGAGCGCGGTATCTGCAAGCGACAGGTAATCGCCACATGCTGGGTTCTTTCAATCACGGTTCTATGGCAAATGCTTTGCCGCAGGCTATTGGTGCTGCCTTGGCTTACCCCGAACGCCAGGTAGTCGCATTATGCGGTGACGGAGGTTTGTCTATGACTTTAGGAGATCTGGCAACGGTGGTTCAGTACAAACTGCCGATTAAAATTATCGTATTCAACAATCGTTCGCTGGGAATGGTGAAACTGGAAATGGAAGTTGACGGGCTACCGGACTGGCAGACAAATATGTTGAATCCCGACTTCGCTCAAGTAGCGGAAGCGATGGGAATAACAGGTTTCAATGTCAGTGACCCGGAGGAGGTATTAACGACCCTATACAATGCCTTTGAAATGGACGGTCCGGTACTTGTTAATATTATGACCGACCCGAACGCACTCGCCATGCCTCCCAAAATTGAGTTCGGACAAATGGTAGGCTTTGCCCAGTCGATGTATAAGTTATTAATCAACGGGCGTTCGCAAGAAGTTATTGACACAATCAATTCTAACTATAAACATATACGGGAGGTATTTTAGATTATCGGGTAAGGTGATTATCATTTTATTTTCTTATGTTTGTAATCATCAAAAAGTATAAAGCACATGGAAAAGTCAGACTTTTCACCTTTGCCCCGGCAAGCTCTCTATGCAAATAAAAGACAATGGAATCAATTTCTTTCCATTTTCTTGTTAGCGGCAGGCATTGGTTTTACAGTAACAGGCATTATCTTCTTCTTTGCCTACAATTGGGATGAACTCCCCAAATTCGCCAAACTGGGAATGGTAGAAGTTTTACTGGCAACCTCTGTCCTGCTCGCCGTATTCACCCGGTGGAGTACGCTCGTCAAACAGGTTCTCCTTACCGGAGCAACCTTTCTGACAGGTACGCTTTTTGCCGTATTCGGGCAAATCTATCAGACCGGAGCCGATGCATACCACCTATTCCTCGGGTGGACACTTTTTACCTTTCTTTGGGCAGTAGCTATCCGTTTCGCCCCGTTGTGGCTGACATTTATCGGACTACTCAGTATAACAATATGGCTGTATGTAATACAAATAGTACCCGGTCATTCGTGGACCAGCGCTTTGCTCACCAGCGCAGTAACCTGGATATGCGCCACATCAACGATCGTTGCGGAGCGAATGAACATAAAAGGGCAGTTGAATAAACGAAACCATTGGCTGATCAGCTTCCTGTCGTTGGCTACAATTATACATACCAGTTATCTTACAATGGCAGCTATCTGTGAAGATAATACCATTCTATCCGTCCCGTTAGCAAGTACCATTCTTTTGTTTTCGGTAGGATTGTGGTTCGGCCGGAAACAAAAGAATCTGTATTATCTCGCTACCATTCCTTTTGCAACTCTAATGATCCTGCTGACTACCTTTATATCACACAGTAATCTCAAAAATGTCAATCTGTTTCTCTTTGCAGGAATTATCGTTATCACAGGAACGACCTTGATTATATATTTTATTCTCCACCTAAAAAGGCAATGGTATGGCACAGAAGAATAACCTGACAATCCAAGTAGTATCAATTATCGGAGGAATCCTGACTGCTATCTTCTTTTTGGGATTTCTGGTAGTTGCCTCGATTATCCGCACTGAAACATCCAGTCTGATAATCGGATGTTTATTCATCATTACTACCCTGACAATAAGTCGCCGGCTCACAGTTCCTTTTCTGGATGCAATGAATATCACTCTGTACATCGCCGGATGTGCACTGATTGCTTATGGACTAAACAAAAGTACAAATGCTCTCTTTATTGCACTTGCGATAACCGGCATTTTCACTTTCTTCTTATCGAAAGGTTTCATCTTACCTTTCCTTTCTGTCATTCTATTTATTATTTCTTTTCTCGGAGAGTTAGCTTATTTATCTTCGTCAATACAACTTTTGCAAATAGCAGTAGTCCCGGTTTTAGCAGTTTTCCTGTTCACCAATCTATACGAAAGGGATATCCTGACCGGATTAAAGGAAAACTTAGTTTCCAAATACACACCTTTCCATTCCGGCTTATTCGTTTCCTGTATCTGCTTATTAGCCGGATTGTCTGTTAATTATGGAATACCCGCACCCTATTGGTTACTATCTATCTTTATCTGGATCGGGATTCTTCTTATTATTCAACGTATCATGCCGGTAATGGAAGTAACGAACCCAGTAAGTCAGATCGGAATATGCATTCTCTGTATCCTTATCTGCCTGCCGACAATGTTCGCCCCATATCTGTCGGGTAGTCTCTTACTGATACTGATATGTTTTCATTATGGCTATAAAGCAGAATGTGCCGCCGCACTCCTACTCTTTATCTATGCCGTTTCCAAATACTACTATGATTTGAACCTAAGCCTGCTTGTGAAGTCAATCACGCTTTTTCTTCACAGGAATCATATTCATGATCGCTTGGTATTATTTCACTCAAAAAAAGAACGAAACATGAAAAAAACAGAGTCGGATACTGATTATCACTAACCTGTTACTTTTGTTAGGATACCTCAACTGGTCCATTTACCAGAAAGAACAAACACTGAGAGACGGTCAACTCGTATTGTTTGAACTGGCTCCCGTCGACCCTCGTTCACTTATGCAAGGTGATTACATGAGCCTCCGTTATAGAGAAGCTACATCGGACTTACTCGGCGATACACAAGTAGCTACACATGGATATGCCGTATTAAATATCGACAGTAACCGGGTAGCCCGTATTGTCCGACTTAAGGATGCATTGGAACCTTTGAACGATAACGAACTGATCATCAACTATAAAATTGTAAATGATCGTTTATTTCTTGGTGCCGAATCTTTCTTCTTTG